>Ga0315314_1004472_pt1 | contig 10477 bp, 11 predicted proteins | sample TDP9_MG_FD_203631 | JGI IMG/M metagenome (GOLD analysis project Ga0315314, IMG submission 203631) | Freshwater sediment microbial communities from Lake Towuti, South Sulawesi, Indonesia - TDP9 | ecosystem: Environmental > Aquatic > Freshwater > Lake > Sediment | place: Indonesia: South Sulawesi... | reverse complement strand
GTCAACGACAAATCGGATGAGGAATGAAGTGGATGCGAATTTGGGTGACTGGGGGAATGGACCACGACATTTATACTCTAAGGAAGGGTGACTGAATTGAGGCGATATAATGGGCAAGAAGAAGAAAGGTGAAAAGAAAGAAAAGAGGTTTATGGAGGCTGAAGGGAGACCTAAGCCTCTCAAGAAGAGGGAAAGGAAAGAGAAGAGAAAGCGGAAGAAGCTTACTAGACTAAAGAAGATTGGAGCATAGATATCTTGTAGATTCTACGTTCGTACATGACGATAGCAATTGTAAGATAAAGAATGTTAGCAATGACATCAGTTACATTAGCCCCCATCATAGGTACACCGTGCGCGCGAGCTTGACTTTATAACTAAGCCCATATGTATTTATGTTATTAACGCTCTTAAAGTAGAGGGCTGCCTAAGATGTCGACGCACGTCGCGAAGACTCCTCCTTCAACTAGTCTGCCTTGTAGCCGATATTGGACGAGCCTCCGCTCTGAATGTAAAAAATGTAAGGATAAAATGAAGTGCCCCATGTATCTCGCGCACTGGAAGAAACATCAAAAACTTATGAGGTGATGAAAGTGACCGTAGAAAAGCTTTGTAAAAATTGTGTCTACTTCAAGGTTCGAAGAGGAAATCCATATTGCTCCCTCATAAAGCAAAAGGTCCTAGAAACCTACTTTTGCGGCAAGTTCAAACCTAAATAGGCTTTGAGATAGCCTTCCTCAGTAGCGTTTTAGGGTAGTACCCGTCCCTTCCTCAGGCATATATGGAGAATTGTCTCAGTATAAATCCTCTTTAATCAGAGGTTCTGTTGCGTTATTGAGTTCTGTGTTACAAATTCAGGCTCGTAGATTTCTGACCGTTGCAAAGTGAGGTTTCTAGCTCCTAGCTTACCTCTATGAGAAACACCATTCCCTTCTTCGTTTTAGTTTCTGTTTTATTATAATAATTTTTTCACTCCATCTTTTCCTTCATTCAAATAGGTGAGAGAAAAAGGTGCAACAAACGGACCAAATGGGCCTAAGAATAGATGGAAGCCCCATAAAACTTCGGGTAACCAAAATAACCAGGACCAGGCAAAGGCAATCAAAAAGAATAACCATAAATTTCGATTTTCGGACCTATTTCGTTCTATCATTATACCTCTCTTTCGTGAGCAGTCGCGTTTTGTATTTTATTATAATATTTTCGATAGCATTTACAATAAGATCAAAGATTAAGAATAGCTCCTCTATCCCTCTGTATTTCTCTGTGTTTTAGCGCGCGCTTATGGCCTGCCGAAATCTTTAGTGCAATAACGGCTTGCGGACACCGTGATGGACATCTCCATCGGATCGGGAAAAGTATAGGGGGAGGGGGCAGGTCTCGAGCCTATAGCCATAGGCTAATCTCCCATAATGCGCGCTCATTATTTTCGAACGTTCAGCACGAGGGAAGATTGAACCGTATCGTGGTTTTCCGTGGCGTCTACTACTCGTAGTATATCAGTTTTTCGTCTTCGAGTATTTTATGGAGCTTGTTGACCGCTTGGTAGACGTCTTCTTCGCGTTTCGCGCCCGTGCAAACCAGTTTTCCGCTTGCGAAGAGGAGGATCACAACCTTCGGCTCATCCATCCGGTATATGAGACCTGGGAACTGCTCGGGTTCATACATGGTTCTTCCGAGGGAGTAGGCAGACTTTTCGAGGTCGATCATTCCCCCCAAGGCTGCTGAGGCGACTATGTTCTGTATCTTGAGCTCGGGTTTGCCCACGATGATTATTCCGCTCCTCTTCAACTCCTTGATAACCCTCATGACGGCTCTTCTCGCCTCCTTCTCCGACTTTGCACCCGTGCAAACCATCTTGCCAGAGTTGAAGATCAAGGTAGCGGTTTTCGGTCTCTTCAAGCGAAAAACTAAGCCAGGAAACTGTTCTGGGCGATACTCAACCTCGGGATATCCCTTCACCACAGCGTTCAAGTCGACCTTTTGCTTTAGCGTTGCAGAAGCCACCACGTTTTCGATATTAATCGTAGCCTTAACTTTCGTCACCTTATATACACCAGCATGAAAGATGTTATGAATCACGTAACAGTGCTTTATAAAGGCTTGCTTGACTTCAGCCTCTTTTCTATCGAAGGAAAAAAACTCCAAAAAATTAAGGCAGCAAACAGCAAGACAACTAGAGACATTCCTGTTGGAGTTCGCATAAACAGGGCAACGTGGCCGAGCCAAGGCACTTGACCCATAACTACACCGACTATCTCATTCTCTTCCACCCACCAAGGGTCAACGCTTGGATTGTGATCTCCCCTCGTCCTGAACCTACAGGTGCCATCGTAATTCTCCTTTTGCACAGCCCTATGAACGATGAGGGTCTCGTATTCTCCTGGCTTATGGAAAACTATAATTGTCCCATTCGGAGGCCAGCCCACGGCAATGTCGCATGGGTTTACTCCACCTTTAACGATGATGAGGTCACCAACGTTTAGGGTGGGCTCCATGCTTTCTGACGCCACCGCCAATAACGGGTATTGTGTATTTAGGGCAACCCTTATACCGAACCAGAAAACGATGACGACCATCAACGCCATAGCCAAGGTAAGAACTGTGGTTGCGCGACTTCTCCTGGCCGTTTTAGCTGGTTCAACAGGCTTTGTCTGGCTCAAATACGCGTTCACCTTACTGCCGAACAGTGATAAGTCGTTTTCTGACATTAAAGCTTAAAGGAGCTTTCACATAAAAAGAGAGGGAATGGGCGAGACTATCCCATGTACGCTATTTGACTTCGATGCCTTCGCTGCCCATTTTGGCTTTGCCAACGATTCCCCGGAAACGCCTTCCACAAGTTGGACACTGATACATGCCAAAGATTGTAACTGTTATCTGCGTTTTCTTGTCGGGAAACGGTGCAATAGGCTCCCATGTTTTGTAGGGTTTCGCCTTTTCCTTTGGCATGCCGGGGCACCTGATGCTTTGTCACCCCTTAGATTTTTCTTTTGTTTAAGACTGCTCTGAAGGGCTTTTTGCAGTTGGGGCAATCGAAAAGACCGACTTCCAGTTGCGTTCTCTTACCGGCTCTGTCGGGGCGCCCAGCCATAAACCACTTTTTCCTCGGTGTACCAACTCCAGATCCACATTTCGGACATTTAGCCATGTGTTTAACCTCCGACAAGCATTTTGGTTTGAACACCATCCAATAAAAGACTTTTCATACATTTCATGGCAAAAATGGTTCCAGGTGGCGCACGGAAATGTCGCATAACTTAAGTAACGGTTCTAAGCTTTAACTGGCAACAACAAGATCTTTCAGTAATGCCACCTGAATGTTTTTAACGGGGTAAGAATCGGGTGAAGATCGTGTTGTCAGACGCTTATCGGGTACTTCCCGTATTTTCTCCCGGTTTTCACCATAGTTAGGCAATTTTCCAATTTTGCGTCGGTATACCATGAATTGCTTGAGGTTAGGAAGTGTCCTCCATGGGGAGATGCCCTTCGTATGCACTCCTTGGTTTCCTCCGCCACTTCCTCTTTGCTTTTTCTGGCCAGGCTGTCCACAGCCACGTTTCCCATCAACACGAGCTTATCCCCGTACTCCGCTTTAACTTTGCCTATATCTACTCCAGCCGTTGGATCAAGAGAGTGCAAGCCATCAACTATTTTTGATAGATCGAATATAAGCGGAGTTACGTTTCCATCGGTGTGTTTAATGAACTTAAGCCCTCCTCTGTGTGCGGCTTCGACTTGTTTCTTCAAGCCTGGAAAAACGATCTCTCTGAAAAACTTCATCGGAACCATGGGGTTCTTCTTCTCGCAGTAGTCTCCTCCACTGATGATGAAATCGACTCCAACGTCGGTTACGCGCTTTATTATTTCAACGTTGAACTCTGCCAGTTTATCGATGGCTTTTCTTACGATCCGAGGCTCTTCATGCATCCACCTGACGAAGTTAACGGGCGTAAACATTTCCCATGCGTAGGAAAACGGATCTCTTATAAACACTGCTAGAGCCATATCGTCTCCAACGGTCTTCTTCATGAACTCCACGGCGAAGGTGCGTCCATGCGCATGGGGATCTGGGAATGGAAAATTCTCGAAGTCTTCGGGATTTTTGAATATGCTGCGATAAGGAAACCAGGTTTTGCACCGAGAGTCATATATTAAAACCCGTCCCCACTCATCGATTATGGTCCCATCTGGATTCTTTACAGATTCCCATCCGTCTGGAGCCGAGAGGTCACACGTGACTGCATCGAATTTGAGTTTTTCATAGCACTTCGTCTTGATTTCAACCTTGACTGCCTCCATTTTTCGGTCGGCTGAAACCGCGGTTTGGAGCGATACATAACCAGTGAACGTTGTTCCAGTTAACGTCTCCAGATGAGGGACGTCGATGTCCATCTCTGTGATGGGGACAGCGTCCGGCTCTTCTATGCGAAGAGCCTTTAAGGCTCTTTCTCTCCTATTCATCATCATTCCTCTCTATCAGAGACTTAGCTATTTTGACGGCCTCAATAGCGTCGCCGCCATAACCATCGGCTCCGATTTCCTCAGCAAATTGTGGTGTTATGGGTCTACCCCCGATCATAACCTTGATGCCTTTCCTCAGGCTTGCTTCGCTAATCTTGTCGATTACCCTCTTCATCTCGTCCATAGCCACGGTTAGAAGGCAGCTCATTGCTAAGATATCGGGCCTTTCTTTTTCAACGGTCTCTACGAACCTCTCACATGGAACATCTATTCCAAGGTCGACTATGTTGAAGCCTCCTGAAGAAAGCATGGCGATAACGATGTTTTTACCTATGTCATGCAAGTCCCCTTTTACAGTCCCTATAACCACTTTTCCGACAGGTTTTCTCACGGTTGCCCCAAAGTAAGGATTCATCGCATTAACGATTTCACTAGCAATCACGCCCGCCATGATTAATTCTGAAAGAAAATAGTCTCCCTTCTCGTATTTCTCTCCCACGACTTCCAGCCCCTTGCTCACGGCGTCTACCACATCCGCTGGATTGATCCCTGAACTCAACGCTTTGATAGCGACCTTCTTGATGTCCTCCACGTTTGCAAGCTCTGAAACCATGAGTGGAATATCTTTTAAGGACCGTTGCTCATCCATACGCATTTATTTCCCAGCCTTTTAGAACATTTGCTGTCCATTGTTTAATAATTTTTCCATCTCCCCCAAATTTGTCCAGCGGCGGCTTCGACCTACGTTTGCCATCCAAAACGCTTTTACAGTAGCTTTCACCCTATCTCTCTAGCTTGGACGGGTTGACGCCGTGAGTCGATCGAAGAACGCTTTCGATCTACTTGCTAAACCAATTCGCAGGTTAATCGAGCAGAGAGGCTTTGAGGCGCCAACCGAACCCCAAGAAAAAACAATCCCGAAAATCCTTGAAGGAAAAAACGTTCTCCTCATATCGCCCACCGCCACAGGGAAAACCGAGGCGGCGTTTCTTCCCGTCCTCAACATGTTAATCCAGATGCCGGAGAGGGCTCGCGGCATCAAGGTCTTGTACATAACACCCCTCCGAGCCCTAAATCGGGACATGCTGGAACGTCTGGAATGGTGGTGCAACAACCTCGACATAAAGTTGGCTGTTAGGCACGGCGACACCGAGACCGACGAAAGGGCGAGACAGGCTCGTGGTCCGCCTGATGTGTTGATCACCACCCCTGAAACCCTGCAAGCCATCATGCCCGGTTGGTTGATGAGTCAGCACCTTCAACAGATTCGATGGGTCATCGTCGATGAATGCCATGAGATGGCGGACAGCAAGAGGGGCAGTCAGCTGTCGCTTGCCCTTGAGAGGCTCCGATGGATCACGGGAAGGGAGTTTCAGGTCGTCGGCTTGTCCGCCACCATCGGCAGCCCAGAAAGGGTGGCTCAGTTCCTGGTGGGCAACGACCGCCCAGTTGACATCGTGAAGGTCCCGGTGGCACGGCTGATGAAGCTTCAAGTGCTGTTTCCACAACCAAGCTCCGAGGACTATGAGCTTGGAACCATGATTTTTACCCATCCTGAAGTCGCATCTCGACTCCGCATCATCAGAAAATACATGGAAAAACACAAGTCTGTTCTCCTCTTCACAAACACGCGATCCATCTCAGAGGTTTTAGCCAGCCGATTCAAAGTCTGGGACATGGATTTCCCTGTTTCCATCCACCATGGCTCTCTGGCAAAGCCATCTAGAATAGCGGCTGAAAAGGGCTTGAAAGAAGGTGATTTGAGGGGGCTCGTCTGCACAAGCTCTTTGGAGCTAGGCATCGATGTCGGTCGAATAGACATGGTTATTCAGTACATGAGTCCAAGGCAGGTGACCCGCCTCATACAACGGGTTGGTCGAAGCGGACACAGAGTTGGGCTCATTGCCGAAGGGCTCATCGTAACCATGGACTCAGACGATACGCTTGAAGCCATGGCTATTGCCCGAAGGGCGTACAGGGAAGAGCTGGAGCCTGTGGATGTGCCGCCTAAGCCCTACGACGCGTTAGCGCATCAGATCATCGGGCTCTTGATAAGGAAGAAACGCTGGTACTTCTACGAGATATACGATCTCTTCAAGAAAGCGTATCCATACATGGCCCTTTCTTTGGAGGATGTTGAAAAGGTGCTGACGTACATGCACACCCGCTTCCCGAGGCTGGCGTGGGTCTCCTTCGAAGACATGGTTGTCATAAAGCCGCGTCAAACAAAGGCCATGTACGAGTATTATTTCGGAAATTTGTCCATGATCCCCGATGAGAAACAGTACTTGGTGGTTGAGGAAACGAGGGACACAGCGATAGGAATACTCGACGAAGCTTTCGTAGCTGAATACGGCAAGCCGGGCGTCAAGTTCATCATACGAGGAAGCCCCTGGAAAATCCTCAACGTCTACGGCGACAAGATCTATGTAAAATCGGTCGATGATCCCACAGGAGCCATTCCAAGCTGGATCGGAGAAGAGATTCCGGTCCCGTTCGATGTAGCACAAGAGGTTGGATCTATACGAAGCTTTGTGGAAAAACGAATGAAAGACGGCGTTAAGCCTGAAGCAATCTCGGCGGAGCTGGCGGAGAGATATTCAGCGGATCAAGACAGCATCATCCGTGCGATTTCGGAGACGGTTGAGCACATAGAAAAGGGCTATCCTGCTCCGACAGATAAACGGATGGTTATTGAGGACTGGGAAGATTTTGTCATCATCCACGGAAATTTCGGCTCCCTCGCGAACCGAGCTTTGGCTCAGTTGATTGGCCACATATTCTCTGAGGAGAGCGGGTATGCTGTTGCCGTTCAACACGATCCATACCGTATTTTCTTACAAACCATGGGCGTGATAAACGCTGACCGCGTTATCGGTCTGCTCCACCAGCTGAAAGAAATGCCCGAAGCAACCATAGAAGATCTTCTTACAAAAGCAACCGTTAAGACAGGGCTCTTCAAGCGGCGAATGGTCCATGTGGCTCGAAGATTCGGGGCCCTAAAGAAGCGGGCAGACTTCAGCACGGTAAGCCTTCAAAGTCTGATAAAAAGCTTTGAAGGGACGGCCATATACGACGAGGCGCTCAAAGAAATCTTCGTAAAGGACTTGGACTTGCAGCACTTAATTCGTGTCGTTAATGCTCTCAGAGATGGCGAGGTTGAGATCGTAAAAATTGTGAACCAAGGTGTCGCTTCACCCGTTGCTCGAGTGGGTATGGAACGAGTCAGCATGAAAACGGACCTCATACCGCCCGAGAGGATGAGGCTCATCCTCGTAGAATCAGCCAAGGCACGCTTGTTCAACGAAGTTCGAGCATTCATTTGCACCAACTGTTGGGACTACCTGGAGATGATCCGAATTAAGGAGCTTCCTGACAAGCCGACATGCCCCAACTGTGGATCCACTGCTCTGGGGGTGCTGGATAGGGCGGAAGAACAAATCCGGTCGCTAATAGAGAAAAAGGACGAAAAACTGACGAAGAGCGAGCAGAAGGTCAGAGAGCTTTCTCTACAGACCGCAAATATTATGTCTAAATACGGCAAACTAGCCGCGGTAGCTCTGGCTGGAAGGAGGCTTAGGGTACCTGACGTTGAAGACGTTCTTTCAAAGGAAAGCCAGCTTACCGATAGCTTTTTTGAGTTGGTCATGGAAGCAGAGAGGAATGCGCTGAAAAGAAGATTTTGGTAACGGCGCCCCCCAGAGTTGCCTCAGCAACGATTCCGACGGATTGCAAAAAGTATAAAAGAGGATTCTAAAACAAAATAGGCGTCAAAAAACCAAACACACAGGGCAAGGTGGTTGAACATTGTATATTGCGCCGTTTGTCGCCTCGCCTCCCGACGTAGTTCGTCAAATGCTCATTCTTTCTGGGGTAAAGCCAGGCGAAACCCTTTATGACCTAGGTTGCGGAGATGGTAGAGTGGTCATCATGGCGGCTCAGGATTTTGGAGCCAGAGCCGTTGGAGTCGAGTTGAGAGAAGACCTGGTCAAGCAAGCGATGAGCAAAATACATGAACTCGGCCTCGATGGGAGGGCGAAAATTCTTCACAGCGACATGTTCAAAGTAGACGTAAGCCAAGCCGATGTCGTTACACTGTATCTCACCACGAGCGCCAACGACAAGCTCAGGCCGAAGCTTGAATCGGAACTTAGGAAGGGAACACGGGTTGTCTCCCACGACTATGAAATTCTGGGATGGAGGGCTGACAAAATCGACAAATTCTGCGAAAACCCGAGACTGGGTTACCCGTCCCACACGATATACGTGTACCGTAGATGATTTTGGAACTTATAGCAGGGTTATCCTTCAGAAAGTTTTGAGAAGCTTCCTGAGGTCATTCCAGGTAGTTCACCACCATGCCTTCCCGGGTGAGCTTGTAGAAGGTCTCTCCGCCCCTGTTCTCTTTTTCGACGCACGAGGCGTGTTCCAGAATGCTGAGATGCCATTCTAGAGCTTTAGCATTCAGCTTTGTCCTGGATTGAAGGATCTCCATTGTCGCGTCTCCATCCTTCAACGCCTTGAGGATTCCTCTTCGAAGGGGATTATTGACGGCCCTGAGATAACGGGCGTGAAATTCCTTCACCTCCTCCATGGAGTCGCCGATGGTCTTGGAGTTTTTACGAGGCAAGGCGCACCAAGCCATAATTTGTTGCGTTTCTTTTAAAGCGTTGCTCACGCGCGGTGCGTAAATACTAATATGAAAGGTTAAATATTGATGAGCATTTTTTGAATGATAGAAAACTTGGAGGATGCTATGTCGTAGCTGGTGGACAATGAGAAATGCGACCTGTCCCGTGGAGATACGTGGAATCCTGGAGCTGCGTTGCGTGCGGCGTATGCTGTAGAGGATATAACGTGGTGCTTACCTTTCGAGAGTGGATGAGCATTGTTCGAGACTACGGCATAAGCGCCACCGAACCTGGATTGAACAAGTTTTACCTCAAAAGAAGAGACGACGACACCTGTGTTTTCCTCAGCAACTATTACACCAAATGGGTTTGTGGACTCCAGCACATGAAGCCTCTAGCGTGCAAGCTGTGGCCCTTCAAGATTTTAGATGCTCCGAGGTTTGGAAGCCCGGGGGAAGCCTCCTACAGTTACGGAGGTAAGAGGCTCTTCATCTACGTTGATCCGCTATGCGTGGGTATACGATGGGGGAAACCAACGCACGAGTTCATGCATGAAACCCTAAGCGAGTTTGTTGAGATCGCCCTGGGGCTACGGACCAAGCAATCTTACAGCACGGGAAAACTCCGATAGGTTTCCGTTTAGGTTAGGTTAAAGAGAAATCCTTTAAAGATCGCCTGATCGGCAATCGCTTTTTTTCCATAAACACGTGCGTCATGGATAATCATAAATAGCAAAGAAGAAGAAGTCGTTAGTGGGTTTGAGAATGACCGCGAACGTTTCTAGAAGCTTAAATGTAGCGCGATGCGTTCTGCTCCTCGTCCTCCTCATTGTTGGCATAAGGACGCCGATGGGCGTTGCAGCAACTGGGGTGACTTCCGCGACCATTGAGCCGGATGAGCCCTACGAGCTTACCGCAAGCCTGAACATTAACGTCGTCTTTGTCGGCATCCAAGAGCAATTAGTGGATGAAGCGCTGTTCGCAGATTCCCTACCCTCATACTACGCCCCGGTGCTTCGCATGCCAAATATATATCTGGGAACGTATGCTGGGAACCCTCCCGTATATCTGGGTCTCAACTTCACGCTCGACTACAACATGGTGTACGCTGACGAAGCCTTTGAAGCAGCACTCATAGATTACATGACGGGAATAGGCGACTTAGGAAACGCAACGGTGCACCAGAACGCGTACGTTTACGTTCCTTCGGAAGGCAAGGGTTACATGGGAGCCCCCTCTAGACGCCTAGAAGGCTCAGCCGTCTTGGAGATTTTCATGCCCATAATGAACCTCCGCGGCGATGAGGCGGAGGGAAGGCTGACGCTCACCTTCGAGAATTCCACGGGAGTCACTTGGAGAATATTGAAGCTTATAAACTTCGATGGA
>Ga0315314_1004471_pt1 | contig 10477 bp, 13 predicted proteins | sample TDP9_MG_FD_203631 | JGI IMG/M metagenome (GOLD analysis project Ga0315314, IMG submission 203631) | Freshwater sediment microbial communities from Lake Towuti, South Sulawesi, Indonesia - TDP9 | ecosystem: Environmental > Aquatic > Freshwater > Lake > Sediment | place: Indonesia: South Sulawesi... | reverse complement strand
ATCTACGCCAGCGGGCACATTGATGGCGATGACCGTTTTAGAAAGGAATTTTTCGTTTGGAAAAGGCGTCAACTTTAACGCCTTCAAAGCCGCGTAAAAGGCTTTTGCACAGGTCGCATGCCGCTTAATGCGATTTTCAAGTCCCTCTTCACGCAGCATTTTCAGCGCTTCGTCTAGGGCATAGAAAAGAGACAAAGCCGGAGTTTGCGGAATCTCCTTTTTCTCGCTGAACTCTCGAAACTGAACAAGATCGAAATAGTAGGGCCTAGCCGTTTTTTCGATGACCTTCCAAGCTTTTTCGCTAACTGAAACCATAGCTAATCCCGGCGGGCAAGCTAAGCATTTTTGGCTTCCTGCTATGCATATGTCAACGCCCCATTCGTCCACAGGCAAGTAATCCCCTCCCAAAATCGAAACAGCATCCACAATGAATAAAATGTCCCTTTTTCTAGCTATTTCTCCAATTTTGAGGAGATCCCGAACTGTGACGCCCGTGGACGTTTCGTTATAAAGAACGGCTATAGCCTTCACGTCCTTTTCTTTGTCAACAGCTTGCGCTATTTGTTCCACTGTAGGGCCTTCTCCCAATTTTAGTGGCATGTTAACAGCCTTTCCGCCACGGCGTGTGATCTTTTCTTTTAGTCTTTCGCTAAAAGTTCCAAAGACGGGGACAACCACCTTGTCTCCTGGGCTGACTGTATTGTTAACTGCGCATTCTACGCCGCCTGTGCCTGAGGCTGTTAAAGCGAAGACGTCGCCTTTAGTTTGAAAAGCGTATTTTAGATTTTCTTTTATGCTTTCATGTAGAGCGTGGAACTCTGGGCCTCTGTGGTTAATCATTGGTTTCAGCATGGCTCGCATTACGCGGTCTGGAACGTTGGTTGGTCCTGGCACCATTATAAGCTGTTTCCTTTCATTCAAATTAAAGCACTCCTTTTTTACATGGTTTTGGATTAAAAACATAAGTTAATCCTTTATTAAATCTTATGTAACACCATTCGAGTGTGAACATACCTTGCCAATTATAACTCTACTTTCAGACTTCGGGTTAAGGGACCCATACGTAGCAGAAATGAAGGCAGTAATACTTTCCATATGCCCTGAGACAACCATAATAGACATAAGCCACGAAATAAGCAAATTCGACATACGCACGGGCGCCTTCGTGCTAGCCTCAGCGGCGCCATACTTTCCCTCAGGCACAATTCATGTGGCAGTTGTGGACCCTGGAGTTGGGACGAAGCGACGACCCATAATTGTGGAAACCGACCGCTCTTTCTACGTGGGACCCGACAACGGCCTCCTTATGTTGTCTGCCCAGAAAGAGGGAATACGCCACGCCTACCATATTACTAGCCGAGAATATATGCTTCCCAAAATCTCTAGAACCTTCCACGGACGCGACATTTTCAGTTGCGCCGCCGTCCATCTAGCAAGAGGGATTTCTCCATCCAAGTTTGGGCCAGAAATACACGATTACGTCATGCCAGAATTCGCAAAGCCGCATTTTAAAGAGGATAAATTATTTGGAGAAATTGTTCACATAGACGACTTCGGCAATGTCGTCACTAACATTTCAGAAAAAGACCTCGAAAAAATTGGTATCCATGAAGGACGCTTTCTCCATGTTAAATTGGGAGACAAAACATTAAAAATAAAACTTTGTTCCGCTTACGTTGAAGTCTCTATTCAATCACCGCTTGCCATCATCGGAAGCAGCGACTTCCTAGAAGTAGCCGTAAACCAAGGAGACGCCTCTAAGACGTTCAACGTGAAAATAGGGGATGCTATTCGAGTTTCGCCTTTTACATAACGGACTAATTTCACGGGGAACGCTTTCGCCAATTTTTCCCCAGTATTGCTAAGTCAAGGAGGTTTATGACGCCATCGCCGTTAAAGTCTGCCCGCGCGTCATAGTTAGGATCTCCGATCTTGGTGCGCCAAGCCTTTCCTAGGATTGCTAGGTCTTTTATGTACACGTAGCCGTCGCCGTCTGCGTCGCCTGGAATCGTCTTGATGACGTATGTTTGTGCTTCTATGATGATGTCGAAACGGAAATTTGTTATTCCACTTACCTGTTTAGATATGAATAATGTTAATGTTATCTTGGTGACTTTGCCTATGCCGATCGGTTGCCCCATGTAGTTCCAGCTTAGGGTCAGATACGTGTAAGCGCTGGATGGATCCCAGTTCTCAGTTTTCATAGAAAGAGCCACAGTCTCGTTTGCCTCATTCCTTATGTAAACGCTGACGTTCTTAACTGATTCTGGTTTAAGCGTCTCCCAATCAATCGACAAAACCGCTTTGGTGCAGTTGCTGTCCCAGTAAACTCCGATTCCCCCCGTTGCCTCGACGGCTCCCACGCGTTGAATTGTAGTTGCATTTAACAGAAGCATGAGTTCAATGACGACTAGGCAAATAACTAATGAAACTGAAACGAGTTTTGATTTTTGACGAAAACTGACGCTGAGTTGAACTAATCGGTTTGCCGCTGGCACGATGAAAGTATAATAGTCAATGAATTTATAAAAGAGTAAGAAACTTAAATCCACAATCCCATAACAATATTATGGGTCAGAGTTTCAAAAACAATTTAGGTTTCTTCTCCTAACCTATAAAAAGGGAGTTATGAGCAAATCTGAGTTTTTGGCATTGTTCAATAATGCTCCTAAAATATTTCGTGACCTAGCCGTTTTAGTGGATAAGAAAAAACTAAACTCTTACGACCCTACGCTTAGAGGGGCTATTTTGCAGTTATCGGACAAGTTTTTGATAATTCTTGAAGACTCAAACATGGAATGCATTTTGCATGAGCTTCAGCATTATGTTTTATATAAGTTGGTGGGCGTTGAAGGTGCTAATTTCTTATTAGATGGTGCTCCGCATGATAGACAAATCAGCCTATGGAACGATCTTTGGCGACAATTAACATCCACAAAGAAGGCTGAGGCAATTAACATAAAATGAGTTACATGCATTTTTGGCTTAAGCCTCTAAAACATGTATTTTAATAGAGGTACCCTCTGGGAAATAAAATGTAAGAGACTTTTAATATTCTAGGATATTCAAATATGTTAGCAAATGTTATTTGTATAGACCACAAATTCGGAGTCCAATTTAGGAGGTTCAAATTTGTCTTTTGTGCTTGACGAATTCCTAGAGTGGCTTGCCGCGGATGGCAAGTGGCACAGCCTAGACGAGTTTATTGCATCTAACCGCCTAGAGAAATATAAGGTTGAGGAAATCGCCAGATTTTTTGCACGCTACAAATTCATTGAATTTAAGGAGAATGCAAAGAAGGTGAAAATTAACCCTAAAATTAGGCAGTTCGTAGCCTCCTCCTTACCAGTGGAGGAAAAACCTCCATTTCTCGAATTACGCGTGCGCTAGATTGCTCTTATATTTTGTCGGTTTTGGTTAGGTCCTTCAGCCTTTCTACGCCTTGAATTTCCTCGATGAATTTAGCCACGCCCTTCGGAACGAGTTCCTTCCAGTTTTCTTCGTTCAGCATTCTTTTTCGTATCTCTGTTGCTGAGTAGATTTCGCGTTTGTGAAAGGGCACGGGCTTAACCTTGAAGCCTTTTTCTAAAAATAGTCTGCGAGTTAGAGGCTCATTCGTATATACTATATCGAATTTTGGGGTGTATCCTACAACTTGAGCCACCCAAACCATGTGCACGTGCACGTCTGGAACGGGAATAATCCAGCATCGCGAAAGGGAAATTTTTTCTTCCTCTAATGCTTGTTTAATCATGCTGATGCGTTCGCCTGCAGTGAAGGGATTATCTATTCTGTGGCTGTATTGGGAGCTTCCAACCACTAATATGAGCTCGTCTACTTCCGCTAAGATGTCTTTTACGGCTTCTAAGTGCCCCTTGTGGAAGGGCTGAAATCTTCCAACAAAAACTCCACGCTTAACCATGTCTTGTTCCACGCACGTCCAAACCCTGCATATTGCGTAATGTAACAAGATTTACCTCTTAAGGTATTTGATGGGAAACACAGGTAGAACCCCACCCTCCACCTTCAATTTCATCGGCTCCTCGTATCCTCTATCCTCCCTTTGAAGAAGTCCCAGCTTAGTTTTTTCGCCGAACCAGCAACCCCCAAGGGTGAAGTCTGCCCGCACCACTCTGTGACATGGAATGAGCAAGGAAAACGGATTCAAAGCTAAGGCGCGCCCCACCGCCCTCGGGCTTCCGCCTACAATTTTGGATATAGCCCCATACGTGGTAAAGTATCCGATTGGAATCAAAGACGTGCATTGAAGCACTTTTTGGCTGTAACGGGATAAATAGTCCATATCCGTGTCAAACTTGGAAGAAACCTCTTTTCCATCAAAGATCATTTTTAATGTTTTCAGTAGTTCCATAGAGGAAAGATTTGGTTCCTCGGCTGCCATGAAGGGCTTGTCGTAAGGCAAATGCTTCAGCAAATACCCTATGACTTCCCCTTCGTTTGAGGAAAAAGCCGTTGCAAGGACCCGTTCATTTTCAAAAACAACCGCATACCACGTGTCGCCGATTTTTCGGCGATAAATTTGAATCACAATTACGCCCTCAAGTTAAGTATTAAAGCATCTAAATTTAAAAGGAATGTTTATGTCTTCTTAGTTTAGGAGGAGGCTACATTTGGTAAAATTCGGTGGAAATACTGTTGCGGCTATTGTCGTTTTTCCTGATGAAAGAATTTTGCTTATTAAAAGGAGGACGCCCGTGTTTAAGGGTTACTGGGCTCTGCCTGGCGGGAAAATAGATGAAGGTGAAACTCCTGAAGAGGCTGTCATGCGGGAGATAAAGGAGGAAACAGGTCTAACGATTAAGATTGTGGAGAAAATTGGAGAATATGACGAAAGGGGAATAAAAGACGGAATAGAATACGACTATCACGCAAACTGCTTCCATGTTTCCCCATTAGAAGGCGAAATCAAACCGCAACAAGAAGAAATTGAAACAATCAAATTATTTCATCCCAAATCCTTGCCGAAAAACTTGGGTTTTAGGCATCCAGACATGCTAAAAGATTTTTTCAAAAGGCAGAAATCTTCACGGTGAAAATAGGCTAATTTTTATTTTCCGCTTTATAACGTATTTTTGACAAAACGTAATAAGTCGGATAATGGAACTTTAACAGCGTTAGCCTACCTTCATGTGGTCAGAGGCGAATGTAACATGGTGTTTAAATTAACCCTTGAAGATGGGGAGTTTCTCGTTAAGCTTGCCCGAGAAGCCGTAGAAGAATATCTTAAGAAAGGCGTAACCATTAAGGTGCCTGAGGATGCTCCGGCTAAGCTTATGGAACGTTGCGGAGTTTTCGTCACATTAAACGAGATTAAAGGTGGAAAAAAGGAATTAAGGGGTTGCATCGGTTTTCCGTATCCGGACACTCCTTTAGCGAGTGCTACTATTCAATCCGCCATTAATTCTGCCACTCAGGATCCGCGTTTTTATCCTGTTTCCCTTGAGGAACTTGACCATGTCGTGTTTGAGTTAAGCGTACTCACTCCTCCTCAACTCGTCGAAGTTGAGAAACCTGCGGATTACCCGTCAAAGGTTGAGGTTGGACAAGACGGATTAATTATTGAGAGAGGCTACTATAAGGGTCTTCTTCTTCCGCAAGTTCCTGTTGAATGGAAATGGAACGCTGAAGAGTTTCTCTGCCAATGCTGCATAAAGGCTGGCTTGCCGCCTGACTGTTGGCTAATTAAAGGGACCAGGGTGTACAAGTTTCAAGCCATAATCTTTGAAGAAACATCCCCGAAAGGCAGAATTGAACTAAAGGAACTCTAAGAGGACACCTAAAATGCGGGTCCATTTTTCGCCATGCGGTCTCGGTCTCGGGCATGTTGGTCGATGCGTTCCCATAGCCAAGAAACTCGAAGAAAGGGGCGCTGAAATTCTTTTTTCTACTTACAGGGATGGCGTTCGATACGTTCATCAAGAAGGTTTTCCAGTAGTGGAGGTTCCGCCCGTCGGATTTACGGTTAAGCCTGATGGAACCGTGGATTTTAGGCAGTCCATGGTTGATCCTGGTCCCTTCTTCACTTCCTTCACGGTTTTAAAGCAAGTCGATGCCGAAATCGAGGTTATGAAGGCGTTCGAGCCCGACGTAGTTGTTTCAGACACTAGGGTTTCGCCTCTAATCGCCGCAAAACTGCTGGAAATACCTAGGGTCTCTATCCTTAACCAGTTTCAAATCATTGTTCCTCGAAGAAGCCGTTTTCTCAGACTCGCAAAACTTGTGGATGCTGGCGCCTTAGCCATCATCGGAAAAATTTGGACCTCGGGAACACGTGTTTTAATCCCGGATTTCCCTCCGCCTTACACTCTTTCGGCTGGAAACTTGCGGATACCAAACTCATACGAAAAGAGAGTGAAATTAATAGGGCCTATACTGCCCGTTCATCCTAATGAACTGCCAAGCAAGAGGGAACTTCGTGAGAAGCTCGGTTTAAGCCATGATAAACCCTTAATTTTTGCGCCCATCAGCGGACCTGTGAAGGAACGAGCCTATTTCACAGGCATTCTCCGACGAATCTTTAAGGAGTTTCCCGAGGACTATCAAATTGTTATGTCCCTTGGTTACCCAAACGCTTCAACTCGCCCAGTTAAGAACGGGAACTTAACAATTTACAAATGGGTTCCTAACCGCTTTGAATATTTAAAGGCATGCGATCTCATAATCGCTAGGGCTGGACACGGAACTTTAACGCAGTCCATCTGCTATGGCAAGCCGCTTGTCCTTGTGCCTACTCCGAGCCACACTGAACAGCTTAACAACGCAAAAAGAGCTGCTGAACTTGACATAGCTGAAATAGTTGAGCAAGATAACCTTAACAAACAAACGCTTCTTGCGGCTGTCCAAAAAATGTTAGAAACGGATAAGCTCGGAGAGAGAATAAAAGAAATTCAGGAAGACGCTATAAAACTGAACGGATTGGAAACGGCCATCCAAATTATAGAGGAAGCAGGCGTCGGTGATAAATGAGATTCAATATGCTTGAGAACGTTGTTTTGTTACTTTTGTTATCGGTTATGGCAGCGTCCGCGGTAAACGTTTCGGCTTGGAGTAACGGCGGTTTTAGCGCTGACCCCTTAAACCCAGATTATGGAACGCACGATTGGATCGCTGAACACGCTTTAGATTGGCTACCAGACTACGAGAAACAGTACATTTTGAATAACCTTGCCGCTTACTTGTATGGAACCGAACTTCCAGACAACGGTCAGGCGCCAGATGGCATCGGCGACACTGCTAATCACCATATCTACTATGATTCAAACGAAGTCATGACTGACGACGCCGCTGCAATCCGAGCCTCTGCCGAATATAATAATACTCTGAACTTTCTGAAGCCAGGAGATTTGTCGGAAGCCGCAAAGGATGCTGGGATAATGAGCCACTACATTGTTGACATTGCCGTATTTGGCCACGTTATGGGCTCTGATACAGAGTGGGGGAAGGAGCAGCATCATAGCGACTACGAGAATTATGTAAATGACCGAACTTCAAGTTATGATGCGGAATTTAATTCATTCTTATCCTTTGATGGCAGCCTCACCCTTATTTCTGCTTACGATGCAGCCAAGAATATAGCCTATGACACTACATTTGACGTGGACGGAGACTTAACATGCTTATGGATGGATCAAAACTATGACTGGAACGATCCAACATTTAGGAATAGATGCGGAGAATCGCTTAACCTTGCCGTCAACTGCCTTACAGATGTCTTGCACACATTGCATTTTGAGACGCACCATGGTGTTGCCCAGGTATTTAATGTTACTTGGGAAAAAGAAACCTATCATATTACTACGTTCAGCAACTCAAGCATATCGAACTTCAATTTCAGCCAACCGCTTAAGCAAATAAGTTTCAATGTCACCGGATCAAGCGGCACCGCTGGCTTCTGCGGCGTCATCATTCCAAAAACCCTTCTAAAGGCTAATGAAATCCATGCTTGGGCAGTTCTACTAGACGGCAGGGATATAACTAATGAAGCCTTCATATTTGAGAATGCAACCTACACATCAATCTACTTCGCCTACACCTACACTACGCACAAAGTCCAGATTATCGGAACATGGGTGGTACCAGAGTCTCCAGTAACCATAATTATACTTTTACTCGTGATCGCCGCCTTCATCTTAATCGCCATAGGGATAACGATTTATTCAATTAGAAGCAAGAAATAGCCATTTTTCCTTCTCATGAAGAATAAATATGCGATGCAATTAAATGAAAACTAGAATAAGTAGAATGCTGAAAGAACCTATGGGGAGTGCCGATTGTTACCTAAGAAAATCTTGGAGGAGAAAATCCGAAAATTTTTAGAGGAAGACCTTGGACAAGGCGACATAACAACCCTTCTAACGGTTCCAGAAGGAACAGTGGTTGAAGCAGAGGTTGTTGTAAAAGAAGCAGGGATAATAGCTGGAATAGAAGAAGCCCTAACGCTCCTTGAAAGTTTTGATTTGCGGGCTAGTGTACTCGTGGCTGATGGAGCTAAAGTTGAGGGAAAAACAGCCCTGCTGAGAATTGTTGGAGATGCGAGGACTCTGCTTTCCATTGAAAGGACCCTCCTTAATCTTCTTTCCAGAATGAGTGGCATAGCCACCGCAACCAACATGCTAGTTGAAAAAGTCAGATCTGCTGGGCATAAGGCTCGGATAGCGTGTACTCGAAAGGTGGCGCCCGGGCTCCTATACTTTGATAAAAGGGCTGTGATGCTCGGTGGAGGCGATATGCACCGTCTCCACCTAGACGACCTCATCCTCATAAAGGATAATCACTTGGCAATCGTTGGAAGCGTCAGTGAAGCGGTAAAAAAAGCTAGGAAGGCAGCTTCCTTTTCTAAAAAGATTGAAGTTGAGGTTTCAACGGTTAACGAAGCCCTAGAGGCGGCAGAGGCGGGAGCCGACATCCTTATGCTTGACAACTTTCCTCCTCAGCAAGTGAGGAAGGCATTAACATTGCTTAAAGATAAAGGGTTCAGAAACAAGGTTTTGGTTGAGGCTAGTGGAGGAATAAACGAGCAGAACATCCTTGAGTTCGCTGCCGCTGGAGCCGACATCCTAAGCCTAGGAGAAATAACCGACAGTGCAAAAGCGCTTGATATGAGCCTTGAGGTGGTAAAAGTTAAGAAAACAAAGGGTTGATTTTCCCATTAAATGAGAGTTATGCTTTTTTAGGGGCGATTTCCACAACCCTGAAGCCTCTAACGCAGGGGTTAAGCATCTCCGAAAAACGAACTTTTTCCAAAACTTTCTTTTCATCTTTAGCATATCCTTTGACATCATGCTCTGTAGGCACTAAAGATTGTAAGGTCACTGTATCCTTCAAAATCATTGGCTGACAGTTCATTGGTAAGCCCACTCTCACCTTCGCCTTTTCCATTATTGCCTTTTCCGAGGCATAGAGAATTGCGTGGGCCCCTGAAGTCAACTCAGCTATTCTCACTGGAATGCTTTCCTTTCCTATGGCTAAGACGTCGATCCCGTAAACCTGTTTTAAGCCTGAGGCAATTTTCCTGATCTTTGGCAAAATCCCCAATATTTCCTTCTTAGCCTTGCTTGAAATTCTCATTTCAGAAAGCTGAATTGGAGAGAGTTCCTCTAGGTTTAAGCCGCCTAGGGACATGTCTAAATGAACTACATCTGCTTTAACTTCCTTCAAAAGTTTTTGACATAAATCCAACTCATGAACTATTAGAAGGGGTCCCTTCTCCACCTCGGAAAAAATGGGCTCAGCCAAATAAGAGCTGGCTTCCCGATATGGAGGCTCAACAAGCACAGCGGCTACAGCTACAACACACAAAGGCTCGAAACGGTCATTCAAAATGGCAGCACCAGAATCCGCCGCAACCACTTTCAACTCGTTTTCACCAAGCCCTAATATTATCCTTGAAAAGATTTATCTTTCACCCTTTAATTGTTATTATTTGCCGGATGACGAGAACAAGATATTGAGTTACTCGTTAACGCATGAAATATCAGAGTTACTCTGACGGCTAGCTGTAGATGCTTAGAACTTTTCTTATGCCCCCAGGAGTTACGTAATATTTATCGGTGAAATCGGTTTTAGAGATCATGACGTAGCCTTCCTGAATTAATTTTGGAAGAAACCTCTCTATGGCAGAAACCTCCATATTGGTGCGTTCTGAAATCTCTTTAATGGTCAAAGACCTTTCTGGCATGATTACACCAATGTTGAATAGCATGCAAAGTAGATGGAACTCTTCTGGTACAGCAAATTTAGAAGGATGCTCAGAGGGATTCATTAAGCCTTCACCACCTCTTCATAGAGCATAATGGTCTTTTCGGCTACAGCATCCCAACTGTAAACGTTTCGCAATTTATCCTTGGCGTTCTTAATTAGTTGCTGAGCATAACTTTGGTCGGAAAGGACCTGATTTATCCCCCAAGCGATGGACTCAGGGTTTCTGGGGTATACGAGAATCCCAGTTTGACCGTGG
>Ga0315314_1004469_pt1 | contig 10479 bp, 13 predicted proteins | sample TDP9_MG_FD_203631 | JGI IMG/M metagenome (GOLD analysis project Ga0315314, IMG submission 203631) | Freshwater sediment microbial communities from Lake Towuti, South Sulawesi, Indonesia - TDP9 | ecosystem: Environmental > Aquatic > Freshwater > Lake > Sediment | place: Indonesia: South Sulawesi... | reverse complement strand
CGCTGCAGGCGATAGTACTCAATGCTATCCTTATCCTGCTACAGACGCAAATTGGAATTGCACTGATGATGTGACCAGCGATAGCGATACCACATATGTCGCAAGTTCTTCGTCTGACGCAACCACACTAAGCGACTTATACAACCTTCCAAATACCAGCATCCCAAGCGGCAGCACCATTCATAACGTTACAGTATTCATAAATTGCAGGAGTACACATGCCACTTACAAAGCCACAGTCAACACATTTCTTAAAACAAATGGTCAAACTTACACTGGAGGTTCGAATGATCCCTCAACAACTTATACCTTATACAGCACAAATTATAACACAAATCCGCAAAGTGGTTCAGCATGGACAATCGATGAGATTAATGCACTTCAAATTGGTGTTAAATTAACAAGTAAGAAATACTCAACTTTTTATTTTCCTGGACGCTGTACCCAAGTTTACTGTGAAATAAATTATACGGTTGCCAATGCTCCTTCTTATTCAAATGTGGCAAGAACACCAAGCATAGTTTTAGGAGGAGAAAACACCACTTTTTCAAGCTATTGGACTACTCCAAGCGGAAACATGAGTGTAGGACTTGTAGAATGGAACAGCACAGGTCCATACACAAACAACACTTATACTTTTCCGGCAGGAACTACTGCGGGATGGTTTAATCTTAGCCTTGCAACAAATTCAAGTGGAGACTGCATTATTCGTTGGAGATTACACGCCAACAACACAGATGCAAAATGGAACAGCACAGATTGGGCTACGTTTTATGTTTGGAGGTATTTGCCTCCGGTGAGTGAGAAAAATTTTGGGGAAACAAGCGGATGGAGTAGAGGAGGAGTTTACTATAGCGGCGAAAAAGAAGTTATTTATGTTCCTTATCAAGATAGCAGTTTTAGCCCTTGGCACTTGCGAATCAGAGCTTTTGATTTAGAAGCTTCAGCGTGGACTCCGCCTTATGATGTAGTTTCCTCAATACCTCCAGGTGTTAGTTCTGTGCATTGGAATGATGGACATTGGGCTCCAAGCATTAGCGTAGCTCCTAATGGGAGATTAGTCTACATATACGGTTATTCAAGCGCCTTCAGATATAGAGTTAGTGTTTATTCTGCAAATTCGGAAAGCAACATTACCAAACTAATAACTAATTGGAGCGAAGAGAAAAGTTTTGGAGATTACTATTGGGCTTATGCAGAGCCTTTCCTTTTCGACGACAGGATAACAGTTTTTGGCAGAGGAGACATGGTAGGCACAGAATACGAATACAAATATATGTTCTATAAACTAAACCAAAGCGTTATTCTTTGGTGTGATGAAAACGATTCAACCTATACGGGTTGGAATGTTACGGGTTCTGCTCCGTATTTGCAAGATGGAGATGCTGATTATGTTTGGAAAAATGCTGGTGGGATAAAAAGAATAGGCTATTTCACATTTGGAAACTTCACTTACGGAGGACTAATTGCGGTTGATTCCTCAATTCAAGCATACCTAAAAATTTATGCAACTGCTGCTTATAGCACTGTAACAGTTTACCTTAACCCTAACGGAACAGACTACAACATAGGAACTGTTTCCTCAAGTGGTTGGAACACAATAAATGTAACAAACTATCTGAACACTCTAACCAAAATCAACGATGCAAAAATATATTTGTATTCAAACACTTTAGAACCATATTTCCAGAACATAAGCCGAGCCTACATAGAAGTTAATTACGAAGGATTCAACAACATGACACAGTTAACTACGCATGGCTGGTATCCTTCATTCTGGAAAAACGGAACAACAATACTAATGACTTCACAAGTCAACGATACAAACGTTAGGTTCTGTTATAGCCCAAACAAAGGAGACAACTGGTATTTAGTCAACGGCACAGCATTATCAGTGCCAATAAACATGACGTTATGCCAAGTTTTAACAAGCCCATTCCGAACACGCACCAGCACACCAATACTTGACGAAAATGGAAAACCCATAATCCTCGTATGGTATAATGAAGGGGGAGTTTTTCCAACAATACAAAATGGAAGCCAATTACGACTCGCCTATTACAGCACGACTTTGAATGCAAGCGGAACATGGACATTAGGCAACATAACAGACGAATATGGAAACCAACTTTACGCACAGCTAACAACAACAATGTTCACTGACCCCTGGTATAAGCGTCCAGCAATATGGTGCACTACTAATCTGCGTACTGCTAAATATGTGAGAATTCCAAGCGAAACATTGAAGTTTCACTGTGTTTGGCAAGACCCAACAGCAGAAGCAGAGAACAGCATGGTTTCTTCGCTTATTATTGGCGGAATAGATGCATATGAAATTGTGGATAGAGAACAGTGGACAGCAGTTTTGGGCAATATTACGCAAGGCGCAAATTGGGTTTTGCCAAGCGTAAATGAGGCTTGGGCTACGCAATTTACAGCGCAGAAAAACAGTTCAGTCGTCTCTGTTCAAATCTTTGCTAACTGCACATTGACATATATGGATTGGCGAGCAGCCATATACAATTCAACCTTTAACTTGATAGGCAACACTTCATGGTCTAACTTGGTGACAGGAAGCACTGGTTATGGATGGCTAATGAGCGCGGCATTTTCTCCAATAATCCCAATCGTGCAGGGACAAAGTTATTGGGTTCTGTTTCAAACTAATTATCAAGGAAACAGGGCCTATTTCTGTTATAACGATGCTTACACAAACAAGACCTTTCGCTGTAGCCTAAGCACTTCAGCAGGTTTTCCATCAACCATAAGCCCAATTGAATATTACAACCGGACCATCACAATAACAGCCATGCCCAGCTATATGATTGTGAGAGGTTTAGGAGTGGATGAATATGAAATGGCATTCAGCAATACTGGAACAAACACGTCAATAGCTAACGCTCCATGCGGTTTCTTCACTTTTGTTATGGATGAGAGTGGTTTAAGCATGGCGAATTTCAGAACAAACAACACTGGAGTATGGGTTAACACTACATATTTAGCTTTGTCAGGGTTTGAATCATGGGCTAATTTCACTGCTACGTTAAACGACACAAAAGTAACAGTGGCATGGGAAATATGGGCTAATGACAGCTATAACAATTGGAAAAATACTGGACTGCAAACGTTTAACACGGTTTTGTATGTTCCTTTAGATTTGAGTTTCGCATCCACATTGGCTTTCTCCAAACTTGCAGAAGCTGGATATAACATTTTTCTCTCAACAACCAGCACACTGCAATACGTTAAGGATTTGCTTTCAAGCTTCATTTTGAATTTAGGTTATACTCATAACCCAATATGGAATTTATTGTCGCAATCAAGCTTTAGCATAGTCACGGTATTGTCGCAAGGTTTCCAGTGGCTTCTCATTCGAGAAATCATTTATGGAGTGTTGCTTTCCTTTACCACAACTGGACAGTATGTTATGGATAGACTAACCAATTTTATAGTAAATATGTTAACTACGCAAACATTAGTGTGGAATCTTTTAACTCAATCAACCTTTAACGTCATATCCACATTTCAAAGCACTGTTCAATGGCTTTTGACAAGCGGAATCGTCTATAGCGTATTGTTGTCTTTCGTTACAACCGCACAATATATTACGCTGAAATTAACCGATTTTATCTTGCAATTCTCCATCGCATACACATCAACATGGACTTCGCTTTTAACGTCAACAATAAACTTAGTTTTGAATTTTGGACAAAGCTTCCAATGGCTAATAGAAGTTATTCAAAGCATTCCAGTGCATGAATTTTTCGTGGATTTAACACTAACTCTATCACAGTCTTATAGCACGCTGGTTCAATGGTTCGCAAATGTAAACTTAAACTTGCAATCAAATCCTTCATGGATAACACTCTTGCAATCTGCATTAGCCATAACATTAGGATTACCTTACATTTCCATTTGGACAACATTAACACAGGCAGCCTTTTCAGTTCTATCTCAAATAGCCTATTCACCATCATGGATTCTCACAGTAGCCCAAGGAATACAGTATGCAGTAACATTAACTTTAACTCAGACAATGATGTGGATAACAGAAATAATAACAGGCGTAGAAGTAATAGACTGGTTCATTCTTTTCGCTTTCTCCTGCATAATGCTTATAGTAGTCTTATGTCTCTTAGCAGTAAAACACCTTGAATCCTAACCAAAAAAGACTAACCCTTTCGAAAGCTCGTACACATTGGCTTTATTGGAAAAAACCAACTTGATTTTCAACGCCTCATAAAAAATACCGTTGTTTTAGAATGATTCGCTTTCACGAAAGCTTGTTTTTAATGGAGTATGGATGGAATCATTATATAGGGTGTTGGTGAACACTCACAGTTGCCTAGGCATGTTATAAGCATATATTGCAGCATATTATAAAGCTTTAAATACGCAAATGTACGCTTAAAGAATTACCAGTCTTTGAGGGAGACGACGCAACTTGCCTAAAACAGAAACTACGAAACAAATCAGCATCACATTAGAAATTGAAACTTTGCAGGAGCTGGAGGCATTTCGGCAAAAACTTGGCTTACTATCAATTCAAGATGCAATCCGCTTGTTGATTCCCCAGGGTTTGAAAGTTTACAAGAAAGGAGAGAGGGCTTAATGACTAAATATTGTGTAGCATGGAGCACGGAACAGACGAAGCACCTTTGCGATAATTGTTACGCTTCACCTCATAAAGTTGTCTGCACCAGAAAAGATAGGCGTTTGAACACAGAAGCAGAGAGGGCTTAGGCATGGGAGAACTTAAACTTTCTTGTAAAAACTTAAGTTCTAAAGATTTGGCAGTGCAGTTTTGGCGTAGACATAGAGTCAGTAATACAGAAGAAGCTTCTCGTATTGCGACGCATGAAACATTACACAGTGTTATGCCTAAAGGTATGGCTAACACGGTTTTTGTTGAAGCCTTATTCGACGTTTTATGCAGTAGAGAACAAGCGGGCTTATGGTTTGCAGAAGAGGCTTTTAATAAAATTCGGAGGTTTCTTGAATGAAGAATCACTTTAACCATTTTAATTCTTCTCTCTCTCAGAGTGCGGTTCAAGCGTGGCGTGACAGCAAAATCGTTAAAGCCAAATTGCGTTTAACAATTAGTTTTACCTTGGCTAACCGTAGCGGAGGCTATCACCTAAACGAATGGGCTAAATATCCAATAATTGTTAGGCCACGTGATGTTGAACGTGTGCATGATTATGCATGGGAGAAGTACATCGTCAAGAAAACGGAGATTAACCTTCAAAACTACCTTTTAGTTCGAGTGTCCAAAAAGCTTGGGTTTAGAACAGGTGAAATTTCAACTTTCGATGCGGATTATATTGACTTTGAAACAGGCTTCTTTGATGTTTTGGACAGCAAACGCAAAAAACTTTACAGTTTAGCGATGGATATGTTGACGCTTCAGCTTATTGAAGACTTGCTGGGAGAAAGACGTTCAGGCTTAATTTTCACTCATCATACTTGGAAAATTAAGAAGGCTGAAGAACCGCTTACCGATGAAGGCGTATACTACATTATTCACAGGTTAGGCTTGGAAGCGGGTGTTAAAAATCTTAAGCCGCGAAACTTTAGGGAGTATTTTGCTTGGCGTTGGGTTTATGTGGAGCAGAAAGACATTTTCACTTTGAAGCTTTACCTTAGACATGTAAGCCTTGACACAACTGAGGTTTACGTGCGTAAGCTTCGCAGTGAAGATGATATTCGCAGAGTATTTGACGGCGTGAGAAACCAGCCGTTTGTAGATAATCCCGAAACAACCCGAGCAACCGCTAATAGTAACATGGCACTCGAGCAAAGTAGTCTCCCACTGGAAACGTTTGCTCAAAAACGTGCCAAAAGGATGCCGCTTGAGGTTGCGGGAGAATCAATCTACAACGACTGCTCTCTCCTGTCCATTTGTAAAATTGTTGAAGAATACGGTTCATGTTTGAAGAATTGCCGTTTTAAAACAATAAAAAAGGAGATTTAAAGTGGTTAGGGGCTACCGTTTTGTTAAGGACGATTTGAAAAGTGAGCATGATAATAATGTGCAGTGGAGAATTGGAAAATGGAAAAAACTCGACAACAACAAGCCTTTAAAGCTTTGCGAGAACGGGTTTCACGCTTCAAAACAGCCGCTTGACAGTTTAAGCTACGTTTTTGGCAGTAGATGGTTCATTTGCGAAGCAAAAGGCGAAATACTATATGATTCGGACAAGTTTTGTGCTAGGGAAATGCGCCTAACCAAGGAAATTCCAATCAGCGTTATCAAACGGTTTGCGTTGGAATGCGCAAAACACGTTTTACCAATATTCGAAAAACAATATCCAGAAGATAAACGTCCAAGAGAAGTTATTTTGGCCGTTGATGTTTACTTACAAAACCCAACGGAAGAAAACTTGGAAAGGGTAAAGCAAAAAGAAGATGCTGCTTGGGCTGCTGCTCAGGATGCTTGGACTGCTTGGGTTGCTGCTCAGGATGCTCGGGCTGCTACTCGGGCTACTGCTTGGACTGCTTGGGCTGCTGCTCGGGATGCTCAAGGTGCTGCTCAGGATGCTCGGAATGAACGAAAATGGCAAGATCACCAGCTTAAAAAACTCATAAAAAAGGAGATTTAGAAAATGGTTAAGGCTGTTGTTAAATGGCTTTTACGTGCGGCTCAATGGTATGCACAGAAAGGCTTCAACCCATACGAGCAGGCTGAGTTAATTTACCAAGCACTAAAGGAGGCTTAAGAATGGGTTTAGAAGATGTTAAAATGTTTCAGATATTATCCAATGGAAAAGTGAAGGAACTAACTGAAAAAGAATATCTTAAACGTTTAAATCGGAAAGGCTATCTCGTTGGTTGGATTGGCAAAACTCAGGTTCTTTTCAGTTTAAATGGTGAAGTAGTTAATCTCCATCGCCATCAAGTGCAGCAGATTTTCAGCTTATTCAACAACAAAAAGGAGGCTTAGTTTTGAGGCGTTTTCGCAAGTATCGTGAGAGGCAGTTGAGACGGAAATGCGAAGGAGTTGGACGATAAATGACATTTAGAATTTCGCATGATTTAAGTTTACCTGACGAAGCTGTTACATGGGTTATAAGTTACTTAGCCAAACGAGGTGCTGGAAAAACATATTGCAGTAGCGTTCAAGCTGAAGAAATGTTGAAAGCTCAAATTCCAATAGTCGTGATTGATGGAATGGGGATTTGGTGGGGCTTAAGAGTCAGCAATGATGGAGTTAATCCCGGTTTACCCATTGTTGTATTCGGTGGAGAGCATGCAGATTTGCCGCTTATTCCAGAGAAAGCTACAGAAATGGCAAAGGCAATTGTCGAATCCAATATTTCTTGTGTTTTAGATTTAAGTCCATTCAGCAAATATATGGCTAGAAGAATCGTAAGCGCATTTCTCAATGAACTTTACCGCTTAAACAGAGTTGAAAGACATGTTTTTATTGAGGAAACTGATTTGTGGGCTCCGCAAAGACCTATTGGGCAAGAGGAACAATTCTGTTTAAGTGCTGTTGACAATTTTGTGCGTAGAGGTGGAAACCATAATCTTGGTTGTACATTAATTACGCAACGAAGTGCAGTCTTGAACAAAGATATTTTAACACAAAGCGATTGCCTCGTTGTGCTTAGAACTTTGGCTCCGCAAGATAAAAAAGCTATTCAGCTTTGGGTTGAAGAACAGACTGACGAAGATAAGAAACAACTAAAAGAGTGGTATGATAGTCTTAAAGCTTTAGAAAATGGTGAAGCATGGGTTTGGCACCCTGAGAAACCAACTATATTCCGAAAGGTCAAGTTTAGAACAAGAGAAACATTTCATGCGACACGTGAATTTATACGTAGCCCACGAGCAAGCAAAATTATCCTAATGGATGTGGATGAATTTATACAGAAGTTCAAAAGGGTTTTTGAACCTAAACCAACAGAACAAAAAATAAAACCAGAACCTCAAATTTTACCAATATTGCCAACTAAACCGCACATTCCAGAAACCATCACACCACCTAAATTAGAACCACAAAAACAAATACCAGCTCCTTCGCAAGAGAATAAAATAGTCATTGCACAAGCTATGCCAAATATTCAAATTCAACAATTCAAACCAACATTAACTATCCCAATTGAAATTTTGAATGAACCGCAATCTCCGTTAGGAAGAGTAGCCGTTATATTAAAAAATGATTCTCAGATGAAAGGACACAGAAACGACCAATGGACAGGCAACCGTATAAAGAATCATATTCGAGATCATGGCTGGGATGATAACGGAGTTGACGAAGCGATTCAACAGCTTATCCGTTGGGAAATCTTAGTTAAGCTGTCAAGTGGATACATGCGATTTTATCCTCAACGTGTAGAAATTTTAGAGAATAACACTCGGATGATGATAAAATGAGAAGGTTACAACTTTTTACAGCAATTCCCCTTGATGTCTTATTTTCAGATTTTCTTCTCATGGTTTCAGTATGTTAAGAAGGGAGCAGTATATATGAAGAAACAAGACTTAAGTGTTGAAGGCGGGGTACAAACTCGAAAAGCGGAAAAACTCTACCTCGTAATGTATGCTGAAGTGCGTAGGCATAGCAGAGTATTGTATTTGCCTTTAGATCCTACGATGGTTAGGTTTAACGGCATCAAGAAAGGCGACATTATCAAATATTCACTTTTGGAATTGAGACGAGCTCCCGAAGGAGATGCGGAATAATGGCTGAGACACAAGTTAAACTAAGCGAGTTTGAATTAGACGCAGAAAAACGAGCAAGACACAGACAATTAATCATGCAGATTCTCTTAGCTAAACGCTACGGCCTAACAGTTCAACAGATAATAGACGTTGAAGCTGAATGGTATGGTTACACTTTCCTAACTGACAATCGCTTGAGAGAATTGCGAAGTGATGGTTTAGCAGTAGATGAGAAACGGAAAGAACAGAAGAAGCCTGCTTTGTGGTTTCCAACTGAAAAAGCAATTAAACAAAAAATGGAGTGTGGAGAGGCTTCTGGATGACAAGTTGTAAAGGGAAAATCTCCAGTTTTTACGAAGGCTTCCCTTTTCTCCTCTGTGCATTCATGTCTAACCCTTCCAGAAGCCCCACAATGCTCCAGAAAATGTTGAAAAGGTGAAAAGAAAGTGAGTCAAAGATTGTTTGATAGAAAAGCCTACATGAAAAAATACATGGCAGTATATAACAAAGAACATTACGTTCAGCAAAGAGAATGGATGAAACAGCATCCAGAAAGTCGCAAACGCTTTTTAGTCAATCATCCAAATTATTATCTGAATAAACGCAAAGAATACAAAACAAAAATTGACACATATAACCGCAATTATAACGCCAATAATAAGGAAAAACTCCATGCTTACCATCAAATACGAGATTTTCCTTTAGCTGAGATTTGTGAAATTTGTGGGTGTAGTGAAAATTTGGTGCGACATCATCCTGACTATTCTGAACCTTTGCTTTATGTTACAGTTTGTTCCAGTTGCCATAAATACATACATAACTATGGGTGAAAAATGAAAAATGCCAATAATTTACCTTAGAAAATGTATAGAAAAATGCTCGTTCTTTAAGCATTGTGATACAGTTTCAGAATCACGGTTCTGTAAAAGAGTAGGGCAAAAACGATTCTTAAAGTGTTTAGAAATGGGAGGCTATGATACTATTGTGGAGTGTAAAAAATGTGGGCATAGAGAATATCTAATGTTTGCTAACGGTCTTAAGAATGGTTGGAATAAATGTTGTGGAGAAACCATGCCAATTCTCGTTACTATTGGTAACATAGAGGAAGCTGTCAAATCTATTCCTATTGAAAGGGAAGGGAAGGTGAAAGTGGCAAATGAATACGTTGGCAAGTGCAGAAGTGCAGATTAGAAAAAGCGTTGAAGATTTGCGGTTTGAGAAACAGCGAGAACGAGAGTTGCATTTGGAACGGGTTTACCAAGCGTTGATTGTTGCTTTACACACGAATTGTCATTGGAGTAGGGCTAAGTGGAGATGAGAGCGAGTGACTAAGTATAAAGTTTTGTTGAAAATAGCAGATAAGTTGCGCAAAAAAGGACATGAATACTATAACAAAGGAGAGAAAGATAAAACAGCGATTTTTTGGGAGTTAGAAGCGATTTTGCGAGAAGTTTTAGAGGAGGAAAGCGAGTGAAGGCTAAAGTTTTGTTACAAGTTGAACCCCCATGGACTTGCGAGCCTATATGTGAATTTCCAGATGTGACAGAAGAAGAGGTTCAGCAGTTGAAGGAGTTGTTGAAGAGGGTAAGGTTCAAAAAAACAGAGGGAACACAATGAAAGAAAATGCTTTCGTAAATATTTGTCAAGCTTGCGAGTTCTTTACTTTATGGAAATTCTGCACCGTAAAACATGAATATATTTCTCAAAAAACCAAAAATTGCTCTAAATTCAAACCCAAGGGAGAATCTTAATGGTTATGTTGGAGAAGCCCATATTCGCTGATGGAGATTACCGCTGTCCTATATGCTACCA
>Ga0315314_1004467_pt1 | contig 10482 bp, 12 predicted proteins | sample TDP9_MG_FD_203631 | JGI IMG/M metagenome (GOLD analysis project Ga0315314, IMG submission 203631) | Freshwater sediment microbial communities from Lake Towuti, South Sulawesi, Indonesia - TDP9 | ecosystem: Environmental > Aquatic > Freshwater > Lake > Sediment | place: Indonesia: South Sulawesi... | reverse complement strand
CCGGATCAAAAGCTCCTTGCGCTTACCCGGCGCATATCGCAGCTTGGCACGACCTTCTTCGGCGCCCGAACCGAGCCATTCCCCAGACGGTTTAACTAGCCGCTAGCATGTCGACTCAGCACACGTCCGTATCGCACATGATCGGTATTCACTGGGGCCCGCGAGGTCCTTCCGCCCGCTGCCCCTCAACCATCTTCCCCGAGCACAACATGCGCGGGTGCACGATTTCCCACCCTCAATTACTAGAGAGCAATCCGTATTTAGGCGTTGCCCTCCGCGGAATGGGAATCCCTCTATGAGGGGTCGCATATAAAAGCGTTGCCGTTTCGCCAGGACGCACCAGCACTTCCGGTGGAAGCTCGTTTGCTTGCGACCGGCTCGCACCGAAATCTTGATTTGTCTCGGTGCTCATGGCTTGTCCAGATGGGGTGCGCGAGTTGAGTTCTGAAAAGCCAGCATCTGAGGGCGTGGTGCCCGAATTGCCCGAGGAAGAGGTTCCACCACCACCTCCGCCCGAGCCCGAGGAGGAAGCCCCTCCGGCCGAGGAGGAGATTGTAGAGGAGTACGAGGAAGAGGAACTCGTTCCCGAAGAGCGTCCGCGGCCAAGGCGGAAGAAACATTATGGCATCTTCATCGTCCTCGTGGTGGTTCTCGTCATTCTGTTGGTCTGGACGCTGCTCAGTCCCAAGGTGATGCCCCAGACCGGTGACACGTACATCACCTCCCCGGCCTATGCGAACCTGGGCAACTACACCGGCGATCGAGACATTTGGGCGGGAAAGATGACCTGGGGCCTGGCAGTCAGCGGTCCGGAGAGCGTCGCCAGGAACCAATCATTTGACATCATGGTTCTGATCACGAAGGTGTACGAGAAACCCGGTAATTCCTGGCTCAGAGGGACTTCGATCTCCGTCCAGAACATCTCGCTGTTCCTCGATGACGGCACGTTGCTCGCTACCACTCATGATGGGACGGACCGCGGGTTCGGGGTATCCGCCAACCTCACGCTGAGCTTCGCGCAACGCGACACGTACACTATCTACGTCTATGCGAAGTTCTTGGTCTACGAGATGATGAGAATCGGTTTCATACCGCTCGAGAGCGTCGAGATAACTGAGGCATATCTGGACGTCGGCATCCAGGTATCGTAGACCGTTGTGCTCCTCCCGGCCTTGACAGAGCCTAAATAGCAAGACGTTCATCCGACTCAATCGCCATGGCGGGCATGGAACTCATCCTCATCAGACACGGGGAGACGGACTGGAACCGTGAAGCGGTCTTCCGAGGACAGGCTGATGTGAGGCTCAACGCAACAGGTATCGCGCAGGCCGATGCCACTGCGGATGCCCTCAAGGACAGGGTTTTCGAGATCGTGTATTCGAGCCCGTTGAAGCGCGCGTTCGTCACCGCGAGGCGCATAGCGATGCCGCATGAGATGGACGCGAAGGTGAAGCAGGAGTTCGCCGACGTTCATTTTGGCCTGTGGCAGGGTCGGAAGGAGGAGGAGGTCAAGCGGCGATATTCTAGGCTTTACAGCAAGTGGATCACCAGGCCCGAAAGGGTGAAGTTCCCTGGCGGAGAGAGCACGAAGAAAGCGTGGAAGAGAGTCAACACTGGCCTGCGGGAAATCCTTTTCACTCACGGCACGGGCTGCGTCGTGATCGTGTCCCACAGAATCCCGATAAAATTCATGACGGCCTATCTTCTGGGCAAAGGCCTCGCAGATATCAACGAGATAAGGCACGATCCCTGTGCGATATCCGTGTTCGAGGTGAACAGGAGGGAGTACCATCCCGTGGTTCTGAACGATTCTAGCCATCTCTCGAAACTACGGCTGGAGCCGCAGAGGGACTTCTGACCGAGGATCACAGGAACCGTCTGAGGGCGTTCAGGTCCCTCACTTTGAGACATTGAGCATCGGGATACACATTGTTCCTGTCCAGGAGTATCGCCTGCATCCCCGCTGCCCTCGCACCAAGTATGTCCACAGCGAACTTGTCGCCAACATACAGCGATCGTGTCGGCTGAGCCTTTACTTGTCTAGCAGCCATGAGGAATATCTCCGCCGCAGGCTTCCTCACTCCGACCTCCTCCGACAGTATCACCACGTCGAAGTACTTCCTCATGTCGAGGTTCTCGAGCACTCTGTTGGCGAGATCAGTAGCGTTGGAGATCACGCCCAATTTGAAGTCTCTGGACCTGAGTTCCTCCAGCAAGGGCCGAGCATCCGGATATTCGGCCCAGCTATCGACTCTGGGCACGATCTCGTCGAACTCCTCGGAAAGCTGCTTCACGAGTGCCTCTGCATCTCCTCGATAGCCAAGCTCGCTCAGGACGAACTCGTCGAAGCGCGTCCAGAACTTCTCCTCCTGCGCTCCGTCGAGCTTGGCGAAATCGCCGTCGAACACGCGCCATGCCTTCCTGAGCGCCTTCTCAACTGCACTTGTCTCCACTCTGAAGCCGTGCTTGGCTAGCGCTCTGATCAGGAGTTCCTGCTCAGACGGGCTCAGATCGATTATCGTGCCGCCCGCATCGAACATTACTGCATCTATCTCTTCTGTCATGCTTAACACAGCCGAATTGCACTTCGTCTTGTTCTCAATACGTAGGCCAAACGATAGGATGAACTACAGCTCAGTCAGGAGCTCGGGGACCTCGGCTGGGAGCTTCGCCACCTTCACGCCCGCAGCTTCGAGCGCCCGGATCTTGCTCTCAGCCGTCCCTCTTCCTCTTGCTATGATCGCGCCCGCATGGCCCATTCTCTTTCCAGGGGGCGCCGTCCTTCCCGCTATGTACGCCACGACTGGTTTGGTCACGTTCTTCTTGATGAACTCTGCTGCTTCCTCCTCCGCTGTGCCACCTATCTCCCCGACGAGGACTGTCTTCTTCGTCTGCCCGTCTTCTTGGAAGAGCCTCAGCACATCGATGAAGCTCATTCCCGAGACCCTGTCGCCGCCAATGCCAACGCATGTAGATTGTCCGTGCTTGCTCTCTGATATCGCGCTAACGATCTCGTAGGTCAGCGTGCCGGACCTCGAGACGATCCCCACATCACCCTTCCGGAAGATCTTGTTCGGCAGAATGCCCACCTTGGCCTTTCCCGGAGAGGCTACGCCTGGACAGTTGGGGCCGATGACCGTGATGCCTTTCGCCCGGGCGACGGATACGATGTGTATGGCATCGTTAACGGGCAGATGCTCTGTGACGATGACGACGGTGCTTACGCCGGAGCCAATCGCCTCGAGCGCGGCGTCCTTGCAGGACGGTGCAGGCACAAGCACGCAGGATGTGTTCGCCCCTGTCCTTTCGGCCGCCTCCGCGACTGTGTCGAACACTGGAATGCCGTTGATCGCTTCGCCACCTTTGCCCGGCCTCACGCCTGCGACGACCTTGGTGCCGAACTCCATCATCGCCTTTGAATGGTATGTGCCCTGATAGCCAGTGATGCCCTGTATGATGAGCTTCGTGTCGTCGTCGACTATTATGGCCATTCGCTTCACCTCAACGATACCTGCGAGGCCTTCTCGGCGGCCTCGCTGAGCCCGGATGCGGGTATCAGCCCCGCGTCCCTGAGCATCTCCCGGGCCATCTCCTCGTTCACTCCCTTGATTCGAGCGACGATGGGCACGGCAATCCTTCCTGCTTTCATCGCTTCCAGGACTCCCTTCGCGACCGTGTCACATTTCGTGATGCCGCCGAAGATGTTCAACAGGATCACCCTCGGGCCAGCCTCCTTCATGAGGAGCATCGCGTTCTTGACCTTCACAGGGTCGTCGGTCCCTCCCAGGTCCAGGAACACCCCCGCCTTCCCGCCGTACATGTTGATGCTGTCGAGGGTGGCCATCGTCAGGCCCGCTCCGTTGGCTATGACTCCTATGTTCCCGTCGAGCTGCACAAATGCGATATCGAGCTCCTTCGCCTTCTTCTCCAGAGGCGTGAGATCTTCTTCCAATCTGGAGTACTCGGAATGCCTGAAGAGCGCATCCGAATCGATGTTGATCTTCGCGTCTCCAGCGATGATCTGCCCGTCTCGTGCGACCACAAGCGGGTTGATCTCCACGAGCTCCGCATCCTCCTTCGACGCGAGGTTGTACAAGCTCTGACAGATCGATGTGACTTGGGATGCCTTGTCATTGGAAAGGCCGAGGAAAGTAGCCACTTTTCTCCCGACGAACGGCTGGTAGCCGATCAACGGATCGACGGGCAACATCAGGATATCCTTCTCGGGAACGCCCTCAATGTCGACGCCGCCGTTCGCAGAGGCCATGAACATGAGACATCTTCTGCTTCTGTCCACGGTGATGCTGAGATAAAGCTCCTTCGAGATCTCCAGCCTGCGCTCGACGAGGACCTCCTTGACCGTGTATCCGTGGATGCTCATGCCGATGATTGCTGAAGCTGCCTTCCTCGCCTCGTCCACTGTATCAGCAGGCTTGATCCCACCTGCTTTGCCCCTCCCTCCCGTGAGAGCGTGTGCCTTAACCATGACAGGGCCGGTGACTGACGTGATCTGGTCGGGGGATGCTACGACGAAACCTTCCGGGACTGGGATGCCGTATTCTTTCAGAACTTGTTTTGCCCTGTGCTCGAACAGCTTCATCTGCGGTCAGCCTTGGGCGCATAAGTCGGTGGGGACATATTTATGCATTGCCAAATGACCGAGGTTCGATGCTCCTGGTTATCAGGCAAAGCAATATCATCGGAACCCTTATTATGGGACCGTCCAAATATCCAAACCCATGGAGCAGGACATCAAGATTGAGACTCTGATAGTAACGGCTGTTTCAATCTTCGTGGTCCTCGCGTTCGTTGCCTTCATGGTGCCCTTTGAGGATCAGGATACGAGGATCTTCTTCCTGGGCCTTGCTGCTGCCCTGACAGCCATTAACGTCTTTGGATTGTTCATGGTCTGGAAGTCCTCTCCGACCGTCGTGGACGAGGTCTTCCTCATGACCTCCGCGGGCATGCTCTTGAAGCACTACACAAGGCGCCTGAGGCCTGACCAGGATGAGGACATTCTCGCGGGCATGCTCACGGCGGTCCAGAACTTCGTGAGGGACAGCTTCGACGAGGCTGGTGGCAGGCTCAATGAGATCAGGTTTGAGAACTACGACATACTCATCTCTCACTCGAAGAACGTAGTGCTCGCGGCGATCATATCCACGAAGAAACCTCAGAAGCTCAGGAACCAGCTCAAGATAGCCACCGACGACATCGAGAGGGAGTTCGGGGAGAAGCTCAGCAAATGGAGCGGGGACAAGAAGGACCTTGGCGATGTCGACACCATAATGAAGAGGTTCCTCGCGGGCAAGTACAAAGCGAAGTAGTGCCTGGCTGGCGAACCCAGGCTGTTTCTGTAGGTGAAAGCTTTAATGCCTTTTCTGCTCATAGCACTCCTGGATGGAGCTAAGGGAGATCCTGAAGAAGGTCGTCTTGCTGGGCGACGGAGGCGTTGGCAAGACCTCGCTCATCGCTAGGTACGTCGTCAACAAGTTCGACGACAAGTACATCGCGACCATCGGGACCAAGGTCTCGAGAAAGGACATCCAGATAATCAAGCCAAACCTCATCATCAACCTGAGGATGATGATCTGGGACATTCTTGGGCAGAAGGAGTACTCAAAGATCAGGATTGCGAGCTTGAGCGGCGCGCAAGGCCTGATACTTGTCGGAGATCTCTCGCGCGCTGAGACCATTCAGTCCCTCCCGGATTTCTGGCTGAAAGAGGTTACACAGATGGTCGGGAAGATACCGACTGTGCTCGTGGGCAACAAGATGGACCTGGCCGACAGAGGCTCCATGGCTGCGACGATATTGGAGTCGATGGGGCAGAAGCTCGGGTTCCCAGCGATTCTGTCAAGCGCCAAGACGGGCGAGAATGTCGAGAACCTCTTCGTCACCATTGGCGAAATGCTCGTGGCAGATGTCGTCTCGCTCCAGCCAAAGGGCAAGGAGAGGCCCCCGCGAACCCTTGCCGAGGTCGTCGACTTCATAGTCCAGGACTTCTGCGCGCAGTACGGCGATCTCGAGAAGGCCATGCTGATCGTGCAGCATCAGTTCGACGAGGCGGACGTGGACATACGGAAGCCCCAGAAGGAAGCGGTCCTGCAGGCGCTTGACGGCCTCGCAAAAGCAGAGGAGATATCATTGACCAAGACCGTCGCCCGGGTGAACCTCGAGGAGAGGCAGCGGATGGTCATCCTAGCCAAGGGCTGATCTGCATTCCTATGTCGATGCCAGACACGCAGCCAGATGTTTGTTGTTCAACGGCCAAAGCTTTATAAGACGGGTGCTATCCCCTCCTCCGAGATGAAGGTCCACTACATCGCTGGAGTGGGATACGACAGCAACGTGTATCTCCTCGAGGATGAGGACCCGATAGTGGTGGACGCCGGCAGCGGGATGTTCGCCGAGACGGCCCTGGAGGAGATTGCCAAGATCGTCCCTCTGAGGAGGATCGGCAGGATAGTGCTGACGCACTCGCACTACGACCACATCGGCGGTGCTGCAGCGTTCCAGAAGGCAACGGGAGGCAGGGTGTATCTGCACGAGATAGAGGCCGAGCCGATGAGAGCAGGAGACAGCTCGCTCACAGCCTCCGACATGTTCGGCCGGAAGCTGCAGCGTCTGGACATCGAGCCGCTGAGGACGGGGCAGAAGCTGAAGTGCAGCGCCGCCGAGCTCGAGGTACTACACTCACCAGGACACTCTCCCGGGAGCATAGTGCTCCTTGAAAGGAAGACCAGCTCCGCGATAGTCGGGGACACGGTCTTCTGCGATGGCGTCGTGGGCAGGTGGGACTTCCCCGGAGGGGATCTCGCACAGCTAATCGGATCTCTCAAGCGATTGAACGAACTGGGGCTGAGGAACATGTACCCCGGGCATGGCCCCTACTCTGAGGGCGACGCCCCCCAGCACCTGAGGCTCGCGGCGAAGTACATACAAGAGGGCTACTGATGAAAGTGATCAAGTGCGCAGGGCGGAAGACCGGCTGCAAGAAGTGCGATCTGGCAGAGAAGGAAATCGAGGAGATCGTGGCCGTGCTGAAGTCCGGGGAGCTCGTGATCTTTCCCACGGATACCTTATATGGCATCGGCGCGGATCCGTTCAACGAGAACTCCGTCAAAAAGGTCTTCATCGCGAAGAACAGGCCGTTCGACATGCCGCTCTCCCTCGCAGTGAGCAACGAGAAGATGATGGAAAGCGTGGCGGTGCTGAACGAGAGCGCGAGAAAGCTCATCAGGAAGTTCCTGCCAGGGCCGCTCACAGTAATGCTCACCAAGAAGCCGACGATTCCTGACATACTGACGTCCAGTACGAACCAAGTGGGCATCAGAATCCCCGATCATCCCCTGGCGATCAGGCTCATCGACAAGTTCGGGCCGATTACTGCCACAAGCGCCAACCTGCATTCTCATCCAGACCCAGTTGAGGCATCAGTGGCGATCAAGGATCTGAAGGGGCATGCGCAGATCTGCGTGGACTGCGGCAAGACGAAGCACAGTGCGGGCTCGACCATCGTAGACGTTTCTGACGGCGCAGTCGAGATCATTAGGAAAGGTGTCATCTCTCAGGAGGAGATCGAGAACGCCCTCCGTTAGCCAGGAAGTCCTCGACAAATATCTGCGAGCGGGCGCCATAGCCAGGAAGGCCCGCGATTTCGGAATATCACATGTGAGGCTTGGCGGCAGCTCTCTCGAGCTCGCAAACGCCATCGAGGGCCTGATAAGAGAACAGGGCGGTGAGTGCGCTTTTCCAGTCAACATCGGTGTGAACGCGGTCGCCGCTCATTACACGCCCTCCAAGGACAATGACCTCAGGTTCAGAACGGGCGACGTTGTGAAGATAGATGTGGGCGCGCATGTGGACGGCTATCCCGCGGACACGTCTGCGACAGTCGAGGTCGGCACGCGCAACCACACGGCGCTCATTGAGAGCGCGAACGACGCCCTCAAGATGTGCGTCGAGATGATAGCACCAGGCACTTCGATATCGGCCATGGGCGCCGCGGTCGCGCGGACAATAAGATCCGCTGGCTTCAAGCCCATCCAGAACCTTACGGGCCATAGCATGGAGAGGTACAACTTGCACGCCGGGCTCAGCATTCCCAACATAGAGACCAAAGACCGCGCAGTCCTGAAGGAAGGAATGGTTCTTGCCATAGAACCGTTCTCAACGACGGGCGTTGGAAAGGTGGATGGCAGAGGCCGAGGAAGCATATACAGAATTGTCAGGGAGAGGCGAGCCCCAGCTGATGTGACCGCTATGTGTTCCAAGATAAGAGCCAGGTTCGGCCCGTTTCCGTTCGCCAAGCGCTGGTGCGAACTGCTCGATCCAGACTATGAAGCTCTCGTTCAAAAGATGTTCAGGCTTGGCATCATCATGAGCTATCCCGTGCTGACAGAAATCGCAGACGGCATCGTTGCACAGGCCGAACATTCTGTCATCGTCACATCGAACGGCTGCAGAATTCTGACCTGATCCCTGCACTGTCGTCACGCCGTTCATGAGACCGATCGCATTGCATGGGTTCAGGGCAATTCGCATCGAAGGCCTCTCATGTTATTGAACGAAAAAAACACAGGTGGAGAGGCATAACGAACACCTCTTTTGTGAAAAAGTTGTGGGTGGTTCGAAATTCTGGAGGAAATGGCGAGGTGTGTTGGTAATGCCTCTCCATGGTGGAGACTAGCAACCCTTCCTCAAGGCTTGCCCCGAAGGGCATTATGCGTGCTCTCTTTAATTTCTTTCGGTTTTACACGTCGATGATGAATAACGATTGACGCTAGTAACGGGAGCTTGGCGGAGCGCTTTGCTGTCGCAGAACGCATTGCGTTGTTGGTTTGCCAGTCTCTCTTCGAGGACGGACTGTCGCTCGCCAATTGATGTAGCATCTAATCATGCTCGGGCCCAAAGCTGCGAATGTTTATTACCTCACCGAGCCTAACGAAGAATCCGAGCGAGGGTAGCCAAGCTAGGTCAAAGGCGACAGACTCAAGATCTGTTCTCGTAGGGGTCCCCCGGTTCAAATCCGGGCCCTCGCACATCTTAATTCTTGAGTGCGAATTGATGCTCAAATTCTTTTCGAAGCCAGACATGATCTAGGACATCCAGCTTTTTCCAAAATCAAAGGTTTATTTCATTGATAGAAACCATATTCTTTTCTACGCTCTGTGTTAGTGCTTCCGAGCCAGCCAGCGATACAAGCAACGCATGTTGGGCTCAAAGAATGACCGAGCCCAAGTCCAATCAGCGTAACTATCAGGTACAGGCTGGCGAGCCGCGTCTTCCTCGGTCCCGCCTTTCATCAGAACTTTGTGTGCTTGGTCTGACAAAGTGTGAATGTATGATTGCATCTCCTTGATGTGCCTCTTCTGCCCTACGGGCCCGTGACCAGGTACGAATAGACTAGCCTTCATTCTTGCCAGCCGATCGAGAATTGACAGCAGATTCACGGGATCGCCATGCCCTAGGAACGGATGACAGTTCACGAACAACAAATCCCCGCAGAACAGGACACGATCTTGCGGCAAGAACAACACGCAGTCGTTCTCAGTATGTCCGTTGTCGAAGGCGATAAGCTGAGCTGTGCGCTTGCTTCCGTGAAACGTCATCGTCCTGTCAAAGGTCACCTCCGGCATTTGAAGTCTGACTTCCGGGAGAGAAGCCAAGATACCCTGCCAATAAGGCAATTCAGAGGCGCCGAACTTCCTTTCACTTTCGTCCCTAGCTCTGGTGAGATGTTTCATCTCAGCAACTTGCTTAGCCGCGTTCTCCCAATCCCACTTGAGCTCAGCCTCCCCTTTTGTTACTATCAGCTCCCGTGTTAGGGATGTTCCTACTTCAACTGCTCCGCGAAAGACTTGGCTGCCGCGGATATGATCATTATGATAGTGGCTGACAACTAAGTAGCTGGGTGCGCGTTTCGTGAAGGTTTTGGCAACGGTACGCAGCTCCCGACCCGCTTGAGGAGTCATGCTGGAATCAAACACAAGAGTCTTATTCCCTAGATCCACGATGCCCACATTGCAGATTCCCCAGCCACCATCAGCATGAATCGCAGCGTACACTCCAGAGGCTAGTCGCACGTACTGAAAATGCCTAGCCGATGGAAGATATTCCGACCTCATCGCTTTCCCTTCAGAGGACGAATCGCCTTTCTCTCGATATGGAATTTTCGCAGATTGCGGCAACAGAGATTCGCACAAGTGAATCCAGAGAGAATCCAATTTGCCTCAAACAATGGAACTACTTCCTTTCCGCCAAGGAACATGATTCGTTGTCCGGCTCTCTTTGATCTTGCCGTCTTCTCTCCGGATTGGCTCTGTTATGTCTAGACTCTTTTTCGGAAAAGCCCTCTATGATGAAGTGTCCCCTGCGCCTAGTCTGAATCTCGTTCCTCGTTCTTCTGATTTGCCTCCGTTCGGGTTTGTCGTTGATCGGGGTTCGGACATACCTCTATTCGCGGTTCTCCCGCACTAT
>Ga0315314_1004466_pt1 | contig 10483 bp, 12 predicted proteins | sample TDP9_MG_FD_203631 | JGI IMG/M metagenome (GOLD analysis project Ga0315314, IMG submission 203631) | Freshwater sediment microbial communities from Lake Towuti, South Sulawesi, Indonesia - TDP9 | ecosystem: Environmental > Aquatic > Freshwater > Lake > Sediment | place: Indonesia: South Sulawesi... | reverse complement strand
ACTAATATTAATATTTTCCTTTCAATGACACTGTGTTAGCGAAAGGTGTTTATCTTGACAAGAAAGGGTGTTCTAAGATTTGGCGTTTCAGCGCCTCCTGAGCTTCTTAAAGAGTTTGATGGGACCATTTCTCGCATGGGTTATGACAGGTCGAAGGCTATTCAACTTGCCATGCGCAACTTTCTCACCGAGTACATGTGGAAGTACGAGGAAGAAGGCGTGGCTGCTGGGACCATGACCATCATCTACGATCACGATGTAAAAGGCTTAGAAGAGGGCTTAACAGACACTCAGCATCTTCACAGGAGCATAATCACTTCATCTATGCATGTTCATCTTGATGAACGAAGTTGCCTCTTAGTAGTAGCGGTTAAAGGTGAAGTGAAAGCTATTCAAAACCTGGCTAAAGAACTGATGAGCAAAAGAGGGATAAAGCAACTTAAACTAACAACAGTTATGTCATAGCGCGCTTATGGTAATAGAATCCCCGAGAGTAAACATTTTGTGAAGCTCGGGCATGAGATCCGTTGCGACAATGTATATGAAGCCTCCTGCAGCAGTAGTGATTCCTAGGGAGTATGAAATCAGAAAGTTGGCGGGCTATCACAGCTCCGTCAACAAAATTGTGCATTCCATCTCCGATAAGATTTAGGTAAGCAAAGGGATGAACAGTGCATTTTTCGTCATGACAGTGGCGCCAGTAAAAGAACTTCTCCATAACGAAGAAGAAAACGATGCCGAAGACTACATATTGCCACATGCCTTGCCCAGCGTTTTCAAGCGATTCTGGCAGCAAATCAAAGAATGCCGCCCAAATAAGTGACCCTGAGGCGAAGCCTATAAGAACCATTATGATGTGCTCTATGCTAGCTTCTTTTAGACCGACGAATAGGATGCCTATTAAAGACATCAGACTCACAGTTGCCACTGAAGCAAGAATTACAATTAAATCAGCCATCGGACTTTCAATACACTCTAAACGAAGTCTTTTGTTCTCTTTATTATGAATAACGGTTACATTCGAGGTCAACCCTTATATTAGCAAGCGCTCATGATTCGCCCAAAGAGTGAGACTTAATGGGGTTGATAGGCCTTCTTAGGCGCGAGTTCTCCTTCATAACAGGCAACTATCAGATCCTCATCGTGAGCTGGATGATAATAGACCTTGCCATGGAAATGCCCGTCCCAAACTTTCAATTTTACGTTCAAGCATTAGGCGGAACAGGCGTAGCCCTGGGGCTGATCGGTCTCGCCAACTTCTTCGCAATGGCAGCCGTAGCCTTCCCAGGCGGCTACTTGGCAGACAAATATGGAAGACGGTGGCTGGTCACGACGATGACTTTTGGGATCTCCTTGTCATTCTTGTTCTATGCACTCGCCCCAACCTGGCACTTCATTTTGTTAGGAGCCATCGTGAGCAGCCTCTGCCTCATATATCAGCCAGCATTGTTCGCCATGGTGCAAGATTCAATTCCGCCCGAGAGAAGGGGCATGGGTTCTTCAATCATCCAGCTTATCCGCGGCACCTTCAACACTCCAGGCCCTATAATTGCGGGTCTGCTGTTGCTGCAATTCGGACTGGTCCAGAGCATGAGACTCATCTACTTTATCATGACAGCCCTCTTCCTCATCGCAGCGGTGTGGCGGCTCAGACTGAAGGAAACAATGACGAATGGAGAACCGCTTCGCTTCAGCTACTTTATTTCTTCCTATCCGAAAGCTGTCAAGGAAAGCTTCGGTGTGTGGAAGACAGTGCCCCGCTCAATGTTCTGGCTGTTTGTCGGTCAGGTTCTCGTAATGTTCGGGATGTCACTTACGAATGTGATCAACGCGCTTTACGCCAGAGATGTGCTCCTAGTCCCCGAGGAGCGTTGGTGGCTTGTCTTTATCCCGCTTCTGTTAACAATGGTTGTGGCTTCCATCCCAATCGGCAAAATGGTTGACAAGATTGGAAGGAAGATTCCACTGACCCTTGGATTGCTGGTTCTTGCCTCGGCTACATTGATTTTTGTCCAAGGCAACCTATTCACTATCATGATTGCCATGAGCCTGCTCGGAATTGCTCAATTGCTGGTTATGTCTGGAGCAATGGCGCTTTTCACCGACCTTGTTCAGCCAGAGAACAGGGGCAAGGTAAATGGTTTCATCAACTTTATAGTCTACATCGTTAGCGGTTTCGGTATGTTCTTGGGAAGCTATCTTTACGTAAGCCTCATGCCTCAACTGCCATTCTACATAACGCTTGGACTGGTTGTTCCAGAATTGCTAATAGTTCTGTTTCTCGTTCATGAACCCGAGAAGCGAGTAGGAACGTAAAGCGCGCAAGACTGAAAGGTAGGAGTCTTGAAGTGTCTGTTCTATCCTTCAATAACCGTTACCTTTTCAACGCTTTCTAGCCATGGAATCAATGGCATGTCTTCGATGAGTTCTTGCAGGATTTCTTTCTCTATTTCCTCGTTTGTTTTTTCAACGCTTTCTTCGACAAGGTTGATTACGATGACGGCTTTCTTGCTCTTCATCAATATTTGCCTCAACAATGATAACGAGGGGAGACGCTTCTTTAAGCGATGTTTCCACTGCACGAATATTCTAGCTTCGGATTCGAAAGCGTCAAATGTCGTCTTTTTTAACTATCTCCCTAATCTTCTCTTGAACCACACTAACGGGCTCCACGGTGTTCACCAAGTAGCATGGAGCGAATTTAAAGAGCCGTCTAAAAAACTCCTGCCTGATTTCAACTTTTTCAGGCGTTTTTACAATGAGGTATGGGTTCAAAAACTGTTCAGGTTGTGTCGTCAAGTATTTTACAGCTTCTTCTCCGTCTAGCCTTCTAACAATTTCAGGGTCGTCTTTGTCTCGCTTCAACAAAATCACCTTTCTCACTCGGGTGGTGTCTACAAACTTTTCTGGTCCAGAAATCCATATTGGGTCAAGCATTGCGCGAGAATACTCATGCGCCACGTAAGAGTCCTGCAGCATCTTCTCAATTGAGGCTTGGTCCACGCCTTTGGCTCTAAGAGCTTCGGCTTCTGTTTGTGTTAAGGGTTCTACGTTTTCCAGCTTGCACTTGTCGAGCAACGCTCGGATTTCTGGAAAAACTCTAACTATGTTGGTTCGAATATAGAATTTTCTCTCGCTTATGTCGGCGCTGGCTCTGCCTTTCACACCGCCAATAAATCTTACATAGAGCCAGTCGTCACTGTGCAGTCTGGCGCCTTCCATTTTCAGAAGCGCATAACTGTGTGTGGATTTGCCGGTGCCTGTTGGCGCGATTAAAACAATTCCGTTTCCGTGAACTTCGATGCAACTGCCGTGGATGCTGTGAATGTCGTGTTGATCCTCGGCAATGTCGCAGGTTACGCCTAACGCCCAACTCTTCACCTGCCCATAATACTCGGTGTTGAAGATTATGGCAGTCTTAGTTTCTGAGTTGTAATAAGCGTGCGGTTTGCCTCCGTTAAAGCTTGGGTCCAAGACAGCGTACAGGCGACCGTGAGATTTGATGTCTCGGTTCATGGAGAACCAGTTTTCCACCCAAAAATCGTACAAATGCTCGCTGTTGGTGAAGAGCTGCAGGCAGAAGCCGTCTATGTTGGCTTTCCAACCATACCACTCGTTGCCTTGAGCTTCCTCAGCCCTAGCAACCAACGTGTCTCTTTCCTTCTTTGAAATTATGCTGCTCTCCACTCTGCCCCGCACTTTGGTAATCTTATTGTAGGAATGCATCGGGTTTCAGCTCGCATTTACATTAAGGAAGAAACGATGCTATCGGCGTGGGGAGAAGGCACCGCTTCCCACATTTTTCTACTACACATATATATCAAGTTAGTCCTCAACCCATTGATTCTAATGCCAGACCTTGTTGAGCGCACGCTTACAATTTCACAGTTTCAACATGAATCGCAGTGAGAGTGTGTTGCTTTTGTTATTTTTTAACAATAGCCGTTACAACTCGTTTACTATGCCTGGTATCTTAGGAAAGAGCTGCGTCTCTCCAATGTGTTTGGCCCCCGATATCCAGCCAACCAGTCTCTCGACGCCAATTCCCGCTCCAGCTGAAGGCTTCAGTTTTCCCTCGCCTGCCAACTTCAACAATTCTTTATAGTTCTTCTTATTCACGCCATCTCGCTCCATCTTCTTGACTAATTTGTCGTACTCCCACTCCCTTCTAGCACCAGATAACACCTCTCCATAGCCAGGCAACATTAAATCATAATTATCCCATGTGCCTTTTTCAAAATCTTCGAAGTCATAAAATTCTCTGGGAATACTGGTAATCCATATCGGGTCGTCAACCTCAAATATTGTTTTGGTTTCCCAACTTTTTCCATACTTTTTTTCCAATTTCTGTCTGTCGTAGACCTTGAAGGGTATTTCAGGAACCCCTAAACTATTGTACCTCCTGAGATAAGTCAGCTCATCACACATTTGTCTCTTCACGTTACCTATTAATCCACGGATAACTTCCTCAACAAGGCTTTTGATGTTCTCGGAAGTAGCGTTTCTAACCTCAAAATCTAGTTGAGTGAACTCGTAGGCATGTAATCCAGTGTTTGCTCTATCTTTTCTTTCGATCCTTATGTTTGGGGAGAGTACGAATAATTTGGAGTGGGCAAGAGAGCAAGCAACCATCTTGTGAACTATCATACTCAATGTCGTCCTAACGGTTTTTCCATAAATTTCCACGTCAATTCGTTTCTCGATGGATGCTCCTGGATCTGGCCACAAAGGATCGGTTGATTTGGAGAATATTACTGGTAATAACCATTCAAACCCTCTGTTCACAAATTCAAGAGTTAGATGCTTTAATGCGAAGGTCATTACTCTGCCAATGCAACGTTTTCTTTCAATTTCGCTTTCAGACAGCTGCTCTAAAGACTTCGGTATCTCAACCAATCTATCTGTTGCAATCTCTAAACTTTTTGTGATTACCTGTTTCCTCCTCAAACACCCACTCTTCAAGTCAGACGTTCAGTGAATCGACTTTCAACAAGTCAACTACAACATCCACAATTATAAATTTTTTACAGAAAATTTCGTAAAATATTCGAAAATGTTAACATTTATATCTAGATTTTTGTAATTATTACAATTATGGAATCCAAAATTGATGAAAGGGATTTAGCCATCTTAAACTTGCTCCAAAAAAATTGTAGAATGACAGCCAAGGAGATAGCCCTGACCATAGATTCTCCAGTCACGACTGTTTTTGCCAAGATAAAGAGAATGGAAGAGTCGCGAATAATAAAAGATTATAAGGCGGTCTTGGACGCCGAGAAACTAGACAAGGGTGCAACTGCCTTTATTCTTGCTTCAGTTTCTTACAGGCTAAAACAAGGAGCTCGGCTATCTCAAAGGAAAATAGCTCAGGAAATTGCCAAGTTTCCAGAGGTTCAAGAGGCGCACATTATCACAGGTGACTGGGATATTTTGATAAAGGTCAAGGAAAAAGACGTGAATAAAATAGGAAAGTTCGTCATCGACAGATTGAGGATTGTGGAAGGAATAGAAAAAACTTTGACATGCATGGTCTTTGAAACCCAGAAGGAAACAACCGATATATCGTTAAATAAGTTCTTTTAAGGCTGTCTGACTAAAAACTTGTCAGAGATTTATCATGCTTTAAATGAGCGGTTCAGCAATAACTGTTTCAAATTCGAGATTAGCCAAGAGGGTGAAAAAAATGCAGCATAAAGAGCGAAAATTCTTGGGCGCAACGGTCAGCGCCATAATCGAACGCTTTCACAATGGTGAATGGGAGGTTCTGCTTCAAACAAGGTGGAAACCCGAAGAAGACTCAAAGCATTCTGGGTTATTAGAGATTCCAGGCGGACGCATAGAGGTTGGAGAAGACGTTTACTCAGCCTTAAAACGAGAGGTTAAGGAGGAATGCGGTTTGGAAATTCGAGACATTAAGCCTGGGAGAGAAACGCAAGCGAGAGGTAAATCTGACGAGGTGAGCATTGCATTTGTGCCCTTCTGTGTTGAACATTTTCTGGGCAGCAACTTTGTGGGCTTCGCTTTTGTCTGCACCGCTAAAGGAGAACTAATCGAGCAAGGGGTTTACGACGCGAAAGAACCTAGGTGGGTCAGATTCTCAGAATTGAAAAACATGTTGTCGAACGAACCTGAGAGATTCTATTCTTATCATCTAAGCACATTGAAGTTTTATGTCGAAGAGAAGGAGAAAGGCAGCACTTAGGCAAAACTTTTTGGCGTTGGCGTTTCTTAGGAAATTAGCTGCTTGAATAATACAGTAATGGTAATGCGAGTAGCACTGTATTTCTACCTTTTGGTGTGAGGGAATATGCCACTCTTAACGGTGGTCCCTGTTCTATCATTCTTTCAATGAACCCATGTTGTTTTAGGGTTTTTAGTTTGTCTGACAATGTGCGGGAGTTTACACCTAGAATTTTCTTCAGTCCGCTGAAGCCAACGGTGTTTCTGAGAAACAGCGTGTAGAGTATTTCAAGATTCCATTTTTGGGACAGTAGGCTGAAGCTTTTCTCTAGGCTTTGTATGGTTTCTTTCAGTTCTTCTAAATGTATTTCGTGTTTTTCTAGGATACGTTGAAGAGTGTCCTCTATAGCCTTCAAGGTGTGCTCCATTCTCGCCTCCACAAGTCTGCGAAGTTCATCGCTGAGGGCTGGTTTGGAGTCCAACTTTTCTACACCTAGTGTATGGGAGCATACTTCATGTTTTATAAAGGTTTACTTATACAATCGGGTATACAAAGTATACCAAGAGGACATGCTAACGCTGGGATTAATATGAAAAAATTTGATGTCATCGTGATTGGTGCAGGAACGGGTGGCAGCATGACCGCCAAAACCGCGGCTAAAGCAGGTTTAGAGGTTTGCTTAATCGACCGAAAGAAAAAGGAAGAAATCGGTGAAAAAGTGTGCGGCGACGCCTGCGGTAAGCATCATTTCGATGCGCTGGGTTTAGCCCCTCCAAAAGGTGAGGAGTTGAGGAGCCTAATCGAAGGCGTCAGGATATATTCACCCGACCTAGAAACCGTTTTCACGGTTAAGAGCGAACAAATCTACGGGTTTATTCTGAACCGACGTCTTTTTGGACAGAGACTGCTTAACGATGCCCTTGACGCTGAAGCAACACTGTTTGAGTCGACAATCGCAACTGCACCCATAGTGAAAGGTGGCTTTGTAACAGGAATCCAAGCCAAAGACATGAAAAACGAGAACACGCTGCAGTTGCAGAGCAAGGTGGTGGTCGACGCCAGCGGCTTCACAGCAATTTTGCGCAAAGGTCTGCCGTCAGAGTTAGGAATAGACCTGAACGTGAAAAACGAAGATGTGGAGGCGTGTTACAGAGAAATTCGAGCGCTTAAAGGACAAGATTTTGATTCCAAGTTCTGCGAGATTTATCTAGACCAGACTCAGACCCCCTGTGGATACCACTGGATTTTTCCCGAAGGCGAAAACACAGTCAATGCAGGCTTGGGCATAGCTATGACTAAGGGTTTTCCTAACCCGAAAAATCAGTTTTACCAGAAGATTTTGCCCAAATCCCTCTTTAGGGATTCAACATTAATAAAAGGTGGAAGCTGGTATGTGCCTACTAGGCGTCCATTAGACTGCATGACGGGCAACGGCATTGTTATGGTAGGCGACTCGGCTTGTCAAGTCAACCCCATCCACGGAGGTGGCATAGGCCCATCCATGATGGGCGGAAGCCTTGCTGGAAAAACCCTTGTCGAGGCTATTGAAAAAGACGATGTAAGCCGCGAGGGCTTGTGGCGTTATAACATAGATTACATGAGGGCTTACGGAGCAAAGCAGGCTGGGTTAGACATTTTCCGCTTGTTCCTGTTGAAGAGCGTGGGCAATGAGGAAATCAACTACGGAATGAAGTATAATCTCATCACAGAAGACGATTTGTTCAAAGTGAGCATGGGTCAAAACGTGCATTTGAACATAACTGAAAAAGCAAAACGAGGATTAAGAGGACTTGGAAAACTCTATATGCTGAGACGATTGAGAGATGCAGCCGCTCTACTTAGAGAAATGAAGGCATTGTATCTGAACTATCCTAGTTCTCCCGAAGACTTCGAGGAATGGCGTAAAAAGACAAATGCAATCATGAGTGAAGCCGAAAAGCGCTTGGCTCGAAGATATGATTGAGACGCGCTGAGCAATACGTGTCGGTTCATTTTCACGAAAGAGTAATAAGGTGCATAGTTGTCTTAGGGTTGGGCTTTCAACTCGATGAAAAGAAGGTTTGTAGCCCAGAAACTGATTAGACGCTTAAATGAGAAAGTACAGTGTCGGCTCAATCTGCGTGAAACTTTGATTTTGAGTGTGGTTTTGAAGGGTTTACCCATAGCGTATAGTTTGGCAAAAATGAATGATGTAATCGAGAATTTCGTTCCCTTGGTGGCTCAACGGCACATTTACATGCAGCATCACGTTGAGTCGTATTTTCCAAGTCTAGAGTGGAAAACCTACCTTAGCAAACAACTCAATCTTTGCAAATGCCTACTAATTGTTGACGATGTGGTGAACACAGGCTTCACAAAGCAAAAAGTGGAAAGCATAGTTCACTCCCTAAACCAAAAGAAAGGAAACATGCTGTCTCAGAGGTTTGCAGCCCTCGTCTTAAACCAAAAAAACCTAGCCAACCCAAAATTTGTGAATTCAAACGATTTCTACGCCATGGAAGTCAACGCCGCCGATGTGGAATGCGACTGGGGTCTTGTGACTGTTCCTCTGTGGGACCTATCAATAGACGCTGCACGTCGACTCTGTGAAGAGTACCACCAAAGATATTGGCAGAGTGAACGACGCTGGATTACCATAACTTATTAGCAACCGAGCTAATCTTCTGACCTGGGTGCATCAGGCTTGCGCGTTGCAGCACTCGCAACTAGCGGAAAAGACTCTGCCCTAGCCTTGCATCGAGTGTTGGAAGAGAAATATGAAGTAAAATATTTAGTAACCATGCTTCCTCAGCGTGAAGACAGCTGGATGTTTCACTACCCCAACATCCACATGACAGACCTATTCGCCGAAGCAGTGGGCATCCCTCTGGTTAAGGCAGAAACCTCAGGCATTAAAGAGGTTGAGCTTGAAGACTTGAAACGGCTGCTTGCACAACTAGACATAGACGCTGTGGTTTCGGGTGGAATATCCTCTCAGTATCAGAAAAAACGCATCGACAAAGTCTGCCAAGAGCTAGATCTGAAACATATTGCGCCACTCTGGCAAGAAGACCCCCTCAAACTGCTTAAGGAAATAATCTCGTTAAAAATGGAAACCATAATCGTCGGCGTCTACGCCCACGGCTTCAACCAGACATGGCTTGGAAGAAAAATCAACAAAGACACCGTCAACGAACTCAAAGAACTAAACAGAAAATTCAAAGTATCTCTTGTCGGCGAAGGCGGCGAATACGAAACTCTAGTTTTAGATGCCCCTTTTTTCAAGAAAAAAATTGCACTGGTTGAAACAGAAAAGATTTGGAAAGATGAAAGCGGCTACTTACTCGTTGAGAAAGCGGTTCTGGTTAACAAAAAAAGAGAAAGGAGAGAAGAGGGTAAACTTTAGTCAGCGTATTTTGGAACTTTAATCTCTACCGGAGAACGCTAGAATCCCGGGGATACTAGCCAAATCTGCCACAATTCTGGCTGAAAAAGGCATAAGCATCAGACAGGTAATAGTGGACGACCCCGAACTGTCTCCCGAACCCAAACTAACGCTTATTGCTGAAGCGAAAATCCCGGGTGAGCTCATTTCAAAGTTCTTGAAAGTAAAGGGTGTGGAGAAGGTTTCAGTGTATTAACATCAAAGTCTACCTTTGCGGCACGATTAATGTTGTGATGCAATAAAAATACATAATAGAGTAATATTGTATTGTTAAATAAACTGTGGAAAACAACCATGGCGAGTGTGGATCTACACCCTCCCCTGGTAGGTCGCGAACGCGAAATAGAGTTTCTCCAAAAGCTCCTCGAAGAAGCCTTCTTGGGAAAGGGAGCTCTAGTCCTTATTGCAGGAGAGGCGGGGATAGGAAAGACAAGGCTGGCTGACGAGTTCCAGAAGCTGGCGACTAATAAGGGAAGTAGAGTTATCATCGGCAGATGTGTTCCAGGAGCGCCGATTCCTTATCTGCCCTTCCAAGATGCTCTAGAACATTTTTTCGGCACTAAATCTGGTGTAAAAATTAGCCGTTATCAGAGAATAGTTGAGTCCGTGAAGAGGGCCGCCCCAGAAGTAGTTGAAGTAACCCCGATTGTTGGAAATATTCTGAAGGCGACAGCCGCGTTCTATAAGGAATATCGAGGAATTGACTTGGACCCAGAGTCTGAAAGCGAAAGGACCTTACACGCGACACTAGAATTTCTTCGAAAGGCATCAGCTAAGCAACCAATTCTGATGGTCTTGGACGACTTACAATGGGGAGATTCAGCTAGCATTCAATTGCTACATTTCCTAGCACGAAACTCCCAAGGCCTCAGGTCTCT
>Ga0315314_1004465_pt1 | contig 10483 bp, 10 predicted proteins | sample TDP9_MG_FD_203631 | JGI IMG/M metagenome (GOLD analysis project Ga0315314, IMG submission 203631) | Freshwater sediment microbial communities from Lake Towuti, South Sulawesi, Indonesia - TDP9 | ecosystem: Environmental > Aquatic > Freshwater > Lake > Sediment | place: Indonesia: South Sulawesi... | reverse complement strand
TCCGTACTCGGGAAAATCGGCTTTAAGCTCCTTTCTTCCTTCTTCGGTTAGGATTTTCAGAGTTTGCTTGCCGTCTTTGCCCCATACGTGGCTAGCGTCTTTAATTGAGACTTGATCCTCAAAGATGCTGACGTAGCAGGGTTTGGCAGCCTTACCCGTTATGATGATGCCGTCGTAACCAGCGCATTTCAGTTCTACGCCGAACTCGCCGCCCACGGTGGAGCCGACCATGCCGTTGCTTTGGGGCGATTTGCCAGAAACACAGATTCTGGCGCCTGGGAAGAAGCCTGTTAAAGGACCAGTTAAAACAGTGAGCACGTTTTCCGGGGCAAACGGGTTCAAGGTTTCCCATCTTTCACCAACTCTGTCCCATAGAATCTTGGCGGCTAAGCCTCTGCCACCAATATAACTTCTCAAGGTGCTCTCGTCGAACGTGGTTTTCGTTATTCGTTCTGCGGAAAGATCTATGTCCAAGAATTTGCCCGCGTATCCTCGCATTTTAGATCAGTTCCTCCCCTGCCTCACCGTATAGGTTGCGCACCAGTTCACGCGTTATTTCCTCAGGCTTCCGCGCATGGATCTTGTAGACCTGCCATGAGCTTCGAGTTGTCGTTTCCAACGCATCCCAGTTGCCTTCCAGACAGACTTTGCTGCATTGAGGTCGCCCGTCGCACAAGTCACAGATCAGAATAGTCTTCCTAACTGGATGCAGATGTGGAATTCTTCCGGGACATGCTTCGATACAGGCGCCGCAAGCAGTGCATTTCTCGTCGTCAACCAAGACTGCGCCTGTTTTTGGGCTTGTTGACAAAGCGTCTGTTGGACAGGCTTTGACGCAGGGGTAGTCTTCGCACTGCACGCAAAGGTGTGGCACTTCGGCGCCGGGGACTAGCATGAACACGCGAACGCGGGACGCTTCGGGCCATATCTGCTTTTCATGGTGGAGTGAGCAGACGATTTCGCATTTGCGGCATCCGCTGCATTTCAGAAAGTCTCGGGCTATCCAGATTCTTTTGCGAGAAGGCATGGGCTTTTTCGTCGCCTCTTAATTGTGAAAGATTATGCATACATGCGGCTTCTTATTAGCATGTCGTTTCTGACTGAGACCATCATGGCTGTTGACGTGTATCGTGACTCCGTTGCGCTTAAGTATAAGATTGCAGACATGTAAAAAGGCAAATCGGAGGTGTAACACGCTCAACAAAATTATCGTCACGACAGCGCTCGTTTACGCCAACGGTGAAATCCATTTAGGGCATGTTACCTCTACATATCTTCCAGCCGACATATTCGTCAGATATCACAGACTTAAAGGATACAATGTTGTACATGTTGGAGCAAGCGATGACTTTGGCACGCCGATTTTAATCGAAGCTGAAAAAGAAGGAAAAAGCCCAGAGGAATTCGTTGAATATTGGAACAAGATTGGCCAAAGAGACTTCGGCGACTTCGGAATATCATTCGACATCTACGATAAAACCAGCTCAAAAGAAAACGTAGCCTTGACACAGCATTTCTTCAAGACGCTATTTGAAAAAGGCTACATATTCAGGAAAACCATACTGCAACCCTACTGCCCAAAAGACAAGAAATTCCTTCCAGACCGCTACGTAAAAGGCACATGCCCCTTCTGCGGCGCCACCGAACAATACTCAGACAGCTGCGAACACTGCGGCAGAACCTTTCAGCCAGGCGAGATTTTGAACCCACACTGCGCCCTATGCGGCACCAAACCCATCGACAAAGAAAGCCAACACTACTTCTTCAAACTGTCGCAGTTCGGAGATGCTCTCAAGAAATGGCTTGAAGAAAACCAGAACTTACAGCCACAGGTAAAGAACTATGTTCTAAGCTGGATCAAAGAAGGCTTACTCGACTGGGACATCACCCGCGACATACACTGGGGCGTGCCCATACCACTCGCAGAAGCTAAGGGGCAAGTTCTCTACGGCTGGTTCGACAACCATTTAGGCTACATAGCTACAGCGCAGAAATACTTTGAAGAAAAAGGAATCGACGGCAAAAAAACATGGAACGACTCGAGGATTTACCATTACATAGGAAAAGACATCGTCTATCACCATTACCTGTTCCTGCCAGCCATGCGATTGGGCAACGGAGAATACAAGCTCCCAGACTTCATCCCAACTCGCGGCATGCTATTGCTTGAACAACAGAAGTTCTCCAAGAGCCGAGGATGGTACATAGGCTTACGAGACTTCTTGAACAAGTTTCCCGCTGACTACCTTCGTTACTACTTGACTTCTGTTACTACGTACACGCAGGCTGACGTTAACTTTGACTGGACAGACTTCCAAAAGAGAATAAATAATGAATTGATTGCTAACATAGGCAACTTCATTCATCGAACCTTGACCTTCACATGGACGAAATATCAGGGGAAAGTGCCACAACCTCAGGAATTCAGCGCATTAGACAATGAACTCGCAGAAAAAGTCAAACGAGTCGCTGATGATGTGGGCAAAGAAATCGAAGAAAACGAACTGGCAAAAGGATTGAGAAAGATCGTTGAGTTCTCAGCCTTCTGCAACCAGTACTTTCAGAAAAAGCAGCCCTGGGCAGATAAGGAAAAAGCAAGTACGACGATATACCTTTGTGTCAATGCTGTGCGCAGCTTAGCCATTCTGCTCGAGCCCTACACGCCTTTTTCAGCTGAGAAGCTGTGGCAACGACTCAACCTCAAAGGTTCAGTGCACAAACAAGATTGGATCAGTGCCTCACACATTGGAATCAAAGCAGGACACCAGATCAAACAGCCTAGCGTCTTGTTTGAGAAAGTTCAAGACAAAGACATTGAGACAGAAAGACAAAAACTTGCTAGGGCAGCATCCGTTGGCTGAAGAAATCATAAGACAAATAAGGCAACGGTTCTTCTTGCACAAGTAAGACCATAAAGGGAGTTACTCGACATGCCAGAAAAGATTGTCTCGTTCGAAGAGTTCACGAAGATGGATTTACGCATAGGCAAGATAACCGAAGCTGAGCCAGTGTCAGGATCACGCAACCTGATCAAAATGCTCATAGACGTGGGCAACGGTGAAGTTCGACGCGCAGTTGCCGGGATAGCTCAGTACTACAATGCAAAAGAGCTGGAAGGAAAGCATGTTGCAGTCATCGCTAACCTTCAGCCTAAGAAAATGTTCGGAATCGATTCCAATGTCATGATTCTCGCAGCAGAAGATGAGAAAACCGTCTCGATACTGTTGCCAGACCGACCAGTCAAAGTGGGCAGCAAAATAAAGTGAAAACCGAGTGCCTCCGTTGAAGATAGACCTGCATGTACATACTCATTATTCAAGTGATGCCAAAACAACGCTGGAACAAGTTATCCAGTTCGCCCAAAAAAGAGGACTCGACGGCGTAGCAGTGACCGATCATGACACAGTGGTAGGAGCACGCAAACTCGCCAAGCAAAAGAGGTCCCTAGTCATTCCTGGGATCGAAGTCAGCAGCCTTCACGGGCACATTCTAGGCTTGAATATAACTGAGCCAGTGCAACCTAAGCTGGATATTGCCCAAACGGTTGACAAGATACATCAGTTGGGCGGAATTGCGATAATAGCTCATCCCTCAGTTGTTATCAAAACTGGAGCCGGGACAAGCATAACGTCAGCTTCACACATTGATGCTGTCGAGGTCATAAACGCGTCGGCTTTTCCCTTCTTTCTCTCAGCCTATCTAGGTCGTCGACTTGCAACTCGTCTTGATCTTCCTCAAACCGCGGGGACTGATGCGCATTATCCAGAGGAAATCGGCAGCGCCTACACCGTAATCGATGCGGACTCAAACACGGATGATGTCATACAGGCAATAAAACGGGGCAGAACAAAGCCCGTGGGAGAACCAATATCATGGATTCGAAGACTGGAGAGAGGATCAGAAACCGTGAAAAGAGGACTAAGAGGATTCTATTCCTCAAAGCCTTCGATCTGATCCAAGCCAAAGTCCACGTGCAAGGGCTTTTCTGACTCAGAATATGATGATTCTAGATCGTACAGTTCATTTATCATGTTATCCAACCCAAAGTGCATGTAAGGCGAATTTACCCCAGTCATTACCAAAGTAACCTTCAAAATGCCCCCACTGCTCGGATTTACTCGAGCTCCCCAAACCACCTTCGCGCTGCGACCTATAGAATCCGCAACAAGTTCTTTCACCCTGTCAACTTCCTGAACTGTCATGTTGAGATCGCCAGAAACATGAATCAAAGCTCCAGTAGCACTGGCATAATCAACATTGAGAAGCGGAGTGCTCAGCGCGTTTCTAACAGCCTCTTCAGCTCTGTTAGGGGCATCAGATTCTCCCATTCCAACAGCAGCCACACCGCCTTCTCTGACAACGCTTTTGAAATCCGCAATGTCTACATTTATCAAGCTAGGCTCTGAAACAGTTTCAACTATGTTCTCAATCATGTTAGCGACGATCTGATCTGCCAACTTACGGACTTCGCCAACTGGAAGCTCAGGAACCTCTCTCCGAATTTTGTCATGATCAACCACGATGACCGTGTCACACGCCCCTCGCATTGCGCTCACAGCCTCGGGTACAAACCCTACCCGATACTCTTCTGCCTTGAATGGAGTAGCCACAACGCCTACAACTACAGCGCCTTTCCGGCGTGCAGTCTCAGCCACGACAGGAGCCGCACCCGTTCCTGTTCCACCACCTAAACCGACAACTACAAACGCAACATCGACATTTTCGACCAAGCTTTCTATGAGTTCTTTTGACTCTTGAGCCGCAGCCCGTCCAGCTGCAGGGTTGCCACCAGCACTCAAGCCACGAGTCACTTTTTCTCCTATCAACACTTTGCGTGCCTTGTCAGCTGAATTCAGGTCCTTCAAATCCGTGTTAACTGCAATGCACTCTGTCACGGACACGCCATCGTCAACTAATCGACCAACTATCCTGTTTCCAGCCCCTCCTATGCCTAGAACCACAATGCGACATCTGGGTGTTACGGAGTCTGACGCAAGCCCGCCTTTCCTTCGACGCACGGACCTACGCGTTGTCGCTTGCCTGCGCAGCTTAGCCACTAGCGTTTTTCCTCCAAGCCTCAGCGTTCAAAAGATCCCGAATAGCAACACGAATCGCTTCAGCTCGGTTAGGATAATAACGATCGTCGACCAAGCCCTGCAAGGCTTTCAAATACGGTTCTGGAAGGTATAACGTAATCAGCTTCACCTAAGCGCCCCCACACTCTCCACAAGAGCAAAAGCAACAGAGCACGAGAAAACCCATATATAGAATTGTATTAGGATACAAATATGATTCAAACATGTCTGCGCACATTCCTTTTAAATCTTTCCTACGAAAATAACAAGCCTGTGGCTGCTTTGTGTAAATCCGCTCTTCTGAGGAATGCTTATGTTTTTGCTGCTTGATTAAACGCTTAGGTTGTGGCTGAACCTAATCTGAAGTACTCTTGGTGGCTTGAAAACCCGTGAGCAACAGGCGACGGCAATACAGGGTCTTCTTGAAGAGTTATGGGTGTTCTTCAAACACGGCTGATGCAGAGTTTATTGCAGGCTGTCTGGCTGAGGCAGGCTTTGAATTAGTCAACTCAATCGAGCAGGCAGATGTCTTGATCTATAACACGTGCGCTGTCAAGACACCCACAGAAAACCGTGCCATAGAGGTTCTGAAGCGAGCTGGACAGATGAAAGACAAGAGGCTCTTGGTCACTGGTTGTCTGCCACTAATCAATTTTTGCCGACTTAAAGACGAGGTGCGATTTGACGCCGTGTTGGGACCAAGCAGCGGATCAAGAATTGTTGAGGCTGTACAAAAAGTGATCAACAACGAAGCTCAGGTTCTCATAAAGCCAGACAGTGACTCCAAGCCAGACTTGTTCTTGCCTCGACGAGCCACAAATCCGGTGATAAGCATTATCCCATTGGCGCAGGGCTGCTTAGGCTCATGCAGCTATTGCTGCGTTGTCAAAGCTCGCGGTCACTTGCGCAGCCATAGCATTCATGATGTCGTCAAAAGGGTCCAAGCCGATCTGAATTCTGGTGCACGAGAGGTTTGGTTGACTGGGCAGGATACCGCCTCATACGGAAGGGACATGGGCTTCAATCTGGCTGATCTGCTGACCGAAGTCTGCTCACTTGAAGGAGAATATCTTGTACGAGTTGGCATGATGACGCCAAACCTAACATTGGACGTGCTCCCTGATCTGGTCAAAGCCTTTCAGAACGAGCATGTATTCAAGTTTGTGCACTTGCCGATACAGAGCGGTGATGATCAAGTTTTGAAGAGAATGAACCGCCACTACTCTGTTGACGACTTCAGCTTGGTCGTTGAGACGTTTAGAGAAGCCATTCCGGATTTAACCTTGGCAACCGATGTCATCTGTGGCTTCCCCGACGAGAGCGAAGAGGCTTTTAGCCGTACTCTACGCCTGATTAAAGAGATCAAGCCTGACATCGTCAACGTTTCAAAATTCTTCCCAAGACCGGGAACTGTAGCCCAGAAAATGACACCAAAAGTCTCGCAGTCTGACGTCAAACTAAGGAGCGCGAGAATAGCCAGTCTGGCAAAGAGGATTTCCTGCGAAAAGAACAAAACTTGGCTTGATTGGAGAGGCACTGTTCTGATAGATGAGCGGGGAAAGCAGCCGGATTCATTCATTGGGCGCAACTATGCGTACAAGCCGATTGTAGTCAAGAGCCAAGATCGGTCGCAGCTTGGAAGATTTGTGGAAGCACGTGTAACGAAGGCTTTTCAGACCTACCTTGAAGCCGAGATTGGCTGATTTGTTTGCTAGATAAGTGCTCTCTTTCATCTTGTCCTTCTGTAGGACAACAGGTAGCCAGTCGGGTTTCTCAGCGTTTTCTCAACGGTAAATCCTCTCTTGAGATAAAACTCCTTAGGTCCAGCAGGCCAGTGAATGTGCTTCTCCCATTTCTCGTCTCGCTCCGCCACGTACACTAATGCACCATCAGAACTACTGAAGACTTCACTGTTGAGCAGATGATCTAGGAGTGCTTTCCCAATTCCTTTGCCTTGGTTCCTTTCATTTATCCATGTGCACGATATGAACAAGTAGTTGTCATATTCCTTTCCAAGGATGTACCGTTCTTTGACTTCCCTGCTTTCTGGAGCAAGCCTGCAGGGGCAAAGTCCAAGCTCTCTCACTGCTTTCTGGGGCAAAAACTCTATCATGCCCGCTGGCACACTATCGGGGTATGCAATGAAGGTTGTGGGTTTAAAGTGCGCGTTAGCCTTTTCCAGCCATTCCTTATTCTTACGCACGATGTCCGCGTCCATCCAGCCATTAATATGCCCCCAGCACAGCCTGAGCCGATCGAGCATGTTGCTAGCGTCTATTGCCACAATTCTAGTTTCATTCCTCGGCATTTTCCTTGCATTCAAGCGCCTGCGTCACCTATGAATTATCATGTTTTGCCTTTCATATTCGCTTGTCTGGCCTATTTTCTTAACGAACACTTTGAAGCCTTCGAGTTCAGTCGGTATTTCTTGTACGTTGGTCATATCGTCCTCCACGTAAACAGCGATTCCAACAATAGAGTTGTCGCTCTCGCTTCGTCCAATTCCAGCTCCGATGACGCCCTCGATGCTGAGCAATTCATTCCTGTTTCTTTGAAGAATATCAATTATTCTCGTGTCCGTAGGGGTAATCGGGTTCAAGCTGAACCACATAATGTCTAGAAACACAAATGCGACAACGCCTAGTGCGACTGCTGCGCATATCTTCAATAAAGTCTTCTTGTCCATTTGGCTCAATAACAGAATATTGTCATTTCTGGCTTTAATGCTTAATCAAGTTGGAGGTCTAATACGCTCAGTAGACTTACTAACCCCATGGGCAATCGTCAGGTTCCAATTATCTTTGGAGTATTTTTCCTCTCTAAGTTTTGAGGCAAGTTGTTGCTCTTGTTCTGTCATGGATTCTTCCCTCAGTTCAATGGTGAGGGCTTTTTGGAATCCATCGACTAGGGCTTCATAGGCTTCCTGTGCACTCAAATCGTGATCGGCTTCTTGCTTGACTGAGGTTATCCTATCCTTGGCAACACAGACAATGTCACTGAGGGCTTCTGCCCATGGTACTCTTAGGTAAGTAAACATTTTCTCAAGATCAACATCTAAAAGAAATGTGCCGTGCTGCAACAAGACGCCGCCTTTGTGGTACTGAGCACTCCCTGAGATTTTCTTTCCATTTATGGCTATGTTGGGACAGTTGCGCTGGTCGCCTAGAATAAAGTCGGCGTTAGCACCCAAGATTTTCGCGGCTTCGATCAAACCACTGCAGATTTTGTTGTAGGCATAGACCACATCTGTTGTTCCAAAGTCCCTCTCTTTGACGACAATGCTGTAAGTGATCTCGTCCAGACTGTCATGATAAACAGTTCCACCACCACTGATTCTCCTTACAATGTCTACACCATGGCGACGGCAGTTTTCAACTTGGACTGCATCGAATACATCTTGAAATCGTCCAACTGAAACTGCTGAGGGCTTCCAACGGTAGAACCGCAACGTGTTGGGCACTGCACCACTGATTCTCGCAGTCGTTATTGCTTCGTCAATAGCCATGTTGGTGAAAGCATCGTGCTCGTCTAGTTTTAGAAGTCTCCAAGTTTTCACTTTGCACTCACTGGCTTGGGTCTAACTATGGGGTACTTCTACCCATAGAACACTCAGTTATATTAGGGCTTGCACAAAGTCTAAGCGGAAGTCTGTGATGAGCACAAGTGTAACCGTTAAGAAAGAACTGCTGGAAATGCTATTGGAAAGTGCTAAGGGCATTCATCCAAAGGAAACAATCGTTCTTCTCCGGGGTAAAGCAGGGAAAGGGGCTATCAGCGTTTCAGAAGTGCTCATTCCACCACTTGCAATGCACGGAAAAGGTTTCTCCAGCTTCCCCACACATATGCTGCCAATGGACTTCTCAATCATCGGAGTTGCTCACTCCCATCCAAGCGGCAGTCTAAGCCCGTCAGTTGAAGATCTTAACCATTCATTCGGCAAGATAACTCTCATAATAGCCGCTCCATACACAGGAAAAGAAAACATGGCTGCCTACGATCGAAACGGGAGACGACTCACACTTTTGGTAACATAGCTGACAACATGCTAATGCAGTAAAACGTTGTTCTTACATTGAGATAAACGTCAACAGTTTTTATGGTTTAGACGTTGGTGAGACTGGAGCCACAGCCACTGGTGCAGGCGCCTTCTTCTTTGCCAGCATCTTCTCTAATGTCGGTCGCAGTTTAGCGTTTTCAGCAACTATTTTCTCCTTCCCAAGCGCGTTCATTTGCTCAGTCATTTCCTTAATGAGCGCTGCAAACTTTGTTCCCTCAGCTGCTGAGACGTAATCGATCTTGAAGCGGTCGGGACTCATGCCCAGTTTTTCCAGCATGCCTTTGAGAGCTGTCATACGTTTTGTCATCCAAACGTTGCCTGAAATGTAGTGGCAGTCGTAGGGCAGATGACAAGCGGCTACCAGCACCATGCCAGCGCCAGCTCTAAGCGCTTCTAACACGAAGTCTCTGTCAACCCTTCCCGAACACATAACTCGTATTGGTCGCATGGTAGGCGGATACTCAAAACGGCTTGTGCCAGCCAAATCCGCGCCAGCGTAACTGCACCAATTGCACAGAAAACCCAGAATCTTCTCCTCAGGCTTATCCTCCAAAGCCGCATGAATCTGATTCATTATCTGATGGTCGGTGAAGTGCATCTGAGTTATGGCATCGGTTGGACACTCAGCAACACAAGTGCCGCAGCCGTGACACATAGCGGGTGTGACAGATGCCGGCTGTTTTTCAGGCGCCTTAGCCGCGCCGTATGGGCAGACTTTCTCGCAGATTCCACAATTCACTCTCGTATTCTGGCATGTATTCTGATCTACAACAGCGATGATCGGTTCAATCTTCCACTTCGGCTTCGACAGTATAGTCGCAGCTCGACTTGCAGCAGCACTGCCCTGAGCCACACTGTAAGGAATATCTTTGGGACCCTGACAAGCACCAGCCACGAAGACGCCGTCGGTCGGCGTGTCAATCGGCTTCAGTTTGGGGTGGCTTTCCATGAAAAAGCCGTCGCTTCCTCTCGAAATGCCGAAGATTCTCGCCACCTCATCGGAGCCTTTCTTCGGAATCGCTGCAGTGCACAAGACAACCATTTCGCTTTCGATTTCAATAGGCTCGCCGATGCTCATGTCCTCGACACGTATCGTCAGATTCTTTGTTTCCGGATCTTCAAGAACCATCGAGGCTTTGCCGCGGATGAAGTTAACGCCTAAATCCCGGGCTCGCCGATAGAATTCTTCGTACCCTTTGAAGTTGGTACGCATGTCAATGTACATTAGGTAGACTTCAACGTCTTCCTTGTATTTTTCCTTCAGTAAGATGGCGTTCTTCAAGGCGTACATGCAGCAGAAACCCGAACAATACTCGTACTTGTTGACATCTCTGGAGCCCACGCATTGAAT
>Ga0315314_1004464_pt1 | contig 10486 bp, 7 predicted proteins | sample TDP9_MG_FD_203631 | JGI IMG/M metagenome (GOLD analysis project Ga0315314, IMG submission 203631) | Freshwater sediment microbial communities from Lake Towuti, South Sulawesi, Indonesia - TDP9 | ecosystem: Environmental > Aquatic > Freshwater > Lake > Sediment | place: Indonesia: South Sulawesi... | reverse complement strand
TATATGGGAATGCTCAATGGATGTCAAGAAAAGCGCGGTGAGCCGGCAAATCCGGGATCACCAAGGGGTCAGAGGCGACTTGGGGTGTCGTCCACCTCTCCCCAGAGATCGTACTCCATGGCCTTCGTGATCAGCACCGGCACGATCTCCCCCACCCTGGCGCGGCCCGTGACGAATACCAGGCCATCCACTTCGGGGGCATCGCGGAAGGAACGGCCCACCAAAAGCGGCGGACTGTGATCGGAACCCGACCGCTTCCTTCTAGGCTTCTGCTCACCTTCGACCAGCACCTCGAGCCTTTTCCCCACCCATTTACGATTGTTCTCCAGGGAGATCCGTTGCTGCAAGGCCATGGCGCGGTGGCGGCGCTCCTTTTTCACCTGCGGGGGGACCTGTCCCGGCATGGCCGCCGCCGGAGTGCCCTCCTCTTGGGAATAGGTGAAGATGCCAACCCGATCGAACCGCGTCTCTTCGATAAAGTCCAGGAGGGCCTGGTACTCCTCCTCCGTCTCCCCCGGGTAACCCACGATAAACGAAGTCCGCAGGGCAATGTCCGGCATGGCCTCCCGCAGGTCGGAAATCAGCCTCCTGATCCCTCCTACATTGTGGGGCCGGGCCATACGCTTAAGGGTATCAGGGTGAGCGTGCTGTAGCGGCAGGTCCAGATAGTGGCAGACCGGCCGGTGTCTGGCCATCGCTTCGATGAGGCCGGGCGTGATGTGCTGTGGATAGGCGTACATGAGACGCAGCCAGGGGAGCTCCGGCACGCTGGGAAGTAGACTCGCGATGAGCTCCGCCAGCCCGTCTTTCTCTCCCCGATCGCTGCCATAGGCCGTGGTGTCCTGGGCGATCAGGACGATCTCCTTGACCCCACCGGCAACCAGCTGGCAGGCCTCCCGGAGCACCTCTTGCCGGGGCTTGCTCCAATAGGGCCCCTTGATCTGAGGGATCACACAGAAGGCACAAGGGGCATTACAGCCATCGGAGATCTTCAGGTAAGCTGAAGGGGTTAGCGAACTGGGGCCAGGGGCTATAGGGTATGGGCTAGGGGCCAGCGGTCCTTTGACCCCTGACCCAAAGCCGTTAACCCTTAAAAAGTCAACGATCTCCGGCCAATGCCGGGTGCCAATTACCCCATCGATCTCCGGGATCTCTCGCCGCAGGTCTGCCGGATAGCGCTGGGCCAGACAGCCCGCGGCGATCAGGGCCTGGCCGGGGCGTTTGAGCAGCGCCGCCTGGACCAGGGCATCGATGGACTCCTCCTTGGCCACGTCGATGAATCCGCAGGTATTGAGGATGATCACGTCAGCAGCCTCGGGCTGCGGGGCCCGCTCGTACCCTGCCTGCAGAAGAAACCGCTGCATCCCCTCCGAATCCACCACATTCTTGGGACAGCCCAACGTTGAAATGTGAAATCTCATACCCCTATGTTCTAAAGAGCCTTCTCTCTTCTGCACCCTGCTGCCGGCTGGACCAGTTCCCCCTGCAACGACCATGGGCTGGTCCTGGTGATTTCCACCGGCACCAGCCTCCCGGCCCAATCCCCTTCGTCTTGGAAGAAAACGATCTTGTCCGTCCTGGTACGGCCGGTCCACTTCCCCTTGGTCTGGCGTTCCACCAGCACCTCGACCTCCTGGCCCGACAACCGAGAGTTGATCTCCGTAGCGATAGCGGTTTGCAGCTCCTCCACCAGCGCCAACCGCCGCTTCTTCTCCTCCGAGGGCACGTCGTCCGGCATCCTCGCCGCCCTGGTGCCCGGGCGAGGTGAATAGGCGGCCACGTGGACCAGGTCGAACCGAATTTCCTGAAGCAGGGCGAACGAGCGGTGGAACTGAGCCTCCGTCTCCCCGGGGAACCCCACGATGAGATCAGTGGTCACGGAAACGCCAGGCACGCGCTCTCGGACCTTGTCCACCAGCTTTCGATATTCGTCCACCGTGTAACCCCGGCCCATGGCTCGCAAAATAGCATCGTCTCCCGATTGCACCGGGAGGTTGATGCTCTCACACACCTTGGACAGGGAAGACATGGCAGCGATGAGCTTGTCGCTTATGTCCTTAGGATGAGACGTGAGGAAACGAATCCGCCAGAGCCCTGGGATATGGTGCAAGGCAGATAATAGATCAGCCAGGTCTGGCCTGTCCGGCAGGTCATGGCCATAGGAGTCCACGTTCTGCCCCAGGAGGGTCACCTCCCGCACGCCCCGCCCCGTCCAGTTTTCCACCTCACACACGATCTCCGGCAGGGGCCGGCTCACCTCGCGACCCCGGCGAAACGGCACAATACAATAGCTGCAGAAGTTGTCGCAGCCGTAGATGATCGGGATGTATTTAACGGGGCCCGCCGTGGCCCCGCCCTTGACCACCGACTCCGTCGGCTCCTGTAGGCTGTGCTCGGGGTCCGTGGCTTCCGCTCTTGACAAAAGGGGGCTTCGCCCCCGTAACCCCCCGGTCGCAAAGGTTGCTCCAGTTTGGCTCAATCCGGGTTCGGTCAGTCGGAGGCCCTGACGCTCCTCCACCATCTCTAAGAAGGATGCCGGTTTCAAGATATTGAAAAACGCGGCCACGTGGGGATAGCGGCCCCTCAGCTCGCGGGGATCACCGCCCACCATGCAGCCCATGAGCGCGATCAACGTATCGGGACGCCGCCTCTTCAGACTCTTCAAGGAACCGAGCTTGCCGTACACCCGTTCCTCCGCGCTCTGTCGGACGCTGCACGAGTTCAAGACCACCACATCTGCCACCTCCAGCGACGGCGCGGGCACGAGCCCTCGTTCCTCCAGGAGGCTCGCCAGCCTTTCCGAGTCGGCCTTGTTCATCTGGCAGCCGATGGTCCAGATATGGTAAGTACGCACAATCCTCGCTCCCATTCTTTACTAGAAGCGCAGCCAAAAAGCCGTTTTTACCGCAGAGCCCGCTGAGAGCGCAGAGAAATTATTGAGATCTCTGCAAGCTCGGCGCTCTCTGCGGTGGAGTTCTCGGCCGCATTTCTAGTAGAGAGAAACTTTGACAGTATACCAAAGGCCTGGAAACGCCGTCAAGGCTTACAACCTGATTGACTTATGGCCAGGCGGATTGTATAATCCTTGGCACGACTTGCAACATAACAAGGCCGGGGAGAAACCTGGTTTCTAAGCAGATAGAGATGATGATAGGAGACAGGGCAGATGCCATCCCAGTCGAGGCTGGTAGAGCTCAGGGAGCTTAGAGAGAGAGCGAAGCTGGGCGGCGGGCTCAAACGCATCGAGCAGCAGCATGCCAAGGGCAAGCTCACGGCAAGGGAGAGACTGGCCTTGCTTCTGGACGAAGGTAGCTTCCAGGAGTTGGACGCCTTCGTCACCCATCGGGTGACCGATTTCGGCCTGGCCGACAACCGTCCCCTGGGCGACAGCGTGGTCACCGGTTGGGGCACCATTGACGGACGCCTGATCTACGTCTTCTCCCAGGACTTCACCGTCTTCGGCGGCTCCCTCTCCGAAGCCCATGCCGAAAAGGTTTGCAAGATCATGGATTTGGCTATCAAGAACGGCGCCCCAGTCATCGGGCTTAACGATTCCGGCGGCGCTCGAATTCAGGAAGGCGTGGTCAGCCTGGGCGGATATGCCGATATATTCCTGCGCAACACGCTGGCCTCCGGCGTCATCCCTCAGATCTCCGCAGTCATGGGTCCCTGTGCCGGCGGTGCGGTTTACTCCCCGGCCCTGACCGATTTCATTCTGATGGTGAAGGGCTCCAGCTACATGTTCGTGACCGGGCCGGACGTGGTGCGGGCGGTGACCCATGAGGACGTGACCTTTGAGACCCTGGGCGGAGCCATGGTCCACAACGCCCAGAGCGGCGTGGCCCACTTCGTCGCGGAAGACGAGCAGGAGTGCCTGGCCACCGTCCGCCGGCTCTTGAGCTTCATCCCCCAGAACAATCTGGAAGACCCGCCCCGCTTTGAGCCCTCCGATGACCCCCTGCGCATGGACCAGGAACTGGATCAGGTGATCCCCGATAGCCCCATCAAACCCTACGAGATGCGGGACATCATCCATCGGGTAGTGGACCATGGCGACTTCCTGGAGGTCCAGGAACATTGGGCCCAGAACATCGTCGTGGGCTTCGCCCGGCTGGGCGGCCGGTCCGTCGGTGTGGTAGCCCAGCAGCCGAATGTCTTGGCCGGGGTTTTGGACATCAACTCCGCCGTCAAAGGGGCTCGTTTTGTCCGCTTCTGCGATTGCTTCAACATACCGATCATCACCTTCGTGGACGTGCCCGGCTTCCTGCCCGGGGTGGGACAGGAGCACGGGGGGATCATCCGTCACGGCGCCAAACTGCTCTACGCCTACTGCGAGGCCACCGTGCCCAAGATCACCGTCATCACGCGCAAGGCCTACGGCGGGGCCTACGACGTCATGAGCTCCAAACACGTCCGTGGCGACATCAACTACGCCTGGCCCACGGCAGAGATCGCGGTCATGGGTCCGGAGGGGGCGGTGAATATCCTGTTCAAAGAGGAGATAGAAGCATCGCCCACCCCAGAGGAAACCCGCCAACGCCTGATCCAGGAATACCGTGACAAGTTTGCCAACCCCTACCTGGCCGCAGCCCGCGGCTACATCGACGACGTCATCGAACCCCGGGAGACCCGCCCCAAGCTGATCCAGGCTTTGGAGATGCTCAGGAACAAGCGCGACGCCAACCCGCCCAAGAAACACGGGAACATCCCGCTTTGAGGCACTATGGATTTTCGATTGCCGATTTTCGATTGCAAATCTCCGATCTAAAATCGCAAAACGAAAGTCCATTTGCCGATCTATAATCGCAAAGCGAAAGTCCATTTGCCGATGGTCAAATCGAAAATCCACACTGGTGAAGAAAAGCCCCTTGGCATCACTGACACTGTTCTGCGCGATGCCCATCAGTCGCTCCTGGCCACCCGCTTGCGGACCGAGGATATGCTGCCCATCAGCGAAAAACTGGACGCCGTGGGCTTTCACTCACTGGAGGTATGGGGCGGCGCCACGTTTGACTCGGCCCTGCGCTTTCTGAACGAGGATCCCTGGGAAAGGCTGCGCCAGTTGAGGCGGCACTTCAAAAAGACCCCCTTGCAAATGCTCTTGCGGGGTCAGAATGTCGTGGGCTACCGCCACTATGCCGACGATGTGGTGGAACGCTTCGTGGTGAAGGCCAGAGAAAACGGCATTGACATCTTTCGCATCTTCGACGCGCTCAATGATATCCGGAACATGCGCTGGGCCATGCAGGTAGCCAAGCGTGAAGGGGCTCACGTGCAGGCCGCCATCTGCTACACCATCAGCCCGGTCCACGACGTCCCTCTCTACCTGAGGCTGGCCCAGGAGCTGGTGGATCTGGGGGCTGACTCCCTATGCATCAAGGACATGGCTGGCCTGATCGATCCCTACGTGGCGTATGACCTGGTCAAACGCCTCAAAGAGACCATGCCAATACCGGTTCAGCTTCACTCCCACTACACCAGCGGAATGGCCTCCTCGGCCTATTTGAAGGCCGTGGAGGCCGGGGTGGACGTGGTGGACACGGCCATCTCCACCCTGTCCCTGGCCTCCTCCCAACCGCCCACCGAGAGCATCGTGAGCATGCTCAAGGGCACGCCACGAGACACTGGCCTGGACCTGGAGCTGCTTTCGGACATCGCCCGGTACTTCGGCGAGGTGCGCAAGAGGTACCAGGCCTTTGAGGGCGAGCTCGTCGGGGTGGACACCAACGTGCTGACCTATCAGATCCCCGGCGGCATGATCTCCAACCTGGTGTCCCAGCTCCGGGAGCAAAACGCCGTGGACCGCTTGCCCGAGGTGCTAAAGGAGGTGCCCCGGGTGCGACAGGAATTAGGCTATCCCCCGCTGGTGACTCCCACCAGCCAGATCGTGGGCACCCAGGCCGTGCTGAACGTGCTTTTGGGCGAGCGCTATAAGGTCATCCCCAAAGAGGTGCAAGCCTACGTCAAGGGGCTTTACGGCAGGTCCCCGGGGCCTATTGACCACGAGATCAAGCGCAAGGTCATAGGTGACGAGGAGGTCATCGCCTGCCGTCCAGCGGATGTTCTCCCTCCAGAGCTGAACAGGGCAGCAGCCGAACTGGGCGAGCTGGCCCGCAGTGAGGAGGACATCATATCCTACGCTCTCTTCCCCCAGGTAACCAGGGAATACCTGAGCCAGAGCAGCGGCGGCCAGGGTCCCAGCAAGGAGATCGTCGCAGCCATCGCCGCGGCCATATTGCCCACTATGGCCAGGCCAACGGCTCCACCAGCGCCCGCTGACTTCTCGCCCTGGAGAACGGCCGGCCGGCAGGCGCAACTGGCGCGTTGGGGGGCGCTCTCGCCATGAAGCTATGCATCGGCGAACTGGAATACGATGTGCAAACCAGGCCTGGCGCGGTGACGGTCGACGGTGTCGCCTTCAAGGTCCAGATAGAGAACAGCGCCAACGCCGCTACGATCACGGTGAACGGCAGGCCGTATAAGGTTGAGGTCGGCGGAAAGAGCAACTCTGGCTATTCCGTTTTGGTTGACGGAAAAGCCTACCAGGTTCTACTAAGCAAGGTGGTTAAGGGGGCCCCTGCCCCTCCCTTTGCCATCAACGCCGGGGCCCACCGAACCCCCGTTTCTTTACTAGAAAAAAAGTCGGTCACGGCGCCCGGCGCCGTAGCGGCCCTGATGCCGGGCAAGGTGGTCGCCGTTAAGGTCCAGGCGGGCGACCAGGTGGAGGCCGGGACCGTGCTTCTGGTCCTGGAGGCCATGAAGATGGAAAACGAGATCAGATCACCCCAGAGTGGCAAGATCGCCTCCATCTTGGTGACCGAGGGGACCAACGTGGACAAAGGAGAGACCCTGATCGTGTTGGAGTGAGCAGATGGCTGAGGAGCGGGCTTCCATCGAGAGGTCGAAAGAGAAGTGGCAAAATGAGACGTTAGGACCGGCCCTCAGGCGTGCTCCGGAGCGGCAGGAACGTTTTGAGACCAGCTCTGGCATCCCGGTGGAGCGCCTGTATACGCCCGCTGACGTGGCGGCCGACTACACTGGGCTGGGCTTCCCCGGCGTCTACCCCTTCACCCGGGGCATTCAGCCCACCATGTACCGGGGCCGGCTGTGGACCATGCGCCAGTACGCCGGCTACGCCTCAGCCCAGGAATCAAACCGCCGCTACCGCTACTTGCTGGAGCAGGGACAAACGGGCCTTTCCGTGGCCTTCGACCTGCCCACCCAGCTCGGCTTCGATTCCGACCACCCCCTGGCGGAGGGAGAGGTGGGGAAAGTGGGGGTGGCCATCTGTTCCCTGGAGGACATGGAAACGCTCATGGAGGGCATCCCGCTGGACAAGGTGAGCGTCTCCATGACCATCAATGCCACTGCCCCCGTGCTCCTGGCGATGTACGAGGCCCTGGCCAGGAAGAGAGGGCTCCCGCTGACCGCTCTTTCCGGGACAATTCAAAACGACATCCTGAAAGAGTACGTCGCCCGCGGGACGTATATCTTCCCCCCTAAGCCCTCCCTGCGCCTGGTCACCGATGTGTTTCGCCACGCTAGCGAGCACCTTCCTAACTGGAACATCATCAGCATCTCCGGCTACCACATCCGGGAGGCCGGGGCCAATGCGGTCCAGGAAGTGGCCTTCACCCTGGCCGATGCCATCGCTTACGTCCAGGCCGCCGTAGACGCGGGCTTGCCAGTGGACTCTTTTGCCCCCCGGCTTTCCTTCTTTTTCAGCGCCCACAATAATATCTTTGAGGAGGTCGCCAAGTTTCGGGCGGCCCGACGCCTCTGGGCACGGATCATGAGGGAGCGCTTCAAGGCCCAAGACCCCCGCTCCTGGATGCTGCGCTTCCACACTCAGACCGCTGGCAGCACCCTCACCGCCCAGCAGCCCGACAACAACGTGGTACGGGTCACGCTGCAAGCCCTGGCGGCGGTGTTGGGGGGCACCCAATCCCTGCACACCAATTCCCGGGACGAGGCCCTCTCCCTTCCCACCGAAGAGTCGGTGCAGCTGGCCCTGCGCACCCAGCAGGTCATTGCCCACGAGAGCGGGGTCACCGACACGGTGGACCCTTTGGCCGGCTCGTATTTTGTGGAGGTACTCACCGATGAGATCGAGGCCCGAGCCGGGGAATACATCGCCAAGATCGACTCCCTGGGTGGGGCCTTGGCCGCCATCCAGGTGGGCTATGTACAGAAGGAGATCCAGGAGTCAGCCTATATCGCCCAGAAGGCGGTGGAGGAGAAGAAGAGGGTCGTCGTGGGCGTGAATGCCTTTACCGTGCCGGAGAGCCAAAGGCCCCAGCTTTTGCGGGTGGAGCCCGCCATACGAGAGGAACAGATGGCTCGCCTACGCACCTTGCGGCAGCGCCGAGATGGCCCGGCAGTGAGCGAGAGCCTGGCCCGGCTGCGCCGGGCGGCCAGCGGCAACGAAAACGTCATGAGCTACCTGGTGGCCTGCGTGGAAGCCCAGGCCACGCTGGGCGAGATCTGCGACGTGCTGAGGCAGGTGTTCGGGGAACATAAAGAGGCGGTGGTGATATAGGTGTCGGATTCTTTACTGGTAAACAAAGTCGACCATATCGGCATCGCCGTGGAGAGCATCCAGGAGGCGCTGGCGTTCTGGGACCGGGGGCTGGGCCTGGCGCCGGGGCACCTGGAGGAGGTGCCAGACCAGAAGGTCCGGGTCGCCTTCCTCCAGGTGGGCGAGAGCCACCTGGAGCTCCTGGAGCCTACCTCCCTGGACAGCCCGGTGGGCAAATTCCTGGCCAACCGCGGCCAGGGCATACACCACATCTGCCTGGAGGTCCCTGACGTCCAGGCGACCCTTCGCCATCTGGGTTCCCTGGGCCTCCAGCTCATCGACCCCGCGCCGCGGCCAGGGACTGGTGGCAGCCTGGTGGCCTTCGTCCATCCCAAGAGCGCCCACGGCGTGTTGCTGGAGCTCATGCAGAAGCCGAAGACGTAGACGTCATGTTTGGAGGCCCCAATCATGTTTGACCGTGAGGCAAAAGAGGAGATTCACTCCCGGAAGTCGGCTTGGGAAGCAGGCATCCTCAAGGGCAATCTCAAGAGATTCCCGGAGCGGCGCGATGTCTTCATCACCACCTCCGGCGTGCCCGTGGAACGCCTCTACACCCCCATGGATCTCCAGGACATGGACTACCTCCGGGACCTCGGTTTTCCCGGCGAATACCCCTTCACCCGAGGCGTCCAGGCCACCATGTATCGGGGCAAGCTGTGGACCATGCGCATGTTCGCCGGGTTCGGCACCGCCGAGGAGACCAATGCCCGGTTCAAATACCTGCTGGGCCACGGCGAGACCGGCCTGTCGGTGGCCTTCGACATGCCCACCCTCTATGGCTACGACACCGATGATGCCGAAGCGGAAGGGGAGTTCGGCAAGTGCGGCGTGGCGGTCTCCTCCCTGGCCGACATGGAGACCCTGTTTGACGGAATCCCCGTAGACGAGATCACCACTTCGATGACCATCAATGGCCCCGCCGCTATCATCTGGGCCATGTACATCGTCGCGGCGGAGAAGCGGGGTGTCCCCCGGGCCAAACTGGGTGGCACCATCCAGAACGACATACTGAAAGAATACATCGCCCAGAAGGAATACCTCTTCCCGCCGGAGCCCTCCATGAGGCTGGTGGTGGATACCTTCGAGTTCGGCTCCCGAGAGTTGCCCCTCTGGAACACCATCAGCATCTCCGGCTATCACATCCGGGAGGCCGGGGCCACGGCGGTTCAGGAGCTGGCCTTCACCCTGGCCGACGGGTTAGCCTACGTCCAGGCGGCCCTGGACCGGGGTCTGGGCATCGACGACTTCGCTCCCCGGCTTTCATTTTTTTTCAATGCCCACAACGATCTCTTCGAGGAGATCGCCAAGTACCGGGCTGCCCGCCGTATCTGGGCCCGGGAGATGAGAGAGCGCTTCGGGGCCCGCAACCCGCGCAGCTGGTGGCTGCGCTTCCACACCCAGACGGCGGGCTGTTCCCTCACTGCCCAGCAGCCCGAGAACAACGTGGTGCGCACGGCCATCCAGGCCCTGGCCGCGGTGTTGGGGGGCACCCAGTCCTTGCACACCAACTCCATGGACGAGGCCCTGGCCTTGCCCTCGGAGACCGCCGCGCGCATCGCCTTGCGCACCCAACAGATCATCGCCCACGAGAGCGGGGTCACCAACACCGTCGACCCCCTGGCCGGGAGTTACTTCGTGGAGGCACTGACCGACCAGACCGAGAGGGCGGTGTACGATTATTTCGAGAAGATCGAGAAGCTGGGCGGGGTCATAAAGGCCATCGAAAGGGGTTTCTTCCAACGGGAGCTGGCGGAAAGCGCTTCTCGTTATCAGCGGGAGATCGAGGCCCGGGAACGCACTATCGTGGGAGTCAACGATTACGTAACCGAGGAGCCCCTGAGCATACCGTTGTTGAGGATGGACCCGGAAGGAGAGCGCAGGCAGCGGGGCCGCCTGGCCCGGGTCAGG
>Ga0315314_1004463_pt1 | contig 10486 bp, 10 predicted proteins | sample TDP9_MG_FD_203631 | JGI IMG/M metagenome (GOLD analysis project Ga0315314, IMG submission 203631) | Freshwater sediment microbial communities from Lake Towuti, South Sulawesi, Indonesia - TDP9 | ecosystem: Environmental > Aquatic > Freshwater > Lake > Sediment | place: Indonesia: South Sulawesi... | reverse complement strand
CGCTTTCGCTAACTTTTATACGCGCAGATGAATTGTTGAAGATGCGCCAGAGCGTTCTGCGCTTAACATCGGGAAGCAAGGCTATTGATGAGATTCTGGGCGGAGGCTTGGAAACACAAACCATCACAGAGTTTTATGGCGAGTACGGGAGTGGAAAAAGTCAACTCTGCCATGAGATGTGTGTCAGCGTGCAGTTGCCCGTTGAACGTGGAGGACTAAACGGAGGCGCATTGTACATTGATACGGAGAACACTTTCAGAACCGAACGCATTGTCCAAATGTCAAAGCATTTGGGCTTAAACCCTGAAGAAGTGGTCAAAAACATCGTGTTCGCCGAAGCCTACACCTCGGATCATCAGATGTTTCTTTTGGAAAACGCCGACAAAATCATTAAAGATAACAATATTCGCCTCATCGTTGTTGACTCGTTAACAGCGCACTTCCGCAGCGAGTATCTGGGCAGAGAAATGTTGGCTGAGAGACAGCAGAAACTGAACAAACACATGCACAGACTGATTCGTTTGGCGCGGGCCTTCAACGCAGTTGCGGTGGTGACCAATCAGGTTATGGCTAAACCTGATGTTTTCTTCGGCGATACGGTTCACCCTGTGGGTGGGCACATCGTGGCGCACACCAGCCACACTCGTGTGTTCCTGCGCAAGTCGTCGCGTGGACCCACCCGTATTGCTCGTTTGGTTTCGAGTCCCTATCTGCCCGAGGGTGAACGTGTCTTTAAGATAACCGAGAACGGTGTCGAAGACATAACCGAAGAGGACCAGCAGGGAAGGCGTTGACCAAGCCCATTCCGAAGGTCTACACTACACGGTTTTTTCAGTTAGTAACCACACGCCAGTTTGCTGAAGCTGAACGCATTCTTGAACGAGTCAAACAGAAGATGCACGTCAGTGAGCGCAACCGCGGATATTTCCAAGCGCTCTATGGCATGCTTTTGACGCAGAGGAACAATGATGACAGATATGCATTTTTGTCTGGCATAGATTTGACCAATAGGAAACAGTTGAAGCAGTATCGACAGGAATTTTTGAGTCATGTTGAGAGTCGTCTTCACGCTGAATATGACCGTGGGTTCTTCGAGGCTTGGGCTGACTACATGAGAATCCTGCCAAAGTTAGAGGCTTCTGTCTCACCAGCAATCGACAAAGGCGTTGCAGAGGCTGAGAAAGAGGAAAGTGAAGCAAGAATCGAAGCCATAACAGAAGAGAAAACAGCAAACCAGATAAGAAACGAAGAGTCCATCGAAGAAAAAACTGAAGTAGAACCAGTTGAAGCTCACCAAAGAACATTGTTTGACTTTGCCAAATAGCTCGATAACCATAAAAGGTGCGAATGTTTAAAAGTTGTTTATCACGACCCGTTAACGTAAGGTTTACTCTTTGTTAGAAGGCAGGATGTAGAAGGCGTGAAACTATATTAGTGCCCTTCGGTTGACTTTTCTTTAGAGCGTTTCACAATGCCCACAAATCTTCCAGTGGTTGCCAAGAAAAAATGGAACGAGGCAACGTTAGCGAGGACACCGCAGGAGAAGATTGTGAAGTTACAAGAGTTTCTAAGTCTTGTTCCAAAGCATAAGGGCACAGAGAAGCTCTGCGCTCAAGTAAAGACAAAAATAGCGACATTGCGTAAGGAGATTGAGGAAAAGAGGCGTCGAAGAGCTGGACGCGGTGGACCAAAATTCTTTCTCGAAAAGGAAGGCGCAGCGCAAATAGTCATTTTAGGACTGACCAAGGTTGGTCGAAGCAGCCTCCTAACTTCCATCACAAACGCCAAGGTTGAGGTTTCCGACTACCCTTTCACAACTTTAGAGCCCAAGCCGGGCATGTTCCAGTTTGAGGACCTCCAGTTTCAAGTTGTGGAGGCTCCAGCCCTCGTCGAGGATGCTGCTAAAGGCGAGGCTTGGGGACTACAAACATTAGGGTTGGCGAGGAATGCGGATGGTCTCCTACTCATGGTTGACTTGTCCAAAGATGCCCGCAGACAGTTGACTATTATTTTGAATGAGTTGGAGAAGGCGCGAATCTTGACTCAGAAACCACGCGCTAGGGTTGAGATTGAACGCAAGCATGTGGATGCTGGGCTGCGTATCATTGTTGTTGGCAAGCTGGTTAGCTGTAACCTTCGACACGTTGAAGACCTGCTGAAGGGCTATCGCATTCTGGACGCTACGGTGAAGATTTACGGTGAAGCAACACTTGACGATGTGGAAGACGCCATATTTGAAAGCACTGTTTATAGACCGGTGATTGTGGTTGCCAATAAAACAGACGCACCAGAGGGGGAAAATAATCTTAAGGAATTGAAACGATTCGTCGGCAACGAGCTGACCATTATTCCTGTCTCTTGCCAAATTAAGAAGGGACTGGAAAAGTTAGGCGCGGAAATCTTTAGGGCGCTAAACATTATTCGAGTCTACACTAAAGAGCCAAATGACCCGGAGCCCTCGAACAAGCCGTTTGTTCTTAAGAAGAGCTCAACTGTCGGCGACTTGGCTAAACAGATTCACAGCGACTTCATCGAGAGGTTCGCTTATGCTCGTGTCTGGGCTAAACGCCTTCCATTCAGTCCGCAGAAAGTGGGCTCATCATTTGTTTTAGGAGACAGAGACACAGTGGAACTGCACGCAAAATGAAAAAGAAGCATTTCGAGCCAGTTCTAGCGTGACGAACGCGCTATTCGTTCCATCTCGTTGCGCTTTGAAACAGCATAACTTTTGACATCTCTGTTTGCCGCCAAAATCAGTTCTTCTGCGAGGCATTCTTCTAATGGGCGTGGATTGTTCAATGAAGACTTTCGGGCGCCTTCTGTGATAAGCCTCAGAGCCAAGTCGACTCGACGCAGAGGCGCTACGTCAACAGCCATGTGATAGACTATTCCACCGTAACTGATTCGAGTTGTGTCCTCGCAGATCGCTGAATTTTCGACAGCCCTAACCAAGACCTCAATGGGATTCTGCCCTGTGCGTAGGTTGATTAGTTCAAATGCGCTTTGCACCACGTTTACGGCTCTGGCTTTCTTTCCCGCCGCCGCTCCAGGTCTCATGAGGTTGTTAACCAAGCGTTCAACTATGTTGACTTCAGCCTTGCGGAACCTACCGTGTTCGTGTCTGCCCATGCTGTGAGGAGCATATATAGGGCGGAGTGAAACGTAACGTTTCAAGCCTACGTCATTGACTTCGATGCCGCTGAAAGACCATTTTCCGAAGAGTTTGGCTTCTTCAACCACTTGTTTGCTCAAGCCTTTCCATCCATCCTCATTTTAGCGCATAGGTTTCTCCTTCTTGCCTAAGACGAGTTGTTTGAGTGAAACCCCGTTGATGGTGACAACCTTCCATCTAACGCCTGGAATGTCACCCATGCTTCCGCCGCGGGAACCGCCAATTCCTTCAATAATAACTTCGTCGTGTTCATCGACAACGTTTAGGGCGCCGTCCCCTGGAAGAAAGGCTGTGATAACGCGACCGTTCTTGATGAGTTGAGTGCGCACACACTTTCTTATGGCACTGTTGGGCTGCTTGCTTTCAACGCCAACTTTTTCTAAGACTATGCCCCTAGCCATGGGAGCACCTGTCAGGGGGTCGGATTTAACATCGAGCCGGAGCATGCGACGCTTGTAGTACATGTCGCTCCAGCGGAACTGCTTCCTACGCTTCACTAATTTACGCGCTGCGAACTCGCCGCTTGTCTTTGAACCCATGGCTTTGTTTTACCTCACGCTACCATAAAACACAACAACTCGTATTTAAACAAATATAAGTGCAGATCCAGTCCTAGTCTAGTTTTCAGATTGTACACGAGACTGAGTCGTCATCTTCTCTCACTTGAATGTTGAGATCAAGCAAATCTTTAAACATGCTCCGCAAATAACTACCAAACCATCTGGACCATTTTATACCAAGATTATGAGTTAGTAAGATATGGTGCTTTCCACCAATTGTCTTATGTACGTATCCATAGGAAATGGAGTGTTCGCAAATCATATCGACCAAGCCTAAGACAACTTCTTTTGTTGAAGGAAGTCCCAGCATCAGAAGCAATCTGCGAGGAGTTTTCAATCCCGCTTCTGATCCTGCCTTTTCGAAAACTGAAATATCATCAATTGCGTTTGTCAAGGCGGAGAACGACATTTCGTAGAAAGACAAGCCGCCATTACGATCGACAAATCTCCCCCACTTCAAGTAAGACATAATAAGGGTGTTCATCAAACTGTTAAGGCTTATCGCCTTTATTCTCGCCTCAGATTCAAGTTCACGAACTGCATTGGCGGGGAAACGGAAGCATTTTGTGGTCTTTTTTCCTCCGAATAAGGATTCAAAAGGATCTTCTATCTGCGACATAATAGCACCTTAATCGAATTAGCTTATGCAATTACTTGCAATTATTTTTTTGCATTTGTATACACTTTGTCGATTTCAGCGTGCTGCTCATTATTATAGAACTTGTTGTAGAACACTTAAGAAATCGAGGGGAAAGCATGAGTGCTAAACCTCGATGCTTTAGCTTGGAGAGGGTTTCAAGCCAAGATTTTGATTCATGGAAGCACTCTCAAGCAAGAACTCTGAAAAGATGCGGCCAACGGAGAGATCGACACGAGATTCTTGCAGAAATCTTGGAGGCTGCCAGAGGGGGCGTCGTCAGGACGCACATAATGTATAAAGCCAAAGTTAGTTACGCGCAACTCACTGGTTATCTGCCCATATTGCTGGAAAGAGGGTTTTTGGAAAACGCTACAATCCAGAAAAACAGCAAAACCATGTTTGGTATAAGAACATCGGAGAAAGGAGTCCGGTTCCTAGAGGACTTTAGATTATTGGAGATATAGAATGGGTGTGCAAGAACACTTTCAATTCCCCTTTTTTTTATGCGCTCAAGTTGTCCATGTTTCCCAAGAATCTTGCTGAGTAGGAAGACAATAGAAAGAAGATAAAGAATGCGTCTTTCTAGGCATTTGAACAATTAATCTGAACAACTTTACGTCGGAAATCCAAGGTGTCTTCTACTTGATGCATTCAAGTCTTGTTTTCGTGGAGCAAGGAAATGTTTTAGATATGCTGTGTTATCTGTATGTGGTTTGTAAAGGCTGAGAATACATGAAAAGTTCAGTTGTGGAGAGACAGACGCTTCTGGGTTTGTGGTCTTTTCAGTTTCTAACTTTCATGAGGCGTGGTGTCTTCTACTCGTTCATGTACATCTACCTGTTTTCACTCATGGGAAACGTAACAACCACAGCTGCTTTAGGCACGCTTACCATGTTGATGTCAACTGTTGGTCAAAACCTGCTCTGGGGAAAAATCTCAGACCGATACAGATTAAGAGCCCAGCTAGTCGTGATAGGCGAGGTTGCAGCGGGATTCGCATACGTCGTGGTCTTTCTCGTCCACAAGTTTTTCATTGACGCTGGAAGCAGTGTTGCCGCTGGACTTGCATTAATCATCGGTTTAGCCATCCTTGAATTCTTCTGGTCTATGTCTGACGTCGGCTGGGCAGCTCTCGTTACTGATATTACTACTTCTGAGACTCGTGGTCGTTTCGTTGGCTCAATAAATTTCGTCATGTCTATCGGGCGAATGACAGGCATAATAATGGCAGGCTATTTGTATGTAGGGGGCTTAGGCTTTCGGCAAGGCACAATCTTCTATATGGTAACCGTTATGTTGTTAACAGGTGCGATTGTAATGTGGTTTGTGTCAAGGTCACTGAAACCTTCAACAACCCCAACTTTCTCAGGCTTAATAAACAAAGAGAAAGGTGTCGCCAGCGATTCTCAAGAAATTGCCGATGCTTCATCAGAGAATGAGCGAACCTTCCTGTGGTTTCTAATCGCACTTACCATAGTCGTTTTAGGCGCGGCGTCAGTGAACCAGATTTTTCTACTTTTTCTCGAACTTAAGGACGGCCTTCACGCAAGCGACTTGGAGGTGAGTTTTATTCTCTCAGCTTGGACTCTGGGCGGGATGACCGCAAGTCTTGTGGCCGGCAGGCTAGCCGACAAAGTGGGCAGAAAAACAGTTATCCTTGTTGGCTTGTTGATTGCGGCTGCAACCCCTCTTTTTTACGGCTTCGCTCCCAATGTGGTTGCCATGGCAATCGTCTACGGAATAAACGGTGTCTCGTTCATGACTCTTCAAACCGCAGGCTTCGCCTTCGCTGGCGACATAATCCCCGAGCACAAACGAGGACAGCTATTAAGCAGGTATAACGCGGTTATGGCATTGAGTTGGGGTCCTGCAGGCCTCCTCATCGGCGGACCAATCGCAGATATTCAAACAAGAGTGTTAGGAGTTTCAGCACACACGGCGTATATCAACGGTTTCTTTACATCATCCGTGTTAATCTTCATGGGAACAACCGTGTTCTTTACCAAAGCAAAAAGACCAAGGTAAAAGTCATCTTAAACCTAATTTCTGAAAAAACAACAAAGAAAACATTTTAGAATCTCAACGTTGCCAAGATCAAAAGAACCTACAGAAGATACTTCTAGAGCACACAATAAAAAACAATTAATATCTATACCAATGATAATTTAGGTAGGTGCTTTGATGAAGTTCCCATTGGCTTGGCTCCTATTCAACAAGTGGCTTTGGATCATCATTCTCAGCTTAAGCGCCATCCTTGTTGGACCCTTTATTGTGATTATTCTGATTCTCAATCTCCCATCACCCGAGTTAAGGGGTGTAGCAACTTTTATGATTGTTTTTGGGTGGGGGATAGCTGCTGGGTTCAAAGACTGGGTTATAAGCAAGCGCAGTGAAGAAAGAATGAAGCCCCATGCATTCGAGACTGCGGAATGAAAATCTCCCTTGCTGTAAACGAAACCAATTTTATTATCTGTTAACATTAAAATAAAATGGTGTTGGCCGGCATGCAGCCCAGAGTAGTTTTCCCCTTCTCTGCTGTGGTTTCTCTAGACAAATTGAAACTGGCCATTCTCATAAACGCCATTAATCCCAAGATAGGCGGAGTGTTGATACGAGGACCAAAGGGATCTGGAAAAACCACCTTGGTGCGAGCGTTAACAAACATCCTTCCAAAAATAACCGTGGTCGATGGCAGCCCATTTAACTGTAGCCCATTTGATCCCTCTAACATGTGCCCAAAATGCAGTGAACAATATCAAAGCAGAAAGCAACTTCAAGCAAAAGAAAAGGAAATGGTGGTTGTTGACCTACCCTTAGGTGCCACTGAAGACCGTGTTGTCGGTAGCCTCGATGTGGAAAAGGCAATCAAAATGGGCGTAGAGGCACTGGAGCCCGGAGTACTCGCCCAAGCCAACCAAAATATTCTATATGTAGATGAAATCAACCTGCTGCCTGATCATATAGCCGACGACCTCTTAGACGCTGCAGCCACAGGATGGAACGTTGTCGAGCGAGAGGGAATATCAGTGCGCCATCCCTCCCGCTTCACATTTATTGGAACAATGAACCCTGAAGAGGGGGAGCTGCGACCTCAACTCCTTGATAGGTTTCCACTGTCCGTTGAGGTTGAGAGAATTGCCTCTGTTGAAGATAGAATGGAGGTTGTGGGGAGAAACTTAGAATTCGAAAGGGACCCAGAACAATTCATAAAAAAGTTTGAGCCAAATCAAGAAGAGTTGAGAAACAGAATAATTCAGGCGAGAAAAATTTTACCTGATGTCAAAATGCCACAAGGGCTTTTGGAGACCGTGTGCAAAGCTTGCCTAAACCTCAAAGTTGACGGAATGCGACCAGACATTGTAATCAGCAAGGCAGCTTCTACTTTAGCTGCGTTTGAAAATCGAACCGAGGTCACATTGAACGATGTTTTAGTGGCCTCAGAATTAGCCTTGAGCCATCGCACAAGAGAGGGTGGATTTTTAGAGCCAGCCACTTCAGGTGAAATCAAGAAAATTATTATTGAAGCGGCTAAAGAGAGAGGAGCTAAACCGGAAGAAAAATCGTCACAGAGTGTAAGTGGTGAAAAAGCTAAGGGACGAGCAATATTCAGAGTGATGGGTGATGCCAGCCAAAAAGAAGAGAAGTGGCTCAAAAAGGGTCTCAAGATTCGCCAGAGATTATCAAAGGCTTTTGTACTAATAAGCCGATTATTCGGCAGCGTTATGTTCGGGTTGGCAAAAAAACTAAAGAGTCAAGCTCAAGGTACACCTGCGGTTAAAGGAGTGATTAAAGGCAAAGCCCCAACTCCAGACGAGTCCCAAGAAACCACGGAAAAGAAGGAGTTCACTTTACGCAAAATGAAGGGGGTTCCTTCAGTTAACTTAGTAGCCAACCAGCCAGAAGCAACTAAAGGTGTATCGTTGTTTGCCAGAGTAAAAGACGGCGTAGTTTCCACTGCAAAGATATTTTTTGGTCAAGAAAAGCCCAAAGGTAAAAGAGTTCACTCCTACTCTGGGAAGAGAGCAGAGACCATAACAACACTCCATCGGGGTCGCCCCCGCGGATGGAGGTTTCCTGAGGGTAAACCGAAAGACATTCATCTGCCAGCAACGGTTAGGGCTGCGGCGAGAAAACAGAAGACTCGCCCCAAGCCTTTGGAAACGACTATTCAGATAACAATGGAAGACATTCGTGAGAAGTTGAGGCTCTACAAGGCGCCAATGACCATAGTGTTTGTCATCGATTTGAGTGGCTCAATGCTCTTCAGCGTTGACGCGGTCAAGAAAGCCTTGCTCAAGCTGCATGGAGACGCCTATAGATACAGGGACCGCGTTGGAATTGTGGCGTTGAAAGATACTGGCGCCGTTGTTGTTCAACATCCCATCACTAACCTCCATGTGGTCGCTAACAAGCTTTTAGGACTGAAGATTAGTGGCTTGACGCCTCTGGCTGCTGGGATGCTGAAAGCTTGGGAGGTTTTGATGGAGGCCAAGCGGCGGGACGCTTCAACAATTCCTGTTATGGCAATTATCACCGATGGAAACGCAAATGTTCCGTTGACGAGAAGTTTAGAGGACAGAACCATACGAGTGATTGATGAAGTTCATGCAGCGGTGCGTGAATACGAAGACGTAGCGGTTAGAGACGTTATTGCGGTCTCCAAAAGGGTTCAGAGAGAGGGAATCTACACGGTTGTTGTGAACACAAATCCCCACTTTTACGGTAAGGAGACCTACGGTTTTGTTGTCACCGAACTTATCGCCTCAATCACACATGGCAGTCTTCACACAGTAGGCAGGCTTACGCAAGAAAAGGAGATGGTTGAAACAATAGTGGATCAACTCGTCCAAGACCAAAGACAAATCACACACGACTCATCTCATCTTTCAAGACTACAAGACTAGAATCTAACATTTTTGACTCTCCTATAGCTTTAAATCAGATGAAAAAAAGATTATGCATTGATTAGAAATGTTAAATCAGAAAATCGTCATCTTAATGGGGTCTTCCAGCGACATGCCGTTCGCGCATCGCATCGAAGACTTCCTCAAAGAGAATCGTATCCAAATTAAATGTGAATACAGAGTGAGCTCGGCGCACAGAAACCCAGAAAAACTTCTTCAAGACTTAAAAGGCTACGAACAATCTAAAGACAACATTGTTTTCATAACGGTTGCCGGGCTGTCAGATGCTCTTTCAGGCGTTGTGGCAGGTTACGTAACCAGACCCGTTATAGCTTGTCCCCCTGACTTCAAAACCTATGAATGGGGAAAGGTTTTTTCCTCTGCAGTCACGCCGAAAGGTGTTCCAGTGGCATTCGTCGCTGAACCTGAAAACGCCGCATTAGCCGCTGCTAGGGTTCTGGCTTTGTCCGATGCTTCTCTCAAAAAAGCCATCGAAAAGCACAGAAATAATTCGAAAAAGATGGTTGTTAAGGCTGACAGAGAAGTACGCGGTAAAAAAGCGCATGAGCTCGAACGTGAACACCTTGAAAGAATTGAGCATGAATTACACGCTGAACACGTTGAAACAGAGACTGGGAAATGAAAACCACTACATACGATGTTGTTCTTGAGACGCATCTGCCCTTTCCGCAATTCAAGAGGGGCAAGGTCAGAGATGTCTACGATCTAGGAGACAAACTTTTGATTGTGTCCACCGACAGAATCTCAGCCTTCGACGTGATTCTGCCAAACGGCATACCCTACAAAGGCGAAGCCCTCAACAGACTCTCAAACTACTGGTTCAAAGAAACTCGAAACATAGTAAACAACCATATTTTAGATGTGGTTGACCCGCGCACAGTCTTGGTTAAAAAGGCGGAGCCAATAAAAATCGAATTCGTGGTTCGAGGCTACCTCTATGGTTCACTATGGGAAAACTACAGACAAGACAAACCAACAGGCCTACCCAAGGGCTTGAAAAAAGCCCAAAAACTCAGAAGTCCTATTCTGACGCCGACCACAAAGGCTGAGGTGGGTCATGACATCGAACTATCAAAGAAAGATATTGTAAAACAGATTGGAAAAGCCTTGATAGCTGATATTGAGGAGGCGAGTTTCAAAATTTATGAAAGAGCCTCTCGAAAGGCTGAGGCAAACGACATCATAATCG
>Ga0315314_1004462_pt1 | contig 10487 bp, 11 predicted proteins | sample TDP9_MG_FD_203631 | JGI IMG/M metagenome (GOLD analysis project Ga0315314, IMG submission 203631) | Freshwater sediment microbial communities from Lake Towuti, South Sulawesi, Indonesia - TDP9 | ecosystem: Environmental > Aquatic > Freshwater > Lake > Sediment | place: Indonesia: South Sulawesi... | reverse complement strand
AGCCCAAACGCAGAAAACACTAGCGAAGAGAATAAAACTCCAAAGAAAAATAGAGGCAGATTTGATATTGACATAAAAGGTATCATGATGGCGGTGTAAGCGAGAGAGAGAGAACTATTCCAAAGAAAAAGCCTGCCAAAGTTTTACCGAGTATTATTGTGAAAAATGAAATGGGCGATGTGAGAAGCGAATTAAATGTTCCAGTTCTTCTCTCCAATGGAAGTGATATCGCTTGAATTGCTCCTGCTCCGAAGAATGCTGCCATCGCAACAAGACCGGGTATGGCGAAGGCTAGTTCCACGGTTCTGCCGATTGAAAAGACTAAATAAAGGACCACTGGGAGGAGTAGTCCGAAGGTTAGGTTTGGTCCTTTGAAGAAATATATTTTGACATCTTTCTCGGCTATGTAGACGGCCCTCTTGACATCTTCAATCCATGCCTTAGCCATCGTCTAACCTCGAGCAGGTTTTATATGCTCTTTTTCGATCGCCATGACTTCGGGACGTAACCCTGTGAGCTTGACAAAAGCATCTTCTAAGGATGGCTTTAACGTGTTAATTGATACAACTTTCAAGTGGCTTTTCTCGGCAAAATGAAAGATTGAAGGCAACGTTTCCGAGGGGTCTGCTACATACAGCCTGAACTTGTCTCCAGCGGTAACCACATCCTTAACATGGCTTAGTCTCTTGAGCTTGTTGGCTATCTCCTCCGCATGATCAAATGAAACCTCAATTACGTGTTCCACTTGAACCATGGTCTTAAGCTTTTCAGGAGTATCTACAGTGATTATCTTCCCTCGGTCGATGATTGCGATGCGTTGACACAGCTGATCTGCCTCCTCAATGTAGTGAGTTGTGAGAAAAACTGTTACACCATTTCTGTTCAGTTCTTTCATCATGTCTCGAATCTGCCTTGAACTCTGGACGTCAAGACCCGTGGTCGGCTCATCCAAGAAGAGTATTTCTGGCTCATGGATTAAGGCTGCAGCGATCATTAGGCGCCTCTTCATCCCTCTTGAAAAAGTGCCAACGCGGTGGTTGCGCCTGTCATATAAGCCGAAGAGTTCAAGAAGCTCCTTTGCTCTGCTCACTCTCTTCTCTCTGGGTACGCCGTGGAGTTTGGCGCTGAAATTTATATTATCCCATGCAGTCATCTCGTCGTAAACACCTGAAACATCAGGTACTACTCCAATGTGTTCTTTCGCTCTAACAGGATCCTCTATAACATCATGGTTCAGGATGAATGCCGTACCTGAAGTGGGTTTCGTCACTCCGGTAAGCATATTGATTGTTGTGGTCTTACCCGCTCCGTTTGGACCGAGGAAACCGAAAAACTCGCCTCTGTAAATCTCTATGCTCACCTGATCAACTGCAAGAACATCGCCGTAGTGCTTAGTCAAGCTCTGAGTCTTTATTACCGTATCCATGTTCTTTGCCCCATTTTGTTTTCATTTTTCTCTCGAGCTTGCCCATTTCATCAACGGTATTATCAACTTTCGAAGCTCCAAACCATCTCTAGTAAGAGAGTACTCTACTCTTGGGGGTATCTCTGCGAACATCTCTCTTTTGACTAAACCCATTGTTTCAAGTTCTTTCAGTCTGTCTGTCAACGCCTTCGGGCTTATCTTACTTAACCTCTCCATAATCTCATTGAACCTCAATTTTCCATGGTTTCCTATTATGCCTATAATCTGAAGTGCCCATTTTCTGCTAATAACCTCCACAATACCTTCAAGAGGGCAGAGACAAACATCTTCCTCTTCTTCTCTCAAATGACAAGTGTTGGTTTCCTTTGGCATAGTAACATAAGCTTCCTTTAGCTATTATAATACTTTAAACTTTATAGTTTAAATACTTCAACAATTATATTAACTTTCCGATTTAGAGGAGGCGGAAAACATGTGCCGCGAGTGCGGATGCGGATGCAGAAGCCCACCAACAAAGAAAAGAGAAAACAAACCGAAAAGGCCAAAATGAGCACTAAGAACAGAATTTCCCCCTTTCTTTTTGTGTGAGGTGTGCAGAGTTGAACATAATTAATGTAATCTTAGATTGGTTGCATCTGTTAGCGACAACCGTATGGATAGGAGGAATGGCGTTCAACATTTTAGTGTTGCGCCCCTCACTTTCAGTAATTGAGCCTGCAAAACGCGTGAAGCTTGTGGGTATTGTTCTGAAGCGCTTCATCTACTTTGCTTGGCTAAGCACAGGTATACTTATTTTCACAGGCATTTTCTTAGGGCGTGGAGCTCCCGAAGCACTATTGAGATCAAATTATGGAATTGCGTTAATAATTAAGCACGCCATCGTGGTCGTGATGACTGTTATTGTTGCGTTAGTCAGGTTCGTGTTCTTCCCTAAACTGAGGATGTTTCTTAGTGAACTTGACGTAAAGGTATACGAAACAACAAAACTGCCGCCCGAGTTAGTCACCCTGTTAGGAAAGATCGTGGCGCTGGTGAAACTCAATTTGACTCTCGGAGTCTTTGTTCTTTTGGTTACAGCCCTGCTCGGAGAGCTTTAGCCCAACTCACTTTTAGGCTCCGACCCTTTGGGCACCGTGCAAAACCCAGAATTTAAACCGATGTTAAACCTAACCCCCCTGGCACTACTCAAAATTTCGATTTTTTTGTCTTTTTGATGTTGATTTTGGCGTATGCTTCGTAGATCCGCAATTTTTAGCGTTCACCACACCTTTTGTTCTAAGATTGTAAAGGTGCATGATGAAACATGAAACCTTTTTTCGTAACTCTCTATAACCTTTTTTGCATTAGAATCGCGTCTCACAACTTCGAGAAGATTCTCAAAGTCCTCTATGCAATCGAAAATTAATTGTTCTGTGTATCTATTTTCTTCTTGAAAAACCTGATAGGAAAAGTATCTCTTTTTATCTTTCCCAGACATGAACAGTTCCCACCGCTTGCAGCCATGAGATTCATAGAATGGCTTCAGTTCATACTCGCAAAACTGGATAAAGCTCTCCGTTTCCTCTTGAGGTACAACACACGACCATTGAACCAGAATCAAGCTACTTGCCTCTAATCCTCCACTTTCTACAAACCAATATTTATTTCTAAGTCAGCGCAGTGTCTCAACCATATTACGAACCCAAATTCCGAGAATTTAAACAGGGTTTTAAACCTAATCTTCCGAACTGTTTTAGTGCAAAACCGATATTTCTTAGTTTAAATCAGTTTTTGAAATAGCAATTCAATAGTCAGAAGCATTAAACCCTTATTCAAGCAGAAAGGGAACCTCACAACTGCGTGAGTTTAAATTGCTTACGATGCTTGGTGATTAAATGCCAGTTAGCCGCGATTTCAACTTGAAAATACTTTATTTGTTGGCGCTCTTCGTTGCCTTGGGTCTAACGTCCACCTACTTTTTCACGGCGCACTCTGACTTTCTGGCGTTTTTCTCGAACATTTTTCGTTCCATCATAGCAGGCGTGGCTTTATTGTCATCGTGTTTTGCGCTGCGCAATTATTGGGAAAACTTTGAGAGCACATTGTCCAAGATTTGGCTTTGCTTCACTTTGGGAATGACATTTTGGTTTTTGAGTCAACTCAGCTGGACCATTTTAACGCTTGTCTTCAACATCCGCAATCCCTATCCTTCAATTGCAGACGTCTACAGGCTTTTAGGGTACGGCGCCTTATTCGCCGCCATCTTCGTTTATATGGGGATATTTCAACCCGCCATATCAAAAAAAATGGTTGCTATCACAGCAACAGTTGCCCTGCCCACAAGCGCAGGAATAATTCCATCCATCTTGTTGGCCGCGCGTGGAAAAGTGTCTGAGGTGAATTTTACGACGCTGTTGGTCAGTGTTGCATATCCCCTCTTTGACCTTCTGTTATTCGCGCAAGCTATGCTCGGTCTTTTAGTGTTCACCATGACAGAGCTTAAGGGAAAGGTTGGAGGCGCGTGGCTCTTGCTTAACGCAGGCATCTTAATGAACGTATTTGGAGACCTACTACTAAGCTACACCAATCTGCATGGCACCTACTACACCGGGCATCCGTTGGAGCTCTTTTTCCATACAGGATACATATTCTTCGCACTCGCTTTCTACACCCACATCAAAGAACTCTAAAACATGTGTTACCCGTCACACCTTTAGCATCAGGTAAGACAATGCCCTAATTCATGAGAAAACTGACTTAAAACAGAAAAAGAAAGTTTGAATGATGCCTCCTCTTGGTGGGGGTTCAAAGCGATGCGAAGTTATTTTTAGAATAAGTTGTAATAGAACTGTCCAAATGCGAAGAGAATGGTGACAGTTCGTGCGCAAGGAAGGAAGCATAGAGAAAGAATGGAATGATTGTGTAGAATCTTGGGTGGACTTTGTGAGGCAAGGTAAAGACTACTATAGAGACGGACTCAACAATCCTGCGGCTTTTGGATTAATAGGAGATGTCAGATGTCGACTTGTATTAGATTTAGCGTGTGGAGAGGGATATAACACAAGAATCCTGGCGAGAAAAGGGGCCAAGGTGACTGGAATAGACTTCTCTGATGAGATGATAAGACTCGCAGAACGAGAAGAAGCAAAAGAGAAGCTGGGCATATGCTACCGTGTTTTGGACGCCACATATCTTGGAGAGTTTTCAAGCAGCCATTTTGATCTCGTAACTTGTTTCATGTCTCTTCAAGACATCGAAAAATATGAAGAGGTGATATCTGAAGTGGCGAGGGTTTTGAGAAATCGAGGGCGATTCGTTTTTTCAATTCCTCATCCGTGTTTCGAAACAATAATTGTGGACAGAAAGAGAATAAGCGCAACGAGAAGATATTTTGGGGCAGTAAAGTATCCTATTCATTGGAATATGGAGAGACTTGTGAAACCATTTAGAACTACATCTTTCCACAGAACGTTTACGGACTATTTTGAAGCGCTCTATAGGAGTAAGTTGTTTGTATCAAGGCTTGTCGAACCAAGACCGACACAGAAAGTATTACTGAAATATCCCAGGCTTAAAGAAGCTCTAGTGAGACCACAATCGGTAATTATTGAAGCCATAAAATACACAGATAAATAGCCTACTCCTGAACCCTTATTCAAGCACGGAAACTTCAGATGCTAACTATAGAGTTTTCTTGCTTTCTTCGACAATGATTCCTCGTTTATTCATTGCGTTCATAAACTTCTTGTAGAGTTTTTCGTTTGTTCCAAGATTTTCTGGCGGGATAACGCCTTTTTCTTCTATTGCTTTCTTGGCTACAAGTTGGGTAACAACGGATGTTGTGTATGCGGTGGCTCTCGCCATAGCTGTAACCTTGTGTCTTTTGTCGTATCGGTCCAGCATCTGAAGAGTATACCTAACCTCTTTGCCGTTTTTCATTCCGTTGACCTTGACGAGCATAGCAACAATGTCTGGAACATCAGGCATCTTCAATTTCTTTTCAAGCAGTTGAGCAGTGAGTTCTCGTGGAGAAATGCTGAGGCTTCCGATTTCAATCGGTTTTTCATCGAAGAAGCCAAGTGCTTTGAGTAATTTTATTTTTTGGATGTGCCCTGGATACCGAAGCGTTTTTTCCCACATGTCTTTGGCATCTTTCACAGTGTGAAGCAGTGTTCTTAGCCCGTCTGTGTAGAAAGCCTCCAGTTTGCCGACTCTTGGAAACGTTATCCCTTCAAGCCCACTCATCGCTTCGACTTTTGTTACTTTGCCTTCTCTGACTATGGTCACTTTCCGAGAGTACATGTCTATGAGGTCTTTGACCGACCATGTAATTACGTAATCCAATGGTGGCACAGGCTTTTCTGGCAGACCGCCGTTTAACATGTGAACACTCTCGACTCTGTCAAGCTTGCTGATTGCGTGACCTACAAGTATGTTGCCTAATCCAGGGCTCATTCCACAGTCTGGAACAACGCATACTTTAGATTTCAAAGCAGCTTTGTTAAGTGCCATAACATCCTCAGGCATGTAGGAAACATCTACCATGTCAATTTTCGCAGCTATAGCAGCCTTACATGCTTGGAAACCCATCGGTCCAGGTAGGGTTCCAATAGCCAAGTCAAACTTCTTTAGAGTTTTCACGAGTTCGCGATGATTTGACGCGTCTGTTAGAATCCAAAAAACATTGTCCCGACCAATTTTTGAAACGACTTCTTCAGCTCTATTCTTGTTGAGGTCAGCCATAACAATTTGTGCCGAGGGCAGGCTTTCAGCAAGGTCTTTGGCTGCCACAGAACCTATGTTGCCACAACCTAGCACAATAATCTTCACAGCAGACTCCCGAGATTCACGTGGATTGTGTCACGCTTAAAACTTGCTCCCTTTTAATAAAAGATATCTTCAATAAATGAGATAAACAGGTGGTTGGAAATTGAAAAACTTGAAGAAAAGGGAGAATGTATTGACACGGCAATTTTGATTGAGATTCTGATTTTGGCGATTATTCAAGGCGTAACTGAGTGGTTGCCAATCTCAAGTTCTGGTCATCTGGTTATGGCACAGAAATACATGGGTTTGAGTCTTCCTGTGTTTTTTGATGTTGTTTTGCATTTAGGTTCTCTGCTTGTGGTTTTGATTGCGTTTCAAAGCGAAATATTCAAGATTTTGAGAGCCCTTTTCCATCTTGACTTCAAATCTGAAGAAGGTAAACTGGCGATTTACATTGTCCTTGGCAGCATTCCAACTGCCGTTATTGGTTTCCTTTTCGGAGACGTAATAGAATCATTGTTCAAAAATCTGCTGGTTGTGGGCATAGCGTTCATAATCTTTGGTAGCTTCCTATTTGTCAGCTTCGTGTTTATTTCAAAGCGCGGAAAAAACCAGAACAAACCATTAGATCATTTTGACGCTGTTCTCATGGGTATAGCGCAAGGAGTCGCTCTTATCCCTGGCATTTCAAGAAGCGGTGTAACTATTACAACGGCCTTGCTGAGAAAAGTTGAGAAACAAAGAGCGTTTACGTTTTCTTTCTTGCTTTTTATACCTGCTGTTGTAGGAGCCACAGGCAAAACCGCTGTGAAGGTAGGAAGTCTGACAATTGCTGGCGTGGATTATGCAGGTGTGCTTTTGGGTTTGGCAATAACCGTAGTTGTGGGATACGTCTCTCTCAAGCTGTTGTTAAGAATTGTTTTGAGAGAAAGATTTCATTTGTTCGCTTACTATTGCTGGGCTATCGGCTTTATTGTTGTGTTGAGTCAAGTTTTGGCTGTTTTCTAGTTTCTATAGTTGTCAGAGTCGAGCCTGTTTTGTCCACGATGATATGTCTTCAATTGTTGGAACCTTGCGCGCGGACATCTCTCTTTTTTCCACATAGGTTTTGGCGATTCCAACTATGCCTCGGTAGAGCTGTACCGGGTCTTGATTGGCGAGTTCTTTTCGAGAGGTTATGCCAACCTTAACTAGTAATTTTGCATGTGTTTCATCTACGCCTGGCACCATTAGTAATTGTGCTTCGGCTTGCTTGTTCGCTATTGTTTCTACTAATTCTGAGGCTTTTTCTGCAATAGTCGCTGGGTCGGCTGCTAAGAGTTCACTTACAGTCGTAATTTTCATTTCACTAAGTTTGGTTGCCAAACGAGGAGAGATACCTTTGAACTTTTTGAGTCTGGTTTTGCTTGTCAGCTTCGCCTTTCGAGCCGGCACTTCTTTCCCTATTTTCTCAATTTTCTTTTTCAAGTTGGCGAGGTCTGCTGCTTGTTTCTTGACGGCTTCCGCATTTTTCCTACTCTCTTCTTCCATTTTTTGTAATGCCTTTTTCTGTTGAGCTAAGTTGGCTCCTGTCTCTTTTTTCATGTCTTCAAGGCTTGTGTTGGTTTTACGGAAGATTTCGTCGTTCGCTTTTTCGTTTTCCTCCAACTTTCTAAAGAAGCCTATCTGTGTGTTTTCAAGCATGTTAGAGTTAAGGGTCAAGTTTTCTTCAACTTTGGCAAGTTTTTGAAGCACTTGTGGATCGGCTGGTAACCCGCGATAAATTGAGAAGGATGTGGCGCCAAAGAGCACGAACGCTACAATTATGGATATCCAAAAATAGGCTTCTGCGTTTAAGCTACCCAATGTTATGCTAAAGATTTTGAACAATGCAATGGGACTGTTACTATTTAGTTGAATTACAGCGTTGAAAACACTTAAAGTGGCCAATAACGTTAGAAAACCGAGCAGCCACGTGGCTGTTCCTTTACGTCCATTTTTTGACATTGCCCTTGACCATTTTTCTTCAAGTGGCGTTGTTAAGCTTATGTTTTATGAATCTTAAATTCTAAATCTCAATCAAGCTTTTAGTCCTTCTATTTGTTAATGGTAGATAGCATGAGAGACACTTTGCATGCTTTTCCAACCTTGTCAGAGGCAATGAACTTGTGGCTAATCCTTCAGAAAAAATGTGAGTAAACTGAGCTACCGCTTAGAATAGATTAGAGAAAAATGGAGCCCCGAGCGGGATTTGAACCCGCGACCTGCGGTTTACGAAACCGCTGCTCTACCGGCTGAGCCACCGGGGCATTGAGCACGAATATTGAAGATGTAGCCTGTTTTTAAGAGGTTTGGTGATTCAGAATCAAGATGCCCCATAACTAATTTACATTCATAAAACATAACACTGTCAACGGTTTTATTTTGCGTTGTTGGGTTTGTGGTGAGCAAACCAAGCCAAAAAACTAATGCAAATCCAAGAGTGGTTAGGCGAGACTTGAGAATTGCCTACTGGTTGTGCTTGATAACTTCAATAGGTCTTGTTGTGGTTTATATTTTTCAAGGTTTCTATTCCGATTTTATGTATGCTTTTTCCAACGTTTTTGCGCCTTTTGTTGCTGGCGTAGCTGTGCTCTCTTCTTTTTTTGCAATGCGGAGGTATTGGGACAAGATTGGAAGTCGACTGTCTAAGATTTGGCTCTGTTTCACTCTTGGGATGTTGCTCTGGTTTTTAGGTGAGTTTGGATGGGCTGTTTACACTATGGTTTTAAACGTTGAGATTCCGTACCCTTCAATAGCAGATGCTTTTTGGCTTATCGGTTACGTTCCCTTGTTTATTGCATTATTACTTTATGTGCAGATGTTTCAACCTGCTATCTCTGTAAAGATGTTTTCGGTGACTGGTACCATCGTTGCAGGTTTGAGCGTCATGGCCTTTTCTCCACTTATGACTTCCGTTCTTGTAGAGGCATCCCAACAAGATTTCGTCACATTAAGCATAAGTCTCGCTTATCCAAGCTTAGACCTCATTTTGTTTCTTGAAGCTGTCCTTGGGCTCCTAGTGTTCACAGTAACAAGGCTGAAGGGTCGAATAGGTGTGGCTTGGGCTCTCATGAATGCCGCTATCCTAGCAAATGTAATTGCAGACATGGCTTTCAGTTACACCACCCTCAACGGCACCTATTACAATGGACACCCATTGGAGCTACTTTTCCACATGGGTTATTTATCATTCGCCCTGGCCTTCTACGTACACACAAGAGAACTCTAAATCGTTTACCCGTGTCTATCGCAAAAACTTAAGCCATTTTCCGTTGCATAATGAAGCATTAGAGGAGCACAACTTGAAAAGCGTCAAGGAACTGGGCGAGCGCAAGATAATCAACATTATTTTGAAACATTTAGAACCAATGCCCAACATGCCAATACTCTTCGGCGACGACGTTTCCGCAGTTGACATTGGAAATGGAAAACTCTCGGTTATAAAAACCGACATGCTCGTGGGCAAGACCGACATGCCACCACAAATGAGTCTGTGGCAAGCAGCCCGCAAGGCGGTGGTTATGAACATAAGCGACTTTGCTGCAAAAGGAGTTATGCCCATCGCTTTCCTCGCGGCAATTGGCATTCCAAGAGATTTGAAGCAAAAAGACATCGAACAAATCGGGAGAGGACTAAATAGTGGAGCAAGAGAATACGGCGCCTACGTTTTGGGAGGAGACACAAACGAAGCATCCGACATAATCATCAGTTGTGCAGCCTTCGGAATTGGGGAAAAAGACCGATTGATGCTGCGAAGTGGAGCCAAAGCAGGCGATGTTGTTGCGGTCACAGGTTATTTTGGCAAGCCATCAGCAGGCTTAAGGATTCTACTTAAAGGCTTATCTGCACCGCTCAAACTGCGAAAAACGCTCGTTGATAGTGTTTTGATGCCATATGCAAGGCTAAAAGAAGGTTTGGCTCTCGTTGAAAGCGGCGCCATAACCGCCTCCATTGACTCCAGCGATGGGTTGGCTTGGAGCCTGCATGAAATCTCCCGAGCCAGCAATGTGGGTTTCGTTATAGACAGGCTTCCGATTGCAGAGGAAGCGAAACAGCTAGCCAAAATGCATCGACTTGACTCGATTGAGCTGTGTCTCTATGGTGGAGAGGAATACGAACTCGTGGTTACTATTAGGCCTCAGTTGTGGCAAAAAATTAGTAAGAAACTGTCTCTTATTAGAATCGGCAGCGTAACCAAAGAGAAAGCTCTCGTATTGAGAAAGGAGAAAAAAGCATTTCCGATAGAGGCAAAGGGATGGGAACACTTTAAAACAAGCCTTCCTCCAAAATCATG
>Ga0315314_1004461_pt1 | contig 10487 bp, 11 predicted proteins | sample TDP9_MG_FD_203631 | JGI IMG/M metagenome (GOLD analysis project Ga0315314, IMG submission 203631) | Freshwater sediment microbial communities from Lake Towuti, South Sulawesi, Indonesia - TDP9 | ecosystem: Environmental > Aquatic > Freshwater > Lake > Sediment | place: Indonesia: South Sulawesi... | reverse complement strand
CTCGTGGGCGCCCGTGATCTTTATCTTACGTTTGAGCTGGATTCCATTGTGGGCAAGCCAGGATTTGATGACCTTGACCGTGTTGTGGACGTAGCTGCCCGCATGCTTCTTCTGTGCAGAGGTGACGTAGTCCATAAGGAAGTCTTCTATTTCTGACACCGGCTTTCGCGCGAGTTCTTGAGGCGTTATGTTGTTGAGTTGGCAGAAGTTCCCCAGGTTTCGGAAGTAGATTTCAGCACCGGCAGGTGAACCACGGGCAAGGTTCTCATACCAGCGCCTTACATCCCTATCCTCTAGTAGATTTCGGTACTTGGAGCGCGGACGGGCGGAATCGGACAACTCCTTCGCCTCACCAGAATCAAAGAGCTTGCTGGAATAAAAAGGTTTTGAACCTAATAATTGGTGCGGCCGCCGGGATTTGAACCCGGGTCACCAGCGTGGCAGGCTGACGTCCTAGACCAAACTAGACTACGGCCGCACAGGTTACAAATCTACTGGGCATGCTCTTAAAATCTTTTTGTCCCGGCTTCAGATGCTCCTTTTGCCGCTAGAAGACCATCCGGTCTGGAATGTCCCAGAAGGTTGTCTGCTTTCACTGTAAGTCAAGAAAAGCCCTGAAGGATATTCGAATGTCACAATTTCACTTTCTTCCGCTTGAACAGAAGAGACAGTTCAAAGTGTCACTATAAAATCAGATCGTGACACTAAACAGAGGTGATGTACTAAAAAACCTCTTAAAGCAGAAACATTTACAAACTTCAAAGAATGGGTGCGAAAGAAGATGGCGAGGCTTAAGCTAGGTCTAATAGTCTCTCTTCAACGCGAGCCACGGGAAGAGTTAGAAAAGGTTCACACACTTGGTTTTCCAACGTGCCAAGTTGCCTGCTGGAATGCTGACCTGTACAGTGATGATATTGTCCAAAAGCTCAGGGAAGCGGCTGAAGACATCGATGTTGAGGTTACAACGATATGGGCTGGACTGCCCGGTAGGTATGTCTGGAATTTCATCGACGGTCCAAGAACAATCGGGCTCGTCCCCTTAGAGACAAGAAAGATGCGCCTACAAGCCTTAAAGAAGGCTTCAGATTTCGCCCGCGAAGCCGAGGTTGAGAGTATAACAACCCATGTAGGCTTCATACCTGAAGACCCAAGAGACATAGTCTACGTTACACTTGTGGATGCGCTTGGAGATGTGGCTAGATTCTGCAGAGATAACGGGCAAAGTTTCTGGTTTGAGACGGGGCAAGAGACTCCGGTCACGCTTCTCAGGACGATTGAAGACACAGCGGCAGACAACCTTGGAATTAACTTTGACCCGGCTAACCTTCTCATGTATGGCAAGGCTAACCCGGTCGATGCCTTAGACATGATCGGAAGGTACGTCCGAGGCGTCCACGCAAAAGACGGCGAGTACCCAACCAACGGGCGAGAACTTGGAAAAGAAACACCTCTAGGCAAAGGCCACGTCAACTTTCCTCTGCTAGTATCGAAGCTCAAAGATCTGGGCTATACTGGAGCCTTGACCATCGAGCGCGAGACGAGCGGTCCTCAACAGATTGAAGACGTCAAGAAAGCGAAGACGTTCCTAGAAGAGCTTTGTTGACGTTTCTTTGGGATTCTGTCTCTAAGCCTTCTGCTTCTGAAGATAATCTTTTATAGCGGCGTGGAGCCCATCGGCAGCCAAGTTTGAACAATGCATCTTTATGGGCGGCAATCCTCCCAAGCTGTCAGCCACATCTACTCGCGTAATCCTCATTGCTTCTTTGAGCGTCTTGCCCTTTGCCAGCTCCGTTGTCATGCTGCTTGTGGCTATGGCTGCTCCGCAACCGAAGGTCTTGAACTTGATGTCAGCTATCCTTTCGTCCTCAACCTTGATGTAGATGGTCATCAGATCCCCGCAGATAGGGTTGCCCACGGTTCCGACGCCGTCCGCGTCCGGAATCTCGCCCATGTTACGCGGGTTCCTGAAGTGCTCCAGCACCTTCTCGGTATACACTATGCCATCAACTCCTTAGGGGTTAAAGGCGAGATCATCCTCAACCTTTTCACGATTCCCGGAAGCAGGTCTAAGACGTAATCGACATCCTCTTCAGTGTTCTGCCTTCCCAAAGTGAATAGGAGAGAACCATGTGCCTCCTCATGCTTCAAACCTATGCCCAACAAAACATGGGAAGGTTCCAGCGTCTTGGATGTGCATGCAGAACCTGAAGAACAGGCAATGCCCTCCATGCCCAGGCTCAGAATCAGCGATTCGCCTTCTATGTAGCTGAATCTAGCATTGACGTTGTTTGGCAGGCGCTTGGTCGGATGTCCATTCAAATAGGACTCCGGTACTCTGTCAAGAATGCCTCCGATGAGTTTGTCCCTTAGATTCGTTAGCCTTGCAGCCTCCGCCCCCATCTCAGCCATGGCGATCTCCGCTGCCTTCCCCATTCCAACCATCCCCGGAAGGTTTTCGGTGCCAGACCGTAAACCCCGCTCTTGTCCCCCACCATGTACGATGGGCTGGATTCGGGTTCCGGTTCTTATGTAGAGCGCGCCGACTCCTCTGGGGCCATACATGTCATTCGAAGAGAGCGAAAGCAGGTCGATGCTCTCTTCTTGGACACCTATCGGTATCTGACCTGCAGCGGCTACGGCGTCCACATGGAATACTGCGCCTTTCTCGTGGGCAATCTCGCCGATCTCCTTTGCCGGTTCGATTGTGCCTATCTCTCCATTAGCGTACATTACTGAGACCAGAGCTGTTCTGTCAGTGATCGTCTTCTCCAAGGCTTCTATGTCTACGACCCCATACTTGTCAACTGGGAGATACGTGACTTCGAAGCCTTGCTTGGTGAGATGCTTGCACGTGTTCATGACCGACATGTGCTCGATTGAGCTGGTGATGATGTGGTTTCTGTCTTGCCTGCTACTGTAAGCAGCACCCTTGATGGCTAGGTTGTTGCTTTCTGTGCCGCCTGAGGTGAAGATGATCTCTTCGGTCCTCTCCGCTCCGATGAGCTCAGCGACCTTGCGCCGGGCTTCACTGATCTCTCTTCGCGCCTCATCCCCAATGTGATGAGATGACGAAGGGTTACCGTAAGTCTCACTGAAATAGGGCATCATCGCTTCGAGAACACGTTTGTCAACTGGCATGCCAGCCGCGTAATCCATGTAGACGGTTCGCACTTGGGGGACACCTTTACGCTTGTCAGAAACACATGACAGCGTCTGCATCTAGGAGCCGGTCATTGAGTGTTGCTGCGCCTACGACCTTAGCAGCTTCAACGAAATCTCCTCTTCCCAGCCCGAGGAGCATACAGCTCTGCTCGCAGACCTCCAGTTTCACTCCGGCCTTGATGGCTTGGTCCATTATCTCCTTCAGGGATGGGAAGTCGCCTAGCTTGATCTTTTCCGCTTCTCCACGTTTGACCACGGTGACGCCTTCTATCAGGAAGTATATTGTGGCATCTAGCCCCATGGCGACGGCTGTGGTTGCTAGGATGAAGGGCGCATAGGTGCGTTCCGGACTGTCTACGCCGCTGGTCTGAACGTACAATATCTTTGTCTTCTCGCTCAACTCCTTCACCTTAATCCAGCTTTTCTAATCAGGAACCGAAGAACACTGCCATCCTTCTTCAGTCTTAACAGCTCATTGCCCGTTCTTCTGACTAGACTTTCTATGTCTTCCTCAGCTGCCGGATCGTCAGCAAAGACCTCTAGGACTTCGCCCACAGCCATTCTGTCCAGCTCGACGCGGGTTCTGAAGACTGGTTCTGGGCAGTAGAGGCCTAGGGCGTCGAGGGTTCTGTTTGGACGGGCTTCTGTCTGCAACCTAGTTCCCTACGTGGTAATATAACGATGTTATATTTAACCCTTTCCGCCCAAACAACCCCAAGTCAGAACAGGATCTTCTCGTGATGGGCATAAATGTTGAACCGCTTTCCCCTGGCGAACCCGATCAGAGTCAGACCTGCCATTTCCGCGATCTTTATTGCTTTGTCTGTCGGCGCCGAGATTGAAACTATCACCGGCACCCCTGCGTACACTGCCTTAACAACCACCTCGGAAGTCAGCCTTCCAGTGGAGGCCAGAAAGCTTCTCCTCAGGTCGATGCCCTTCAGAATTGTTATGCCGATGACCTTGTCTATGGCGTTATGCCTGCCAATATCCTCCGAGAATGCCAGTACCTCTCCATTATCGTCTAGGAGTGCTGCAGCATGGGTCCCTCCGGTCCTTCTGAAGGTTAGTGCTCGCGAATTCAGCTCCATCATGGCTTTAGGTATGGTTTGAGGATTCAGCCGAATGCTCAGATCGGCGCTGGCTCTTTTCGCCTTCATCCAAATACGAGAAGGAATCTTCAAACCTCTGCTGCCGCAAGATGTGAGTATGAGTTGCGGCTTACCTTGAAGTCTTGCCGCAAGTTTCTTTGTAAGATCAACGTGGACTTCTCCTCTATGGACCTCAAGACTGGTTATGTCCTCGGGTTTGCTTATGAGTCCATCGGTCACGAGATGTCCTACCGCCAGCTCTTTGGGCTGAGACATCGAGCAAAGGAAAGTGGTATGATGCTCGCCGTCAATGTATAGTTCTAACTGACCTTCTGCCACGACCTGATCCTTAAGCGGTTCCGGAAAGCCTTTTCTGAGATCGCATCTGAGGAGCTCCTTTTCAACTGTTACAGGTTCTCTCTCCGTTTCGTTTTCCCCGACTTTCAAGGCGCATCAACTCATATGAGCAAACTTCCGGTTCTGGAGGACACTGCGCAGTGTTCAATGGGCTGGTTCATCATAATGTATTGTTGAGGTAATAAACCAGATGTTTTCAGATCAGATTTCAGCCGTTTGAGACTCATCTTGCGCGGATTGAGGGAGATGGGACGAGATCGTAGACTCGAAGTCAGGAAAGTTCAGGGCCGCTTCTACTTTGTGCTTTCCGCTTGCCCTTTTCTGTACGTCGAAACTATGAGCGGCGTCGCTATTGCCAAGTATGCGAGATGAACTATCAACCTTCCCCACTCCGCGCTTACGGTGTAACCGAACAACACAGCGAGGACTGAACCTATTGCCCCTTTGTGATGAAATGGGCTACCTTGCGGCATATCTAAGACGTACGCATATCTGCCAAACCAACCCAGTTCGACCCCGGTGTCCTCAAAGTATTCTATCAGTTCGTGCACCCCGTAGCCCGCCAAGCCGCCGGCCAAAAGTATGAGCAATATGCTTGTGAAATAGAATAGCCTGCGTATGTTGACCCTCATGCCGATAATGAATATAGCGTAGGCGAGAACTAGAGATGCTACTGTGCCAAGGAAGGCTCCGATCAACGTGCCCATGACATCTTCTACCAAGAACGGCGTTAGGAAGAGCACAGTTTCAAGTTCTTCGCGGAACACAACGATGAAGGAGAAAGAGATCAAAGCAAAGGTTGATCCCCGCGTGACAATTGTTTCAACTCGTTTTTCGACTTCCATCCTAAGTTCTCTCCCTTTTGTAGCCATCCAGTAGATCACATAGGATAACACTGAAACCGCGAGGAAGGCAGCCACGCCCTCGAACAAGGCTTTGGTTGAACCTGTAACACTGCCGTATACGAACCAAATAGCGATGCCTGATACCAGACTTGACGCGGTTGCCAGATAAACTCCGTACCATGCGTAACGCGACAAGGTATTTCTTCCTGTACGGTTGAGGTACGCCAGAATTATCGCCATTATGAGAGATGCTTCGAGGGACTCTCTAAAAACCAGAAGAAACTGGCCGATCAAGGAGATCACCTATATATCGGTTAACACTTATAACGTCGTTATATTTATACCTTGCCAAACGAAACCGTCGGGTTGCTAGAGACGAGGGGAACAGAACGCTTTCCGGTGACAGCAGGCAGAGCGAACGAAGACTGGAAAGGGCAATGAAAGGGCGGCGACACCCCCAGATTTCGGGAGAGATCACTGGACCCTATGCAGACCAACCAAGACTTAGGACAGGTCTGATAGCTTAGCCTTCTTCGCGCCTTTCCCGACCATTTCCCTTATAGCTTTCTCGCTGTCATCAGGTTTAACGTTCACTCCGCGCGTTGCATCAATGAGCAAAACGGTTTCAAATCCCAGCCTAAGGGCATCAAGAACTGTACTCCTTACACAGTAGTCTGTTGCTAGCCCTCCTACGAAAACCCTTGTCACACTATTCTTCTTCAGATCTCTCTCTAGAACGGTCTTCTCAAACCCAGAAAAGCCCGGTATGGACGGTCTGGTGGCCTTCGAGACTATCTTAGCTTCTTCAGGGAGAACCAAGTCTGGGTGGAAATTTGCGCCCTCGCTGCCTTGGATACAGTGGGGCGGCCATATGCCCCCATAGGCTCTAAAGGACCTGTGGTTCGGCGGATGCCAGTCTCTGGTGGCGTAGATTTTGGCACTAGCCTTCTTGGAACATTCTATGTACTGGTTCAAGATGGGAACTACTTGATCACCTTCAGGAACTGGCAGGGCTCCGCCCGGGCAAAAGTCTCTTTGAACATCCACGACAATGAGAGCATCATGCTCCCTGACTTGAAACCTCATTCCATCACCTATCTTATGAATAGGGGCGCCAAATGAGATAAACTTTCTATCCGAGAGGCGGACAAGCCTGGCGCGCACTTTGCGATCGCCGTTGATTTTTCCTCAAGCCTTAGAAGCGTTTCGGTTGTGTGCTCAATGGCTGTATCCGGAAAGGCGTTCGAAGCCCATTCTTCGCTTCTGCTAACATTTAAATGAGTAGGTGCCCTAGTTTTCTGGAGGCTTTGGGGCTAAAGGAGGATTGTTCCGATGAGAGTGGACGGCGTCATGTCCAACGGGAAATTTGAGGGGCTGATGCATATCTCCAATTCCAAAAGCCAATTCCTCATAGTGGCTACAGATCAGAGAGATACGCTGAAAAGGATGGTAAACCCCCAGAACCCAGACAGTGTCACTGCTGAAGAGGTGAAGATGATGAAAAAATCCCTGATTAGGAACCTTGTGGGGAAAAAGAGTCCCGGAAGGGCAAGCGGCATCCTTGTAGATCCTGTCTATTCGTATGAACAGAGCTTCTTGAAGGCTTGCGACATTCGTGCTGATGTCGGCCTACTTATGGCTGTGGAAGAGAGCGGATACGGTGGAAAGGGAGAGTTTGCACCGCAGGTCCGTGCCTTCAACGGGCTGGATGTTGAAGAGGCTGTGAGAGCGATCAGGACGAGAGGCGCATCCGCAGTGAAGATGCTGGTCTACTACCGTCCAGACAGCCCCACGCGTAAGCACCAAGAGATCATGGTCAAGGCGGTTGGTCGAGCGTGCGAGAAACATGACATTGCCTTCCTATTGGAGTTCCTGGCCCATTCTCTCGAAGGTGGCCCCCACATGAAGAAGGACCCGAAGGAGTTCTCTGAGTTCAAGCCCTGGATAGTGATCGAGACGGCTAAGGAGCTGACTAAGCCGGAGTACGCCGTCGACATCTTGAAGGCCGAGTTTCCGCTCAACCTACGATACGCTGAAGAACTCGGGCAGGACCCTTCAGACGCTTGCAGGCAACTTGACGAAGCCAGCCAAGTCCCCTGGGTTATCCTGAGCGCTGCTGTGGACTTTGAGGAGTTCTACGAGAATCTTAAGCACGCTGCCGAAAATGGCGCTTCCGGTTTCCTCTGCGGCAGAGCCATATGGAAGGAGGCCATCGGCAGGGACGACATGGACCAGTTCCTCCTCACAATAGGGGTTAGGCGGCTCAACCAACTAGCAGAGATTACCGAGGAGGATGCTACGGCTTGGTATAAGAAGTATGTTGACTCGATCGGCGATATGGAGATCACAAGAGGAGCCTGAGATCCATTGTTTGGTCTTGAGCAAGAATCGCTTTTCAGGAAGGTTTTTGGTGCGCTGTTGAAGGATTGAATGAATGGTGTGTGCATGCGGGTCATTGTATTCGTAGGATTCGCTTCATTGGGTAATATTTAAATATAACGCTGTTATTATATTATTATTGAACATTCCGTAATCAAACTATCCCGCCTTCTGTATGGATAATCAAGCTTATGAGTGTACTTCACAGTCGCCATGAAGCTCACCGGGAAGTGGACAACGTGGAAACGAAGGATAAGCAATTGTCCCAGGTACAAATGGAAGATAGGTGTCCTGAGTGCGGAGGGAACAGCCTAGTCAACGATTACGAGCTAGGGGAGACTATTTGTACAGACTGCGGCTTGGTCATTGGGGAAGGCGAGATGGACAGGAGCCCAGAATGGCGGGCATTCACGGATGAGGAAGTCCAGTCGAGAAGCCGTGTAGGAAGCCCTTCGTCTTATTCCGTTCATGATAAGGGATTACCTACAACAATAAGCCCGATCGACCGAGATGCTCACGGCCGTAAACTTTCCCCTAAGACCAGGCTGCAGATGTGGCGGTTGAGAAGGTGGCAGATAAGGTCGGGCGCTCACTCGTCTATCGACAGAAACCTCGCCCAGGCTATGACAGAGCTGGACCGATTGTCTGATAAGCTTTCCATTCCAGAGTCGGTTAAGGAGAAAGCTGCCGTAATCTACCGCAAGGCTCTGGACAAGGGACTTGTCCGTGGTAGATCCATAGCCGGCATCGTTGCAGCCTCCCTATACGCCGCGTGCAGATCGACTCGAACTCCTCGAGACATAAGGGAACTAGCCGCGAAAAGCCTTGTTGGCAAAAAGGAACTGTCCCGAGACTATAGGCTCATACTGCGCGAACTTGGGCTACGCATGCCGGTGTCTGACCCTGCAACGTATCTGACGAAGATTGCTGAAAGAGTCGGTCTTTCTGGTCAGATTCTGGCAGATGCCTTCAGAGTTCTTCAAGAGGCGAAAGAGAGAGGCGTTGCTGCCGGTAAGGATCCCACGGGCTTAGCTGCCGCATCTCTCTACATAGCGTCTTTGCAAGCGGGAAACAAGATAACCCAGAAGGACATTGCGGACGCAGCCGGCATCACAGAAGTGACTGTGAGAAACAGGTACAAGACGCTCAAGAGACAGCTAAGCATAGAGTTCGACTAGTCTGCCCCCTTGGAAACATGCCTACAGACTGACGGGCTTGCTCTCTCTTGCCGAGTCTTCAATAGCGCAGAGTATCTTGGTCACGGCTAAGCCATCCCTGCCGGTTGCCGCGGGCTGCTTCTCTTGTGCTATACAGTCCACGAAGTGGGCGATCGATTCGTTGACGAAGCCTACACGGCGACCATGAATGTCGAGGGGTCCTCCGATAATGTTGGGGTAAGTCCAAGAGTTCTGCGTGAACTTCCTGAAAGCTCCATGCTGGAGTGGATCGATGTAGACGCATCCCTTAGTGAACGTAAACTGAGCCACAAAGTCAACGATCGTGGGCAAGGACTCGGGGAGTACCCAGCTGTTCTCGAAGACTGCTGTAGCTCCGTTTCTGAAACGGACCATGTACTGATAATAGTCAGCAGTCTCGATTCCCATGCCCTTTAGGAGTTTCATGCCGTTGGTGGCGTAGACTTCGACAGCTTCGCTATTGATAATCCACCTTGCAAGGTCGACCACATGGCTTCCCAAAAACCACAAGACAGAAGACTTGCCTGCCCAGCTCAGCATCTTGGTCGGCACATATACCGTGTCGCTTAGCCGAATGTACGCGTGAACTGGCTCTCCGAGTTCTCCCTTCTGCGTTGCCTCCTTTGTTAGGGCAAAGGGAGGGTTCCACCTGTTATGGAAGTCAACCATCAAGGTCACGCCCGCCTTCTCAACGAACCTAACCATCTCCTCTGCATCCTCAACCGTGGTCGCCAAAGGCTTCTCGCAAAGGATATGCTTTCCCTTCTCGGCACATGCGAGGACGGGTTCTTTGTGAAAGAAGTCTGGCGTTACGACTGAGACAGCTTCGACTTCAGGATTTTCAAGCATCTCGCGGTAATCCACATAGTACTTGGCTTTGTATGTGTCAGCCGTTTCTTTGGCCAGTTCTTCCTTTACGTCGCACACAGCCACAAGCTTGGCAAAGGGATGCTCAGCATAGGCAGCGACATGGTTCTTCCCGAAGGTCCCTAGACCTATAACCCCAAAACCGACTTTTCTCAAAGCAGTTCACTGGAGTAAGATGTCCAGTGTAACGGACTTAAAGGTTTCCTCAAGCCTGGTGATGCGGCGCAGATCCATGTGTGTGCTGACAGTTCAGGGTCATGGAAGCGAGCCAGAGAAATAGGTATAGTTGTGTGGAATTCTGGGGTCATGTGGGTGTGAGAGTCACTGAGCCGCCCCTTCACCGCAGAAGTAGCTTCGCTCAAGCTCGTAGTCAGCATAGATTTGGCAGGCAGGGCAAGGCAGCCGTTCCTTTGAATCGTCTATCGGCTTTTGCCCCTTACACAGAAGAGCAACTCGTCTGTTCCCGGGCGGCTTGGGCAGTTCCCGCAGAAATCCTTGCAGATCGCCTCGTTCTTCCTATTGTCTTCTACCTTCATTTTCTTCCAACCGGCAAGTTCTGTGCTGATCCAATAATATCTTCCTTTTCCTCC
>Ga0315314_1004460_pt1 | contig 10488 bp, 12 predicted proteins | sample TDP9_MG_FD_203631 | JGI IMG/M metagenome (GOLD analysis project Ga0315314, IMG submission 203631) | Freshwater sediment microbial communities from Lake Towuti, South Sulawesi, Indonesia - TDP9 | ecosystem: Environmental > Aquatic > Freshwater > Lake > Sediment | place: Indonesia: South Sulawesi... | reverse complement strand
GGGGCATCAAAGGCAAGAGTTGTGGCTATAGGAGTTTTTGACGGCGTTAAACGAAGTTTTGTCAAGCCCACGGACTCACAGGTTGAGGTGCCGCTCATCGAGAAGCGCAGCGGTCAGGTACTGGCACTGTTGCCTAATGCAGTTCAGTTGATGGATCTGGAGACTTACGAGGTTTTTGAGGCGCCCCTGCCTGAGGAAGAGGATTTGAAAGGACGTTTGGCTAACGGCGTGGAAGTTGAATACTGGCGCATCATGGGAAGAACCAAGATTCAACGAACCAAAAGCTGAGATTCAAGCCTATTTCGTGAAAACCTCAAGTAGACAGATAAGGTATTTTCACTCGTTCTATTACTAGTTGCGAACTGCTAGGGGTGGAAGGATTGAAGTACGTTAAGCACATGCGGCTTCAAACTGGAATGAGTATCAGCGACCTAATAGGTGAGATGAAATCTGCAGGAGTCTTGGGCGCTGGAAGACTCGGAGAAGCATGCGAACTCGTGGCGGAAATGTTCAGGAATCCAGACTACACAGTGTTTTTGACGTTGTCTGGTGCTCTTGTGCCCGCTGGATTCAGGCGAGTAATCCACGATCTCATCGAAAACGAGTACGTGAATGTGCTGGTTACAACTGGAGCCAATATGGTTCACGACATGGTTGAAGCGTTGGGCTATAGGCACATGGTTGGGTCTTTTCAAGCTGAGGACAGGCGACTGAGGAGAGAGAACATTGGGCGCATAGGAGACATCTACGTGGAGCAGAAAGCATTTCAAGCCTTGGAAAAATGGCTTTACCAGACCATAGAAGCCATCCCTGAGAAAGAGAGACAACGCATTTCAGGAGCCGAGTTATTCCATGAAATCGGAAAGAAAATCAATGACCGAGAATCGATTCTGGCTACTGCAGCAGAGAAAAACGTGCCAATAATCTGTCCAGCATTCATCGACTCAATCGCTGGCTTTCAAATGTGGATGTTCGGACAGGATCGAACACTGCGCATTGACCCATTCCTAGACACCAAGACGCTTATGGACAAGGTGTATGACGCCAAGAAGGTCGGCATGATCATTCTGGGCGGCGGCGTGCCCAAACATTTCGCCTTATTCGGTAACACTTTTCGTGAAGGCGTGGATGCAGCAGTGCAGATAACTATGGACAGACCTGAGCCAGGTGGCTTGAGCGGCGCCTCTCTGGATGAAGCTATAAGCTGGGGCAAGGTTAAACCGAAGGGCAAGGCAATAACAGTGATCTGCGACGCCACTATAGCTTTCCCTTTAATAGTTGCTGCGGCGCTCGAAAACCTCGGAAAGGGAGAAACTGCAAGGGAAAAGCGCTTAAAAAGCCCAGACGGCAATTGACATATGAACCTATCTGGTCGATTCGGCTTCACCGCTTAACACGATATTTTTTCTTAATGAAGTACGCGCTCACAACTATTATGGTTATGCTTAGAACAGCCAAGTATGGCAGATAAATCCTCAAGTCAAATGAGGTTCTGGGCTCTATGGAAATGTTGGTGTCTAGTAAAGAAAGGCCCGGCGGTCCCATTTCATAGATTATGCCGAGCTTTTGAGTTAAAATGTCGTCCAGATATATCCCCCTTGCATGAAGCAGAATCCCGACGCGCGGCTCGTACACATAAGTAAGCACTATAGCAGGCGGAGTCAGAATGATGCCTAGTTTCAGCAGATTCTGATTTTCAATAGGTTCCTCACATGAAGCCGCGAAATACCTCTCAAAACGACCGATTGCAGTGTCAGCTGGAGGACCTGCCCCATCATCATAGAACACATATAAACTCACAGTTGTGTTCAGCCAATTCATAACGAAAGTTTCAAGGGTCCGCCCTGTTAACGGATACTTCAACGGGTTAATCCACAGCGCCCACTTGCCCCAAGGCACCCTATTTTCATCAACAAGTTCCATAGTGTTCAGGTCTACGGTAACAACAAGTTTCTTGTAGATGTAAACTGGGGCAGGAATTCTAACCGCAAAATACTCGTCTCCAAACTCTGACATATTTACCAATTCAACTCTACCTACAACTTGATCCATAGGAATCCTTCTAATGAACGAGAAATCGCCTCTTTCAGCCTTTTCCAAAAACTCCTTTCCAGTGTACACCACACTGCCCGACGTGCTGCCACCCGCTTCAGGTCTTGCCCACACCGTGATGTTTACCTCAACTTCAAGCTCTGCATACCCACCGTTCAGTTTTAGGCACCGCCAAGAGTAGTTTCCCAGAACTGGGTTCGCATAAGCCCAATCATCAAAGCCCATGTGACTCGGCGCTTCACTGCTAGTGGAACCTAATGAATAAACAGCATAAGACCCAGATACAAGCCAGCCAAAAGCAGATTCTGAAGCTTTCCCATGGGAAAGGTTCGAGAACATACAAACAGCAAGAAGAGCAATCAAAAAAAGAGGGAGGGTTCGAGTCACTTCAAGCTACTCACTAGAATTGTATGTACGCGTACGCATCCGGAATAACCCATTGACCGTTTACGTAAACATTGACCCAAGACGCCGTGAAAGGATCATAAGGATCATTGCTCTCAGCCCCCCAATACTCGTAATAGTAGGGTCCTGACGAGCCCCAGTCGTGGTCGTGGCTGATTCCATACCAAGTCCTAGTTCTAGTATTGTACCAGGCAGAAAGATACGCCCAAGCCCAATCTTGATAGTCCCCCATAGTCCTTTTTCCATCCTTCATTGAAGATAGCTGCCAGAGATGGCATTACGATCGCCGAGGAGAGCAACGCCACTGCCGCCAAAACGATGGATGCAGCTTTTATGCTTTCTCTCATGTTTTTCACTAAATATTATATATTCCACACCTTAAACATATAACATTTGCGACTATTCAAAATTCCTGAGCTAGAGCATTTAAGTCAGAATCATACAGGGTCTATAATATGAGTTTAGTTGAGGTTAAAGGCTTAACAAAATGCTACGGCAAACTCAAAGCCCTGAACAAAGTGACCTTCAGAGTAGAGGGCGGAATCATAGGACTCATTGGTCCCAACGGCGCGGGAAAATCAACACTCATAAAAATACTGTTGGGACTAGTCTATGAAGATGAAGGAGAAGCATCTGTCTTTGGCATGGACTGTTGGAAACAGCGAAACAAAATTCTGGAAAGGATTGGAGTGCTCCACGAGAAGCCACGTTTCCTCCCATGGGTTACAGGGAGGGAATACCTTGAACACGTCGCTAAGCTCAAGCAGGTGGCAAACATCCGAAAGGAAATCGAGCAGGTCTCTGACAAAATGGGTCTTCTCGATTTCATTGACAAAAGGATCAGCAGTTACTCGGCTGGAATGGTTCAGAGGCTCGGTTTGGCTGACGCTTTGCTTGGGAAACCTGACCTAGTCATTCTCGACGAACCCACAGCAAACCTAGATCCGATTGGAAGAGCCGAAGTTCTAACTATGATAAGGCATCTGAGAAACGAAGAAGGCATAAACTTCCTCATTTCGACACATGTTCTATCTGAGCTTGAGAAAGTTTGCGACAACGCTGTCATCCTTCACGAAGGCGCGGTTCTCGCGCATGGAACGCTTCCAGACCTTGTTTCCAAATACTCAAGCCCAAAGTATATTGTGAGGGTAAATAATACCCAAACCTTCATTGAAAACCTGAGCAAGCAGACTGGAATGAAGCTCGCAGTAAAAGACGACTCAATAATCGCCACTGTAGAAGATCATGACGCATTTCTCACGGAGATCAACAACTTGATCAAGCGCAATTCATTTCTACTGAAAGAGCTGAAGCCGCTTTCTCCAAGCTTAGAGGACGTTTTCATAGAAGTCATGAGGAGGAAATCCCACGAAAAAGACTAGGTTCATGCACGGTTTGACATGGGACCTGAAGAACCTGTTTAGATTCCCTTTTCCCGAGGTCATGCTCGCCTTATTCACTTACATTACGTTCCTCCCACGCGGAGGGAGTTTCAGCTTCACAGTTCTTCAGGAAAGTCTAATTTGGGAGGAAATAACTCGCAAATTAGCTTTTTACACAATTCGGGACGCTGCAGGATTCTCGTTCCTTGCCTACCTTCCATTGAGCCTTTTCGCATCGATCTTTGTGACGCTGTCGTTTGCTTACGAGATTGAAAACGCGTTAATGAAAGTGCATCTCTCTCACCCGATCAGCAGAAGAAATATCTTCCTTTCCAAACTTACATCCTGTTTTCTGATCACTTTTCTGACCTTCTCAGGAAGCCTATTAGCCTATTCTTTCTTAAGGATCCCAGAAAACTTTCTCAGTGTAATTTTCTCGCTTGATCTGATCTCAAAACTGCTTCTTCTCGTGGCATTGGAGACTCTTTTCATCACTAGTCTTGCAGTCTCCTTTTCACTTTACAGCGGAAAAGCATCAGTGTCACTGATCGGCTCTTTCGCCACCTTCTATTTTATTCAGGTCTTAAGCGAAAACGCAAACCTAGAGTTCTTGCCGCCAATCGCCTTCCGGAACCAAGCTGATTTTCTTTTCGCTTTTTCAGCCACGAAATCTGCTGAGGTCACTAGTCTTTTAGCTGCACCTGTTGCCTCTGCAGTTCTCCTACTCTTTTCTTATCTCTACTTTTCAAGGAGGCTGCAGGTGAGCTGAAGAAGTCAGGATTTGTGCGCAGAATAGGTGTGTGCGTCATGATCATCGGACTTTTTGTCTTATTCGCAAATTTGACAGCCAGCCTAAGGGGCTCGACCTTTTCAGGAAACTTCACCGTTCAACCGAACAGAAGACACATTTATGTCACCTATCTGTCAGATCGCCCATACGAGCTTAGAGTGCTGGTCGCCGACGATTTCAACGGCACCTTCTACATCTTCAACTATGAAGGAATAGAGAAACTAACCGAAGAAGTCGAGACGCCAGTCTTAGAACGGACTATACGAGGATCTCAACTGATCGACTTCACACCCAGCCGCCGAGGAGCCTACATGATAATAATCGAAAGCCAAGTTCCAATCACAGCCAGCGGTGCGATATCGACCGTTGAAAAAGAAGCCTTAAGCCAAGACATCCAAACCGACTCCGCAATAATCATTCTGGTCGGACTAGCCACAGCGTTAATAGCCTCAATACCTGACTCAAAAAGACACCTGACTGCCCGCCGTGTCCTGAAGCAAAAATCGGAGACGAGACCAGACCAAAGAGAAGTGGAATCAGCCCCACATAATGCAAAAATAGCGTTTCGGTCAATAATTGATCTTTGTCTTAACATGCTTTTCTTTGAATGGCTTCGTTAAGGCTAGCAGAGAAAGAAGGGGCAAAACCGCAATCACCACGTAGAAAGGCACTTGAGGCGACCACTCGTAAAGCACTCCGCCAATGTACGGAGCAACGGTTGCGGATAGTGTAGCAGACATCTGAGCTAATGAAATCCATCTGCCTCTGGAAGCCTCGGGTGCAATTGAGCCTACGGATGCACCCATCAATGACCAAACCATGTACGAAGCTCCGCTTAAGAAAGAAGCACACGCCAAAGCAAAGAAATTGCTGAAACCTATGAACAATCCGAATGAAAAGCTTCCAAGAAGCAATGCGACGGCTACCGCAACCATCTTTCCAAACTTGTCGCCAGCCTTGCCCAGAAGAATCGAGAAGACAGCGGAGCCTAGGAACACGATGGAGCCCAGCAGTCCGATGTCAAAGCTTTCAAACCCCTAAACATCCTGAAAGAATTGGACTACCAGAGGTCTGACCAGATTTAGAAAGAAGAACACTAGCCCGAAAAACACTGACAAAAGAATGATGCGCCCAAAATATGATGAATTCTGGTTCAGCTGTGTCTTTTGTGTTTCTACGGGTCTTTCGGCACTTTGACTGCGAATGAACGTCAGGACTATCGTGGCAGCGGCATAGAGAGCAAAAGACATCATCAGCACGGTTGGCATCCCCACAACTGTCGACAGGTATCCGCCTAATCCAGGAGAGAAGATGTAGCCAATCCACCAAGACGCACTCATCAACGTATATGTCAATGTTACTCTATCCTTTCTGGCAGAAGTCACAACATAAGCGCTCGTTGCTGGTCCACTGAGAAAGAAGCCGTACAAAGCCATAACGGGAATAAGCTGAGCCCAGTGAGTTGCAGCTGAAAACATGAGGGGAACTGGCACCCAGAGGAGCCATCCTAAGACCATAACCTTTTTTCGGTCGTAACGATCTGCAAGAATTCCTCCGGGGATTATAGTCAGCGCAGTGCTCAAGATGAAAATCGAGAATAAAAAAGCCAACATCAGCTGAAGAAGCTCCCAAATCCCTGATGTAGACAGGGAGGATGTACGCGTACAGCCCGTCGCCAACAGCGCCTATGAAGTTTGAAACAAATATCAGCTTGAGGTCTCGACTAAGCGTTCCTGATGGCAGAGCAAGACTGTAAACGATGGAGCGAATCATCAAATACACTTGCGGCTAATCTAGGTGGACAGCATATAGTTAAGTCTCTCTGCTGCGTTGCGGCAGGTGATCTGCTTTCAGCCTCAGCCAAGCACTCAGTTAGATATGTATTTAAGACCCTAGCGAATTAGGGTTGAAAGACAAAACATGGCTCTTGAACGCTTCGGCTCCTCCATATACGAAGCCATACGAAAGGTCTTCCGAGCACCAGTCGTCGACGAAGCAACAGTGAAAGAACTAGTCAAAGACCTCCAACGAGCCTTGTTTCAAGCCGACGTCAACGTGCAACTCGTTCTTTCAATGTCAAAAAACATCGAGGAAAGAGCCTTAAAAGAAAAAGTACCGCCAGGCGTCTCCAGACACGAACACGTCATAAAAGTCGTGTACGAAGAACTAACCCGCTTCCTAGGCGAAAAACCTGTCCCACTCAAGCTTGAACCGGGAAAACAAACCGTTCTCATGCTCGTGGGCATTCAAGGATCGGGCAAAACCACTAACGCAGCCAAACTCGCACGATACTTCCAGAAACGCGGACTGAAAACCGCGCTCGTATGCGTGGACACGTGTCGACCTGGAGCGTATGCGCAACTGCAACAGTTGGCTACACGCATCAATGTGCCTCTTTACGGCGAGCCCAACAATAAGAACCCATTGGACATAGCGCAGAAGGGACTCAGAACCCACGCAGACAAAGATGTGGTCATCATCGACACAGCAGGCCGTCACAAAGAGGAGAAAGGATTAATAGAAGAGATGAAAACGCTTGAAAAATCGCTCAAGCCAGATGAAATCATCCTCGTCTTAGACGGCACAATCGGGCAGCAAGCGGCGATTCAAGCCAAGGCATTCCACGAAGCCACACCCATAGGCTCGATCTTCGTGACAAAACTCGACGGCTCAGCCAGAGGCGGCGGAGCACTCTCAGCCGTAACCGCCACAGGCGCGCCAATCAAATTCATCAGCACAGGCGAAAAAGCCGAAGACATAGAACCCTTCGTGCCTTCTAGATTCGTGGGTCGGCTACTTGGCATGGGCGACATGCAAAGCCTCATCGAAAAAGTACGCGAAGCCGAAGTTCAAGTGCCCGAAAAGAAAATGAAACAAATACTGTCAGGCAAATTCACGTTAACCGACATGTACGAGCAGTTTGAAGCCATGAAAGGCATGGGTTCCTTCAGACGTTTGCTGAAGCTGATTCCAGGCTTCTCCTACAACATACCTGACAACATGATGGATATGGCTGAAGACCGCCTCAAGAAATGGCGCGTCATCATACAGTCCATGACGCCTAAGGAACGCGAAAACCCCAAAATGCTCAACGCATCCCGTGTGCACAGAGTAGCGCGAGGTTCAGGCACGAATGAAAAAGAAGTCAAGGACCTCTTGAACCAGTACAACATGATGAAACGCATGATGAAAACACTGCGCAGAAAACGCGCTTTGCCCTTCTTCGGAAAACAAGTGCCGCTGGGACAGCTTAAAGACCTGAAAGAGTAACAGCAATCCCTCAGAGAAGTGACGCAAGTTTTGACGTTTGACATGCTTGAAAAAGCACAGAAAATGTTAGAGAAATATCCGCTCTGCAACCATTGCCTGGGCAGACAATTCGCTCTACTCGGCTACGGAATCGACAACGAAAAACGAGGCGACGCCCTAAAACTCCTTTTGACCATGAAAGCTCACCAACTGATACTGTCAAAGGAAAGAGCTGGAGTAGCGCTGCTGAAAACCTTAGCCTCAAACGGCAATTACCCAATAGCCGCAGAAATGCTCAAAAAAACGAAGCAAAAGCCGATTAAGGCTCAGCCCTGTCGCTTATGTCGAGGACGCTTAGAATCCCTGGAAAGCCTCGTAAACCTCGCATTAGACAGACTGAAAGAATACGAATACAAAACCGTGCTAGTGGGAGTCAAACTGCCGGTTGAAATCGAAGAACGAGAAGACGAGCTTAGAGGCGAGTTCACAATCGTGCATGGAGAAAGCCTGCGCAACGAATTCAGCCGAAACATCGGCAAAAGAATAACAGAAGCCACAAAAAAACAAACAGAGTTTGAGCGCCCCGACGTAGTTGTTCTAATGAACCCATACGCTGAGCAGATGTCGCTTCAAATCAACCCAATCTACATCGGAGGGCGATACCGAAAACTCGTGCGCGACATTCCCCAGTCGCGTTGGCTCTGCCACAGCTGCAGAGGCAAAGGCTGCAAACAATGCAATTGGACAGGCAGAATGTACCCTGAATCAGTCGAGGAAATCGTGGGTCAACCAGCAATGAAAATGACACAGGGAGAAGAAATCGCGTTACACGGAGCAGGACGCGAAGACATAGACGCCCGCATGCTCGGCTCTGGACGCCCTTTCGTGATAGAAGTCAAAAAACCAAGAAAACGCTTCATCAACCTCAAAAGCTTGGAAAAGACGATAAACACCAACGCCAAGGGCAAGGTAGAAGTTTCCCACCTGTACCCTGCAAGCAAAGATGTTGTTAGAAAACTGAAACTGAGCGAGAATGCCCAGAAACTGTACAGAGCAATAGTCAAGTTGCACAAGCATGTCTCCGAGGAGCAGCTGACTACATTGGGCAAGAAGCTTACAGGCGCAACAATAAAGCAGCAGACGCCTAGAAGGGTTATGCATCGCCGCGCAGACTTGATGCGGGAAAAGTACATATATATGGCGAAAGTAAAGAGGTTGACGCCCAACCGCTTTCAAATAGAAATTCGTTGCCAAGGAGGCCTTTACATCAAGGAATTGATAAACGGAGACGAAGGCAGAACCATGCCTAACGTAGCTCAGATCCTGGACGCCAAGGCAACTCCGGTCGAGCTTGACGTCTTGGGCGTTTACATGGAGGAGGAAAAGTAATTGAGAAAGTCAAAAGGACTTCAGGCAAACACGCGAGCTCTGTTCAAACGCAATCCAAGAGAACGAGGCAAAACCACGCTGAGCACAGTCCTACGCAGCTACAGCGAGGGAGAGAGAGTTGTCGTCAAAATCGATTCAAGCATGCATAAAGGTATGCCCCACAGACGTTTCCATGGCAAGATCGGCGTCGTCACAGCCAAACGCGGTCGCTCCTACGTGGTCCACGTGACCCAAGGCGACGCAACAAAGGAGATAATCGTGCGCCCAGAGCATCTGACGCCGTTCTCAAGCAGCGCGGTGAATTGACCCATGCCAAGAAAAGCTTTGCGCGAACACATGCTCACCGTTCCAGAAGTGAAGAAAGCGCTCGAACTGATCGGGGAAGACAAGTTGGATCAGTTTCAGCGCCGATCACTCGACTACGCGTCGAAATTCGCGAAAGTAGACGACGAGAAGGCAGAGCTAGTAGTTGACACGCTTAAGGACAAGTTTGCGCTAGACGAAGAAGAAGCCATTCAAATAGTCAACTGTATGCCCGAAAGCGTTGAAGAAATCCGCGTGTTTCTAGGCGGAGGACGCAAAATCATCGAAACCTCAAAGCTACAGGAGATACTAAGCTTTTTAGACGAGCACAGAAAATAAGAGAGTAGGCGCCTCCACAAAACACAGTTTGCTTGTCTAGAATAAGGTAGGACGAGGAGCATGGAGAAGAGATACGAAGAACACGCCTACGTACTGGACTATCTGCCCCACGGTAGACCGCAGGCTAGACCCACTTACCGGGCTGGAGCCCTCGTCCAACTCGTCGGAGAAGAATTCTTCACTCTGCTCGAAGCCACGTTGCGAGAAGGTTTGGTAATGAAACCCGCGGACAAAGTCTACGTGGGCAAGGACTCCAGGCACGAAATCACTTACATAATCGGAAGAATCAGCTACGACGAGCTTACTTCAGCAGCCAAAACCGAGTTGCCTTCAGTCTTGGAGAAGATCGTTCTCAACCGCGAAGCATGGTTCATTAACTTCTTCAACACAGCTCAAGCTATCACGCCGCGCATGCATGCATTGGAGCTGATCCCGGGAATAGGCAAGAAGTACATGTGGCAGATTATAAATGAACGCGAGAGAACGCTTTTCCAGAATTTCGTTGACCTGCAACAACGGGCGAATATTCCCAGCCCAGCCAAACTCGTCACAAAAAGAATACTGGAAGAATTGTCGGGT
>Ga0315314_1004459_pt1 | contig 10488 bp, 6 predicted proteins | sample TDP9_MG_FD_203631 | JGI IMG/M metagenome (GOLD analysis project Ga0315314, IMG submission 203631) | Freshwater sediment microbial communities from Lake Towuti, South Sulawesi, Indonesia - TDP9 | ecosystem: Environmental > Aquatic > Freshwater > Lake > Sediment | place: Indonesia: South Sulawesi... | reverse complement strand
TCACATTATCCAGCAGATGGATCTAGGACTTGGCAGGCTCGCGGATCGTCGGCCCATATGCCTGAGTGCCATGAGTGGTACTCAGCATCCGTCGTCCCAGGTTTGGGCAAACCCTAAGGAATAGAGCAACATTTGCGGGGAGAGGGACAAGCCGGGGTACCCCGCACGCCGGACGTCGATCTTAACTCGCCGCAGAGCGACGAGGTTTGCGGGAGTGTTTCCCTAGATGAAGCGAGGTTAGCGTGCAGCAACCAAAGATGCCAACAAAGTCCCACAGAGTACCGTAGTAACAGAGTGGGCCAGCGCTGAAGCATTATGGTGATCCTCCGATGGGTGCATTTGCCTTTGGGTGTAAGGTTTGTTATATATTATACTTTTTTTCCTGCACTCTGTCAAGCTGTAGGGTGTCAAAGATGGTGAGACAGGCATACATAAATGCGGCGAAGGCAAAGCGCGGGGGGGCTCCTGGCTAAGTTGATGCTCTCGACGGTGCAGAACGACTAGCTACTGGAAAGCGGGTCACTTCCTGCAAGCCGGTCAAGCTGATTCTTGGGACGCAACTGGTCTACCTCCTCGCGCTCGAACAGGTTGCGGTAATGCAAGTCCGCCTTCGATCCTGATACTGGCTTGAGCAATCCCTAATGCATCCACTCCCGGACCGCATTTATCTCCAGCCCTGCCGTCTGAGCGGCCTTCTCATAGACGGCTACGAACCCAACCCCCCGGTATATGGCTTCTGAGCTCCGCGTCCCTGTCAGCGATGTCAGCAATCGAATGAAGCGACTTCGACGACATGCTCTGAAGCTGGACGAAGACGATGTATACCAGTCTCAATAACTCTGGCATGAGTCTCACTATCTTTGACAGCCTACAGAAGCCGAGCTGCTTCCCTGTGTCCCCTTCCGAACTTTGACCATAAAAGGGACATTCTTTGAGGAGTCGTCAGAGAGGACCAAAAGCCACCCTGGGAAAGAATAGGGGGCTCGGCTTTTGTGTCACATGCCCGGCATAGGAAAGTGGCGCAGGCCGACAACGTGCCTCATCTAGGAGACTTGGCGTTGGTTCGTCTATCGTCAAACATCCGCATTATCCGCCAGCGATGTATGGAAACAGGCAGATAATATCGCCCTCCTTGACTTCAGTGGACAGCTTCAAGGGAAACTGCTCCCATCCTCGTCCATTGAGCGTAGCCATAAGTTGGGGGTTGGGCAGCGAAAGAGCGTAACGTGTGTTCAGCCACTGAACCACATGCCGCAGGGTGGTACCTGTCGGAAAGCTGACCTCCTCTCCTCTTTTTCCGGTTCGATCTCTGAGGGCAGACAGATACTTTATCTGTACTCTAGAAACAGCTTCCATTGATGTTCGTTACCCATCTTGCCAGGGAAATGATGGCGGTTGCAGTGAGCAGTTATCCCTTCTCGTAAGGACCATCGTATTGATAAACCTCGTAGGGGTCTTCTTTGTAGATCCTCTCGTGAGTCGCTGCCTAGTCCGGGGAGAGCGCGGGCATGTTGCCCAGGCCTTGGCGGAGATAGTGCCGTCACAGGGGTGAAGTGTGCCATGTCTTCAAGGCCGGAGCTATGCCCAAGGAGAGAGCATAGGTGAACTCATAGTCGAGCGGCTGCTGAAGCGAGGAGTTCTTCTAAGCCCAACTGGCGAATAGCCTCCGGCGTGGGCACGCCATTCTCATCCCAGCCTCGTAGTGCATAGTATTCGTCCAGCATGACCGCGTACATCTCTTCGGTCAGGATACGGCCCTGAGCTGGACCTGAGGGCACAGCTTCCTTGGTTATGCGCTGGGGTAACAGGTCGTCCTTTCGCCTTACGCCTTCGCGGTTGAGGATCATTCGCTCCAGGGTATAGATGCGGGTTCCAATCTCCGTGAGGTAGGGAGTGAAGTCATAGCCGGTGACTGCCGCCAGTACATGGCCTTGTGGCTCCTCGGTGAAGCCCATAGAGCTTCTCACCACGGTGCAAATGCCCAGGCTATCTATGTAGGCTCGAGTGTCCTGGATTGTCTTCACCAACTCACCCTTGCCCTTCAGGCTGTAGCGGTCGTACTCGCCGCTCTGGAGCTCGGCGCGGATAGTCCAGCCGCCTACGTTGTGGCAGGCCCCCCGGCTGGAAGTGCCGAAGGAGAGACCAATGCCATGAAAGCCCCGAGGGTCGTAAGCTGGGAAGGGCATTCCCTTGACCTCCAGGATATAGGGGCGCCACTCAGGCCGCATGCGGGCCATCTGAGCCATGCCCTCGGCCAGGAGATCGCCTATGCCTCGCCGTTCTCCGATGAGCCTGACCATCTCCACCATAGCTGACCCGTCGCCGAAGCGAGCTTCGATTCCTGCGGTATTCTCGCTGGCAATCAGCCCCCGTTCATGCAGTTCCATGACCAGCGCCACCGCGTTGGCCGTGGAGATAGTATCTATGCCTAACTCGTCACATACCTGGTTGGCGCGAACAATAGCGGCGTAGTCATCCACCCCACACGAAGCTCCAAACATGCTGATAGTCTCGTATTCAGTGCGGGCTCGGGCCCCGGCGAAGGGCCCCTCCCGCACCTCGCAGACTTTGCCGCAGGCCACTGGGCAGCGGTAGCAGGCGAAGTTCTTGACCCAATATCCTTCCCGCATAGTGTGCGCGTCTATCTTGTCCCCACCCTCGAAATACGAGCTCTGGAAATTGCGGGTGGGCATGCAGCCTAGTTCGTTGATCACCTCGATGTACTGCGCCGTGCCGTATCTGGTGTGGTTAGCCCGCGTCTGGTGCAACTTCTGGATGGCTGCCTTGTGAATTTCGGCCACCCCGTGCTCATTGGCCACTGGAATCTGTCCGCTACCCCACACGCCAATGCCTTTCAGCCTCTTGGAGGCGAGCACAGCTCCAGCTCCTCCCCGTCCAAAGGCGCGACTATCTACGTTGATGTAGGAGAAACGCACTAGACGTTCGGCCGCCGGACCGATGGTCAGTGCCCCGGCTTTCTCATTGCCGATGGCCTCCAGCAGCGCCTCTCGGACCCGGTCTGTGGTCAGGCCCTGCCAGGGACGTGCGTCCCCCAAGCTTACTTCACCGTCTCTAATGAGTAGGTACGTCCAGTCTGTGGCCTGTCCCTCGACGACTAGCCCGTCAAAACCGCAGACCTTGAGCTGAGGGCCAAAGTCTCCGCCGGAGTTGGTGCATAGGTAGATACCCGTCTCCGGGGACTTAGTGGCGAGCTGGAATTTGGTGGTAGAGGGCAAGTTCACGCCTGTCAGAGGGCCGGTGTAGAAGAAGAGCTTGTTGGCCGGATCAAGAGGTTTCGTTTGTGGTCCGATCTCGTGATAGTAGCTCTTGGCGCCCAGACCGCGGCCACCCAGAAACTTCAGAGCGTCTTTCTCTTTCAGTCGCTCGACGCAGTGTTCCCTGGTAGAAAGGTTAACCCTAAGGATCTGGCCCAGGTAGCCGCCTTCAAACAGGAGTGAGCCTCCTCGCTGAGTGTTCTCTGGGTCCCTTAGCAGAGTTCTCTTCACCTATTCCTCGCCTCGAACGCATGGAATAAGCTCGCATACCTGTCCACAATTCCCCTGAGTCTCATCCCATTCTGGTCCGCCGAAGAATCTCAACACTTCGGCGCCAAGTACCGTGGCGTGCTCAATTCTCACCGCCTGGCCGTTCGCGGGGTGAAGGGTAAGTCCAGTGCCCAGGGTGCCCCAACTATCTCCAGATTTGGTCGGGTGCCACACCAAACTCCGAATAGCTTCCCAGGGTTCACTTCCAACCCGCCCATCTAGTTCCCACCTAAGTTCTCCAGCAGGTTATCTACTGCTTGCCGGGTAGCTCTGGACACGCTCTCGGACGTATATCCACCTATGTGGGGGGTTGCGATCACTCGCTCATGCTGCACGAATCGATAGTCTGACGGTGGCTCTTCGGCAAAAACATCTACGGCTACCCCTGCAATGTAACCCCGCTCGAGCCCTTCCAGAACTGCATCCTCATCAAGCAGGGATGCTCTCGCTGTGTTGACTAGATAGACGCCTCTTTTCATCTTCGGGATGGCATCCCTGTTGATCATCGGTTCCCCGCCTGGCAATGGAGGGCAATGGAGACTGATGATATCCGATTGCCGGTACACCTCCTCCAGAGGTGCATAGCTGAAACTGTCCGGCGAGAAAGAGTAATCGGGATGACGGCGGAACGCTACAACCTTCATCCCTATGCCAGTGGCGAGCAGAGCAACTCTCTTTCCAATAGCACCGCAACCAATCAGGCCCAGCGTGCGATTCTCTAACTCGATCCCGGCGCGTCTTTCCCACCTCTCATCCTTCAGATTTGCATCACTAAAAGGAATGGAACGGACCAAGGCAAAGATCAGCCCCATCGTCAACTCCGCTACGCCTCTGGTATTTGCCCCTTCTGCACGGCAAATGGGGATATTCAGTCGGTTCGCCGCATCCAGGTCAATGTTATCAATACCCGTCCCGTTACGACTGATGACTCGCAAATCCTTAGCGGCTTCGAGTACTCTCGCTGAGATATTCTCTACACCTGCAAGATATCCCACGCAGCCGGGGAGCAATCTTATGAGCTCCTCTTCATCTGGTTGCTTACCTGGGGTGGAGAATACGACTTCGTAACCAGCCTCCTTGAGTAAGTCAAGAGCGGGGTGACCAGCTCTGGTCAATGACCTCGGCGTGACCAATATCCTGTTCATAATCTCCCTCACCTACTCCGCCGAACGCCAGCGTGGATTGTCCACTATGCACGGCCGATGGTCGCCCTCCACGACGAGTTTCCGGAATCCGCGCTTTTCCAGGGTGCTGTAATCGTGCCCAGCTTGTGCTGGGTAGACGAAGAATGTCACCAGGTCTTCCTTCTGGCTGGTATTGACAGAACGATGGGCCCAGCCGGGTGGCACGTAGAGCACTTTCCCCGCACAGAGTTCTTCAATGGCCCATTCGCCTTCGGGTGTTTGCATCACCATGATCCCCGTACCCTGCAGGCAATAATAGATCTCCGCAGTGTCTAGTACGGCATGAAAGTGACCTTTGGTCATGAAGTACTCATCACCCACCTTGCCGGGATGCACAACAGAGATGCCACATAGCAATTCACCGGCCGCCTTAGGACGGGTGATCTCATAGACCTCGTATAACACTACATCCTCTTGAGCAAGCATGGCCGCACAAGCCCGCTGATCAGCGAATTGTGCCTTCACTGATGACAATCTGCAGACGATTTGGTTGTCGTACTTGCTAGGAATCCCACCAGGCACTGACACATCAAAGGTGAAAGGGGTGTGTTGCATAGAAACTTCCTCCTCAGATAGCACTATGGGCGAGCAGATTGGCGGTGTCCTCAGCAACTAGTTGCTTGATAGTTTGCAGCTCAAATCCCATAGTCTGCAGCCGGCCGATGATCTGCGTTATCGGTCTCTTCAGCGCAGCTTCTCCTCCGAGTTTTGGCGTTCTTTCAGATGCAGATCCTCAGGCCCGTGAGATACTGGGGCCAACATACGCTCATGACCCTTCGCTGAGCACTTCGCTGAGATACACGGGCCGCTCCTCTAGGAATGACTTCGTCCCGGCTAGCACGCCTGCAACCGCCCAGCGTCCGTCTGTGCCGTCCACCGCTGGAGGGGTACCGGTCTGAATGCAGTGGACAAAATGCTCCATCTCGCGAACATAGCCCCAGGCAAACCGCTGCCGCCAAGTGCGATAAATGGGGGTCACGAGACCATGATCCCGGTCAGTACACACGACCACGGCCTGCTCTTTCATCTCCCCGATCTGCATGATCCCCCGTTCGCCAACAATTTCAACCCGCGCATCATACCCATATTCACAAGGACATACACCTGAGATGCACCCCAATCCCCCGCTTTCGAAACGGATGTTCACCAACACATTGTCATAGAAGTTGGGCGCATAGATCTTATGAGCCTCACCCTTGAAGTTGGCAATCTCAGTGTAGACGCGCTCAGGGTTCGAGCCCATCAGCCAGCGCGTACAATCCCAGTCGTGGCTGTTGACTTCAGCCAACATGCCGTTCGATCTGGTCAGGTCCCAGGCCCAAGGTGGAGGCAGGCCAGGCCCATGTGTCAGAGACTTGATGATCATGGGCCGGCCAATCTCTCCCGCCTGGATACGCTCGAACGCGGCCCCGAACTCGGGAGCAAAGCGACGCATGAACCCTATTTGTAGGAAGACGCCACTGCGCTCGACGGCGGAGATGATCTCGTCGCACTCGAGGAGCGTCAGCGCCATGGGCTTCTCCAGAAGGACATGCTTCCCTGCTTCTGCGGCCATTACGGCCAGGTGTTTATGAGTGAAAGTCGGTGTTGTGATGACGACCGCATCAAACTTGCCCCAGTCAAGCGCCGCTTCCAACGACTCGAACCGAGCATCTATACTATACCGGTCGCCGATTCGGCTCACCGCGTCTGGCACAGGGTCAACGACGCTCACCAATTCACCCGCTAGGACGTGGTTCACCAAGGAGTTCGCGTGAACTCTGCCAGCTCGACCTGCGCCAACTAGACATAGTCGTACTGGACTACACACCCTTTTCACTCCCTAACCTCGTTCATGATCGCCCGGCGGGCGGAATGAGTCGCTGAGCCTCTCCTGCCAGCCGACGCACTGTTCGGCAAGGTACTTGTACACACCCTAACCTAAGGGCAAGACACAATCGGCTCACCTTAAGCTTCCCTAGTCTCTCTGGCTGCCTCTGCCAGATTGTGACACCTCGACAGCGTAACCTGCAATGAGCGTGCCCTATGTCGTAGGGTGGGAGGGCGTCAGACGCTGATAGGGCAGGCCCAAAACGTCTGCTAGTGTATCTCTCGCTCATACTCGGGCTCCCTCAGACGAAATCACGCCCCTCTGCGAACGGCGCAACATAACCAGGTCATTTTCATCCACTCCCCAATCCCCCCCGCGGTCCCCAGTGTGAGCAAGAACCTACAGTAGCCAGTGCTGCTTTGGCTCCGCAGTTACTCCAGCCTGTAGACAATCTCAGGTTGAGCTGACTGCATCTCCGTAGGAGGCAGACCAGCCAATATGGTCTCCAGATCGTCAACGACCATCCGGCCGATGTTGCGCAGGTCTCTTGCAACGCTCCCCGCCCGATGAGCGGAGAGGACGACGCCTGGAGCTTTTCGGATGGGGTGATCCTTGGGTAGCGGTTCTTCAGGGAACACGTCTATCACTGCCTTGAATCGCCCCGCACTGACCAGCTCAGTCAGCGCGTCGAAGTCCACCAGATGCGCTCTGCTTATCAACGCAAGCACAGAACCCTCTTCTATCCTGCTCAAACGGTCTTGATCCAGCATAGCCCTGTTTTCGGGAGACGGAATAGCCAGCACGAAGATCACTTTCGATTTGGCGAGCAGGTCGTCCAGTCCGACGGGAACAACGCCCTGCCTTTCCAGGTAATGGTCGGGCAGCCATGGGTCGTAAGCCAATATCTTGCACCCAAAAGGATCAAGTAAGGGCTTGAGCGCACGGGCTAGTCCACCGAACCCAATGAACCCCACCGTCTGGTCGAAGAGGGTGAACGTGCCCACATTGCCGTCCCATAGATACCGCTCCTCACCGGCGACGAAAGCATTGTGTCCGTCAACGATCTGGCGGCTGGCAGCCAATACCATACCCAGCGCCATCTCTGCAACCATGGGGCCGAAGGCAGGCGCGCAGGTAAGTACCCGGATGCCACGGGAAAAGCACTCTTTATAGTCCAGGACCTTGGGGCTGGGGTGGCGCCCGCCCACATCCAGGATCGCATGGAGCTTGGGCAACTCGCTGACCGGGCCATGCCGCCAACCAGCCGTGACAATCGCAAACAGGTCCCCTTTCACCTTTGCAAACTCGTCGGGAGGCATTGGTTCGTCACGTACCCAGAGCAGGTCTGCCATCCCCCGAAGTCGTTCTAAGTCCTGCAGCTCGAATATCTCACTGAGCCTTCGGAAGTAGGTATCTATTAACACGTTTGTTCCGTCTGTCATTGCACGTTCCTCCATTGAAGGGGATGTCACCGTACGGTGTCAATTGCCACCAGATCCAGCAACTCTAACGCCTGTGGCCTCGGCGATGAGTCTCATGGTCGAGGTTCTAGTATCTAGTTCAAGACGCCGCGTATGAACATCAAGGCCTTGCGCGCCTCCTCATCCAACCCCAGACCGACACTCATATCTCGAAAGACCTTGATGTCGCGTCCCACATCCCCGCCGGGCATGGTGAAGGGCTCCATGACAACGTATCCTTGGTAATTGATCTTGCGCAACGCGTTGGCGACCTCGGTCCAGGGAATGTGACCATAGCCAGGAGGCATTCTGTTGTTCTCGCCGATATGGAAGTGCCCCAGTCTGTCGCCCGCTTTCTGGATCGCCTCGCCAATGAAGTCCTCTTCGATGTTCATGTGGAAGGTGTCTAGCAGAACCTTGGCATTGGGGCTATCAACCGCTTCCACGTAAGCAATTGCTTCGTCGCAGGTATTCAGGAGGAACTGCTCAAAGCGGTTAACAACCTCCATATTGAAGATGACACTGTTGTCTTCTGCCGCCTTGATCGCCCTTTTCATGCTGGCAACGCTGCGGTCGAAATAGGGTCGCTTGTCCGTCTCCCCCTCGGGCATTGTTGCGGGCCAGGCACCGTAGATGATCCCGGTCAGATTGCCCCCACCCATTCCGCCGATCGCCTCAGCCATTTTCCGAAGGAATGCAATGCCATCCCTGCGGGTGGTTTCATCCTGGGAAGCAATGTCATATTTATGGGGAAGGCCAATGCAGTGCGTCAGAATAATATCCCTATCTTCAGCGTGTGCTTTCAGGCTCTGGCGCTCTTCAGACGTCATATTGGCTATCGTGCCTGCGTTGACCTCCAGAACGTCAAAACCCAGTTCGGCAGCCTTGTCAACGAAGGGGTGGAAATCCACGTCCCAATCGTGTGTCCAGTAGGCATAGTAGATACCGACTTTGTTCACCCTTATTCTCCTGAGATGATGTAATGCTCAATTGCCGCTCCTAACGGCAACGGTATGGCAGCCACACCTGATAGGTGATCTTCGCCACCCGCTCCGAGTTCGGCCACACACCGTCACGGTAGATGTCTGAATCTCGATTGCCAGCCTCGAAGAAGGGCACCAATTCTACCTCTCCGACGGTCTGCGTGGCATCGCACTCACCCAAATCGTAATAACGTTCCTTCTCCCACCACCATCCCGCGCCCGCCTTGGGCTTCACCACCACTGTGGGGACCACCAAGTGGACCGAACCAGTCTGCTCATCCTTGACAAGTCGCACGTCCTTGGCCGGATCTGCCCCGTCGAGCAGCAGCACTAGGTCATCCAACAGAGGTCCACTCGACAGGAAGGCATTATCCGCGGCATACACTAGCGGTCCCCGGACCAGCGCCACACGCCCCACGTTGCCCAGCTCGTCCACCACCACGCGCACCGGCATATCCAGCTTCAACGCTACTGTGTCTCCGCGATTCCACATTCGCTCGAGGACGAGATACCCCTTGTCATCCGGCTGCATGTCCTGCACCGCACCATTCAAGCTCAACCCCCACTCCTGGCACCACCCCGGCAGCCGCAGGCGCAGCGCGAACTCCGTGGGCTCCTCTGGCTGCAGCCTCAGCCGCACATCGCCGTCGAAGGGGTAGTCGCTGCGCAGATCCACTGCAACCTGAAGACCAGATGTCAACGTGAGCCTGGCCTCGGCCTCGTCGTAGAAGTCTACGACCAGACCCTCACTGTCGATGCCAAGGGCGTGCTGTGGCATGTGGGCCAACGCGCGCACGCCACGCGATGGACAGCACTCGGGGTCGGTATGCCAGCGATAGCGCTTGCTGTCGCGCAAGCCCACATAGTATGCCCAGCCACGGCCATCGGGCGACTGGGCGCCCAGCAGGTGGTTATACAGCGTCTGCTCCGCCATGTCGAAGAAGCGAGCCTCACCCAGCAGCCTGCCCAGCTTCAGGTTGAGGTAGAGCCAGCCCATGCTCACGCACGCCTCGCCCAGCATATACACCCCGTCGTTGCGCAGGGTGTAATCGGCCATGAAGCGCTCCCCTGTGCTGGCCGAGCCGGTGATATACAACTGGTGCTCGACGATGTCGTCCCAGGCGATGAGGAGTGGTTCGAGGTAGCGCTCGTCGCCCGTCGCTCGGAACATCTCGACCATCCCAGCGAAGCAGATCAGCATCTCGATACCCTTGGCGTTGGCCGTGCCTGCCACGCCGCGTCCTGCAGTGAGAGAGCTGATGATCTTCGGTCCTTCCGGCTGCTCCCAGTCCTCGTCCACCAGCCAGCGTCCCCAGTCCAGGTAACGCTCGTCTCCCGTCTCCCGGTACAGCCAGATCAATGGTTCCAGGAAGGAGGAGGAAGCCATGCCGCGGTGGGGCCCGGTGGGATGGAGATAGCGCTGGCCCGGCCCAAAGTCCTGGAGCACCCGATCGGCCACCCGCACGGCGGCACTCAGCGCCTTCTCGCTGCCAGTGTACCAGTAGT
>Ga0315314_1004458_pt1 | contig 10497 bp, 8 predicted proteins | sample TDP9_MG_FD_203631 | JGI IMG/M metagenome (GOLD analysis project Ga0315314, IMG submission 203631) | Freshwater sediment microbial communities from Lake Towuti, South Sulawesi, Indonesia - TDP9 | ecosystem: Environmental > Aquatic > Freshwater > Lake > Sediment | place: Indonesia: South Sulawesi... | reverse complement strand
GTATAGGAAAAGCCCTAACCACAGATCACATAAAAATAATGGAGACTCGGCTGAAGGATGGTTCCAAAGCCTACGCGACCACGGGCACACCAGCCGACGCTTTCTTCCTAGCTGCAAACAAAATCTTGAAGCGTATGCCTGATCTGCTTGTGGCTGGAATAAATCTTGGTCCAAACCTTGGAATAGACGACCTGCTGAATTCCGGTACTCTAGGCGCAGCGCTTGAAGCCGCCATCCATCAGGTTCCAGCTATAGCTGTTTCCTATTGCATACCGAAAGTGACTGCCCTAACTGATAAGAAGAAGGTTACAGTGGAGGAGTTGGAAGTAACCGCCACCCTTGCTTTTAAAGCCGCCAGATACGTGTTGGAAAAGGGAATGCCCCCTGACGTGGACGTCATTTCGATAAATGTGCCGGAAAAAGCCGACTCAAAGAGGATAAAAATCACCAGCCTTTCCTACAAGGGGTACGGAGACATTTACACGAAGCGGAGGGGAGGATACAGAATCACGGACTGGAGTTTGGCTGGCTACCCCGACGACGAGCTTGGAACAGACTTGCACGTTGTGAAGAAGGAAAGGTGTATCTCCGTCACGCCCATCAAAGTAAGGCTTCTTCATAACAAGAGGGGGCTGGAAGGTCTGTTAAAGGCTATATCCGCCTAGCTGCCGGAAACTGCTTCCTTCTTTCCCTTCACTCCATTTCTCTAGGAACCTTGAAATGAGACTGCTTACCAGCGCTGATGTATTCTCCGCCCGCGCCACGAACAATGGACGCAATTTTCGCGAAGTTGTCAGACCCTAAGAATCTGCGCGGCTTTATCACAATGTAGTTTCCACTTTCCTCAAAGGTCAGCATTTCCTCCAAATCCGAGGGAAACAACACTCTGATGTCCTCAATGCTTCGCATTCCTTCCGTGGGTGCAGGAGCAGGTGGGGCAACGGCTGGAGCCCCAACAGCCTTAAGTGACTTGGAAATCTCGGCAAGGTCCTTAGAAATCATGTTTAAGACGTTTAGAAGCTGGTCGATTCTCTGCAACAATTCTTCAACGCTTAACTTCTTTTCGGTCATAAACTTACCTCAGCGCATAATTATTTTATATAACTTACTATTTGGAAAAATGAAGCTTTTCCACGGTTCTCTGAAGTGGCTGATTTTCCATACTAATCCTTTTCATTGAGCGTTTCACGTTTTTAGCTGGTTCACCTTTCGGCTATTTTCCTATTTTCTCCTGATGTTTTTTCTTCTTTTTAATATTCTTCTTTCTCAAGGCTTTCATGCGTTTCTCTCCGCTTCAACTAATATGGGGGGGTTCTACCATATATATGTGCAAGAAAAGTAATATTCTTGTTTTTCTCTGTATTAAGGGAATGCACGCGAATTTATATAGCTCCGGCATTTGTTTTATCCTATACTCGCTCTAAATTCTTTTATCTAACTTACCTATTATAAGTTTGTGATGTCATCTCAAATATCAATCCCTCATATAGATTATGCTATTTCTCCAAAAACTCATACACCAATGTATTTGATGCATAAGTATTGGGCAAGAAAACCTCACAATGTTGTGGCAGAGTACATTAAAGTTTACTCCAGAGAAGGAGAGATTGTCTTAGATCCTTTTGTGGGAAGTGGTGTAACAGCGGTTGAGTCATTAAGATTAGGTCGAAAAGCTATTGCAACAGATTTGGATCCGATGTCCACATTCATAACTCGAATGAGCATTTTACCAATAGATTTGGATGAGTTCAAAAAACAATTTACAGAAATTAAGAAGAGAGTCAAAAAATCAATTGATTCACTTTATAAAACAAAATGTTCTAAATGCAACAAAACAACTATTGCAGACGCCTTCGTCTGGAAAGACAACAACCCGATTTCGATAAGATACACATGCAATTGTTCAAAAGGAACACTATGGAAAGAAGTTACAGATGCTGATCTTCAGAAAATAAAAGAAACTGAAGAAACAGACATTCCATTTTGGTATCCTGACAATGAGTTAGTATGGAACACAAGAGTAAATGTTCACAAAGGTGATAAAGTTTCAGGCTTATTCACAAGAAGAAACTTGATTGCTCTATCAATAATTTATCACGAAATAGAAGCCATCAAAGATGATGATTTGAGAGATATTATGAAATTTACTTTTTCCTCAGCTTTGCCTCAAGCCAGCAAAATGGTTTTTGTGATAAGACTAAGAGGAAGAGCAAAAGGAATAGTGGAGGAATCTACACCTGAAGTTGGAAGTTGGGCAACGAGAGGGTATTGGGTTCCTCCTGAGTACTTTGAGATTAATGCATGGAATTGCTTTGAAAACCGTTTTAAGAAGGCCCATCGAGGCAAGAAAGAATCTAATGAAGAAATCCTAATTGTGAATGAAGCAAAAAATTTTGATGAATTGAGTAAGGGTAAGAACGTACTGATAAAGACACATAATGCTCTTGAACTTCTGTCGATAGTGCCTGAAGAATCAGTTGACTATGTGTTTACCGATCCTCCTTACGGTGACAGTGTCCCGTATCTTGAACTTGATTACATGTGGTCATCATGGATGAAATTTGATGTAAACTTTGATGATGAAATAATAATTAGCGACAGCCCTGTAAGGAAGGAAAAGAATTTTGATATGTATCAAAAAATGATGCGTAAAGCTTTTACACAAATCTATAGAGTTTTGAAGATGGGACAATATTTAACGGTCACTTTTCATAACACGGACATCAAAATCTACAATTCAATAATCAGTTCAGTGATTTTAGCTGGTTTTGATCTGGAGAAAATAGTTTATCAACCTCCAGCACGAGCTTCTCCAAAAGGATTGTTAGCCCCTTACGGAAGTGCTGTTGGCGATTATTACATCAGATTCAGAAAAACCGAAAAGGAGTCTTTAGGACTTGCTGTCTATTCTGAAATTGATAAAGAAAGATATGAGAGAATCATAGTGAATACTGTAAAGAAAATAATAGGCGAACGTGGTGAACCAACACCCTATTCTATCATAGTTAACAGTTATCCAATAATCTACGATGAACTCAAGAAGAGTGGATATCTCTTTAGTGCACCAGAAGGAATTGAAGAAATCCTGAAACGAAACTTAGATAAAGAATTTGTTCTCGTAGAAGTCAAGGACAACAAAGGCAAAGTCATAGGCCAAAAATGGTGGTTGAAAGGAGTTCTTTTCTTAGATAGAGTACCATTGTCTGAGAGAGTTGAAGCTGTAACCGTGGATGTTCTGAATAGAGAAATCAAGGTTTCTTTTGACGAAGTTTTACGGCAAGTTTATTTAAAATTCACAAATGCCCTCACTCCAGACACTCAAAGTGTTAAAGAAGCCTTGGAAGAGTTTGCCGAAAAAACGAAAGATGGAAAGTGGAGATTAAAACCTAAAGTAAAACAAAGAGAGAGTGAGCACGATTCAATAGTCGAGATGTTAGCAATTCTTGGGAAGAAAGCGGGATTTGAAGTTCATGCGGACTTGCCAGAATGGAGACGAATACTTGAATTAGATCTTCCACAAGAGAATTTAGATCGAATCAAGGAAATTGATGTCGTTTGGTACGACAAGAGTGAGATAACGCATGAATTTGAAGTAGAAAATACAACGGGAATAACGGAAGCGATAGTAAGAGGTTCCAACATTCCGAGCGCTAAAACAAAAAGGTTTATCGTTATTCCTGAAGAAAGACAAGATTTCTTCAATCGGAAGATTTCGGAGCCTATGCTTAAGGAAAAAGTTTACGAATACGGTTGGCATTTTATCTTTTACGATACTCTAAAAACATTTTATGAAAGAAATAAAGGAAAAAAGGAGATTAAACTTTCGGAATTTGAAAAATTAGCGGGAAACCCAAGTTCGAGAATTGAAAAACAACAAACTCTTAAAGACTTTCAGCTATAATAGTTCATCATTTGTTTTATCTTAACCGCATCCTAATAAGATCAGAAGATTTTAGAGGTTAAAAATGTTGGAAATCGACGGCAGCCAAAAGAGCGGCAGCGGCACCATTTTACGCCTATCCATCGCCATGGCTGGCATCCTCAGCGAGCCCCTCCACATCTACAACATCCGCCAAAGACGAGAACAACCTGGCTTGCGCCCACAGCACCTTGAAGCCGTGCTCACAGCCGCAAAACTTTGCAACGCCGAAACTGAAGGCGCCAAGCTGGGTTCCCGGGAACTCTGGTTCAAGCCTAGCAGCATAGCAGGCGGCGAGATACGGGCTGAAATAGGCACCGCAGGAAGCATTCCAATGCTGTTGCTAACCATTCTTCCAGTCTGCGCCTATGCCGAAGGCGCTGTGCGTGTCCACGTTGTTAAGGGTGGCACAGACGTTCGCAACGCACCAACCATAAACTACCTGAAGTATGTGCTCCTTCCCACGCTTGAGCGGATGGGCTTGAAGGCTTCCCTAGCCTTAAGAAAATATGGTTACTACCCGAAGGGCATGGGCGAGGTTCTTCTGCAGGTTCAACCCTGTCATAGGCTCAGTCCTGTCCGCGTTGAGGAATTCGGAACCATAGAAGAGCTACGTGGCGTGTCCGTTTGCACCTTCTTGGAGGATCGGAGGGTGGCTGAACGCCAAGCTAAGGCAGCCAACGACTACCTCAGAAGTCATGGTCTTGAGGCAGAGGTTCAGGTTGTAAACGACAAGTCTAACCCCCTCCAAAAAGGTAGCTCCCTCATTTTGTGGGCTAAAACTAACACGGGCGCGCTCCTTGGGGGAGACGCCATAGGCGAACTTCGTAAGCCCAGCGAGGTTGTGGGCAGGGAAGCTGCTGAAAACCTTTTCAGGGAGGTTGAGGCTCAGGCTACTGTGGACGTGCACCTAGCCGACATGCTTGTGCCCTATGCTGCCTTAGCAGACGGTGAGTCGGTCTACCTGACCCGAGCTGTAACCGATCATTTAGACACTAACATTTGGCTGGCTCAAGAAATCTTGGGCGTAAAGTTTCAAGTTACGAAGGTCGGGAACCTGTATCGAATCGAGAAAAGCTAGTCATCTCTTGGTTCATTCTCATCTGCTCCACATTCTTTAAAACTTAAATTCCATATACCTCTCATGATCACACGATGCCAAGATGGAAGGCTAAAGTACGGGGGATATACTCCACAGCCCTAACCAAGCTTCTTCTAGATCATGGCTTCGAAATAGTCCAGCCCTCGGTCGCCGTGAAAGAAAGATTCAGATTGAAAGAAAACAGCGAATCGCCTGACCTCGAAGTCTACGATAGATACGATTGGCAGGGAATTCATGCTTTGGGAACCCCCGAGTCCATTAACTCCTTTAACTCCATCTTGCAGTCTTGCCTCGACGACGTCATCATCAGGAAGTGGAGAGTCACCACAGACGGAATTTACAAAGGACTGATAGAAGGACTAGATCCTGAAACCAACTCATTTTTAATCGACATTGGATCGGCTGTAGGTAGAATCGCGAAAAAAGAAATTTCGGGCCCCAACTTAAAACAGATAATCGTTCAAGTGAAAAGGAAGAGTATAGGGGCTAAGGAACCCGTTTTAACAACGGGAATAAGCGTTATTGGCAAATACGCAATTTTGATACCAGAAAACGAGGTTAAGGTCAGCAGAAAGATTCGGGACCAGCAAACGCGATCTCGACTCCACCAGCTTGGAAAGGAGTTGACTCCCCCAAACTGGGGCATCCTTTGGCGCACCGCATCAGCAGACCAGCCGCCCGACGTACTTAAGGAAGAGATAACAAGCCTTGCAAAGAAGGGGGAAGCCATCATGAAAAAGGCTGAGCGCGTGGAAGCTCCAGCAACTCTCTGGGAAGGAAGTCATGGCGTGAATGTGGAATTTCCGGCTTTATCAAAGAAGAAGCTAGATGAGGTTCGGGGGTCCGTTACTCCGACCATTGACGGACACCATTATTACAAGGCTTGCGGAGGAAACGTCTCATCAGCAATCGACATGGCGGAAAAACTGCTTGAAAAGGGTAGTCCTCCTAAAGAGGTGGAAAGCCTCCTTGAACAAACAATCATGGCGGATTATCCCACCCAAGGTTCCATGATGAGGATAGAACACGTTAAGCTTGATGGAAAAGTCTTCCATCTGGGAAAAGCCTTGATTGAAGCCTATAACCACCATGAATCTCTAATCAGATTTCGCCGAGTTTTCGAGAAGAAAGGAATCTACGATGGCCTTAAAACAGAGAAGGACCCAGGCGACTACGCCGTAACCGAAGCTAAGATGGGTGAGTGGCACTTCAAGACAGAGTATTTCTCAAAGGACGGAAGATACAAAGGGACTTACATCAACCTAAACACGCCGATAGAACTTTACCCCCGTGGAATTCGTTACGTAGACTTGGAGGTAGATGTTTGCGTCTGGCCCAATGGCAGAGTAGCGAAGCTGGATGAAGATAAGCTCAAAGAAGCAGCAGCAGAAGGAATAGTTACACAAAAATTGGTTAAGATCGTTAAGGAAAAAATGCGGGAAATTATGAAAGGTTTGCGTTAAATAGGCAAGGTATACGTGTTAGATGCGTTCTTTGGGGACTCCCTCAGGCGTATAGGCACTGTAATACTTCAAGCGGTGCTCCTCGATTTTCTTCTTAACCTTAGGATAGAGGATCAACTCCTCAAATTCCAGCTCTTCAGCCAACTTTGGGTTGATAATCTTCAACCTTCCAGCGAGGCTTTGTATGCTTTCTTTTGTGGAGAAGGATATCATGACGGCTGGATGACAGCTAACGCCTTGCCGCAGGAGGTTTTCAAGGGCCTTTAGCTGGAGGATGAAACCCTCAGGTTTAGCGCCTGTCAGCATGGCAAACTCCTTTTCGTTGCATCCCTTTAGGGAGACTCGGACGTGAAGAAAACCGTATTTTGACAGGTCTTTTGCGTATTTGGGGTCGTTTCCAATCAAGATTCCGTTGGTTTCTAAAATAAAAAGTAGGGGCTGCCCCTCCAATTTGTCGAGGAGTTGAAGTAGATGCCCTTTGCCTATGGTTGGCTCTCCTCCGCTCACCCTCAACTGCCTCAGGTTTCGCTTCTTGGCCATCTTCACTAGGATTCTGGCGACAACTTCTGGACCGTAAAATTTTCCAACCTTGGCTGGATGGAACATCACCTCGTCTGAAACCCAGCAGTACTTGCAGACAAGTCCGCAGCCCACGGCGTCTGCGGTTACGATTCCGCCATACCAGCGATCGAATCGAAAGCGCCAATACTTCCTCTCCTGACCAAGCTTCGTGTCGCGGACAACAAGTTTCTCCATGGCCCTATGCCTGGTCACTGGGTCATACAAAGACAAAATGGAGGCCTCAACCTATAAAACTGCGAATCTTGGGTCATATCCTTTTCCTTTACGTAGCCCTAAGAAGTGAAACGGTTTTTACTCGTAGTTTTTCCATTTTACTCAATTTTTTTCCGCTTCCTGAAAATTTAAATTTCTCATTGACACCTTAGTAGTATGCTGAAAAGAGAAAAGGAGGTGGTATTGTGATTAAAAGAAAATACATGATTGTAGCTTTAGCAATAGTCTCTGTTTTGGTTGGAAGTCTATTTTACAGTAACCTCGCATTTGGTGCAAGTGGTTCTTCAGGGAGTTGGGGTGCAATAAGATTTGTTGAGCCTAATGAAACCTTTGAGGATCAAGGAATCTGGAAGGATGCTGCAACTTTCACTTGGATACCACAGAACAGCACAAACAATGCCATAATTTCATGCATTACTTATTTTGAATATAAACACGGGATCGTTGACGGGTATGTTCACTGGCGAATTCAGCTAATCGGTGGTGATCAAGGGATGAGGGACTTCGGAGGATACGACTGGGGTAAATCAACTTGGAACTATAATTGGACGGCCGTAAGGCCATTAGACTTTTATATTCCTCCAAATCAGCCGAACTACACTATAAACGTTCAGATAAGATGTGACCCGTCGTATCCAATTGCATATGTGAGGAACATAAACTTCATCATAGAAGTTGCTGATGGAATGGTGCCTAACGAATACTACAAAGTCGAGTTACCAAGTGAAGGTGTTGGTGGTCTATATATTCCAGTTGACAAGTTCAGTCTATTAGCTCCTTACATTGCTTTAACCTTAACAGTAATCATAGCCACAGCTGTTACAGTTGCCTTCCTCAAATACAAAAAGAAACAATGAATCCTTTCTTTCCCTTTTTACACACCCTTTCTCCGATTTCTTGGTTCCATGTTTCTCTGTCGTCAAAAGTTAGAAAAAGTGGAATTCACAGACGACATCTCCGGTGTTTCTGGAAAACGGTTTTTATTCAACTACACAACTATTCTAAGATGGACCATGCAAAAGAGGAAAACTCGGTTATGATTGAAAGGATCATTGGCCACGGAACATGGTACGACAAGGTTGCCGTCGAAATCGTGGAAAGGGAGCGAAAGCTGGGAAGAAGCCTTGACCTGATTAGAACTGAAAGCGGTCTCGGAGCCTCAGGTTTTCCCCACATCGGCAGTTTCGCAGACTGCGCCAGAGCCTACGCTGTGGCTCTAGCCCTAAAAGAAGGAGGCTTCAAAGCGGAGTACATAGCCTTCGCCGACGACCTAGACGGCTTGAGAAAAGTTCCAGCAGGCCTCCCCAAAGCCTTGAAGAAGTATTTGGGCTATCCTGTAACGTCTATTCCAGACCCCTACACCTGCCACAAAAGCTACGGGGAGCACATGAGTTCCCTCCTTCTAGAAGCCCTAGACGCATGCGGCATAGAATACACATTCATGTCCGGCAGAAAAGCCTACGAAAAAGGACTTTTCAACAAGGAAATCAAAACTTTGCTCATGAAAGCCAAGAAAATCGGAGAAATAGTCAGGGAGGAGGTTGGACAGGAAAAGTTTGTGGAGATTCTTCCCTACTTCCCCGTTTGTTCCAACTGCGGTCGAATCTACACCACCAAGGCGCTTGAGTTTCTTCCAAAGGAGGAAAAGGTTCTCTACCACTGCGAAGGAATGGAAGTGAAGGGAAAGTGGCTGGAAGGGTGTGGACACAAAGGCGAGGCAAACTACAGGAAGGGAGAGGGAAAACTCAGCTGGAAGGTGGAGTTCGCAGCCAGGTGGAAAGCCCTAGACATACGATTTGAGGCTTATGGAAAGGACATCGCCGACTCGGTGAGGGTGAACGACCGAATATGCGAGAAGGTTCTCAACTGGCCTCCGCCCTCGCATGTGCGATATGAAATGTTTCTGGACAAGAGCGGAAAGAAAATATCTAAGTCGGCTGGAAACGTTTTCACTCCCCAGGTTTGGCTCAGATATGGTTCACCCCAGTCCCTCCTTTTGCTCACCCTGAAAAGGTTTGTTGGAACAAGAGCCCTCTCAGTCACGGACATACCCCAATACATGAACGAACTCGACGAACTGGAAGACATATGCCTCGGAAAGAAACCAGTTCCCGACGAAAAGGAGCGGGCCAAACTCACAGGGCTGTACATGTACTGCCTGTTTTTCAGGCAACCTCCAAAAACCAGCATCCATGTGCCCTACAACCTGCTCACATACCTAGCCAAGGTAGCTCCAAAGGGCTCTGAGACAGAGTTCATCGTCGGGAAACTCAGAGACTACGGATACGTAAAGGATGAAGTGTCAGACGATTTAAAGAAAAGAATTGAGTATGCCCTCAACTGGACGCAAGACTTCATGGAAATAAAGGAAAGAGCCATAGAACTTAGTAGCCAAGAAGTCAGCGCGATGAAAGAACTCATACAAACTCTCCAAGTCGAAACAGATGAAGACAAGATACAGGGCGCCATCTTCAACATCGCGAGGAAACACGGCATCCAGCCAACCAAGTTCTTCAAAACCCTGTACACTGTTCTCTTAGGAGTGCCTGAAGGCCCGAGACTAGGCCCATACATAGTCGCCATGGGAAGAGAAAACGTAATCGACGCCCTGAAAAGAGCGATAAAGAAACGTTAAGCTTCATGCACCGCTACTGCCATTTCTATGTTGGATACTATATATAGGGGGGCCTATACAGTATCGACACACAAAGCCTACCAGAAGGCTATCAAGGTTTTTAAGCTGAAATAAAGTGTTAATTATTTTGCCGGCAATGTCAGGTCTTGGTCTAGGCTGGTGGGTCCGTGGTCTAGCTTGGATTAAGACGCTGGCCTGCGGAGCCGGAGGTCCGGGGTTCAAATCCCCGCGGACCCGCCAATGTAGGCAGAAGGTACACGCTTCGCGTGTCGATATACCCTCCATTAGTCTCCGTTTGTGGAACTGTGTTTCTAACATGCGCGCGCAAGATTGCTGTGCAACAAAGTTTATAGGTATTTTTTAAGAGGTTTTTGTGCATGCGGATGTGTAAACTTCTGATGAAAAAAAGAAAATGTGTAAAATGCGGTGCTGGCTTAACCGATGAAGATGTAATGAAAATCGAATTTGAGGACGGTTCATGGGAGATGATACCGCTTCCCGTGTGTCCAGATTGCTTCACGAAGCAAATACGTGAACGGGCATTTCATTAGGGGAGAAGCGCGTGCTTATGCTACATATTTTG
>Ga0315314_1004457_pt1 | contig 10498 bp, 6 predicted proteins | sample TDP9_MG_FD_203631 | JGI IMG/M metagenome (GOLD analysis project Ga0315314, IMG submission 203631) | Freshwater sediment microbial communities from Lake Towuti, South Sulawesi, Indonesia - TDP9 | ecosystem: Environmental > Aquatic > Freshwater > Lake > Sediment | place: Indonesia: South Sulawesi... | reverse complement strand
TCTGATAGCCTTTCAAAACTTCGATCTTAGGATGGCTTTCGACCCTCTGAATCAACTCACTCAAGTAGGCCTGTGGATCAGCTCCGTCTCCACTGAAATAGATCTGCCTCAGCCTTCCGCCTAACTCCTTCTCTCTTTCTATTAGGTAAACCGTATAGCCCTGGTCTGCCATGCTCAATGCTGCCACCATCCCAGCCAGTCCACCTCCTGCAACGAGACAGTTATGCACGAGACTCCGTGGCACCTGATGGAGGGGTTCTAAACTCTTAGAGCAGGCGATCGCCATTCGAACGAGATGCTTCGCTTTCTCTGTGGCCTCTTTCTTCTGGTTCATGTGAACCCATGAGCACTGATCCCTGATATTGGCCATCTCAAAGAGAAAGGGATTGAGACCGACTTCACGAATCGTATCCCGGAAGAGCGGCTCATGAGTCCTCGGCGTACAGGAGGCAACCACAACACGGTTGAGGTTGAGCTCCTGGACTCTCTCCTGAATCAATTTCAAGGAGTCTGCAGAACAGGTATAGATCGTATTTTCCGAATGAACGACCCCTGGAAGCCTCTCTGCGTATTCGACCACCTCTTTCACATCCACAGTTCCAGCGATATTCGTTCCGCAGCTACAGATGAAAGCTCCGATGCGCGGCTCCTCCTCTGGAGAAATCTCTTTCTCCGGTGGATACTCCTTCTTTCGAATGAGCGTCCCCCTGACTTCTCCAATAATGGAAAGGGCCTTGGCTGCTGCACCGCTCGCCTGAATCACGCTATCCGGAATATCTTTTGGTTCTGTAAAAGCACCGCAGGCAAAAACGCCAGGCCGACTCGTCTCGACCGGATGGAACTCTCGGGTGAAGCAGAATCGACGGGGATCGAGTTCAATGCCTGATACTTTTGCCAACTCCTGAATATCTGGAAGAGGAGACATGCCAATGCTCAGGATCGCCAGATCGACTCGTTCCTCCTTGACCGAGTGACCTCCGTCTGAACTCTCGTACCGAATAAGAATATCCTTTGTCTCAGGATCTTCTTCCAAACCAGAAATGCGGCAGGGGATGTACTGGATTCCTTTCTCCTTTCCCCTTTCAAAATAGGCGTCGAACCCTTTTCCAAAGGCCCTCATATCCATCTGGAAGATCTTAATCTCCACACCTGGAATGTGCTCCATCGCAAGCATCGCCTCTTTGGTGGCATACATGCAGCACACCGAGCTGCAGTAGTCGTGCTCCTTCTCCCTCGATCCCACACACTGAAGAAATGCGATCTTCCCTGGCTCCCGATGGTCTGATCGCCTTGTGACATGGCCTCCCCATGGACCAGAGGCGCTGAGCATCCTCTCGAACTCCATGCTCGTCACGACATTGGCATAACGGCCATAGCCAAGCTCGGGCGAGAGTTCAGGTTTATAGAGGGCATAGCCAGGTGAGAGGATAACTGATCCCACCTCCACTTGCTCCACCACATCTGCCTGCTGATGATCAATCGCCTCTCGCTTACAAACGCGGACGCAGAGATGGCATTCTGAGCAGATGCCACAGGCAAGGCAGCGTGCTGCCTCTTGTTTGGCCTGCTCCTCCGTGAGGACCTGTTCCACTTCTCTAAAGTCTCTGATCCTCTCTTGTTCTGGGAGTTCGGGAATTTTTGTCCTTGGGGCTAAATCTACTTTTCCCTCTTCCACCATCTGATCAATCTCTTCTTTGGAAAGGTCAACCACTGGAAGAGGAATCTGCTCCCTTGGGGTAAGAAGAGGAACCCCTCTTAAATAACGGTCGATCGAAAGAGCCCCCCGCCTACCATCCGCAATCGCTTGGATCAGTATCCAGGGTCCTCTCGCCACATCACCTCCTGCAAAGACACCCGGCCGATTTGTGGCTAAGGTGTGCGGATCGACAGCAAACGTTCCTTTAGGTGTGACTTCAACACCATGTGTCTCGTCGAGGAAGGAGATTTCAGGAGCCTGGGCCACTGCAGCAATCATGGTGTCGGCTCGGATTACAAATTCAGACCCTTTGATCGGGATGGGCCTTCTTCGGCCGGATGCATCTGGCTCTCCTAACTCCATCTTTATACATTTGACGCCCTTGACATGACCTCCCTCCACCATCACCTCGATGGGTGCAGTGAGGAGCTGGAGATCTATTCCTTCTTTTTCTCCTGCTTCAATCTCCCATGAATTGGCAGGCATTTCTTCTCGGGATCGACGATAGACAATACTCACCTCCTTCGCACCCAATCTCAGGGCTGTCCTTGCTGCATCGATGGCCACATTTCCACCACCAATAACAATCGTCTTTTCTCCCACCTTGGGTGCGATAGGAATTCCAAAGGCGATGATGAATCGATCTTCAAGTCCCTCCATGATGCCATGCCTTTCTGCGAGACTCACACCCTGAAGAAAAGGAACACCGTGGTGAACCCCCATTGCCTCTTCCCCAGGAATATCCAATTTCTGTGCCTCATGGGCACCCATTGCTAAAAAGACGGCAGAGTAACCTGCATCAAAGAGGCTATTGATATTTCGAACGGGTGTATTCAGTTTCAATTCAACATTTGGATGATGGATGATCTCGTCGATCTCCCGCTGAAGCACATCCCTTGGCAGACGATAGGATGGAATGCCTACTCTCATCATTCCTCCTGCTACAGGAAGGGCTTCGAAGATCGTAACCTGATATCCCATTCGTGATAATTGATGGGCACAGCTTAAACCTGCAGGACCTGCACCGACGATCGCCACCTTGGCCTTGGGCCGCTCTACACTGTCGTGGATCGTGAGCCGTGCCTGCACGCCGGAGTCTGTTTCGGCACGCAGGCGTGAATCGTGAATCGTTTCTTCTTGCTTCTCCAATTCCTCACGGTGTTCGTATACCCAATCCGCAACAAAACGCTTCAGGGCGCAGATTGACACTGGGGTGTCGAGCTTCCCTCGATTGCATTTTTCTTCACATGGATGGTTACAAACGCGCCCTACAGAGGCAGGGAAGGGATTATATTCCTTGACGACATCGAGGGCTTCCTTATATCGACCTGCCTGGATCAGGGTGACATAGCCTTGAGCGCTCGTCTCAGCTGGACAGGTATGCTTGCATGGAGTAGTGCCCCGCTTCGTGACAAGGAACGTATTGGGAACGGCCTGAGGATAGGGTCGGTAAATCGCTTTTCTCTCATCCAATCCTTCGTTGAATTCATTTGGGAGGAAGATCGGGCAGACCTCAGTGCAGTCATTGCACCCTGTGCATTTCTCCAGATCCACATAACGCGGATGCCTTCGAATCTTCGCCCTGAACTTCCCGGCTTCTCCTTCTAAGGAGACCAATTCACTGTTCGTGATGATTTCGATATTGAGGTGACGGCCTGCCTCCACCAATTTGGGAGAGACGATACACATCGCACAGTCATTGGTAGGAAAGGTCTTATCCAGTTGGGCCATCTTCCCACCAATAGCCGGGGACCGCTCCAGGAGATAGACTCTAATTCCTGAGTTGGCTAAATCGAGAGCGGCTTGAACCCCGGCGATACCTCCTCCCACAACCAACGCAGCACCAATCTTATCGCTCATACTCCCCCTTTTTCCCTCAAAGTTTTAAGGCATCGAGGTATTTCGAAATCCGATCCTCGGCTCCGATGGGAATGAAGTGGACGCCTTGACATAGGTCTCTAAGCCCCTTCACAAGATCCCGGATAATCTCAATGCTCGCCTTCTCCTTATCGGGAGCCTTGGCCAGCTTCTCAATGATATGGTTCGGCACCAGATTTGGTTTCACATGCTTGTTGAGGAAGAGACCCATCTCTGCCGATCTCACCAGAATCACTTCTGCAATCACAGGGATTCGGATCGGACCCACCTTTGCCATAAATTGATTGAAAGAATCGAGATCGAAGACCGGTGTGGTAAGAAAATATTGAGTCCCCAAGCCCACCAACTCCTCCATCTCTTTTAACTCAAGATCAGGGACCTTCTTTCCCCAACTGGAGTCAATCCCTGACCCAACACAGAACCTGGGTTTCAGAGAGATCTCCTTGCCTGAAACATCGTGTCCCTCTTTGAGGCTTTCGATCACCGAGAAGAGCTTTCCTGAATCGACATGGAAGAACATAATCTCCTGGAGGCTATCTCCGGTAATCCGGTAATCTTCAGTGAAAGTGAGAATGTTTTCAATTCCCGACTCAGTGGCTCGAAGGAGATGCTCCTGGATATCAATTCGACTCTTCTCCCGACACGTGGTCTGCAGGATCGGCTCAAATTTCTGCTCCCGTAAAGCACGACAAGTCCCCATGGTATCTGTCACCAGTCCCTCGATCTTCAACTCAGGAACGGTCAGGGCGTCGATTCTTCCCCGGATTCGCTCCACGTTTCGGATGAGATCCTGGACACCTGTGCCAATGGGCGGCTGAACTTCTGAGGTCACTACGAATCTTCTCTTCTTTAAACTCTCTTCTAAACTCATTGTCACTACCTCCCATTGTAAAATTGCGTATGTTCTATTTCAAACTCATCACCTCTTCAGTCCTAAGAGTTTGGCCACCTCGTATTTCAACTGTTCCAAAGGAAGGGGTTTCGAAAAGCATGCATCCGCACCATACTCTTTCATCTGTTTGAAGGCTTCATCATCGAGATAGGCAGAGAGGACGATGATCTTGATATCTTTCGTCTCCGAGCTGGACTTGATCTTTTGACAGACCTCGTAACCGTTAATGTCAGGCATCATGATGTCCAAAATTAAGAGGTCTGGTTTGAAATGGCTTACCTGAAGGCCTGCTTCAAAGCCATCGGCTGCAGAAATCATCTCATAGCCGTACTCATCTTCTTCGAGCGCCTGGACAATCGTCTCCACAATGATCTTGTCATCATCCACGACAAGAATCTTCTTCCTCTCCCCTACCTTTGCCTCTTCTGGTAGAGGCATTCCTTTCTCTTTTAGGAACTGATCCAGATCTTCCTTCTTAATTCTGCGATGGCCTCCTGCAGTCTTGTAGGCCTTTATATAACCTGCGTCGATCCAGTTGATGATTGTTTTTGCCGAAACATTACAGTACTTACTTGCCTGGGATACGGTTAGAATTTCCATAATTTTCTCCTTTTTCAGATTTTATGCTTTTTACCATTAATACAGAAATTATAGTTTGTCAAGCAAAATTTACTATGCCGGGTATTTTTATTCTAATTATTTGATTTTACATTGAAAGTTTACAACTCAACGTAGTAGATGACATGAAAATAGATGGCAATAATCGGAAAAGGGGACGGCTCTATTTTTAACTAGAGCCGTCCCCTTTTCCCGTTTCATTTTCCGCTATCTTAAACTTTCCCCAAAATGTCATTGGAAATTCGTAAACAAATTTTACTTGACACCCAATGGATGTAATGCTACTTTAGTTTTGTAAGGAATATCTACGGAGGTAATAAATGGGCAAGGCAAAGATTACATTTAAAGGACAGGTCACCATTCCCAAGGAGGTCCGAGAGGCCCTGGGGATCGAAGAAGGGGATTCCGTTATCTTCATGGTGGAAAAAGACCGGGCCATTCTGAAACCCCTCAAGAAAAAATCTTTGAAAGATTTCTACGGGATTCTTCCGGCAACCAGGCCCTATCCGGGGATGGAGCCCGTTCGAAAGGAGGTTCACCGCAAGATATCAAAACATCTTCTTGAAAAGGGGACAAAATGAAACGAGCTTTTATCGATGCGAATGTCATCCTCCGTTTCTTAACCAAAGACCCTCTGCCAATGGCTGAAGCAGCTCTTAGGATTTTTCAGGAAGCTAAAAGCGGCAAGATGTCATTGCTGATCATCCCCATCACAGTGGCAGAGGTGGTCTGGGTACTGGAATCGTTTTATGATTACCCAAAAGCGAAAATAGCCGAAACGATGACCCAATTCTTATCATGTGAAGGACTCGAAGTGGAAGATCTGGACCTGTTATTAGAAGCATTAAATCTTTATTGCGAAAAGAATCTGGATTTTGCTGACGTCCTCTTGGCCACAACAGCCTTACAAAAGAGAATTCCGATCATCTATTCTTTTGATCAACATTTCAACCGTATCAATGGAATTAAAAGGGTGGAACCAAGCAAGAAAGCCCCTTAAGGCTTTACCCCGTTAGAAATAATGCCCCGCTTGCATGGCCGGAGCCACTTCGGCGCGGCGAAGGCCCGATGCTCCCTCCGGGCCGCCGGCTGCAACGGGGTTTACATTTCAGAATAAATCCAGCAGGGTTTACCCCAATCCATACTCCTTCGCCGCCATCTCTCTCATTTTAAACTTCTGAATCTTGCCCAGGGGGGTCATTGGAAACTCTTTTACGAATTTGATATATCGGGGCAGGTGGGACTCCGGAAGTTTTTCTTTGGAATATTTCAGAATCTCTTCTTCGGTGACAGTCGCCCCTTCCTCCAGTTTAATCCAGGCAGCGACCTCTTCTCCCAATGCTTTATCCGGAACGCCGAAGATCTGAACATTTGAAACCCCTGGATAGCTGAAGAAGACTTCCTCGATCTCTGTGGGATAAATGGTCTCCCCTCCTTTTTGAATGACCTCTTTCAATCTTCCGGTCATCCTCACATAACCCTTTTCATCCATCATGCCGAGATCTCCGGTATGGAGCCAGCCCTCTTTGTCGAGAGCTTTCTCAGTCGCCGCCGGCATTTTGTAGTAACCCTTCATATTCAATCCCCGGGCACAGAGTTCTCCTACCGACCCCGGTGGAGCTTCCTCCCCTGTCCTGGGATCGATCATCTTCACCTCAACATTGGGAAGAGGTTTTCCCACGGTCGAGACACGCAATCCCAGAGGGTCGTCCGGCCGTGTCTCCGTAATCCAGGAGGAGGATTCGGTCAGTCCATAACCGATGACGATCTCTCTGGCTCCCATCTCCTCCACGACCCTCTTCATCACCTCCATGGGACACTGGGCCCCTCCCATGATTCCTGTCCGAAGGGATTTAAGATGGGAGGGTTGATATTGCGGATCTTCCATCATAGCGATGAAAGCGCTAGGAGATCCATAGATCGCTGTACATCTTTCCTTTTGGATGGCCTCCAGAACTTTCCGGGGATCAAACGTCTCGGAGGGGATCACAAGGGTGGCCCCTTTACTCACTCCAGCCAGGGTGATGCAGACGCATCCGAACATATGGGATAGAGGCACGGAGAGGCAGAGCCTGTCTTTCTCGGCCAGTTTCTGGATCTCCGCACTGGCAACGGATGTATTGATAATTCCAAAATGCATGGACATCACTCCTTTGGGGGCTCCGGTTGTTCCTGAAGTATAGAGGAGGGTGATGACATCCTCGTCATGACAGGATCGCTGTTGTTCAGCCAAAACCTGGTCATGGACCTCCCTGCCCATTTCAATGACTTCCTTCCAGTTGAGCATGCCGTCCAATCTTCGATCCGACATGAGGATGAGATGCTTCAATTCCGGGAGCATCGCAGAGTTCAATGGTTCCGGGGAAGCGCCTCCAATCTCCGGAAGGAGTTGGTGGATGATCTCAACATACTCAGATCCCCTCAACCCTTCGGTCATGACGAGAGCTCTTGAGTCCGATTGCCTGAGGAGATATTCGAGTTGCTGGAGCTGGTAATTGGTATCGACGCTGATTAAGACCACGCCGATCTTTGCCACCGCAAACTGGGTGACCATCCATTCCCAGCGATTTGGAGCCCAGAGGGCGAGATGATCGCCTTTTTTTATACCGAGCTTTAAGAATCCCTTGGCAAGCTCATTCACTCGATTTAAAAAGTCTCTGTAGGTGAGCCGTATGCCTTTTGAGACATCGACCAGGGCCTCGTTCTCAGGAAATCTTGAAACCACGTCGTCCAGAAGATCACTGATGGTTGTTCTTAATGGATTCATTTTCCCCCTCCTCATCTGGGAGCTATTAGAATATAGGGTAGGTTTAAATTAGGGAAGCGTCCTAATTTAGATGGGTAGACTGATGGTGAAGTGGGTTCCTTTTCCTTCTACGCTTTCGACTTTGATCTCTCCGCCGTGATTCTTGATGATCCCGTAACAGACCGAAAGGCCAAGCCCCACCCCCTTGACCTTCTGTTTGGTCGTAAAAAAGGCTTCGAAGATCTTATCTCTGCTCTCCTCGGGAATCCCTATCCCCGTATCCCGGATATGGATCAAGACCTTATTCTTTTCCCTTCCTGTCCCAACGGTAAGGATGCCGCCCTTCGGCATGGCCTCTTTGGCATTCTTAAACATGTTGAGCATCAACTGCCTCATCTGGTTCGTCGAAGCCATCACTTGCGGAATCCTCTCATCGAAGTAGGTCTTCACCTTCACATTGGCCTCCTGCATCTGTTTATCCACAATCAAGAGGATTCCCTCCAGCAATTCGTTCAGATTGACAGGTCGCCGTTCCTCCTCTTCAGGCTTTGAGAAACTGAGCATATTTCGTAGCATTTCCGTCAGCCTCTGGGTTTCGGAGAGGGAAAGCTCCAGAATTCTTCGCCGCTTGCTCTCCGGAGGAATTTCAGTCTTGAGAAGCTCCAGGGTGTTCATAATACCGTAGATGGGATTGTTCAATTCGTGGGCAATCTGGGAGGTGAGCCTTCCCATGGCGGCCAGCTTTTCAGATTGGAGAAGGGCCTGCTGGATCTCCTGGAGATCTTTCTCCATCTTCAGCCGGGGCCTCAGATCGGTAAAAATTCCTACGCTTGCCACCTCTTTTCCCGTCCCATCGTAAATGAGAGCGGCTGAAAGTTGAATGGGAATCTCCTCCCCGTTTTTGTTGACGACATTGAGCGGAGTCGGAATGAACTTTCCCACCCCTCCATATTCCGGGCTCCGGAGTTTTTTCATAATTTCCTTCGCAACCCCTTCGGGATAGATCTGGGTAATATGGATCTTTCCGATCATCTCTTCCGCGGTGTAACCTGTCAGGGTTTCTGCCCCTTTATTAAAGATGATGATGTTGCCCTTCATATCGGCGGCAATGATCCCGTCCACGGAGCTTTCGATCAGATTCATGAAGAACTCGTTTGCCTCTTTCAAATCCCTCTCCATCCTCTTTCGTTCGGAGATGTCAATGTTGAGCCCTTCGTACCCAATGACCTTTCCCCATTCGTCCTTCTTCGTATGGGCGGTGAGGAGGACCGTGATCTTTTCTCCCCCCTTCTTCTTAAACTCCACCTCGAGGTCTTTTACGAATCCTTGGTGCTCGATCATCTTCTGAAAAGTCTTTCGGTCCTCCGGATTCACGTAAAGCTCTTTCGCAATGTCAATCCTTAAGAACTCCTCTTTATCCTGATACCCGGCCATTTCCAGCAGGGCCTGATTGCAGTCGAGAAAACGCCCTTCTTTCGTGCTGATGAAAAGCCCATGACGAACCCTTTCGAAGAGGTTTCGATATTTTTCCTCTGACTCTTTTAAATCCTTCTCAAACTTCTTCCTCTCTGTAATATCCCGGATATAAGCATAGGTCTTGATTTGGCCATCGTCCGACCGCACTGGAGCGATGCAGACCTCAGCCGCTTTGGCCTGACCTTGTGGATTCTGAAGAGACATCTCCGTGCAGACTTTTTGACCCAGACCTTCTCCCCTCATCACCATCTCCTCCAAAAACTCCTCGTCTCTCTTTCCAATCAAGGAGAAGAATTCTTTACCGAAGATCTGGTCTTTCGGAAGCCCCAGGATCTCGGCTGCCATCTGATTGGCAAATTCAATCCGAGAATCCTCATCAAAGACAATGATCCCATCATCACCCATCTCTGCAATCTTTTCAAATCGTTTCGTAGCCTCCCGGATCTCCCGCTCCATCCTCTTTCGTTCCGTGATATCCCTCAAATAGGCATAGGTCTTTACCCCGCCCTTCTCCATCTTTGATATGGTAATGCAGACTTCGGCATCCCATTTCGAACCCTTCTGGGTCAACACCTCCATCTCCGTACAGACCCGCTTGCTCTCATCCGCTCCTACTTCCGAATGCATCTGGTTCAGATAGCCAATATCCCTCTCGCCTAAGAGCCGCCTAAAATCCATGCCCACCAATCTCTCTTTCGAATAACCAGTTAGCTCCGAGGCAACGGGGTTCGCAAATTCAATCTGATAATTCTCGTCGAAGACGATCATGCCATCGTCACCCATCTCCGTGATCTTTTCCAGACGCTTGGTTACTTCTTGGATGTCCTTCTGGGCCCCTTTCTCTTCATACTCTTTTAACCTTCTCTCCAGATCAGCCACTTTTTGTTTCAATGCTTCAACAATGAGACCTTCTTCCATAGTTTTCATCATCCTCCTCCGGCTGCGTTATCCCTCGGCGGCGTGCCTGCACGCCTGTCCGCCAAACAAGTTCTTTGGCAGGCGGGCCGTAGTGCCTGAATCATTTTACAATAACCGATATAGTTTGTGTCAAATTCTAATTGGGAACAGTGCTGTCCAAATTAGCTGAAAATTTCTCGATCGCCCCTTGAATTCATTGGCTTTTTGGACAAGATTTTGCTCTTTGAAAAATCAGGTTCCCCATAAAAATGCTGTCCGAATTAGGTCAAATTCA
>Ga0315314_1004456_pt1 | contig 10499 bp, 6 predicted proteins | sample TDP9_MG_FD_203631 | JGI IMG/M metagenome (GOLD analysis project Ga0315314, IMG submission 203631) | Freshwater sediment microbial communities from Lake Towuti, South Sulawesi, Indonesia - TDP9 | ecosystem: Environmental > Aquatic > Freshwater > Lake > Sediment | place: Indonesia: South Sulawesi... | reverse complement strand
ATGCCACCGGGGAAGGCCAGCAGCGTGCCTACCCCCATAGCGTTGCGAATGATGCCGATGATGGCAGCGATGGCTACTGCCCACCACGGCCCCAACAAGATCGCCCCCACGACATTCACGAAGTGTTGGCTGGGGTTGATTTTGGCGATGCCCACGGGGAACGAGGTGAAGGGCGCCAATGCCACCCCAATCGCGACCAGAACTACAGCCTGCGCCACCTGACGAGTATTGAGCTGCATCGATTCCACCTCCTCAGTCTCCAACCCTATCTCCATCCAAGATGCTCCTGCCCTCTGGCCTCTAGCTGAGGGTCAGTCGTGACCGTCGCCGACCCTGCACGGCCCATAGCCTGTCCTTCCTTGCCTCTTCGATCCGGCTCCGCAGCCGCTGGGCGGCAGCCTCCACATCCTCCGCAGCCACTACAGCCGAGGCGACAGCGATGCCAGCCGCGCCGGTCTGGATCACCTGGGCGGCATTGTGGGCATTGATGCCGCCGATACCCACCACGGGGATGGACACCGCAGCGATCACCTCGTGCAGTCCCTCCAAGCCGATGCCCTGGCCGGCATCAGGCTTGGTGCCCGTGCCGAAGATGGCGCCCACTCCGAGGTAGTCTGCCCCGTCGGCCTCGGCGGCCCGGGCCTGCTCCAGCGTCTCGGGCGAGAAGCCAATGAGCCGCTCTGGCCCTAGCAGGCGACGAGCTATCGCCACTGGCATGTCGTCCACGCCTAGGTGCACACCGTCAGCCTGCACCGCCAGCGCCACATCAACGCGGTCATTCACGATAAAGGGCACCCCCATCGCCTGGCAGAGCTCCCGCAGTGCCCGTGCCTCCTCCACCATGCGGCGGGTCCTTGCCTCCTTCTCCCGGTACTGCACCACCGTGGCTCCACCCTGGATGGCCGCACGCACGATCTCCACATGGCTCCGCCCGCGCGACTGTCGGGCGTCGGTGATGAGGTACAGGCTCCAATCCATCGTCATCTCTCCCCCAAGGCAACGAGTCAATGAGTGACGAGTAACAGGTGACGGGTAACGAGTACGAGTCATCCCCCCTCGTTACTCGTTGCCTCATTCACTCGTTAGGAATCGGGCCTTGGCCCCACCCTCTACTACCTCCGGCGTGAGGTTGCATAGCGCATCGAAGAGGGCCACCTTGAAGGAGGCCGGCCCACTCGCCCGCTCGGCCGCCTGCTCTGCGGCCAGGCCGAAGCACACCAGGCCAGCAGTGGCCGCCAGGACAGGATCCCGCTCCACAGCCGCAAAAGCTGCCACCACACTCGTGGCCATACAGCCGGAGCCGGTGATGGCCCTCAACCACTCGTGGCCATTGTCCACCCCGATGGTCCGCATTGAATCGCTAATGATATCGCGCTTGCCGGTGATGGCCGCCGCTACCCCCCAGCGGGTCGCCATCATGTGGGCGACCTCGATAGGGTCCCCGCCGCTGATGGACTCCACCCCTTTCACCTTGCCCCCTAGCCCAACCAAGGCCGAGGCCTCGCCGAGGTTGCCCCGCACGATGGCGATGTCCAGTTTCTGCAAGAGCCGTAGACCGCTCTCCGTGCGGAGCGCCGTCGTGCCCACCCCCACCGGGTCCAGCACGATAGGCACCCCCAGCTCGTTGGCTCTGTCGCCAGCAAGAAGCATGGAGTCGAGCCGCTCTGGGGTCGGAGTGCCGAGGTTGAGGATCAGCGCACCAGCCCGGGCCACCATCTCCGCCACCTCCTCCTTCGCGTGGGCCATGACCGGCAGCGCCCCGATGTGCAGAGTCACGTTGGCCGTGTCATTCATGACCACGAAGTTGGTGATATGGTGGATCAGAGGCCGAGCCCGGCGCAGTCTGGCCAGCAGCTCAGCGGTGTGGGTGCCTAAGTCAATCACAGCTCCTCGAGTGCAAGTTGCAGGGCAGATTCAAGCGGCAGAAGTGGCTGTCTCAGCCGAGCGCAGGTGGGCCAGTAGCCAATAGAGCCCAAAGGCCACGACGAAGGCCGGCAGGGAGCCGCCCCACTGGGTCACTGGAGATGGAATCCACCGCCCCCACGCCGGCAGGTAGGTGCTTAAGAAGCCCGGATTGGCCACCTGGTAAGCCAGTACGCCGAGGAGCCAGGCCAGAACGCCGAGGATGTTAACCCCGGTCCGATACCAGTAGGCCCCTTGGGGCCGATACAGTTCGTCCACCTGATAACGGCGCCGGCGCAGCACAAAGTAATCGGCCGCCAGTACACCGAAGAGTGGCACGAAGAATGAGCCAATAAGCAGGAGGAAGATTTCGTACTGGGTGATGTCCAGCACGACCGCCACCAGGAAGGAGAAGAGGCCCAGCCCGATGATGAGCCAGCGCTGTCGGACTTTGGGGAAGGCGTTCTGGATGGAGATAGCCGCCGAATACAGGTCCGCCCAGGCATTATCGGTCTCTTTCGTCAAGAACATGAGCAGCGCGGGCAGGCCGGCCGTCAGCGCAATCGCCCCCACAAACCCCTTGGGTTCCTGGGTCGGCGCCGCCGCCAGCAGCACCAGCGCGCCCAGGCCGTAAAACCAGATGTTGGCGACCAGATAGCCCAGGTAGGTGCCCCAGAAAGCGTGCCCGGTGCGGCGAGCAAAGCGGTTGTAGTCAGCCACCAGCGGCAGCCACGACACAGGCATGGCGATGACGAGGTCCACAGCCACCCAAAAGGGAAGCGTCCCTTGGCCCGGCTGGCGCAGGAGCGCCGCGACATCGTAGGTGGCGAAAATGTGATAGGTGAGCCACAAGGTGATCAGGAGCACCAACCACACCGCGAACTTCTCCAACCACTGGCGCACCACAGCGATAGGGCCACTGATGCCCATCAGGATGACCACCAAGGCGAAGACAGATGCCCAGAAGACATAGGCATCCAGCCCCAATATGCGCTTAGAGATCTCGTTAGCGCCGTAGCCCATGACGATGATCTCAAAGATGGTCCAGCCCACCAATTGCAGGACATTCAGTGCGGTAGGCAGGAAGGAACCTCGGATGCCGAGCGCCGGGCGCAGCATGACCATGGTTGGCACAGCGGTGTGGCTACCGATGACACCCGCCGCTGCTAGGAGCAGGTTGCCGATGAGTGTGCCCACGACGATGGCCAGTAGCGCCTGCCCCAACCCCAGGCCGGGCACCAGCAGCGTGCCGGCCAGGAGCACCAGCAGCCCCACGCCCAGGTCGGCCCAGAGGACAAAGTAATCCAGAAAACCCAACACACGATGCTCTTGGGGCACTGGTTCGATGCCCCATTCGGGCGGTGCTTGGATCGCCATGACCTCGTCCCTCCCTTCCTCTTTCGAGCCTGTCGCGGAAACTCAGGAGTAGCGCAGCTTGCTGCGCGCTGACGCGGGGCAAGCCCCGCTACTCCAACGCAAACGGGCCACCAAACCCAAGAACCCAACGGCCCACATCCTCTTCCGACCTCCGGGGGCAAACTCAGGAGTAGCGGAGCTTGCTGCGCGTTGACGCGGGGCAAGCCCCGCTACTCCAACGCAAACGGGCCACCAAACCCAAAAACCCAACGGCCCACATCCTCTTCCGACCTCCGGGGGCAAACTCAGGAGTAGCGCAGCTTGCTGCGTGTTGACGCGGGGCAAGCCCCGCTACTCCAACCCAAAGGGGCCACCAAACCCAGAAACCCAACGGCCCACATCCTCTTCCGACCTCCGGGGGCAAACTCAGGAGTAGCACAGTTCGCTGCGCGTTGACGTGGGGCAAGCCCCATACTCCAACGCAAAAGGGCCGCCACGCTTGGAAAGCTGACGGCCCACATCTCCAATCGCTTCCCTACGCTGGCATTGTCCAGATCAGGTTCAAGGGGTCGGAGCAGGTTCAGAGTGTGGATCTCCGCGTGCTCCCTCTCAGCCGGTTCTCCCCGACTCCCCCAGCTTGCTATGCGGTTGTTCGCTAGATCAAGCCATAATCTATCACATACCGCCGCCTTTGTCAAGCCGACAATGCCCTGAAAAGCACGGCCATCGCCTGCTCTGCACCTGTCGAGGTCAGCGTCAAGGCCGCAGCACAGCGGTGAGGCATCGGCGGTAGGATCTCTGCTCTGGAGCAAGCGTACTGGCGTTGGCCTTTCGCAAGCCTTCCAGTGGGGGAGCTATCGCCGCTGAATGGCCGGTAGGTGATGGCTGACCGCTGAGCACACATGGGGCCTTCGCATTGCTGTCCCGGTCGCTCCCACATTTCAGGAGTGCACAGCTTGCGTCTGAACCCGTTTGACCCTATAATCCGAAGGAAAGCAGGACCGGACAGCCTGGCCCCGTAATAGGTGAGATGCAGGACGGAAAGTACGACCGTGACCGATGACCTTTCAGGGACAGATCGAGGGGAAGCCAGGCTGCTAGCATGCCAGAGCGACGATTTCCAACTAGATGGCTGCCGTGTCCCAGTCCACTCCTTGCGTCAGTCCATCGTGCAGGTCTGACGGGAGCTTGAGAGAAGATGCAGCACGTCAAGGGTACGCATTTTGATCTGGACTGGCCGTGTGTCATCCCTCTGTGGCTGGCGTGCGCCATCTGGGCTGCCATTCTGATGCGCCAGCGAGGACATCCAACGTGGAAGGGGCTTTTGGTCGGCCTCACGTTGGGGCCCGTGGGCGTCTTCTGGGTCCTCACCATGCCTCGAACACCCGGCGAACGGTTCAAATGGCAGGCTGAGGCGCTGGTCTGTCGCTTCTGTGAGGGACCGGTGAGCCCCCACACGGTAGTCTGCCCGCACTGTGGCCGTCGGTGGCCATCCGGGCGTGGAGGTGATTGAAAGGATCCGACTGTTCACGTCGCCTCTCGGCGGGGGGTCATCCAGCGGTGTTGTGGGTAGGCATCCCGACCAGGGCACACCAAGCTGCCTTTCGCCGGGAAGGGATTGCATCGAGACTCATCATGGACATACTAGGCTCGGATACGTGCTGGCATGAGCACTCCGTCGAACAGACCCCTGAGTTGCTGGGCAGTCACCTTCATCGCGGTCTGACGGCCGAAGAGGCGCGGGCGCGATTGGCCCAGTACGGGCCAAATGAGCTAGAGGAACGCCCTCGTCCAAGCTTCTGGCATCTCCTCTTCAACCAGTTCAAGCAGTTCCTGGTGCTGATCCTCATCGTCTCCGCCTTTGTCTCCCTCTTTCTAGGTGAGCACGTGGAGGCCGGCGCGATAATGGCCATAGTGGCCCTCAATGCTGTGCTGGGCGTGGTCCAGGAGTCGAAAGCCGAGGAGGCCTTGGCGGCTCTGCAGAAGATGGCAGCACCCGAAGCCAGGGTAGTACGCGATGGCCACGTGCTCACGAAGTCGGCTCGGGAACTCGTGCCCGGCGATCTGGTGATCCTGGAAACAGGCAATTACGTCCCGGCTGACGTGCGGTTGGTGGAGGCCATGAACTTGCGCATCGAGGAGGCCTCGCTTACCGGGGAATCGGTGGCGGTGGAGAAGGAGGCGAAGGGTGTACTCCCTCCCGAGACACCTCTAGGTGACCGGCGCAATATGGCCTACATGGGAACGCTCGTCTCCTACGGACGGGGGCAGGGACTGGTCGTGGCGACCGGCATGCGCACCCAGTTCGGACTGATCGCAGAGATGATCCAGTCCTACGAAGAGGAGGAGACGCCTCTGCAGTTGAAGCTGGATCAACTGGGCAAATGGCTGGGGACAGGGTGTCTAGCCATCTGCGGGATGGTCTTTGGAGTAGGGCTGTGGGAGGGGCGGCCACCACTGGACATGTTCGTCACTGCGGTGAGTTTGGCCATCGCCGCTGTTCCGGAGGGACTGCCTGCGGTGGTCACCATTTGCCTGGCCCTGGGGATGCGGGAGATGATTCGCCGCCACGCCCTGATCCGAAAGCTTCCTGCCGTCGAGACCCTGGGCTCGGCTACCGCTATCTGCTCCGACAAAACCGGCACGCTTACCCAGAACGAGATGACGGCGGTACAGATCTACGCCGACAGCGACCTGCTGTACATCACCGGCGAGGGATACCGCCCCCAGGGTGAGCTGCAGGAGGAGGACGGTTCCCGGGCGGAGCTCCGCTGGTATCCCTCCATGCGGATCCTTCTTCAGGGGGGGCTCCTCTGCAACGACGCGCGGCTGGAGCGGATGGAATCCGATGGTGGAGGGGATTCCTCCTGGCACATCGTTGGCGACCCGACTGAGGGCGCGCTGGTGGTGGCCGCAGCCAAGGCGGACCTCTGGCGGCAGAGGGTCGAGCAGGAATTCCCCCGAGTGGCGGAGATCCCCTTCGATCCCGAGCGAAAGCGTATGACCACCATTCACCGCGTACTCAGCAACAAGGTGAACAGCAAGGAAGTGGCCGCGCCAGACCTCCAGACACCTTACGTGGCCTACCTGAAAGGTGCACCGGACGTCATTCTCCGCCTATGCACACAGATCACCGAGGATGGTCGAGTGTGGCCTCTGGATCGCCCGCGACGTGAGCGCATCTTGGGATTGAACGAGGCTCTGGCCTCTAATGCGCTGCGAGTCCTGGGGGTAGCGTATCGCCCTCTGGAAGAGCTGCCCTCCAATCCCAGCTCTCAAGAGGTGGAGCGGGAGCTGACCTTCGTGGGACTCATCGGCATGATTGACCCCGCCCGTCCCGAGGCCAAAGATGCCATTGAGCTCGCGCGTAGGGCGGGGATCAGAACCATCATGGTCACCGGCGACTATCCCAATACGGCGGCAGCCATCTCCCGGGAGATTGGACTGATCAGCCATGGTGATCCGGTCCTAAGCGGGGAAGGCATTGACAGGTTGAGCGATGAGCAATTCGCCCGCGAGGTGGCACAAACCAGGGTCTACGCGCGGGTGTCCCCCCAGCACAAGGTACGTATTGTGGAGGCTCTCAAGAGGCAGGGACATGTGGTGGCCATGACCGGCGACGGGGTGAATGACGCCCCGGCGCTGAAAAGGGCCGACATCGGCGTGGCGATGGGCATCACCGGGACCGACGTCTCCAAAGAGACGGCGGACATGGTGCTAACCGATGACAACTTCGCCTCGATCGTAGCCGCAGTGGAGCAGGGACGCATAGTGTACGCCAACATCCGCAAGTTCGTCTACTACCTGCTGTCCTGCAACCTGGGCGAGATCCTGACCATCTTCTTGGCCACGCTGTTCCGCTGGGATCTGCCCCTGACGGCTATTCAGCTTCTGTGGCTGAATCTGCTCACTGACGGCGCACCCGCGCTGGCCCTCGGGCTGGAGACAGGCGAGCCGGACATCATGGAACAGCCACCGCGCCCTCCAGAGGAGCCGATCATCAATAGGGCGATGCGGCGGGGCATTGCGGTTCAGACAGTGGCCATCACTGCTGCCACGCTGGGGGCGTTTCTCTTAGGCAAGCGTTGGTTCCCCGACAACCTGGCGGCAGCGCGGACAATGGCCTTCGTAACCCTTTCTGCCTCCGAGCTCCTGCGGGCGTACACTGCTCGCTCGGAGCGCTACTCCATCTTCCGGATTGGGGTACTCTCCAACAAGTACATGCAGATGTCGGTGGCAGTCTCCATGGCGCTGCTCCTGGCAGCAGTTTACGTGCCCTTCCTGGATCCCGTCTTCGACACAGCTTTTGTGGGCCCTCGGGAGTGGCTGGCCATGGCTCCCCTCATCCTCTTCCCCGCCGCCGCCGCCGAAATCGCCAAGCTCCTGGGCCGACGGCGAACAAGACGGTCGGTATTGGCTCCAGCCTGATGACTGGCCGCCGCACTTGAGCCAATGGCTTAGGGGTGGCCAAGCCATGCGAGCGGGCGGCTGCATGGGCGAGCCTGTCTCCTCCGCCAATGGGTGGTAGTGGCATCCTCTCAGCCGCGGCCGAGGAGCGTCTCCCAAGCTAGAGGGTTAGCGCGGTGAGGATCGCGCTCGCAGCGCTAGGTCAACGAGAGTGGCGTGCAGGGAGTTGGCCGGGGAGATCAGGACTGAGGCACTGCGGTTGATCAGCAGTAGTTGTCTGGCTCCACAGTGTATGCGCGCTGCTCTTTTGGACGTCCTTCATGGGCGCCGCCTCTCCGGGCCTCAGGTCCTTTCCTGACGACGATTGCTGTACCGAAGCGATGTCTGCTGCGTGCGTACCGCACCAGCACTGGCTCCTGTAAGAATAACCCCCATGGCCTGGTAGCTCTATCTCTTGGGGCAGTCGGGCGCGTCTCTTGCCCCGGCGTGCGAGATGTGGTATAATATCAGGTGGAGAGAGAATTGTAGTGACGGCTGGCCTGCGAGGCGCGCTGGGACTTGCACTGCCGGAAGGCGCCAGCAGGCATCAAAGAGGGACAAAAGGGCCAGGCGATAGAGCGCAGACAAAGGCAGCAGGAAAAGGTTGTCACTTTGCGATGGGTCCGCGTACATGCCGCAGCGGTCTTCATTCGCGTCCAGAAGAGTTGACTGATCCGTCCAGATCTGGACTTGTGGAGATGTCTAGATAAGGAGTCGAGTGTGGGGTTATCCAAGAGCGAAAAGGATGCCATTTTCCAGGAATACGCTCTTCACCCTGGCGATACGGGGTCTCCTGAAGTCCAGATCGCACTTCTGACTGTCCGTATCCATCAGTTAATCGAGCATCTCAAGATTCACAAGGGGGATCACCACTCTAGGCGCGGACTGCTAAAACTGGTGGGGCAGCGCCGACGGCATCTGACTTATTTGAGTGGGAAGGATGCGGAACGTTACGAACAGATTGTGGAGCGTCTGGGGTTGCGGAAGTAGGCCGACGCCGGCAAAGATGATGGGTAGACAGCGTGCAGACCTGGTGTCCGGATCGAGGTGAGTCTGAGCGTCCTCTGTACTGACCGAGTGTTGTCGCCGCTTGCCAATTGCGCCAACATCTGATTCGGGAAAACCAGACGATGCACTCTTTGTGAGGCCAGTCGGGCTTGGGGCTGGGAATTGGGGAGTGAGCCTCAGTGGCTGAATGGTGAGCTGAGCAGCCAGTCATGATCTTGCGACAGCTTGCTGGCCCAAGTAGGCTATTGCAGGTCAGCTAAGCAGAGACTACTGGGGCTCACCCCCCAGTCCCTAACCTCCAAGCCTGACTGAGAATGCTTGGAGGTAGATTTGTCATGAGTAATCAATTCAGCACAACGATCGGCGAACCAGCCCTTCGATTTGAGACGGGCAAGCTCGCCGGCCAGGCAGGTGGTGCCGTAACAGTCCGCTGGGGCGACACCACCCTGCTGGTCACCGCGACCATGTCGCGGGAACCCCGCGAGGGAATGGATTTCTTCCCTCTCACTGTTGACTTCGAGCAGCGGCTCTACGCTGCGGGGCGCATCCCGGGAAACTGGTTCCGCCGGGAGGGACGGCCGCCCGAATCGGCGATCCTCATTGGCCGTCTCATTGACCGCGCTGTACGCCCCCTATTCCCCAAGGACTTGCGCAACGAGGTACAGGTCATCGTCACAACTCTGTCTCAGGACGAGGAACACGAGCCGGACGTCCTTTCCATAGTTGGGGCCTCGGTGGCGCTGATGATCTCCGACGTCCCTTTCGCACGTCCTGTGGGAGCGGTCCGGGTGGGCTGCATTGACGGTGAGCTGGTCTTCAACCCCTCTGTGTCAGAGATGGAGCGGAGTAAGCTTGACCTGCGACTGGCTGGCACAGCGGACGCGATCCTCATGGTCGAAGGTGACGGGCTGGAGGTGTCGGAGGATATGGTCGTCCGGGCCATGGAGGCAGGACACCAAGCCATTCAGCCGCTCATTGCTCTTCAGGAGGAGATGCGAGAAAGGGTGGGCAAGCCCAAGCGCGACTACATCCCCTCCACTATCCCCGATGGGCTGCGGAGGCTGGTGGGAGAACGTGTGGCTGGGCCGCTGGCCGAGATAGTGGCCGCCACGAGGATGAAGGCCGAGCGCATGGAGGCACTGGAAGCGCTGTCGAGCAAACTCGCTGAAGAGCTGGGCAAGGAGTGGGCGCCCGAACAGGTCGAGCAGGTCTTCCAGGAGTTGCTGCGGCAAACGGTGCGAAAGCGCATCCTGACGGAGGGCATCCGTCCCGACGGGCGAGGTCTATCGGAAATCCGTGCTCTCTCTGCTGAGGTGGGCCTCTTGCCCCGGGCCCATGGCTCCGGGCTCTTCAGCCGAGGTGAGACCCAGGTACTGAGCGTGGCCACACTGGGAACTCCGCGAGACGAGCAACTTCTCGACGACCTCTCACCAGAGGAGAGCAAGCGCTACATCCACCACTATAACTTCCCACCCTACTCCACCGGTGAGACCCGGTTCCTTCGCGGGCCGGGCCGGCGGGAGATTGGCCACGGTGCTCTGGTGGAGCGCGCGCTGCTGCCCACGATCCCCGCCGAGGAGGATTTCCCCTATACCATCCGCGTGGTGAGCGATGTCCTTTCGTCCAATGGCTCCACTTCCCAGGCTAGCATCTGCGGGAGTAGCTTGGCCTTGATGGATGCCGGAGTGCCTATCAAGGCGCCGGTGGCAGGGATAGCCATGGGGCTGGTACTGCAAGATGGTCATTACTGCATCCTGACCGACATTCAGGGCCTGGAGGATCACCTG
>Ga0315314_1004455_pt1 | contig 10499 bp, 9 predicted proteins | sample TDP9_MG_FD_203631 | JGI IMG/M metagenome (GOLD analysis project Ga0315314, IMG submission 203631) | Freshwater sediment microbial communities from Lake Towuti, South Sulawesi, Indonesia - TDP9 | ecosystem: Environmental > Aquatic > Freshwater > Lake > Sediment | place: Indonesia: South Sulawesi... | reverse complement strand
CAACCTAACAAGACATAACATTAAAGACATCGACAACAAGGCAGAAAACAAGGTTCAAAAATTCCTCTCCGAAACCAACGACGCAATGAAAAAAGAATTCCCGTACCTCCAACAATTCATGACAAACCTGAAAGAAAACCCAAAAGAACAACAATTCAAAAAAGACCTAACCGAGTACCTCACCAGAATAGTAGAACTTGCCAAACAAATCCACATCTAACCCTCGCAACTCGTCTGCTTCTATTTGGCGCCAAATCTTCGTGGAATATCGAAACCTAGATGAGGTAGGATATAGACAGAAAAATCGTTTAATAGCCTGAACCCGAGTTAATGAACGTTATAAAATGCGGGTCGCCCATTGGCTGCAGAGCAAGGACGCAACGTCTATGACTTACTCACCAAACCAGTACGTGAGGCTTTAACCAAATTAGGTTTTGTTGAACCAACCGCACCTCAGGTTGCGGCTATTCCCCACATTTTGAAGGGTGAAAACGTTCTCTTGATAGCACCGACTGGAAGCGGCAAAACCGAGGCTGTTCTGTTGCCGATTTTCTCAAACTTCCTTCAGCAACCAGAGAAACATGGAATTTCGATTTTGTACATCACTCCTCTTCGTGCCCTCAATCGAGACATGGTTAAACGTCTCTCTTTTTGGGCTGTGAAACTAGCCATGACTGTTGAGGTTCGACATGGAGACACCGAAATCAAGATTCGAAGGCGCCAAGCGCTTCGTCCACCAAATATGCTGGTTACAACGCCTGAAACCTTACAGGCTATTCTCCCAGGAACTCGAATGCAACAGCATCTCAGTCGTGTCCGTTACGTGGTTATCGATGAAGTTCATGAACTAGCCGAAGACAAACGCGGGGTTCAATTGACAGTGGCATTAGAGAGACTCTTCGAACTCACCAAACGAGAGTTCCAGAGAGTTGGCTTATCCGCAACGGTTGGAAACCCTCAAAAGATTGCACAGTTCATGGCAGGCTCCAACAGACCCATCAAGGTTGTGGAGGTTCCACTGCCAAAGGGCTACCGATACAGCATTGAGCATCCACTTCCAGAAGACACTGACTACGACCTCGCACAAAAACTGTACACAGCCCCCGAAGCCGCAGCTAGAATCAGACACATACTAGACTTGGTGAAGGAACACACTTCCACGCTTATTTTTGTCAACAGCCGCGCAAACGCAGAGATGCTTGGACACAAATTCACCCAGCTCAAACGCGGTGACATAGCGGTTCACCACGGTTCACTGTCCAAAGAAGAACGAGCCTCCATTGAAGACGAGTTCAAGGCTAAGGCATTGAAAGCCATCGTGTGCACTAGCACATTGGAATTAGGCATCGACATAGGACACGTTGACCTAGTAATTCAATACCTGTCGCCCAGACAAGTCAGCAGCCTCATTCAACGCGTAGGGCGAAGCGGACACAAACTCAATTTGATTTCCAAAGGCGTTATTGTCACTGCTTTTCCAGACGACACCCTAGAGGCGATAACTGCTGTAAAACGAGCCTACAAGGGTCAATTGGAGCCCTTATTCATACATGAAGGCGCATTAGACGTGCTCGCCCATCAAATTGTCGGAATACTAATGGACAAGAGACAAATCTCAGTCGATAAGGCACTCAAAATCCTGAGGCGAGCTTACCCCTATCAGACATTGACAAAAGAGAAGTTTTTAGACGTTGCCGAATACTTACATAAGTTGAGAGAGGCATGGCTAGAAGGCGACACCTTGAAAAAATCTCGAAGGACGCGGGAATATTACCACGAGAACCTGTCAATGATACCCGATGAACGCCGATACCCAGTAGTCGATGTGCTCTCAGACCGCACAATCGGCACGGTGGGCGACGAATTTATGGCGCTGCGTGCCCGCCTTGGGTTAAACATCATAATGCGCGGCAGAGTGTGGCGCATAGTGCAAATCGAAGACGAAACAGGCACCGTGCACGTGGTTCCCTCTGAAGACCCGTTTGCAGCCTTGCCTGGCTGGGACGGCGAAATCCTTCCTGTGCCCTTCACTCTAGCTCAAGACGTGGGCAAATTACGCGAAGAAATAGCGCAGGAACTGAAGAAGGAGAAGAGTCCAAAAAAAGTGGCAGAAAAACTTGCCATTAAACTCTCAACTGACAAGTCAACGCTGCTCAAATCAGCCGAGGAGATTCATGAACAAATAGAAGAAGGCGCTCCAGTTCCAACCCACAACCGCATCCTCATTGAAGCATTCGACAAGTACGTTGTTGTTCACGCCTGCTACGGAGAGATAGTTAATCGAACTCTAGGCGCCATATTCGACGCCGTTCTATCCGACCACGAACTCATAACTGGCTGGTGGAACAACGGCTACCGCATCCTAATAGAAACGCCCCGAAAAATAGAACAACGCGACCTCGAAAGGCTTCCATTCTTGCTGTTCAAGTTGGAACCAGAAGATGTGGATAAGGCTTTCAACGACTACTTAAAGGCTCGATTTCCATTCTCTTACAAAATGAAGTTTGTAGCCGAGCGTTTTGGCGCTTTGCCACGAGGAAAAACCATGGGACCAGAACGGCTCGCGGAACTGCCAAGCCGATTTGAGAAGACTCCAATCTATGAGGAGACTATACGCGAAGCAATGCAGGAAAAGGTGGACATTCCAACAGTTAAGAAAATCATGAAGAGTGCAAACGAGGGAAAAACCAAAATCACAACACTGCTTCGTTTGGAAAAGCCAACACCGCTTGGCTATCGTATCTTGGCTAAATACACCGAAATCCCAGAGTTGATGGCGCCCGAGCGAGTCCTACTCAGCAACATAGACCGCATGAAACAGTCAATCTTAGCTAGACGCCCCTCTCTCCTCTGCCTCTCATGCGGACACCATTCAGAGGAAAAACGCATACGCGAACTCCCAGACAAAATGGTCTGCGAAAAATGCGGCTCTGGGCTCTTAGCTGAATTGCATCCAATTCAAGACCCAAAAATCCTCATAGACATTCTGAAGCGCAGGTTAGATGGAAAACAGCTCATGCCAGAGGAATTAGAGCAGTTAACACATGCAAGAAGGACAGCAGATTTAGTGTTGAGCCACGGCAAAAAAGCGTTGATAGCCTTCCAAGTCAAAGGCGTTGGTCCCGAAACAGCCTTCCGCATCTTAAGCAAGATGCACCCCACTGAAGATGACTTCTACATGGAACTGCTGCAGGCAAAAATTCAGTATTTGAGAACAAAACCCTTCTGGGACAAGGAGAAGAACCTCAAGCACAAATAACAAAAAAAATAAAGACGATAATCTTTTACCTCTCAATCGCTGGTTAATTGACAACAAAGGCATGAACAGAAATCAGCCTCTGAGAGGAAAACTCTTGAACCAAGAAGGCAAAAAACTTCTCTTAACCCTTCTAAGCGTAGCTCATTCTCTGAATCACTCACTCTTCTTGGTTCTGCCCTTCTTTCTGCTCGAAGTTGCCAACGAGTTTGGAACTACCAGAGAAACAATCGGACTGATAGCTGCAATAATTGGCTTCCTCTATGGATTGGGCTCACTGATAGGAGGCCCCTTATCAGACAGGCTCGGTGAAGTCAAAACCATCACCTTGAGCCTTGCATTCTCCGGTTTCTCAACACTGCTGTTCCTAATTGCACATGACCTTTCATCCTTCAGCATCGCGTTTCTGCTCGTAGGCATCGGAGCCAGCCTCTACCATCCCACCGCCAACAGCATCATATCAAAGACTTTTCAAACAAACATGGCTGAGGCAATGGGACTACACGGAACTGGAGGCAACTTCGGATACATGCTCGCGCCCTTAGCCATAGCGGCGATGGGCAACCTCTGGGGATGGCGCTATCCATGGATTCTCTTCGGGCTCCTATCAGTCCTTATCTCAATCCTCATCTTAAAAACATCAAAGACGCCATCAAAGAGAAACACAGTCAAAATTAGGATTAAAGACGTAGTTAAGATTCCAGGACTAAAGGCAGTGTTGATTTACAACTTGATGGTTGGTCTATACTTCAAAGGAGTGGACTTCATATTTCCCAGTTTTATTGCCTTTCGTTTTCCTCCTCCAATTTACGGAGCTGGGATTGTGTCAGCACTGAAGGGAGTAGCCGTGTTCAGCCTTTTGGCAGTTGGAATTGTAGGACAGTGGCTGGGCGGCAAGGCCTCAGACAGATTCGGCTCCAGAAAATCGTTGATAATCGCCTCAATCTTCGTCTCGTTGAGCCTCTTCCTCTTGCCCACAGTGTCTGAACCCTATGTCTCCCTGCTTCTCTTTGTACCCTTGTACGGATTCTTCTTTTACGCTCATCAACCCGCCCTAAACTCGTTAGCGGGACTTATAACGCCCAACGATATGAGAGGAACAATGTTTGGCATCCTGTTCTTCTTCTCCTTCGGCTTAGGCTCAGCCTCAACAGCACTCGCGACATCCGTAGCCCAGAGATACGACTTAAACATCGCCTTCTACGCCTTGATGCTTTTTTCGCTAGCCGCATTGGTGCTCTCACTTTTTGTTCCATTAAACAAGGAAAGTTCAAAACAAAGATGAGAGGCGCAGACGCCCCTTGACATTTTCAATTGTGGCACGAGACATAGAAACCAAATCCCTAGGAGTCTGTGTTTCCACAGCGGTTCCAGCGGTTGGAAGCATCGTTCCACACATTGAGGCAGACGTTGGCGCCATAGCTACACAAGCCCAAACAAACGTAATCTACGGAATTGAGGGTCTGAAACTTCTAAAGGCAGGTTTATCTCCCAAAACCGTTATGGATACCATGATGTCAAAAGACCCAGAACGAGAAAAAAGACAGGTCATAATTATAGATGCGCAAGGTAGAACAGCTGCATTCACGGGTATAGAAACCGTTGAGTGGAAAGGACACTTGATTGGCAAAAACTATATCGTAGCTGGCAACATGCTTGTTGGAAGCCGCGTTTTAGAGGCGATGACCCAAGCGTTTGAGGCTAGAAAAGGAAACCTTGCTGAACGCCTATTGAAAGCCTTAGAAACCGGACAAGAAGCGGGGGGCGACAAGAGAGGACGCATGTCAGCTGCTCTGTTGGTCGCAGACAAGCGATGGCAAAGCGAAACTCGTCCTCTACTTAACCTGAGGGTAGACGCTCACCCTGACCCTGTCAAGGAACTGCGCAGAGTCTACACGATTTCAAGGGGATATTTCCAGGTTTCTGAATGAAAACGGCTTTGGCATTTTAGCCTTCAACGAGACTAGAAAACTGTCCATATCTCTCACGCGGACTGCCCATTGAGTTCGAAAGTCAGAAATGAAATCCGTATAGTCAGTAAAGTCTCGATGAACAGAGATCATCATGCAGTTGTTTCCATGCAGTCCCTCGCCTCCAGCGGCGAATATGATTTTGCTGTTGTGTCCAATCCACTTGTGGGCTCGTTCCCCAAGTGCTGAATCTAATTCACCAGTTTTTGGGTCGAATCTGTCTATGTTCAAGAATGTGAATGCGATTATTTCGAATCCGAGTTTGGTCATGTTTGGTATAGCAGTGTAGTCAAGTATGTAGTTGTCTCTCTCCAACCGTTTTCTCATTCTAGTCAGTGTTGGCTGGGAAACTCCGAGGATTTTGGCTAGGTCTCTGTCGCTTCTCTTGGAATTCTTTATTAATTCTTGAAGGAGTTGAATCATTCTATCTTGTGACATATGATTGAATTAATGATTCAAAAAACATTTAAGTGTTTTCATTAACAGTCTTAAAGTTCCCATTAGGTGATATGAACCCTTATTATATTCTTCAAGTATTTTTCTGAACAGTGTATAGGAAATGATTACTAGTAATGACGAAGATGGTAGGAGAAGAGACCGCCACGATATTATTGTTGAAATATTGAAAACAGCCATGGAAGGCAGGATAAAGACACACATAATGTATAAAGCCAAACTCAGTTATGCTCAACTTAACAATTACTTGCCATCTCTCGTCGCAAATGGTTTCTTGGAAAACACAACCGTGATACGTAAGAGGAGACACAAAAGGGTGTTCAGAACAACCTCGAAGGGCTTGAGGTTCATAGAAAACTTTGAATCAATGAATAAACTGTGGTCAAATCCAACTAGTCATTCTTCTTAAAGACAATCTTTTTGCAGGACCTCTTGAAAAGAAAAGTTCCCGCGCCGTCTAAAACATGCTTGAACAATAAGTCAGAGTCTAAAATCATCATAGACGCCACCATGGTTACGCCTCGTTTGAAAAAAAGGCTCTGGCAGAGGCGGGGTAGTAGGATGAACCAATATCGGAAGTCTTTAAGATGATTTGATTAGCAAAATAGTATGAGTCTAAACCCTTAAAAACATTGTTTTAGCAATATTCTAATCTAAACTTACGATGTGTCTTCATTCAAAACTTACAAAAATGATTGGAGAAAAAGGCAGAATGACAAAAAAGCCAACGATTGGAATCATAGGTCTGGGTCCTGTGGGTTCCATCCTTGCTGCACACCTGGCGAAAAGTAAAGTCGATGTGGTTGTGCAGGATGCGATGCCAAACATTCGGTTAAAGGTTAAACAAGACGGCATCAACATATCTGGAATCACTCAGCTGACTGCTAGAATAGAAAAAATTGCTAATTCTATTCGTGAACTGGACGATTTTGGGGCGGATATGGTTTTCATCGTAACCAAGGCTTGTTACCTAAAGGACATCCTTCCAGAGATTAAGCAGATGTACACGCCGAAGATGAAGCTTGTCAGCTTTCAAAACGGACTAGACAATGAACGTTTAATCGCAGAGCAATTGGGTATCGACACTGCTTATCGATTTGTTATCAATTATGCTGGAAACTTGGTTGGTCCAGGAAACGCCGTGATGAATTGGTTCCAGCCGCCCAACTACGTCGGCGCCTTTCGTAAGGGCAAATACACTATCGATGAGACTACGAGACTTATGGCACGCATCTTGACAGCAGCGGGACTGAAAACAGAAGAAACTCCTGACATAAAAAAACACGTGTGGGAAAAAGTCATCTTAAACTCGGCTCTCTGCTCGATATGCGGTGTAACTGGGCAAACAATGAAGGAAGCGATGGAGTTTGAACACAGCCGCAGTCTCGCCATTAAGATAATTGAAGAAGGACTGAAGGTGGCAAAGGTAGACGGATACAACTTCGGCTCCGACGCCCTCTCACGGTTTACTTCATACTTGGAGAAGGGAGGCGCCCACAAGCCCTCGATGCTGATTGACGTTGAAAATAAAAGGCCCACTGAAGTTGACTTTCTAAGCGGTGCAATAGCCCGATATGGAGAAAAATATAAGATTCCAACACCTGTTAACTCAACCTTCACCGACCTGTTAAAAACGATAGAAAATCGATACCTAAAACCCTAGATGATTCCTCATGGAAGTTATGGAAAAATTCCGACATTCTCTTTTAACACGGCATGAAATCGCTAGAGAGTGGAAAAAAAGAAACAAGTCTGTTGTCGGCTGGACCTGCACGTACACGCCGGAAGAGGTCATCTATGCGGCTGAAGCCCTTCCAGTTATGGTTTGGGCTGGTCTCGGTGACACCAAGTTGGCTGACGCTTACATGCCAAGCAACAGCTGTTCCTTCACACGAGCCTGTTTAAATGCAGCTCTAAAAGGAGACTACGATTACCTTGACGGTTTTGTGGAGTCTAACAGCTGCGACAACAGAGGCAAAACCTACGACATGTGGGTGCAATATTCAAAAATTCCCAACATGTACTTCATTAATACTCCACATACCAACACGGAGAAGGCGCACCAATTCTTCTATCAAGAAGTCGTTACATTCAAAGAATGGCTGGAACAAACATTTAAGAGAGAAATTTCAGACGACTCTTTGAAAAATGCCATTAGAGTTTATAACGAAAACCGAACCCTTCTAAAGAAGATTTATGACCTGAAGATGAAGGAGCCGCCGTTGATTTCGGGAGTTGATTTCTTGGAAATCGCCTTATCCAGCCTTGTGATGCCTAAGGAGGAACACAACAAACTTCTGAGCCAGTTTTTAAGTCAAGTTGAGCGCCGTCGTAATTTGCCTAATGAGGGTGTGCGGTTGCTTGTGTCTGGGAGCGTCATGGACAACACTGAGTTGGTGAGGCTCATCGAGTCTGTTGGCGGCAATGTGGTCGCAGACGATTGGTGCACGGGTTCACGGTACTTCTGGAACACGGTTGATTTAAACGGTGACTCGTTGAAGGCTGTTGCTAGGCGGTATTTGGACAAGGTTCCATCTTCCTTCATGTATCAACGTGAACAAAGGTTTAGACATGTTGCGGAGTTGGCCAAGCGATTCAAGGTTGAGGGCATCATAATGTTCCTTATCAAATACTGCGACACCCACATGTTTGATGCTCCTCTCCTACGAGACGAATTGAAAGCCATGGGACTTCCAGTTCTATACTTGGAGTGGGAGCACTCAATGAGCGGTCTTGCAGGGTTAAAAACACGCATAGAAGCCTTCATCGAAATGGTGGGCGGAGTGAAATAATGAGCGTGCCTGAAAGAAGATTGAAGGCGACAAGCGGTTTTTACAAGAATTACGTGAAGAAGTTTTATGAGGATGCTCATCGTGCCAAAGCGGAGAGGCGACCAGTCGCTTGGGTCTCTTCAACTTTCCCTGTTGAAACATTACAGGCTATGGACATCGTGCCCGTGTGGCCTGAAAACTACGCTTCTGTTTGCGCGGCGAGGCAGTTTTCTGTTGAACTGTGTGAACGTGCTGAGCGAGAGGGTTTTTCAAGAGACTTGTGCTCCTATTCCCGCTGTGTCCTAGGCTCTTTATTCGGCTACGAGAAGGAGTTGCCTGAGGGCGGTTTGCCCAAGCCCGATTTTTTGGTTACTACAACCTGTGCCTGCGATACGCATTTGAAGTGGTTTCAGGTTGCGAGTCGACTTTATAGGGTGCCGTTGTTCCTTTTGGATGTGCCCTACAACGTAGGCGGTGGAGATTCGGAGCATTTAGACAAAGCCCACGTAGAATATTACATATCTCAGCTGGAAGAATTGTTTGCTTTCTTGGAGAAACAAACGGGCACAAGACTTGACATGGATCGGCTTCGGGAGACTTTGGCTGTCTCAGATTGGACGAGCAAGCTGTGGATGGAGATTCAAGACTATCGCAAGACAGTTCCTTGCCCTATGGATGCCCGAGACGCGTTTTCAGCTGTATTCTTCATGCTGTGTATGCCTGGTTCACAACAAGCTGTGGATTATTATACGCAGTTGCGTGATGAGTTGCGCCAAAGAGCCAAAGATGAAATCGGCGTGATTGAGGATGAACGGTTTAGGCTGGTTTGGGACAATCTGCCCCTCTGGTTTAACCTGAAAATCTTCGAGTACTTGAACAGCTTGGGCGCGGTAGTTGTGGCAGAGGTTTTCTCCCACACTTGGGCTGGAAATCTTGACCAATCGAAGCCGTTCGAGAGCCTAGCTCGCAAGTATCTGCCCAACATGGCTAATTCAACCGCCCAGCGCAGAGTTGACATAATTCTCAATTTAGTGAAGAGCTTTCACGCGAATGGAGTTATTCTCCCAACCAACTGGGGCTGCCGAATGATGTCTCTCAGTGAAACCATTGTTAGAGATGAGGTCTACAAGAAACTGGGCGTGCCAAGCCTGATTATTGACATGGATTCTTCTGATTGGCGAGTTGCTGGAGAGGCACAAGTTAAAGAGCGACTTGCAACCTTCTTGGAGACTTTGAGAAAGACATGAGGAGAAGTGTTATACGCAAAACTATTCTTGGCGAGGTCAAGAAGGGACATGTGCACTACACGGATATTGAGAAGAAAGCGGTTGCAACATGCCTACGCTTCGCAACATCAAACACAATCAGAAAACAATTCTATCACTATCTCTTTGACAACGGCTATGTAGAAAGAGTCAGCCGAGACATATACAGAATCACGGCAAAAAGAGAAAAACTATTAGAAATCTTGACATGACGCCAGCCATGCTATATGCTTGGATTTCCGAATTGATGTTTTTCCGCCGAAAAAAAAGAGAAGTTATGGAGATTTCGCCACTTTTTCTCCAGTTAGTCATCCATGTCCGATGAATTACTTGCCCTTCGGGGGGTTGTTATCTCGACCGCCTCCCGAGGGTTTGCCCGGGTGCTTGCTGGGCCAGCCACCCTTTCCTTTACCCAATTTTTCACCTCCTTTCATTTTTATTGTTTCCTTGCAAGGAACATGATGAGCTGTTTACACGACTTTGAGCTTTCTCGGAACCGGAAACAGTTTCTTCGCATCCAGCGTCTGTTCATACTTCGCCTGCAAAACTCGTCTTTTGCTATCTACAACCAGATTGGGGTAAACCACCCATCTGAGGTTCTTGCTGTCTTCATATGTGACTTCGGATAGTCTTGCCGCTAATTCAGGAGATGGAATTAACCGCTCGGAAAAGATGTCTCTACTTCCCTTCAGTATCGTTTTTCTCTCCAAGATTGTTCCTTTGAATATCTGAATGCTCTGACGGTCAGGGAGATCTGTAAAGAATTCCTTGTCAGTTATTG
>Ga0315314_1004454_pt1 | contig 10500 bp, 9 predicted proteins | sample TDP9_MG_FD_203631 | JGI IMG/M metagenome (GOLD analysis project Ga0315314, IMG submission 203631) | Freshwater sediment microbial communities from Lake Towuti, South Sulawesi, Indonesia - TDP9 | ecosystem: Environmental > Aquatic > Freshwater > Lake > Sediment | place: Indonesia: South Sulawesi... | reverse complement strand
TCTTCTCGCTCTTTGCAAGGTACTCGACGCATAGGGCTTGGTCTGCGAAGGACATATCCATCACCTCGCTTGGGTGCCCCTCAGCAGCAGCCAAGTTCACAAGCCTTCCCTCGCCCAGCAGGTAGAGCCTTCGCCCGTCCTTGAGCTGGTACTCTTCCGTGTTCGGTCTGATGACTCGCTTAGAGACGGATAAGGCTTCGAGGTCAGGGATGCTGATCTCAACATTGAAGTGACCACTGTTCGCGAGAATTGCACCATCCTTCATCTTCTTCATGTGCTCGCCGCGGATGACGTTGATGTCACCGGTCGAGGTGACGAAGATATCGCCCACCCCAGCTGCCTTCTTGATCGGCATTACCATGAAGCCGTCCATCACAGCTTCCAGGGCTCTCAGAGGATCAACCTCAGTCACGATGACCTTGGCTCCCATGCCACGCGCTCTTTGAGCTATGCCTCGTGCACACCAGCCGTAGCCGCAGACGACGAAATTCCTCCCAGCTAAGAGGACAGACGTAGCCCTAAGTATGCCATCTATGGTACTCTGGCCTGTTCCATAACGGTTGTCGAAGAGATATTTGGTGTAAGTATCGTTCACGGCGATGATAGGATACTTGAGCGCCCCCTCCTTCGCCATAGCTCTCAAGCGGATGACTCCTGTCGTCGTCTCTTCGGTGCCGCCCTTTACATTTCCAAGCTCCTCGGTCCTCGTCGAGTGGAGGGTGCTCACGAGGTCTGCTCCGTCATCCAGCGTAACCATTGGAGACCTGTCGAGTACTCGATTGATACACCAGTAATACTCATCGGTGGTCTGCTCCCTCCAAGCATAGACCCTAACCATCCCCTCATAGGCTCCGACTATTCCACCCTCAGCAATAGCTGCGGCAACATCGTCTTGAGTGGAAAGAGGATTAGAGGCGCAGAGAGAGACCTCCGCCCCACCAGCCATCAAAGTCTCGACGAGGTTTGCTGTCTCTTTCGTCACATGTAGGCATGCTCCAACCTTCAGCCCCTCCAACGGTCTCTCAGTCTTGAAGCGTTCACGGATCTGCCCGAGGACGGGCATGTGCATCGAAGCCCATTCGATCATCCGCTTACCCTTTTCGGCAAGGGAGATGTCTTTCACCTTATACTCAGACATCGCAATCTTCCGCCTAAGACTAATGAGAAACCATTATTTAAGTCACTGTCTTCGCAAACTGAAGACTAGGTATCGATTGTTCTCCTCTCTGAGCCATGCCAAATCCTTTTATGGCTGCAAAAAGTGTATCCTTTCCCAAGGAGGATCTCAGTTGAGTGAAGAGTTTGACATCCTCATCAAGAATGCAACTATCGTAGACGGAAGCGGAAAAAAAGCCTACACCGGCTCCGTCGCCATCGTTGGCAACAAAGTTAAAGCCTTAGGAGAAGTGATGGGCGACGCAAAGAAAACGATAGACGCTACAGGACTAACTGCTGTACCCGGCTTCATAGATGCTCATTCTCACAACGATGGTCTTCTCCTTTGGTATCGGAGGTGCGAGAGCTACGTGATGCAGGGCGTGACAACTTTCATAGGCGGACAATGCGGAGGCTCACCAGCACCTATAGGAGATCAAATAGGGCTTCCAGGACGCCTCGGTGAATATCTACAGGAGTACGTTCCCTACAAGTTCACTCCCGGGAAGGAGGTCTTCCCCATCGAACAAGTCAATGAATGGATGAAGGAGAAGTTCGGCTGGACGATCGACTGGAGAACGATGGGCGAGTTCTTCGAGGTCGTTGAGAAGAAGGGCATCTCCATGAACTATGCTCCTCTAGTAGGACACGGAACCATTAGAAGGCTTGTCATGGGCGAGAACTATAAGCGTCACGCCACGAAGGTTGAGATCGCTCAGATGGAGGGACTCATCAGGCAGGCTATGGACGAAGGATGCATAGGCATGTCCGCGGGATTGGACTATGACCCTGATGTCTTCGCAGACGTGCAGAACGAGATCAACAAGCATGTCGCCGTGCTCAAGGAGTACGGAGGCATCTACTGCCCACATTGGAGGCGCACAGGGAGGAGGCGAGACATAGGAGCAGGGTTCAGACGACCTGAGAAGATTGCGGGCATACATGAGTGTATCGAGACCTGTAGGGTGACCGGTGTTCCGCTTCACTTTGCTCACATTACGACAGGATGGTACATAGAGCCCTCGGCGCCAGAGGAGCTTGAAGAAGCGAATGTGAGGGCGACGCTGCGGGTCTTTGATAAGGCGCGTGAGGAGGGGCTTGATGTTACCTATGATGCGATACCCTTCTTCGTGAAGGGGGGCTTCTCAGTCCTGCCTTACCTCTGTTCCCTCATTGCGCCGTGGCTCAGGGAGTTCGGCTCAAGAGAGGCTTTGGCGAAATGGTTGAAGGTTCAGGACTTCAGGGAGGAAATTAAGGAGGCTATAGCTAAGGGTAAGTTGTTCTGGTACTTCACCTACAATCCGAACACGAACCCACGCTGGGCTGAGAATATCACGGTGGTGAAGCACAAGAGCCCTAGCTGTGATGGAAAGACTTTGGCTCAGATAGCTGAGGAACGGAAGAAGGAGCCGATGGAGGTCTACTTCGACCTCATCGCTGAGGACCCTGACTGCCGAGGCTTCGCAGAGGCGGAGAAGGCATACTCAAGCTTCAAGCTCTTCTACACCCATCAAGCGGGAATGGTCGGACTTGACACCACGGCTCGGGACGACAAGTGGCAGGCAGAGTATCCGCCATACTCAATCCCCGGTATCAACACCTTCAGCGCCTACCCGCTCTTCTTCATCCAGCTGGTCAAGGAGGATAAGCTCCTATCCCTAGAAGAAGCCGTCCAGAAGACCTCAACCCAGCCCGCGAAGGTCCACGGCTTGAGGGGAAGGGGCGTTATCGAGGAAGGGAGCTACGCGGACATCGTCCTCATGAACCTACCCAACCTCACCGTGCTAGGAGACACACTCGAACCTCGGCGGTACCCGAAGGGCATAGAATACGTCTTCGTCAACGGAACAGCAGTTGTCGAAAACGGCAACCACACAGGAGCAACACCAGGCAGAGTCCTCAGGAAAAAGCAATGATACCTTTCTCCTTTTTTTGATGCGAATATATTGGACTGGTTGTGGTTTATTCCAGAAGAGTCACTTCGACTTCTTCTCCTTCCTCGATTACGTCGACATTCAGAGGTATGAGAAGATACCCGTCTGCCTCTGATAGGCTGGTGATGGCGCCTGATTCTTTGAAGGCTTGGTGAGCTTTTCCGTCTCTGATCTTCACAGTGAGGAACTGAACACGACCCGAGGAGGAGACAAACCTGTGCCCCATAGATACCTTCAATGTCCTAGGCTCTCTCTGAGGCATCCTCGCCATCTTCGTCAAAGCAGGCACTAGGAAGAGGTAGGCGTTGCTTAGGCAAGAGGTTGGATACCCGGGCATACCGAAGACTGGTCTGCCCTCGACAAGACCGAAGAGCGTTGGCTTACCGGGCTTCACTTGGATTCCGTGGAAGAGCACCTTCCCCAGTTCTCTCACCACATTGTAGAGTAGGTCTCTGGCGCCGACTGAGCTGCCGCCTGAGAAGATGATCAGGTCGCTATGAAGGCTCTCCCCGATGACTGTTCTGAGATTCTCGTAAGTGTCATGGATGACGCCCCGTCTGATGGGCGTAGCCCCGTTGGCAGACACGATGGCTGAGAGGGTGTGAGAGTTGATGTCGTAGACTTCGCCCTCTCTGAGTTCGGAGCCGACTTCCTTCACCTCTTTTCCCGTCGAGATGATTGCTACAACGGGCTTAGCGTAGACCTTGGCAGCCGTACGCCCAAGCGCGGCGATGACTCCGACCTTCGCAGGTGTGAGGTGGACACCAGCATCAAGTGCCATGGCTCCTTCCTGTAGGTCTTCTCCTCTGGGCGCCACATTGGCGCTGGGATAGAGCGGTCTCTGAACCTCAACTATGTCTCCCTCCTCCCTAGTGAACTCTACCATGGCAACAGCGTCAGCTCCCTTCGGCATGGGGCAGCCAGTGGCGATCTGGACGCATTCGCCTCTCCCTATTTCGCCTGTGAAGGGTTCACCAGGATAGGCGGCCCCGATGACCTTCAGCCTCTTCGGCTTGAAGGATGAGGCGCCGTAGGTGTCCTCAGCTTTGACAGCGTAGCCATCCATAGAGGCTCGGTCAAAAGAGGGAACAGCCATCTCAGCGATGATTCTCTCCGCCAAGACTCGACCACAAGCCTCCTCTAGGGGAATGCTCTCGGTCCGTTCAATAGGTCTAACGTTCCGCGATATGATTTCCTTCGCTTCCTCATAGGAGATAAGTTCCCTGAAGGGCTCCATCTTCGTCACCTATTCACCTCCCACAACAAGTGCCCAACCACAGGCAATAGAATCTTTCTCAATCCAAGTTCAACCGCTCCCTTGGAACCCGGCAGCGAGAAGATCAGTTTCCTCCCAACGGTCCCTGCTGTAGCTCTGCTGAGGATCGCAGCTCCGCCAATATCCTCAAAACTCAGCCTCCTGAAGAGCTCACCGAAGCCCTCAATCCGTTTGTCTAGCAGCTCTGTAACGGCTTCAACGGTCCGATCCTTGGAGCTGATGCCTGTGCCCCCGCTGGTGATGACAACGTCTATCCTCTCATCGCTCAGGAACCTTCTCACGGCTTCTTGGATAGCCCGCTTATCATTTACAACAACTTCATAGGCGTAGACCCTGTGCCCCTCCTCTTCCAAGAGCTTGATGACATTCCTTCCCGTCTCATCAGTCTTCTCAGTCTTCGTGTCGCTTGTCACTAGGACTGCGCATCCCGCGTGCTCCCTAGTCATCTTTCTGTGCTCCGTCAACTCTCCTCTCGCCCCTTGCGCTTCTCGACAACTCTGACATCCATTATCCTTGCCGTAGGATACTGTCCCTCCTCATCCTTCTCTAGGTACTTCACCATATCCCAGAGGTTGAGTAACGCCACTGTCACGCCTGCGAGCGCTTCCATCTCCACCCCTGTCTTGTAGTCGGCTATCACACTGCACTTAGCCTCCACATGGTCCTCGGCTACCTTGAAGGATACGTCGACCTTGGTAAGAGGAACAGGATGGCAGAGGGGAATCAACTCTGAGACTTTCTTCGCGGCAAGTATTCCTGCGACCTCGGCCACAGCGAAGGGGTCCCCCTTCTTGATCGTGCCTTTTCTAATAGCCTCAATCGTCTCTTTCTTCAAGACGATTCTCCCTGCTGCCTCAGCGGCTCTGCGGACTATCGGCTTCTCCGAGACATCGACCATGTCAATCGGCTTGATCTCGTCGCCTTGTTTGCTCATCTCTCTCACTCGTGCAGTGTTTGTCTCATTTAAGGAGCTTTGCTTCGGCGAGCTTCTCAACGGCCCTTATGACGGCCTGTGTTCCCTTGTCCCTCAAGCCCTCTGCGTCCAAGATTCGGAACATCTGTTGGACGACACCTACTCCCATAAGGGGGAGCTTCATATCCGAAGCCGCCTCCATGATAAGCCTCAGGTCCTTGAGGTAGTCCTTCACCTTGAAGCCAGGCTCAAGATCCCCCTTCATCATCTTCACGCCGTTGTTCGTCAGCTGCCAGCTCCCAGCCGCGCCCCCAGAGACTGCGACAAAGGCCTTCTCCAAGTCGACACCGGCCTTGGAGGCGAACATGAGGGCCTCCGCCACTGCCAGTACATTTGTGCCAACCAGTATTTGGTTACAGAGTTTCACCATCTGCCCCATACCGTGACCACCGACATGGACGATGTTCTTACCCATAGTCTGGAAGATTGGGAGGCACTCCTCGAAGTCCTCGGCCTCGCCTCCGACCATTATGCTCAGCGTTCCACTCCGAGCTCCTGTGTCCCCACCGCTGACTGGCGCATCAAGCATCTTTACGCCCTTTCTTGCCAGCTCCGCGGCGATGCGCCGCGTCACTGTCGGCGATATCGTGCTCATATCTATCACAATCTTTCCAGGACTGGCTCCGTGAATGACTCCGTTCGGTCCCAGGAGAACCTCCTCTACGTCGGGCGAGTCGGTGACAATGTCGATGACAATGTCGGAGCGTTCGGCCACTTCCCTCGGAGAACCTGCGCTGACAGCGCCAGCGTCGATTAGGGGCTTCATCTTCGAGGCCGTCCTATTCCACACAGTGAGTGGAAAGCCTGCTTTTAGCAGGTTCATCGACATGCCGCTGCCCATTAAGCCCAAGCCTATGAAACCCACACGCTTCAACCAAACACCAAGTATTTGGATGGCTTGACGCCTTTAAAACCATCTCGCATCTGAACCCAGATTAAGTGTTCCTCACTGAGAAAAACGTGTCACCAAGTCAACGAAATAAGAGGTTGTCATGCCTTTTGCCACTTCGTTAAAGGTTGCCCCGACTACAAGCGGATGATGGCAAGGAGGAACAGGAGTTCTTAGACTGAATTCGATACCCGCTCTGTGAACTATCCACTCATAAATGACGTAGGCTTTCTGCTTCAACATCAGAAGAAACTCCACACGCCCCGCTACACTCTTCGGCAGCTCTGCCTAAGCTTAGCCGCCGCGCTAGAGATATCTCCCAAGAGTGTGGCCCAAGAAGAACTCATAGAATACTTCCAAGTTGCGGCATGGCCTAACCTTCTCTGCGAGAAGGCGCAGGCTGGCTTTGGCAAGACTTGACACAACAAGCCCCACAAGATTCACTAGAAAATGACAAAGATTGTGAGGATACAGCCCAAACAGGACGACAAACACCAGTCACTGAGCCTTTTATAAAGAAAAAAAGTAGTCCATTTCGCGAATTTTTTTCCGATGGATCTCCCAGCCTTCGAGTCTCGGCTGGTTCTGGATCTAACTCTTCCGAGGGTATTAAGGTCTTCAGGAAGCGGAAGTAGGCTCGTCTCTGACCCATGTGCTTCTACCTCCCAGGATGTGTTCTTTCTTCCATATTGGGACCAACCTCTTCAACTCCTCCAATATGAACCTGCAGGCATCAAAAGCCTCCTGCCTATGAGTCGCCCCAACGGCAATTAGAACGATGTTGTCCGAGACTTTGAGATCCCCAACTCGATGTACAATCATAACCTCTTCGACCAAGAACCTCTCAATGGCTGTCCTTCGGATCTCTTCTAAGTCTCGAACAGCCATCTCCTCGTAAGCCTCAATCTCAAGACGTTCCACTAGCTGGCCCTGAGACTCTCCACGAACTATCCCGACAAAAGTAACTATGCCTCCGACCTCACGCTTCTTCAAACTCTTGATGACTTCATCCACAGAGAAATCTTCTCGGGTTATCTTAATCATACTGTCTCAACCTCCACTCACGGGTGGTAGAAGAGCAATGACATCTCCTTCCGCCAACCTTCGGTCAAGTTTTGATCTGACACTGTTGACAGCGATCAGGTACTTCTCATCATTTCTGAGTGAGGGATACCTCTCTCTCAAGGCTTCTACTAGATCGTTAATGGATGAGCCTGCGCAGAGTTCGAGTTGTTCACATTCAATGCCCACTTCCTCTTTTAGGTGCGCGAAGAATCTGACTGTCACCTTCACCTTACTCCCTCCAGTAGGGCTCCCTTCTGGATACGGCCTCTCTGAAGGCTGCTTCTAGGCTCTTTGGATTTGATCCTCCATTAAGTAGGGGAAGCATGTCGACTAGGTTGTCGTTTCTCATGAGACAGGGCTTTAGCTTACCATCGGAGGTTACTCGTAGGCGAGTGCAGTATCTGCAGAAGTCCGTGTTGTGCATCGGTCTAACAACCTCCACGACCGCTCCATCCTTCAAGTAGTACTGCTTCCTTCTTTGAAGTTCTCTCACCTGAATCTTTAGAGCATTTGCTTCCAGCGTGCTTTCAATGCCCCTTAGGTCGTAGTACAGACTCTTCCAGTATGGTTCAGTCCCCGCTTGGATAGGCTGAAACTCGATGAGCTGCAAGATAGTTCTGCAGTCCTTGGAGAACTCGATCATCTCGGGAATCTCTTGGTCGTTCAGCCCCTTTAAGACGACGACGTTTAGCTTCACTGGTTCCAAGCCATGCTTGACCGCAGCTCTTATACCCTTCTTCACATTATCAACGTCGTCGCATTCTGCAATCTTCTTAAAAGTCTCGACACTCAATGAGTGGAAGCTTATGTTGACCCGTCTCAGCCCCGCTTTGCGGAGCTCCTCTGCGTACTCCTCTAGAAACGCTCCGTTCGTCGTCATAGAGACTTCCTCCACATGAGATGCGATTCTGGACACTATGTCCGCAATGTCTTCGCGCAGTAGTGGTTCTCCTCCCGTGAGTTTGACTTTCCTCATTCCTAGAGATGAGGCGACCTCGACCAGCCTCTCTATCTCTCCTGCAGAGAGCTCTCTGCGAGCGCCTTGTTCTCCTTCCCTGTGGCAGAAGAAGCAGTTGAAGTTGCACTTCTGGGTGAGGGAGATTCGAAGATTATTCACAGGTCTCCCAAAAGCGTCGTGAAGAAGCGCCTTGTCTCTCTTCATCGTCCAACCCGCTAGTAGCCTAATTCATACGTATGGGACGGGAGACCCTTAAATCTGTTATGTTTGTCTGTGCACAACGTTGTGCCGGGGTTGTGCTCTAGTGAAAAAGGTAATAACCTCTGTGAGAGAATACTACGCCAGGTTGAGGACATGGTTGAGTTAGCTAAGGTAAGCTGGTCGGACGCGAAGGACCTCTTCTCTCAGACAGACGTAGTGATCCTACCCGTGGGCAGCACGGAGCAGCATGGTCCCCATAATCCTCTTGGAACAGACCATCTCAACGCAGAGGCGGTGGCTCGGGAAATCGGGAAGAGGGCGAACACAATTGTCCTGCCTGTTATCCCTGTCGGGGTCTCGGAGCACCATAGGCAGTTCCCTGGAACCCTCTGGGTTTCGCCGGACGTTTTTCGGATGTATGTGGAAGAGGTTGCTCTCTCGGCTACAAGCCACGGCGCGACGAAGATCGTCATCGTGAACGGTCACGGAGGAAACACAGCTAGCCTCCTCGAGGTTGCAGGTGAGCTGAGAAGGGAGTGGGAGGTCTTCGCTGTTGTCGTTATGGCTTTTCCGCCTGGCATGATGGAGGTCGGCGGGGGACACGCTGGGGCAGGGGAGACAAGCGCAAACCTATACTGGCATCCGCAGCTGGTTAAGATGGAGAGGGCGCCCAAGACGAAGCAAAAGGAAAAGCTCGGGGGACTCAAGATGGACGGCATGGGAAGAATCGGCTTAGCCCAGTTCCCCTGGGACACCATAGACCTGACGGAGACGGGTCTCCTCGGCGGTGCGGGTCAAGAGCTGGACGCTTCTGCAGCTTCAGCTGAGAAGATCAAGCCTGCGATGGAAACCTTCCTAACGAATCTATGCCTGTTTGTAGAGGCTTTAAAAAAGGAAGAGGTCTCAGGACTGCTCAGTAAGCCACATAAGTAGCTACTTCTCTTTTTTCTTTTTAGTGGGCGTTGATGCATAGAAGGCAGTTATTGGCGTTTCTCATTTTGCTGAATTATGTCCTTTTCGGTACTCAATGCCTTTTCTCATTTCAGTCTCCAGTCGTGGGGATAACAACCCCGCCTAATGTGATTCTGTGGTCTTGGGACGCGTTTCAGAGGAACCACTGCCTTGAGCTGCTGAACAGGGGTGAGCTGCCTAATCTAAAGGCTCTAATTCAGGAGGGAGCTTTTCTGAACCTGACTATCGTAGATCATCGCACCGACACTAAGGCCGGTCATACCCAGATGCTCACTGGGTACAGGTGGCATCGTACTGGTGTGTTCAGCAATGAGATGTTCTTCACACCTATCCCAGATGGTTACACCCTCTTAGAGAGGGTGGAGAGATATTTGGGAAAAGAGGGAGTTGTGACAGGCATGATCACTGGGAAGAAAGGGAACCTTGAGGTAGATCCCGTGATTCAGGGGAAGTACTGCAGGAAGGGCATCTTCTCCAATATTCCCGAGGACATCGACGTAACCTCTGTGACAGGTGACAACTCGTCTCTAGTGGGACCGCGGATGATCGACTTCCTTGAAAGGTATGGAAGGAGCCTCTTCGTCGCCTTCTTCCACTTCCATGAACCTGACCACGAAGGACACGGGTACGGAGAGAACTCGCCTCAATACGAGGAGGGTGCCAAAGGTGACGACCTCTGGTTGGGTCGGGTCGTCCAGAAGCTCAAGGATATGAAGGTATACGATAAGACGCTGATATACGTCACAGCAGACCACGGCTTCGACGAAGGAAAGACAAGTCACTCAAATGCGCCTTTCATCTGGCTAGCAGCAAATGATCGGAGGTTGAAGGCGAATGAAAAGGAGTCGTGGTGCGATCTGGTAGATGTTGCACCAACAATCTACTACGCACTAGGGATTGACAGAAACAAGTTTGCTCCACTTCTCGATGGCTATCCTCTACAGTTGTCGTTACCAGTTGGAGTCGCCGAGTCCCGTAGGCGTGCCTTTAACGACGTAACCTCGCCGAAGATATCGGTTGCCTCTCCAGTTGAGAAAGCCGGGATAACTCAGGGTCAAAGAATCATCATAAACTTTG
>Ga0315314_1004453_pt1 | contig 10503 bp, 13 predicted proteins | sample TDP9_MG_FD_203631 | JGI IMG/M metagenome (GOLD analysis project Ga0315314, IMG submission 203631) | Freshwater sediment microbial communities from Lake Towuti, South Sulawesi, Indonesia - TDP9 | ecosystem: Environmental > Aquatic > Freshwater > Lake > Sediment | place: Indonesia: South Sulawesi... | reverse complement strand
CTCTGTTTTATATCCACGTCTTTCTAACGGTTCTCGTAACGCTTCGTGTATCAGGTTTCCAAAACTGAGAACGACTACTTTAGGTTCCATTAACGCACGTCTAACGTTACGTTGGAGAAATGATTTGAGTAGACATTGAGTTGCCTCTGTTACATGTACCTCATTCTGCCGATATATCCTGAAGGCACGTTTATAGTATATCTCAGAGAACATTTCATAAATGTCTTTACTCGTTACGCTCATGTTTTCACTTCCTCTCTGGCATGAAGTCTATTTTCTTTTCTTCTCTCGGTATCTTGAGGTATTTGTCTAAGTCCATGTATCCTGATGCCATTTGGTCTGCTATCTCTGGTTCTATCTTCATCATTTGGGATAGTATTGCGTATATGCAGTTGCTATGTCGTTTCATTCTTCCGCTTAACTGTGATACTTCGCATGGTTTGGCTTCTTTCTGTATCAATGAGACCATTCCCCGTATCACTCCGTCAGGTAATACTTTATATGTTAGATGATCCATGATACGTATAGATATGTAACATGCGTCTATACAGCATAACCTATCGCTTAATGCTCTTACGTCATGCGTTAGTCTTGCCGTGTATATTGTGTTGAAGAAGGCTCTGGTGTTGTATTGTGTCATGCCGTATAGTTTCTCGAAGTCTCCTAAGTTTCCGAAGAACATTATCGGTATTAGTCGTGGTACGTCTGGTACTCTTGTTCCCATCGCTGATACGCCTCTTTCCCATTTGCCCTGTTCCATGCCCGTTAATATTGTGTCGAAAGTGTATCTTCGGTCTGCTGAATCTAACGTCCATTTGTCGAACTCATCGAATACTATTCCGTTACGTAGAAATACCTCTCCGAGAACACCAGAACGTGCATCGAGAACCAACCGTGCTAATGTTGGTGGCTCTGTCAGGTATCTCCAGTTGAACAGTGTTTCATTTCGTAGTCCAAATGTAGTCTTTCCTGATTCTGGTAACGTGAATTGGCATACGTGCATAGGACGACCATCGAAACCCCTGAACCATGTTAACAGTCTCGGTATGAATAGTCTTTTTACTTCTAGTGTTGGTTTGTATCCCAGCCCGATTAATAGTAGTTCTAGTTTTGATATTCCACTTGTTTCTATGAGTTCTTTCGCTATTGGTTCTGATACGGTTCCACGTAACGGTACTACTGTGTCTGCTATTAAGCCTTCTCTTCCTTTATTGAAATGTATGAAGAGGTAGTCGTTGAGGTTTGCGATACGTTCTTCTGTGGTGTTTCCTAGTCTGCTCATGTATGGATTTGGTATGACTACTTCTAATCCGCTTGGTGTAAATGTTGATATGACGTGGTTTACGTAGTCTATGCGTAGTCCCATTGGTCTGTATATGCAACTCATTTCGTTGTTGAACATTAAGTCCATGTAGGCTATTTGTTTGTCGTTTCCGTGTAGCCATTGTTTACGTATCTGTTCTTTTGTGTTAGGATTTGTCAATGATTCTGGGAACGCTATGAACACTTCTAGTGGTACGCTTGTGTCTCTGGGTATGTTTACGTCTAGGAGATATTTTTCAACCACCGTTCCCGACATCCTTCTCCCCCCATAACCACCAGTTCAGCCTTACATGTACCATCAACATTAGATTTGCAGAGTTGTTGGTCACATGTAATGGTTGTTGTTTTATGTCGAAATTGGCTTTTTCTCCGTGTGAAGTCTACACACTTCATTCCTACTACCTTTACGGTACGTCTACCGCATCCACCGTTTAGCCATCCTCTACACTCCGACATTAAACATAGTACAACCGTCATATCATCGGTCTCCTTCGTTACATTCTCTGTGGTACTTGAGATTGTGGAACTTTACGAACTCTGAAATGGCTCTCAGTACCCGCTGAAATATATTCTCCGTTAAGTTGGTCTCGAACTATTTGAGCAATTTTTGCAAAGTTATCTGAGCCTAAGTATTGTCTTGGGTGTATCTTTACGTATTCAGTTGTTTCCTCAAAAAACAGCATTGAGGCTAATTCTGAGGGAAAATTCTGAATGACTGCCTCTTTAAATGTGGGCTGTGCAGTTAAAGGTGTTTGTGAGGTTTCAGTTTGCGGTACTTGTGTTTCTGGCTGTAACTTTCCGCTTTCTACGTCATGGATGAGTTTCAAGACTTCGTTAACGTAGTCTTTCATTAGGCTCATTGAGTATCGTATCGTTATTTGATTCCATAGTGGTTTTCCGTCTGCGCCTATGACGAGTTTGTTGTTTGCGTCTCTCTGTGCTTTACGTACTGAATGTAATAGGCATTTGCCTTCTGCGTAATAGTTTGTCGTTGCCATCTGTAGTTTTGTGGCTTGATATACGATAGTGTTACCTGTCCTATGCACGTTTGGTATCTTCTGTTCTGTCGAAGGCTGTGCTATTTCTGGTCTGCATATTGGGCATCGGTCGTTTGGATATGACAGTTGTTTTCCGTCTATTACGTGTATGTGTTGTCCTGCACTCATTTTATGTTTCACCCCCTTAACCTGTTTATTATGTACCGTTTCATATCGTACGGTACGTTGCTGTCTAGTCGGATACGTGTTTGTGCTTTATCGTATGCTTCTCGTTCTCCTTCTCCGTATCCAGCATCGAATCCTTCGTTCCGCCCGTTTTTTTTGCCTCTTTCGTATGCTTCATCGTAGGTTTCTTGTTGCGTTACGTCTACGGCTTCTTTCCGTATGTCTTCGCATAAGTTGAGTAACGCTTTCCATTGACGTTCTGTTAGTCGTATCTCTATTTCGAGTTCTCGTAACGTTTTCTCATAGTCAGTCAATCGGTTTCACCTCTATCATCCCCGTTTCCACCCAATGTCTCAGCAGTTCCCGTATTAGATCGCTCATGGTCATGTATCCGCTCGGTCTCATCTTTCTCAGCATCCGCTCGTAGAGTGCTTTGGGTATGGCTACGGTTATGCGTTTGTTTCTGTCTTCGTAGGTTTCTTTCTTCATCTTTTTCCCGCCGTATGAAAATGCTATACTCTTGTCTTAAGTTGTATTTAAGGTTTTCGGTCACGTCTATTCCAGCCCGCTTCAGGCTTCTTTTACTAAACGAAGGCTTTTTCAGGTTTTTCTGTTCCATGTGCCGTTCTTCCCCTTCACCTCTCCTTCTCTTTCTCTCTCTCATACTCTCTCTCTATCATATTCTCTCCTCATCCCCTTCTACTGTCGTATCATGAATGGTCATGTGTATTGGGCGTAACGTTTGCGTAACGGTTTTTGTAACTGTTGATTTTTACGGTACGTTTTACACCTATCTCTACTTTGATGAAGTATGATTTCTATATGTAAAGTATTTACATAATATATATATATATATTATATATAATAAATATATGTATACAAATATATATATATATTTACATAAATGTCTGTTTATATATACAAATATAGGTATATGTATACACAAATACGAGTATATGTAAACATGGAAAAGTACAGGTAGGTTATAAACGTAACGTAAACGATACGTAAGAATGTAGAGACAAGTGATAAGTGTCGTCTGAATGGGTTATGGAACTGTATAGTACGGTGGGAACATGGCTGATCTGCGTCTGGAGTGACGTGTCCATATTCTGCCTGAACCGTAACGTCCTTTATATGGAGTACCGATGTTATGCATTTCTCTCCATCGTATGTAACGCATAAGTTTCTCGTCACGGCTGTATAGGAATCCAGACAGGTCATCGTAACGGCGAGTTTTCCATGAGGTTCTTGCTCTTCTTGAGGGTATTCCAGCGATACCGAAGTAACTGGCGTATTTATGGTTTTCGGGCATTCCCCACGTTCTTGCAAGCCATCTCCGTATCCAGAAAGGCATACCATAAGCGTAACGAAGAACAGTGAACATTGTTTCTCTTCCGAAGAGGTTTCTTCCTAAACCTACAGTTGTATCTTCTGTAGTGTCTTCCGTAACGCCTATGTTCTCTTTAACTGGGATTACCTCTTGTCTGCCTTTACCTGACGTAACAGCCTTAGTTTCCTGTTTGCGCTGTTGAACCGCAACGAGCAGTGATTTCTGCTGTAACTCTTGTTTCTGTAACGCAGTAGTGTAGTATAGTGACATGGTTCTGTGGCGTAATACAGACATTGTTAACGGTGTTACACGTAACGAGAGTAGATTCATTGATAACGGAAATTCCATGAAGGCTTGCATATACATTTGTAGCATGAGTTTCTCCAGTGGCTCTAACCCTGTGATACGTTCGAGATACCATTGTTTTGTAATTGATTGTTGTAACAGTTTGCCTAACACTTGCATGACTTGTAACGGAAAGTTAAGCCATAGATACATTTCTAAACGTGCGAAAACCGTTTGTTCCACAAGATTGATACTTGTACGGTCTAAAAGTATTTCACGTACCTTAGCCCTTACTGTTTCTGGTCTTAAACGTTCTGCACGTTGTAACGTTACTTCTTCCTGTAAAAGTTTAGGTATCCATCTTCGCTTCTCTGCACGTTCTTCTTCCAGTATTGGTTCTGCGAGTAGGCTTAAACGGTGTAACGTTGGTCTTGGCTCTAGGGCTGGGAGAACCCATCCGATTTCTCGTATGAATTGTCCGATGGTTACTCCTCTCTGGATGATTATCGGTACGTTTAATGCTCTGCTCACTGCTAATGCGTCTTGCAGAGTCATCTGTTCTCTGGCAAGTGATACGATTCTCGCTGTTGTTTGAGCCGATACGAGTGTCTCTGTCTCGGCAACTATTCTGTCTATTGCGGTAAGCAGTTTACGCATTTTAATGATCTCCTATAATCTCGTCGAGCATATCGTTATGTACCGCTATAAGCCTGTCGTCCCATCCGTAGTGAAAAACCTCTTCACATGCCTTAACAAGTACTCCGTAGACCGCTGACCGCTTATAAACGTCCAGAATGAGCATTGAAGCCTTCCTACAGCCTACGTTTATGTACTCTCTCATCATTAAATATTGGTGGGATCGGACTGCTTTAGGCGTAAGCGGTTCAGTTATGCCGAAATTATGAGATAAAAACTCTAATCGTGCCTCTTTCCCGAATTGAAGTGCTTTTCTAATAAGGTCAAGCGACATTTAGCCGTCTCCATAACGTTTTCTCTATAAATGCAGAAATACCGAAAGTCTTATATATAACTTTCGTTCTAAACTTAGGTTGGAACGTTTTGACGTGGTTAAGCCTAACCGATGATAAACGTTACTAACGTAACGGAGAAAAAGAAGATGGCTGAAAAATGGAAGTATATCGGTACGGTACTTCTACCTACAGACCTTCCTACGGGAGTTCTGGATGAGTGGAAGGCAACGTTGAAGGGCGAGCAGGCACGTATACTCGCCTCATTGACCTCTAAGATTGCCAATGAATCAGAGTTTCAGGATCGTATCGCAGACGCTTCAAGTGACCGATACGCTGATTTCCTAGCCACAGTCGGTAGTGGTTGGGATGCAGGCGTTGTTGAGATGAAGCAAAGGGTGAAGTTGGCACGTCAGTACACTCCGTGGAAGACGGGAGTTGACAACGCCTTCAAAGTTGGCGGATACTTCCCTGACCGTGTAGACGCTAAAGCGGATAAACTTAAGTTGGCACGGTACGTTATGGGGGCAGTTGGACACCGTGCGTCAGTGGGCGGAAGTTTCGGAGTTTGGAATCCCGCTTCAGTGGGTGTATTACTGCTCAGAGGGGACACTAGACCTGCACGGTACTTCGATGCTAATGACAGTTTCAGCGGTACGTTAGAAAACGTATGTGATGCAGTTAAAGGCAGACTCATAGCGCCTTCTATACTTGCTCATGCAGTATATGGAAGCGTTATGGCGAAGTTTGCCAATGAAGGTGCATTGACAGCGTTAAGGGATAGTATCATAAGCGGTGCTAATACGGTGATTGATGATCTGCTTCAGGTTGCCTTAGATGCCACCCATCTCGGTGTGGGTTATGACGTAACATACGTCCTCTCGTGGTACGGTGCTGGGGATAACGTTCGTATCACCGTGATCGATACGCATCCATGACCATAGGAAAGCGTTAATCCGCATTTCCTTAAGAGGTGATATGTATGTCTGCCCTACATCTGAGATGTGGCAATCCCCTATTTTTTTACCGTTACGTAATGTCAGGAGTGTCATTTTAAAATGCCTGTACCGCCTGAGTATACGGAAGCCATAACGAATCTGAAAGCGTTTCGCACGAAGATACTTAACGACTTGGTAGGCGCACGTATCATAGCAGGTCTCGATGCGAGTCACGATAGTATGCAGAAGTATAAGGATAAGATAGACGGTCTCAGCATAACGCCGTATCTGTTTGGAAGGGTACGTGAATATGCGTTAGCATTGAAGTTTAAGGGTATGGATTTGAATGCTGGTGAAATACGGCGTATCGGTGCTTCGTGGACGGGAAGCGTAACAGATTATCCTCTGAATCCGCCGTATAATATACCGCAGAGACCGTTGATGCCCGTAGACGTATTTGCGTATACGCCAGTTACAGACATTGACCTTCTCGACAAGATGAGTCAAGCGAACCTTAAAAGTTATATTGTGTTACAATGCCCTCATGACACGTTCAATGAAACGCCAGACATTGAGAACGCAAGTTACGAATACTATTGCTTCTTTCCAGTCCAAAAGTATAGAGGCGGATGGGTACTTACTAATCCGTTTAGCACGTTCGTAACGTATCATCATCTTAAGGGCGAGCGTACCTTAATGTGGCTTCAACTTACCGAGAAGTCAAGCGGTGATGTTGTTGATTTTTTGGTCAATGTTTGGCTTGACGCTGTCGTTCATAACGACAGTGCAGACGAGTTTGGAGTTCCCGTTACATGGGAAACGAGTACAACTAAAGAGGTTGCTAATACGATACTGGTTGTTGCTGGACATAGATCGCCTCATGCGTATCTCGGATTATGGGTAGGCGGTTTTGCGAAGGGGCAACAGCCGTGGGCATATCAGAACCTTCTCGTATCAGAATGGAGAGTTGCAGATGGGTGGACACTTGACGTTGAGGGCGAAACAGAAGTTTGGAAGAACACTTTTGACGTATCGGTGACTGTTAACGACCTATCTATGGGTGATACTAATCCAGTAAGCGGTACTAAAGATAAGAGGGTTTTTGGTGCTGACTGGAATATAACCGCAATTCCAAAGGCGGGATACACTGTTGACCATTGGAAACGTAACGGAACGAATGTGGGTGGGGGACTGACTTATTCTCATACAGTACGCAGAGATGAATCTGTGTACTGTGTCTTTAAACCGATGTGAGGTGATACGATATGGCTGAAGCGGTTGCTGGCGGTATGTCCTCTGCGGCTGGACTTGGTATGGGCGTAGGCTTGGGTGTAGGCTTCGGCGTACTAAGCGAATACGCAAGACTGGGAATATTGTGGGCTAAGTGGAAGGGATGGGGTAAAAATATTGCGCCGAACATTATAGCGTCATGTCTACAGGGACTTGTCGATGCTGAGAAAGATGAGGTATCGGGATTAAGCGGTAAGGGTGCAGTTGATACAATCGTATCGTTTATGGATAAGACTCTCGATCTAGCATGGGCGATAGATGAGTCAATAGCGACACAGATGTTCGTGCAGATGATTCAGCAGTCAATAGCCTATGCGATACATAGCAGTCATGCAGGTTCTATCGGTACGATAGGAAACGTTTATAGCGGTTCAATGTTTCTTAGTGGCGCACAGGCATCTAGTATAGGTAGTAACGCCGATTACTTCGACAGTTACCTTCGTGGATTTCTAAGTGCTGAAGTGGGTTTAAATAAACCTACTTTAGCGTTTGATTTGGTACGTGGTGCTAATCAACGTATCGGAGAAATATTCGGTGCGATGATGAGAAACATGGATGCGTTTCTCGATGAGTGGAACGACTTGGCGTTAAGTTACTATCGTCAGTACCATACGATGGCTCGTGAACGTTTCGCAAGCGCAATAACGATGAAGGAATCTGCAACCGATAGGGCGTATAGCCTCTTGGAACAGGTGGCTAATGAACACATGGCACGGATCAGTGAACAACTCGATACGTTGGAAGGTGCTAAAGCATGGTTTGACGGCGGGCTTATGACTGAGGATGAACTCAAAGATATTGCGATACGTGTAGACTTGGAAAGAGGGGCAAGCGAAGATAATTACGATGAGTATAATACCGATATTGTCGGTGCGATAACCAATGCCGTTAGTACGTGGGATGCCAAGATAACTCAGGCGTTAGGAGACCTGACTGATAACGAAACGAAGTATAATCTTCTTATACGTTCAATTTTCAGCGAAATGTTTAATAAAGTGTCAAGTTTCGCTGAAATGATTGTTGGACTCGTTCAAAAGTCAATAGACGATACCAATGCGTATCGTAACAGCAAGATGGAGATTGCAACGCAGTCTCAATTCACGATTACACCCTACGAAATATATGAAGTAGAGGTGTATGTAGACAGCATGAATTTAGCGTAAAGGGGATAAGAGATGCCAATAGCAAATGCGAAAGTTGAGATATACAAAGACGATGTGCTGATAGCGACTGGATACACGGATGCGGATGGAAAGTATACGTATCCCTTAGAGGCTGGAGACTATCGTATCGTTATATCCAAAACTGGGTATAACACTGTAACGAAAGAAGAAACGATAGGCACGAGAACTCAGTTAGTGGTCAATCTTCCAGAATCGGCGTATGGTCTACCATTGGATATAACTGTACTTCTAACGCTTCTCAAAGATTACACGTTAAGCAGTACCGATAAAACTGTGACGATCGGCACTGCAATAGAAACAGTAGTTGCATAGGGGGTGAAAAGCGTAATGGAAATTAAAGAACTGATTGCTAGCCTTACTCCGATGGAACGTGAAGCCTTACAAAATGAATTACTGAAAACTGCTAGAGGCGTAATGTACGGCACGATTGAATGGGAAATCAGAGATAAAGACGGAACATTGATACGTAACGGTGAACAGAGAAGCAGAAGTTTTGTTGCGAACTTGTTACGTTGGTTAAGAAGAACGGGCATAACTGTAGGTATAATAGGTAGCAATAATACTGAGGCATGGGCTGGATTTTCGGCTACTGAACCAGTAGATACGGGCGGTAACGCTAGAGGCGTACTTGTTGGAAAGGCTAACGGCGCAGTCCAAATCACCAGTTGTGTTTGTAAGTTAGACGGTGGTAGTGGGGACATTAATTCTGGCTTAAGAGTTGGTAGAGGGGTAACTCCGCCAACGCCTACTGATCCAACATTGGCTATACCATGCACTGAGGGTACTGGTGAAAACCAGTTTAGTCATGGTACTACAACTATAGATGCGATCCTTATTGCTGGTAACGATGTTTCGCTTAAGATTATACGAGTGATGTCTAACAATTCTGCTGGCACTATAATTGTTTCTGAATGTGGGATATTTGCTCAGTGGTGTTACACGGCAACAACTTCAGCGTCCTTTATGCTTGCCAGAGACCTGATTAGTCCTGCTCTTTCCGTACCGAGTGGCTATACGTTAACGTTGCGATACATACTAAAGACAACGGTATAATCTTAAGAGGGATACGGAGATGAGTACCGAAGTATTGCTTAGTATAGTTAAGGCTCTTGCGCCGACAGTGGCAGATAAACTACTCAATGCTATTGGAGAACGCAAAATGAAACAACGAGACCTATACATAGCGATACTCTCTGTTAATGCTGAAATCAATGCTGGTAACAGCGAATTGTTACGTGAAATAGACCAAAGACTAAAAATAACAGAGAGCGGTATGATAAGTGCATGTGAATCTTTAGCGGTACTCCTAGAAAGAACGAAGGTGGTGAGATAAACGTCTTTTAGCGATTTGTTGAAGAGGACTACGATGGCGACGGTCGTATCGGCGTTTCTAATAATAAGCGGTATGGCATACTCAATGTGTACGCAGAGTAATGACGGGGTAATGTTCGGGTTCGGGGCAGGAGTGGGATGGCTGTTACGTGAATACAGGAAAGAAAAATAAGAGATGTGGCGAAGGGGGATAGTCAATGACCGTTATACAGACACATATTGGCTATCCTAAACGGTATATCAAAGCGTACGCCCAAGTCAAGCGCAACGGAGTGATTATCCATTACTGGACACAATATACTCCGTTTGGAGTTGAAAAGGCGATTCAGCCATGAGCATCGTTAAACCACATAGAATAATGAGACGATTGAAAGGACGGTATGAGTTACGTATAATACGTAACGGAGAAGAAATATACCGTTTCAAGCGTACAAGAGACCTTCTCGTATGGAGAGGACAGATGATATTTGCATATCTGCTAAGTCAGGGTGCTGTAGGAACGTCTACCGATACGTGGCAAGTAGTGGCAAGCGAAAATAGCGTCATGCCAGACATGGGGGACGATAGTGGGAACCCATTAGCAAACGAATTTAATCCCGTTATAGGCTCGCCAGTAAACGTATCGTATGACTATAATCCAGACGTAAAGCCAAGCGGTGGATACCAAACAGTTTTCGACCTAATCAT
>Ga0315314_1004452_pt1 | contig 10503 bp, 6 predicted proteins | sample TDP9_MG_FD_203631 | JGI IMG/M metagenome (GOLD analysis project Ga0315314, IMG submission 203631) | Freshwater sediment microbial communities from Lake Towuti, South Sulawesi, Indonesia - TDP9 | ecosystem: Environmental > Aquatic > Freshwater > Lake > Sediment | place: Indonesia: South Sulawesi... | reverse complement strand
CTCGATAGCCCAGGGTAACTCTGCCGCGAAGGCGGCAATCGACATCGCCGTCTACGACCTGCTGGCGAAGAGGGAGAAGAAGCCGTTGTACAGGTTGCTCGGAGGTTCGAAGAAGAAGATGCTCACTGACATGACAATCGGCATCGAGACGAAGGAGGTCACTGTCCAGAGGGCCCTCAAGCACTACAAGTCCGGCTTCAGAGCCCTGAAGGTCAAGGTCGGACTCGACGTCCACCAGGACGTGGGAAGAGTGGCTGCTGTCAGAGACGCTCTTGGGCCGAAGGTCGAGCTGCGAGTGGACGCGAACCAGGGCTTCTCCGTCGAGGAGGCGGTCGCGTTCGCCGGGGAGATGAAGGCTCTGGATGTGGCCTTCATCGAGCAGCCCGTAAAGGCTGATGACCTGGCCGGTCTGAAGCAGGTGAGGATGCGCAGCCCCGTGCCAATCATGGCTGACGAGTGCGTGAGATCCAGCCTCGACGCGAGGAAGATAGCGCGGGAGAGCATCGCCGACATGATCAACGTCAAGCTCATGAAGAGCGCGGGCATTCACGACGCCGGGCTCATCAACAAGCTCGCCGAGGCTACGGGCATCGTCACGATGATCGGCTGCATGGGCGAGATCCAGGTCTCGATCGCGGCCGCGCTTCACTTCGCCCTGAGCTCTGAGAATGTCAAGTACGCGGACCTCGACTCTCACCTGAACATCATCGACGACCCATCTGCCGGACTCGTCCTGGAGGGCGGATACCTCCTCGCGCCCAGGGAGCCGGGCCTGGGCGTGCGAACACCCCTGGACGGCGCATAGACAAGGGTTCATATAGCCAACGCATCATGCCTTCCGAAACAGGCGGGACTGGCGTATCTAGATGCCCAAGAAGATAAGCGAGCTCCAGAGCGCCGAGCTCAAGTTCAGGGCCCTTCTGAACAAACGGGACGAGATAAACGAGCAGGCCGTCGTCCTGAGGTCGGAGCGGGACAGCCTGAACGAGCAGAAGAAGGTCCTGCAGGAACAGGTCCGCACCGCGAGGGACCGGCGGGATGCACTCGTCGCCGAGATGAGAGCGCATAAGCAGAGAAGGGACGACCTTCAGAAGAAGGCCAAGGAGCTCATCGAGTTCAAGAAGAAGCTGAAGGGCTCACCGCTGGGCGACCTCAGGACAGAGATACACGCGCTCCAGGCGGAGGCGAAGGCCATGGAGCTGCGGCAACAGACGGTCCCGTTGTCGATCCCCAAAGAGCGCGAGCTTCTCGAGAACCTCAAGAAGAAGATGGCAGAGGTGGAGAGGCTCAAGAAGGTCTTGGCCGAGCAGGAGAAGATCGCGAAGGAGGTCAAGAGCATCGACCACAGCATCGACCAGCTGTTCAGGCAGGCCGACAAGGAGCACGCTGAGGTCGTGAGGCTGTCCGATGAGCAACACGCCGCGCACCAGGAGGCTGCGGACGCGTCAAAGGAGGTCGCAACGCTCGTCGCCTCCGCGAACAAGAAGCACGACGAGTTCATGAAGCTGAGGGAGCAGGCAGACGCGGCGCATCAGAAGGCAATGGAGATGCGCGAGAAGATCATCGAGATCAAGGGCGCGAAGCGCGCTGAGAGGATGGAGGAGAGGCGCGCTCTTCGGGAGATCAATGTCGCCACGAGGAGGGCGCTCGACAGCAGGGAGGCGAGGGACAAGGCCGCCGACGACGCTCTTCAGCTGCTGCTCAAGAAAGGCAAGGTAGAGATAAGATAGAGCGTGCGGCGATCACTTCTTCTTCCGCTTGAACACCAGTATCGATACCGCCGGCTCGACCTTCATGTCCAGCCGCTCGACAGGCTTCTTCTTCTCGGGCTCGGGTGGAGGCGGGGGCAATGCCCTCTTCGGCTTCGGGGGTTCCGGTTTCGATTCCTTCATAGGCAAGAGGCGTTTGGGTTCTGGCTTGGGCTCTGGCTTCGGTTCAGCCTTCGGCTTCTCCCTAGCCTTCTCCTTGGCCTTCTTCTCAGCCTTCTTCTTCTCTTCGCGCTCCTCCTTCGCAGCCTTCTTGACTTCCGCCTTCGGCTGCAGCTTGGGCTCGATCTTCAGCTCCGGCCAAGGCTGCGGCTTCGCCTCGACCCTGATCTCTTCCCTGATCACTGGGCTGGGCTCGACCTTCGGTGCGGGCTTCTGGACCTGCGCCGGCAAAGCCTTCTCCTTCACCGCGGGCGTCGGCTCCGCCGCCGGTCTGGGAGCTGGCCTGGCCGCCCCGATCCTCTGGGCAGGAATCCCTCGGAACATCGCGCCGCACTTGGGACAGGTCTCGTCGTAGAACATCACGTCCTCGCCGCATATCGGGCAGTCGAACGCGGCCTTCTCGAGCGGGAGGTCGCACATAGGGCACCTCGCCTCGTCCCCTCTGAGGGGCACACCGCAGCCCGGGCATTTGACCTGGAACACGGGAGGCTTCACGGGCGCAGGAGGCCGTTTCTCTTCCTTCGGGACGACGGGCTCTGCAATAGGCTTCGGTTCTGGCGCAGGTATCTCCCTGGGTTCGGGCTTGACCTCAGGCGGACGCTCGAAGACAGGCTCTGGCTTGGGCTCAAGGGCGGCAGCCGGCTCCGCCTTCAGCTCGGACTCCAGCTCGGTCAATCGCTCGGTCACAGGCTCGGGCCTCGGCTCTGGCTTCTCCTCGATCTTCGGCTCGGGCCGCGGCGGGAGCTTGACCTCGTACTCGGGCGGGCGCTCGATCACGAGCTCGGGCTCGCGTTCGACCTCCCTCACGGGTTCTGGTTCCGGCTCAGGCTCTGGCTCGATCTCCTCCTCCGAGGAGAACGCGGGGCTCTTGCCCCTGGCGACATAGAACTGCCTCTTCCCGTCCGTCTTGAAGAATATGTGCTCCGTCTCCATGAGGAGCGCCAGCGGGAGCACCAGGTCGCGCTCGCTGAGCCGGGTCGCCTCTTTGAGCTTCGTGAGAGTCGCCCCAGGAGGCGCGGCCGCCTTGAGGATGGTGTCGACGGCAGCGTTGACATCGATGTGCTCCTTCGCTGGAACCACGGGGAGCTGCGAGCGCTGATCGATGAGGTTCTTCAGCCACTCGCGGGACTTCCTCGCGAAGAACGACGGGTCCTGGTCGAGCATCCCCCTGAGCTGGGACGTGTCCAGCCCTAGCTGCTCCCAGCCGCGGAGCTGGTCCAGGCACATCAGCCTGTAGTACTCCCTCTTTACCCCCTGCCGAGCCGCCTCGCTGTCCGGGCGTATCCTCAGCGCCGCCCTGTAGTGTGGCAGCGCCTCCTCGCTGTGGCCCATCTTCGACAGGAGCTTCGCGATGTTGATGTGCGCGTCGAAGTCGTTCGGGTTGTTCTGCAGGGCTTTGTTGAAGGCAATCAGGGCTTGTTCGTCCATGTGCAACACCTGATAGACTGTCCCCTTATTGTTCCATGCGTAGGAATTGGATGGATCATACTTGAGCGCCTCGTCGTATGCGCGTATTGCATCATCATACCTGCCCTCGAAGGCGTGCATGTTGCCCAGGTGACACCAGGAGACGCTGTCCCTCGGATCTATGGCCAGGGCGGTCTCGTAGTTCACCCTGGCCTTCGGATAGTCCTTCATGCGGTACTGCGCGTCGGCTTTCAGGGTCCAGGGCAGGGGGAACTTGTCCTCTATGCCCGCCTGGTAGCATTGCTTCAGGGCCTCATCAGCGTTCTTGAGCCCACCCCCATAGTCTCCCGAGTCGATGAGGCTGTTGGCGGTCCTCAGCCTGCGCCAGAGGAAGATGTACACCCTCTCCCTCCAGACGTACATGGCCAGTGGCAGGAACGAGAATGTGACGCCTATGACCGCCAGCATGCGGTCGTAGGGCGAGTAGTCCCCTGACGCGACGATCCCGAGCTGCTCGTGGAACGATATGAGAAATATCGCCATCGCGCCCATCAGCCATGCGCCGAGGAAGCCGTCGCGCGTCCTCAGCGCCTGAGCGCCGAAGAGGGCGACGACCATGCCGCTGGCGAACAGGATCAGGTTAGGGAGGTTCCAGAGGAACTTGTCTGGGTCCGCGGTCCTGTAGTAGTTGAACGCCTCGTGGACGGGCACCAGGATCATGAGAACGAGCCCGGTCCCGTAGAGCACGAGCCTGTACCCCTCGCGAGGGTCGACGCTCCTGGACGATATGACCATCACCACGAAGCCGTAGAGCAGGATGATGCTCAGGGGTATGGCCCATCCTCCGAGGTCCTTGTTCCAGACGGCGAGGGCTATGCCGCTGATGAAGAGCATGAAGAACCCGAGTACCCCGAGGTGCACTCGGGGTATCGGGAGAATGTATCCGTCGGGAGGAGTCCTCCTGGGGTAGAAGAGCATGACCATTCCCAGGAGGACGAAAATTCCCGACACCGAGAATACGTAGGTGTTATAGACTTCCCAGCTACCGTACCAGATGTTCTGGTGAGCGAAGAACTCGAGCGAGACCGCGATGAGCACCGACACATAGAGCACGAGGACGAAAAGCCTCGGCCCGCCGATGACTGGAACGTAGGGCTTCTCGACCTCCGACTGCTCCTTGAACGCTCGGAGGATGCTGATGAGATATGACCCGCTGGACCCGGGACCGCTCCCTCGACCGCCTGCGGAAGTCATGGTTCACCTCTCATCGGAGCTGGATGATGCCCAGTATCTGACGCCTTGCAGCCCTTCCCCTTCCTAGAACGCCGAATAGCGAACAACATTATTGGTATTATCGTTATTGGTAACAATAGATCTCCGAACTCTGGAATCGCGACCTGGCCCTCGTTGAGCGCGCCCGGCGTGGGCCTCATCTGATCCCAGGTGTCGTACGGCGGGAGCCCCGTTCGCCCATAGGACGTCATGGCCCAGTTCGGAGTAGTTATCTGGTCGATCAGCCCGCCATCGTCGTCGAGGAGCATGAAGTTCGTGGACTTGCCGAGGCTGAGGCCCGTTGCCACGAACAGCTCGCCGGGGGCGAGCACGATGGAAGGGAACGTGTACACGAGCACACCGTCCGCGTAGATCTCCCAACCGGTGAGGTCTACGGGGACCGAGCCCGTGTTGTAGAACTCGATCCAGTCGGTGTAGGCGACCTTCGGAAACTTGCTGTAGATCTCGTTGATGATGATCCCTCCGAAGGCTCTCACACCCGCTGATATCCTCGCGGGAAGCGCGACCGCGATGTCGTCCTGGCGCCCGCTCCAGTCCTGTGCGAGGAATGTGACTGGGTATGTCTGGTTCGCGATCATTCCAAGGGCGGAATACGACGCGCTGACCTCGAGCTGGTAGCTGTCTATCGCGGCGTCTGCAACGCCAACCTCCGTCCAGGAGTCGCCGGCGAATGCGTACAGCCGGCTCTGGATGATCTCCCCGTCCCTGCCGACTACGGCGATCGCAGCCTCAGATCCGCCGACCTCGTAGCCCGTGCTCTGGTTCTGGTCCGTATCGACGAACACGAAAGCGAAGTCGGAGCCGTAGATCGGTTCCGGCGTGCCCGTGACGTTGGTCGCCGGCCCTCCGGGAGAGACGAACCTCACCATTGCCTTGGGCACGCTGGTGCCGCCAAGCATCGTGCCGTTCACGGCCATGTAGAACGAGGCGACGTCTGTAGTGGATGCGAGCTTCACGGTATCGATGTCCACATCGCCAGTCGTGAAGTCCTTGGTCTTGTTCGAGTACGCGTCCCAGAGCAAGTCCCTGATCGGCGCCCTGCTGTCCCAATCAGCGAATGCTCCGTCGACTGCTATCCTGCCGGGGACGAACCCTATGTAGGACACCTTCGAGCCTGTCTGGATGCTGTCGAGGGCCCATGTCGTGTTCGCATCGACCATGATCGGCCTGCTCCTGTTCAGCTGGATGCCGAACGATTCGCCGAGGGAGCTCGGCGGGAGCGTCGCAACGAGGTCGATGCTCATCGTCCTCCCCTCTCGAAGCCTGAGAGGCTCGTAGAACAACAGGGTGTCGCCAGAAGTCTCGCCCAGCAGCGTCTCCTGGTCGAAAGCCAGCACGGATATCGGGGCTGCGCTGCCGAGCAGCTCGAGTCCGAGGCCCATGACGTACGATGTGGCCCCTTTGCCGGTCAGATGGACCGTCGATATGCCGTTGTCCACGGTGCTGACGAACACAGCAGGGGCATGGTGAATCTCCATTACCTCGATCGCAGGCCCACCGACCCTGAAGTTCACGTCCGACCAGTCACCGGTGATGTTCGTGTGCATGGCGCACACGGCCACCTTCGAGCGGGCGTTCATGTAGATCGAGCTGGCGATCTCCATCTCGCTGTCCCTGTGCGCGACCGAAGGGTCGGAGATCTCGACGAACCCTCCGAAGTCCAGGCTGCTCGCGGTGCCGTTGAAGAGGTAGGTCCCTGCCTTCATCACGGTCCCGTTCCAGCCCATCACGAGGACCATCGCGTCCGCCCCAAGACCGCGGACGGAATAGCCTGTGGCCTCGTTCGCATCCGTGTCCACAAAAATGAAGAAACCATCGACCCCGAGCTCCCGTCCTTCCAGGATGGTGCCTTCGGTACGGAGGTAGAAGTAGCTAGCATGACCGTCGAACTTCGTACCGTAGGCCGAAAGTGCGGTGTCGGGGTTGATGGAATCTGGATCGTCCCTGTAGATCTCGGCCTTCAACCAGTCCATGAAGTATCCATCGATCTCGACCGTCTCCTTCGGGAAGGTGTAGACCAGTATGTAGGGGAGGGAGACGATGATGAAGACTATCGGCAGCACTATGAGCAGCTTCTTTCGCAGCGGAACCTTAGGGACGCCCAGCTTCCTCTCCTGATACGAAACGCGGAAGCCGTTGACAGCCCCGGCGCCGTTCACGAACCCGTTCGTGATGCCGTTCCTCTTCTGGCCAGATACGCCGTTGATGAAGCCCGCAAGACGACCGTGGTTGATTCCGTTTGTCCGGCCATTCGTGCGCCCATTGGTCCGGCCATTGGTACGGCCGTTTGTCATGCCATTCGGGCGGCCGTTCACGTGGCCATTGGTGCGACCATTCGTGCGGCCGTTGACGCGACCATCGGTACGCCCGTTGGTCATGCCGAAGGTGAAGTAACCGTTCGTCCGGCCGAGAGAGAGCCCGTTGACCTTACCTCTAGAACTCGGACCTGCCGCGACGTGGTGGCCATTGGTGAGGCCTCTGGCCTTGTGTCCAGCCTGGTCGCTGGACCGCTGGGTATCCCTGCTTTCGCGCACGGTCCATCCTAGTCCACGGCGCGACTGATAGGATCACTCTGCTCTTGTGGGGGCTTTCCCCCCACGCTGCCTGAACTCTCCTGTGGCTCAGGACCGCCCACAAAAGCCAGGGTCGCCCTAATCGGTCATGCTCTTCTATATGAACGATTCCGGGAGCAGTTTATAAATCGGTTTCGCCTGAGCTATCTATTTTGATAATGTCCAGGCCTAGAAAGGTTCTTATAGTACCTGATGACGCGAGATCACGCTACTGACCTAGCAAGAAAACAAGGGGTTGAGGAAAGGGTTTTGCCGACGCCATCGCATCAGTACGCTCGACGCCCTAGATCGTGTCCGCGACCACCCAATCGCCGAACGCGAGCATCGCGTTGTTGTTGTTGACGAGCATCGCCTCGAGCGTGATCACCTCGCCGACGTCGTACTCCGCCGAGAGGTTGGTCGCCGATGACACGCGTATCGAGAACATGCCGTTGTTGATGTCCAGCCATCCGTCGCCGCTGTTGTCCGGGACCGAGAAGTGCGTCCCATCGAACGGGTCGTTCCACTTGTTGCCGAGGTACACGAAGTAGAGCGTCGTTATGTAGACCGAGGTCTGACCGACGGTCTGCCGATAGTAGTGCATGTCCACGATGGTATCGCTGGCCCGCTTCGTGTCCCCGAGCTCCCATGAGTCAGGCATCCTGAGCTCGATGTCGTCCGCGTCGGGGTCCGGGTTCACCAACTTGTCGAAGAGCGTGGTGAAGCCCCCAGACCTCTGCAGTCCGCCCGCAGCCACCAGGATGAATGCGACTACGAGTGCCGCGACTACCAACAGCGAGACCATTACCAAGATGATCTTCTTCTCCATCTGCTGCCTCCTTTTTCGTACGTTGTGCGCCCAGCGGAAAAGACGGACACGATGCCGGCCTGGAGAACGCCCAGCGGCCGCTATTCCATCCCTTCTGCTATCGCTGTCAATATATCGGGTTATTGGTATATAATTATTTGGTCATCTTGTGATAGACCTGCTGGACGTGCGCAGGTGCATACCGCGTCCAAGTCCGCAGGACTTGGAGGGGGCTCGGGGAGAACGGGGCATCGGGAAGCCGGCATGCGAGTGCTGCCAAAAACGATTGATGGGGCGCCCATCTCGCCCCGGCTTCTCCACGGCTGGAAGGCCCCCCACCACGCCAGCCTTGGAGGGTCGCCAAATGGCGACGGGCTCACCTTATGCACAGCGCCTTATTTCAAGATTGTCAGCATCTGTGCGCGCATCGCACACGATTGGCCATCGAGAAGGAAGCGCACAGAGAAACGAGTGAAGGGAAGGAGTTTGTTGCGCGACCTGTCCTCCGATCTCAGGCAGATGCCCTCGAGGCGGACCTGTTCCCCATGAGCACCACGATCACGCCAACGACGAGGAGCACAACGAACGCCGCGCCCACACCGACGGACGAGCTCTGCAGGGCATCGTTTATCGGCCGGTACAGGAGCATCATCACGAGCGCGAGAATCCCGAACAGGAACATCGAAAGGGTCGCCCCGGGCATCTGGAGCGGGACCCTCTTCCCGGACCCGACGGCCTTCTTGACCAGCATGAACACGAGCAGGCCGACGACGATGACGACCAGCGGGATCGTTATGAACAGTCCGAGGTTGTCCTCGATGGGGGGCACCCAGGACCAGTACCAGTCGATCATGAAGGCGACCTGAGATCCAATGATCCCAAGGACAGCGAGCGCTATGCCGATCACACGCAGGTCTGTGATGCTCATCGGGGCGTTGGACTCGACGACCTCCTCCTCGACCTCGACCTCTTCTTCGACCCGTTCGGCAGCCTCTTCTTCCTCGGCGACCTCCTCAACGACCTCCTGCTTGGCAGGGGCTGCCTTTGCGGGAGTGGGCTTCTCCTCGACCTCGATGATCTCCTCGACCTCTTCCTCCTCGAACTCCGCGCCGCAGCCCGGGCACGAGGACACCGAGAGGCTCACCTGCTTGCCGCACACGGGACACTCGGCCGTCTCGTCCTCGGAGATCGCCTCCCCGACGACCTCCTCCTCGACAGCCTCCTCTTCCTGCTCGAACTCGGCACCGCAGTAAGGACAAGAAGCGACTTCGAGGCCGACCGGCTTCCCGCAGACCGGACACGTGACCTCGGGCTCTTCCTCGACCACTTTCTTCTTCGGCATGGGGGCTCACCTTCACGCTGCTACACAATCACTCCAGGGGGTGAGATTGAACATTGGATTGGTTCTTTAAATAAATTGCTCCTCGGGTGGGGAATCAGCCAGTACTTTCCTGCGAAAGGGCTATGCAGGGACCAGCGCCTGGCGCCATGTTGGCCTGAATCCCGGCGAACCGGACAAGCTGATATATGCCCTTGCGGCTATCGGCGGACGAAGGGATAGCGTGGAGGCGGGAGAGGGAGCCGGGGCCCGGGCGATGGCGTTCGTCGAGTCGCACATGGGACAGAGGCTCGTCGTCACCGCGTATGCCGTCGTCGCGACTGTGATTGTCGCCGTGTTCCCCGGAGGACCACTCGCATTCGCGTTCGGGCTTCCGCTGCTCTTCTTCGTTCCCGGGTTCGCAGTCGTGAGGCTGTTCTTCTGGAAGGGCACGGCCATGGAGACGAAGTTCGTCCTGAGCCTCGGCCTCAGCATCCTCGCCGTGATATTCCTGGGGCTGTTCCTCGTGCTGACGCCCATCGGCCTCGACCAGGACACGACGCGCGGGTCGCTCGTGCTGTTCACGGTAGCGGCGGTCGCGCTCGAGACCTTCTGGCTGAGAGCCGACAGAGTGGACGAGAAGGCTGAGAAGCCCGCGAAGGCGAAAGAACCTGCCCCCAAGCCGGTTCAGGCCAAGCCAGACAAGGTCGTGGCTGCGATGATCGCCACCGCGCTCGCGGTTTCCGCGATCTCCCTCGGGCTGATCATCACTGCGGACTATCCGTCGAGGACTTACTTCGCCATCACGGATGAGAACGGGCTCGTCATCACCAACACCACTCGCACCCCAGGCACCAACATCACGATGGTCGTGCACATGAAGAACGGCGAGGACGGCCCGAGGACGTTCATGATGGTGGCTTACAACGAGTCCCTCTACGGCCCCGAGTGGCATAACAAGTCGATGGCCAAGAACGAGCTCTGGAACGTCACGATCGTCTTCACCCTCGGCGAACCTGGCACCTACAGGATAGATTTCGACCTATACATCCAGGAGGAGGGAGAGGAAGCGTACTTCTACGGGAACCTGCACATGTGGTTCCAGGTCGTCGATTGACCTCAGTCGTCTCCCAGAAGCTCGTTGACGTCGATGGGCTCTCCGGGCTCCTGCTCGAGGTTCCTTATCGCGCTTATCGC
>Ga0315314_1004451_pt1 | contig 10503 bp, 9 predicted proteins | sample TDP9_MG_FD_203631 | JGI IMG/M metagenome (GOLD analysis project Ga0315314, IMG submission 203631) | Freshwater sediment microbial communities from Lake Towuti, South Sulawesi, Indonesia - TDP9 | ecosystem: Environmental > Aquatic > Freshwater > Lake > Sediment | place: Indonesia: South Sulawesi... | reverse complement strand
CCTCTTTTCAGATCAGCCGCGGATTTGCGATACGTTAATTAGAGCCGCTTCTGCTAAGACGCGAATAACCATCGAACGATCTGGGAATAGAAATTGTGTGAGTTCAAGGTCTATTCAGGACAGGAAGAAAAACAAAAGCTCATTGCAGAAGATATCACTAATGCCAAGCTGGAAGAAGACTCGCTCGTTCTAACTGACGTTCTCGGGAGAACAACGAAGGTTGAAGGTGCGCTTATAACGGAAGTTGATGTGAAAAAAGAGTCATTCCGAGTGTACAGCTCTCCGTTCATTTTCGAACTCCTGACGTTGTTCGCATCATGTGAACAGCAGGAGCGGAGCGCAGTTGATCAACTCGAGTCATTATGGAAAGCCCTCAAAGCAAGAGGAGACGAGGTTATCGATTCATTATTGAAATCGACGAACGGAGCATCATAACATTGACATTCTCGATAGCTGTATCAGGAAAAGGAGGAACTGGTAAGACAACGATTGCAGCCTTGCTCATTCGGGCTATCTGGAAGAAGACTGGCGGTCCTGTTCTGGCTATCGACGCCGATCCAAATTCGAATCTTAACGAGCTACTAGGAGTAGAGGCGACTAAGACTGTCGGTGATATTAGAGAGCAACTCTTGAAGGAGAAGGATAAACTGCCTCTAGAGCAGACGAAAGAGGACTACCTGAACTACATGATTCAGACCTCGCTTGTTGAGAGCGAAGGATTTGACCTCCTTGTTATGGGCAGACCGGAGGGACCGGGATGTTATTGTTATATGAACACTTTGCTAAGGAAGATCGTTGACTCGCTTTCGAAGAACTATCCTTACTGTGTAATGGACGCTGAAGCTGGATTGGAACATTTTAGCAGGCGGACAACGCGAGATGTTGATGTACTCTTGATCACAACAGATCCAAGTTCGCGAGGAGTTATGACGGCGAAGCGAATAGTCGAGCTGGTGAAAGAATTGAACACGAAGTTCGGGAAGATATATGTTGTAGCCAACAGAGTGACGCCCGAAGTGGCTGAAAACGTGAAGAATCAAATTACATCTTTAGGCCTTGAATGTCTGGGAATGGTCCCGGAAGATCCTTTGATACAACAGTTTGACTTAGATGCAAAACCGCTTACGGAACTGCCGGAGGCATCTCTTGCTCATCGGTCGATTGAAGCGATAGCTGAGCGATTGAAGATTCAATGAAAACCGAAAGTAAAGATACGAATATAGCTACACCCGCCTACAAATTATCCTTGTAGTCACATTCTCTCTGAAAGGTCCATTCCTAATACAGCCATCCCGTTTCTGAGAACTATCTTTATCGCTCTTACGAGTGCTCCTCTTGCGTACCTGAGAGCCTTGTCTTTGACATGTATTACGTCGACTTTCTCATAGTACTCATGGAACTTCTCAGCAAGCATATTGCAGTAGTTCGCCATGTCGTCAGGCCTTAGATTATCGGCGGCCTCACAGAAGATTTGTGGAAACCTTGAGATTTCGAAGATTAGTTTTCGTCCAAGCGCATCATCTATCAGTTGATAGTCTATTTCCGGAGGCGATTCGCCAAGCTTTCTGAGGATTCCAACTGCTCTCGTATACGCATAGTTTATGAAGGGTGCACTATTGGTTTCGAAGTTGAGAACCTTGTCCCAAACGAATACAACATTCCTAGTTGGTTCAACTGATAGTAACGCATATTTCACTGCGCTTATGGCAATGGTATTTGCAATCTGCTTTCTTTGATCCTCTGGCAGGTCGGGGGTTCGTTTACTTACTTCAGCTTCAGCTCTTCGAACAGCCTCATCGATTACCTCATCGAACGTGATAAATCTTCCCCGTCTGCTGGACATCTTGTACCCCGGAAGTTCGACCAGCCCATAAGCGAAATGTCGTTGGTTTGAGGCGAAGCCCTTGTAACCTAGGGCGCAGAGAGCTATCTTCAAGTGGAGCTGCGCGAGCGTCTGCTCAGCTCCAATTACATTCACAACTCTTTCGACTCTCTCGAACTTCCATAGGCTATATGCAATATCCCGAGTTGTATACAGTGTTGTGCCATCAGACCGCGTGAGTGTTAGTGACGGGATATGGTGTTCACTGCTTACCCCAAGTAGCGGCCTCAAACCGAAATCCTCGACTATTCTCTCTGCATCAAGTTGAAGGGTGCCATCCATCTTCGTCACGTAAGGGGTTCTAGAGAGCTTATCGACAACACTGGCGACTCTTCCGCTCCAAATAAGATCGCTCTCCCAATCCCAAGAGTCGAATTCAATACCTATTCGAGACAGTGTCTCCTCGAACCCTCTCAAGCATAGCTGGCTGACATTTCTTATCAGCTGTTTGGCTTTCTCTTCCCCTTTCTCATATTGCTGTAGAAGTTCGTTCACAAGCGCATCCGGATCGGGGTCGCTAGAGATCTCTTTCAGTAGTTTGCTGAACAGATCGGGATATTTGCCTTCAAGTTCTGCTGCAATTGAAACCCATTCATCAAGCTCTGTTTTCAGTTTCGAAAGATCATCGTTCCCTGCATCGAACTCTTCCAAGGCCTTTATTCTCTTCTTCAAACTTTGAATCTGAACAAGACAGGCCGTAACGCTGTAGATCTGCCCGACAAAGTGATCCGGTTTCCCTTTGACATCAGGTATCCCTAGCTTGCTGAATCCGTAAGCGATTATCGCTGTTTGTCGTCCGGTATCGTCAATATAGTAGTGCCTGACTATTTTGTATCCTCTAGCTTTCAGCATCCGAGCCAGAGCGTCTCCGAGAGCAGGGTTTCTAGCCTGCCCGATATGTATGGCATGAATAGGGTTCACACTAGTGTGTTCAACCATTATCCTCTTGGGTTCCTCCACTTTCACAAAACCATATCGATCTCCAAGCTTGTTCGCAGACTCCAAAATCTCCTTCGTCGCTCCCGAATAGTTGAGGTGAAAGTTCAAATATCCTGAGCCGCCCACTTCAACTCTCTCTACCCACTTGGCTTGCGATATATCGACTACTTGAACCAACTCTTTTGCTAACTCTAGTGGAGGCTTCCTCAATTCTTTCGAGAGCTCAAAACAGATTGAAGATGCAAGTTCGCCGAACTCAAGTGTGGGCGGGATCTCAAGCTTAAGTAGAATGTCTGCATAATTGGGATCTAGGCTCACCAAGGCTTTTCTAAGTAGAGCCTCACATTCTTTCGCAAATTCCCCAAAGGGGTTCTCGATCAAGTGTTGCTTCTCCATGTTCTTGGCGGGCTCGGTGGGATTCGAACCCACGATCTCCGGCTCCGGAGGCCAGCGTCTTCATCCTGACTAGACTACGAGCCCGGAATCTACCGCATATTCTAGACTATTTGAACTATTAAGTTCGTTTCTCCGCTCCTTCACTTGATAAACTCTATGCCAGCAACCAATTAAGAACGAGACCCTCCAAGCCTTTTCTATTTTCATACTTCCGCCCTGAAAGAACAGACAATCTTAAATTCGAACTACTTCGACGTAAAGGCTTATGGAGGATTTCCGAATGGGCGACAGTAAGAGAGTTTGGGTTGCAAGAGACTATATGAAATGCAGCGGATGTAGAAGATGTGAAATTGCTTGTTCGCTCTCCCATGAGAAGATGATATGGCCTGAAGCGTCTAGAATTCGCATCTTCATGCTTGTGCCCGGCGTAGAGGTCCCCCACTTCTGTTCTCAATGCGACAATTATCCCTGCATTGACTCTTGCCCTGTCAGCGCATTGTCAGTAAGCAAGAAGACAGGCGCAGTCTTGGTCGACAAGAAATCATGTACAGGCTGCGGCCAATGTATAGACGCATGTCCAGGCAGGATCCCGCATCTGCATCCTAAAGATGGTTACGCGCTCATCTGCGACTTGTGCAGCGGGGACCCAGAATGTGCGAAAGCTTGCCAGGCTGGAAAATGGAATGCTTTGGAAACAGTCCGTAAGATGCCTCTCGGCAGTGAGAAGTACCAGTACAAACTGTACTCTAGAAAGCCCGAAGATATCACGAAGGATCTTATCGTAACTCTTTACGGAGAATCTGGAAAGGGGCTGATTTAATATGCGCGGTTACGCTGGCAAGTTTCTCGAGATAGATCTTGAAACAGAGAAAGTCAAGGACGTCAAATTTGGCGAATCGGTCCTGAGGCAATATATTGGCGGTAGAGGTCTTGCCACAAAGATTCTTTGGGATCGTCTGGGCTCGAAGTGGGATACAGTCGACTCGTTAGGACCGGAAAACGTGTTGCTAGTTCTGACAGGTCCTATGACAGGGTACTTTCCGGGAGGTCGAGTTTGCGTTTCGGGGAAGTCTCCACAGAGCAACGGCATTGTCGGGTCGACTATAGCGGGCGAATTTGGAGTCGAGCTGAAGTGTTCAGGTTATGATGGCATAATTCTTACCGGAGCTGCTTCCAAGCCCTCCTACCTTCTTGTCGTAGACTCTCACGTCGAACTAAGAGACGCGAGACATATCTGGGGCCTCGAGGCGAAAGAGGCGCTCAAAGCTCTTGTGGCGGAAGGAAGGGAGAAGGTAAGAGAACTGAAGCCTGGACAAGGCGAGTTGAAAGAGCCTTCGGTCCTGTACATAGGTCCTGCTGGTGAAAGGAAGGTTAGGATTGCTTCCGTAATGGCGAAGTGGACTCATGCGGCGGGGTACGGTGGCTACGGCGCGGTTATGGGGTCTAAGAACCTCAAGGCGGTTGTCGTCAAGGGCACAGGGCCACTGCCGAAGGTTGCTGACTTCAGTGCTGTGAAGAGGCTCATCGAGAAGGTATGTAGGGACTGTTACGAGAACGATGCATTCAGGAGGTGGGGAACAGCCTTCGTTGGATACGATGTCGGCTATCGCTTGAGCGCTGAGCCTATTAGAAATTGGCAGGAGGAATGGCATGACGAAAAGACGTTTGGAGTCGATCGGTTTGAGGAGAGAGTATGGGTTAAACGTTACTGGGGAGATTTCGGCTGTCCAACGACTTGCATAAAAATCGCTATGCCGAAGGTTGGTCCTTTTAAAGGCATCATAGGTGACAACCCAGACTATGAACTGCAAGCCTACTTGGGAACAAATCTCGGCACCTTCAGCCCAGAAGATAGCGTGTACCTAACTGCTCGGATAGATGAACTTGGGATGTGCGGTATAAATGCAGGCAACGTTCTAGGATTCGCAGGGGAGCTCTACCAACGAGGTCTCCTAACGAAAGAAGATCTCGATGGCATAGAATTGAAGTGGGGAGACGTTGAAGCATTTGAAGCTTTGGCTAGGAAAATCGCCCTTCGTGAAGGGATTGGAGACAAACTAGCAGAAGGTTCGTATCGTGCTGCGCTGCAGCTGGCGGAGACGAAAGGTCGAGAAGTTTTACGTTACGCTGTTCACTCCAAAGGAATAGCTATAGGAGCCCACGGCGTGAGAAGCAGACTGGACTACCCGAGCAGTTTCTCATACGCATGCTCTGTCCAAGGCGGGGATCACACGTCAATCGCTCAATTACCCCTTGACCACGACAATAGCGAACTCACTCTAATGCTAGCTGACTCAGGGGTGTTCTGCTGGTTCAATACATTCTCTCTTACAAAAGGGATTACTTGGAGATTCCTTAGAGCTGTTACCGGCTGGAAGATAACTAGGAGAGAATGGTATGAAGAGATGGCCCCGAGGATACTTCATATCCAGAGAGCCACATTATTGTTGGGCGGACCCGACTTGAGGTGGATACCGCTCACCGACGACGAGAACCCTCCGAGGTTCTACGAACCGCTTCCTTCAGGACCGAAATCCGGCGAGAAGGTTACGGAGGCACAGCTGAACGAGATGAGAAGAGAATACTTCGATGCCGTTGGATGGAACGAAAACGGCGTACCAAAGTCCGAAAAACTCAGATCGCTAGGCTTGGCCGATGTGGAAAGAGTCTTGAAAGCCAAATTGAAGATATGAATGCACATCGCATGAATAACGGCTGAATGTGATCATCCGTCCAGCGCCTCCAGATATCTAATTGGACGGAAAGTCTTATCTAGACACAGCATCATCACTCTGTAGCAGGGAAAATTGCTATGACAGAAGAAAAAGTTTCTAGAAGAGGCTATATGAAGTACGTCGGTGGCATTGTCGTCGTCGCGGTTGTTGCCGCTGCAGGATACGGCATATATGAAGCAACGAAACCTCCTCCAACAACACCTACACCAACCCCCACGCCAACACCAACTCCAACTCCTACGCCCACGCCGACACCTACTCCGTCGCCTGTTAAGTTACACGTAACTTTGGTTTCAGAGCCGAAGGTGGTCCAGCTTAAAGAGTTCCTAGGAGAATTCAAGGACAAGACCGGGATAGATGTTTACTTGGAAGCGTTGCCATATCCGACTTTAGAAGAGAAACAGATGATTGAACTATCTGGGAGAAGCGGCGCCTTGGATATAGTTCACGTAGACTGCGTTTGGGTCGGAAGATATGCTGCGCCAGAATGGACTAAGCCAGTTGATGATTTGGTTGAAAGGGACAAAGCTGAACTGAACTTAGATGACTGGGTCTGGCGATGCGTAGAGGAACAGGGAGTGTGGGAAAAGAAGGTCTACGGTTTCCCATTCATCACCGCTGTCCACGCATGCGCGTATAGAACAGACATATTTGAAGAGTTTGGTTTAACGGAGAAGAACTTGGAGACTTGGGATGACCTCTACGAAACTTGCAAGCTTCTGCAGCCAGAGCTGAAGAAAAGAAAAATGTATCCGCTGACGTTCATGGGCAAGAGAGGTGTGCAGTGTACGTGTAACTTCTTCAACTTCATTGGGTCTTATGGTGGACAAGTATATAGTGGCCATGCGTCAGGTCCTGTAACCTATGAACCGCAGATCAATAGCCCTGAGGTCCTTAAGGGACTTGAGATGTTGGTTAAGTTGAAGGGAGTCGCGGATCCCAGCGTCGTAGACTACGACTGGGATGAGTGCATGTCAGCATTTGCTTCTGGGAGAGACGCTATAAACCTGCAGTGGACGAATGCTTATCCAAAAGTTCTTGAGACAGCGGCGCCGGAGGTTAAAGGCAATTGGAACGCCACATTTACGCCGGGAGTTAAACAATCAGATGGAACGGTAAAGCATACACCATGTTTCGGCGGTTGGTCGTTGCAGATACCCGCGGATTCGAAGCACAGGGAGGAAGCGTGGAAGTTTATGAAATGGGCTACCACCCCAGAGATGGATCTGCGCTTGGTGCCGTATCAAGACCCCGGCAGGAAGTCAGCCTTTACGAATCCTGAGTCGGTAAAGAGATTCTTCTACTTTCCACTTACAATGGAGTCGTTGGGCATGGGATTCGGTAGACCAAGAATACCGCCGTGGCCTGAGATGTCAGATGCAATGGGCATGGAGGTCAACGCAGCACTGGTTGGATTGAAGACTCCGAAGAAAGCGCTGGACGACCTGCAAACTAAATACTTAGACATACTCAAGAAATCGGGTTTCTATAAAGGATAGAAGCCCACCACTTCGTTTTTTAACTTCCCCCTTTTTCTGGTATGAGAGAAGCGATAAAGGTAATGCGTGACATGAAGAGAAGTTTACGGACAGTTTTTTCGAGGCATGCTCCGTATTTCTTCCTCATGCCTGCTGTGATTCATCTACTCGCTGTCGGAATATTCCCGCTGATCTATTCCTTTTGGATAAGCCTTAATTCATATGAATTGATTGTGAAAGGCGGTTTCGTCTCATTCGAGGGCTTAGGAAACTATGTCGACGCGCTTCTTTCACCCGAATTTCAAAACTCCGCCTTCCTCACTATAATCCTCGTTTGTCTCGCTGTCGGCGCCGAGTTCGTCCTCGGACTCGGACTCGCCCTGCTCCTGAATAAAGAGTTCAGGGGAGTGAACTTTCTCAGAGCAATTATTGTCATGCCGTTGTGTATGACGCCTGTCTCTGTGGGACTCATGGGAAAACTCCTCTTTGAGAGCAGAGATTTCGGGATAGTTAACTATATCCTACGTTTTTTCGGGATAGCTCCTACCATTTGGCTTCAGGATCCAATATGGTCACTACCTGTAGTGGCCTTGGTGGATATCTGGCAGTGGACTCCATTTATGGCGCTTGTCTTCTTGGCTGGTCTTCACGTTCTGCCCACGGAACCCTTTGAATCAGCTAAGGTAGATGGGGCATCTCGCTGGCAGACACTACGCTACATAACCATGCCGATGCTGAGGTCTCTAGCTCTGACGGCATTCCTGATAAGGCTAATGGATGCCACAAAAACCTTTGACATATTATATGTGATGACTGGGGGAGGCCCGGGCAATAGGACAGAGGTCTTGAGCCTACACATATACTTAACCGGTTTCAAATGGATGCACATAGGGTATGCGACAGCTATGTCGTTTATTCTTCTCTTGGCCATAATAATAACTTCAATGGCTCTAAGTAGGAGAGCTAAGATCTAGGTGAGATGATATTGCAGACACACAAGCGAAAACTCAAGCTCGAAACTGTAGGTATTTACGGCATTTCAATGATAGTAGCGGTGATCGTTCTGTTCCCTATTTATTGGATGGTGGCGACATCTTTCAAGCCGCGGGTACTGATATTCGCTGAAAATCCAGTTTTCGTGTTCAAACCGACACTCGATGCTTATCTATATCTCTTCGCAGGTGGAGAGAATTTTGGGCAATACATAATCAATAGCGCTATAATAGCGACTGGTAGCGCATCTTTGTCTCTCATACTCGGCTGTCTAGCAGGATACGGTATAGCAAGGTTCCAATTCAAGGGAAGAAACAATATCGCCTTCTGGATTCTCTCTCAAAGAATGATGCCCCCCATTGCCGTCGCCATACCTTTATTCATTTTGTGGGGGGTCGTTGGGCTGTCAGACACTCTCCCCGGTTTGATAATAGCACATACAGCTTTCAACGTTCCTTTCGCGGTCTTCTCAATGGGAAGCTATTTTCAGGAGATACCTGCTGATGTTGATGAGCAAGGGATGATCGACGGACTATCGAGGCTCGGCGCGTTTCTGAGAATCTCCTTTCCTCTAGCGGCACCGGGAGTCATAGCGACCAGTATACTCCTCTTCATCCTCTCATGGAACGAGTTTCTACTCGGGCTGGTTCTCGCTGGAATGAATGCGAGACCGGCAACGGTGGCTACAACAGTCTTCCTTCCAACATCAGCCAGAGAGACCATGTGGGGAGAAGCGAGCGCTTCAGGGGTTCTCCTTATGGCTCCGGTCTTGATATTTGCACTACTACTTAGAAAATATTTAATCAGAGGATTAACGCTGGGCGCTGTCAGAGGATAGAGCTGAAACTGCTTACCTTGAATCTGGCTCTTCTTGGCGAATGAGGGAGAATGTTGACAAAATATGTATTTCGAGATTTCTTGCGACATATATATTTTTTCAGTCGAGAAAGCCATTCTGCATCATTGCCAAGCCTGAAGAGATGGCTGAGGAAGAGTGATCAGGTTGAGTCATGGCCCTACGATGGGTCTGCGGCAGTTGAGATGTCATAATATGAGATTCTTTACAGATCCTCTACCCAAGATCCTCGAAAATATATCGAGAAGCACTGCGTACTGAAGAGCTCTCGCAGATGACCCTGCCGGTACATTCCCCAATCGGTACACAACTCATCTCGATATATCTAGCTACTGAGGATTTGTTTCATGCGTGGAACGAGAAAGGGAAGCTTTCGATGTCACAAGGAAAAGTTAACTTTTCAGACTTTTTCAAAAAGTTAACTTTTCTTCTCAACATAGGGACCAATAGGTCCTATTTGATTTGGTTCTGCCAACCTAGAGGTATCAAGATTCCCTCAGGTTCATCTGGACCTGTGAGTCGGGTCGTCTCTTGAGATTGAAATAATGGATTCCTTAAACAATCCATTATTATCGCTTCAAGATAGGTGTCTTCTGGACGGATGTAGATTGCATACCCAAAACTGATCGCATTACCCCTGAGAAAGGAAGCAACCCACGGATCCTCAAGGTCTCCAGCAAGCTCCTCGCAATGATGTCCATACTCCCCAAAGACAAGATGAAAGTGTTTCGAGGTTACCCATTGCGAGGCTTCACCAGACCATTCCGACGGCAATGGAGAAGAATAGCTCAGAAGCTTGGAAACCCACAGATCGCACAAATCCACTTCCATACGCTGAGACATTGGAAGGCAACTGTGGAATACCATAGGACGAAGCATATCCTTCACGTAATGAAGATACTGGGTCACAGGAACATCAAGAATACGTTGATCTACATGCAACTGGTCAACTTTGAGAATGAAGACGAGCGCATATGTAAAGCAGCTAGGACGGTGAAAGAAGCGAAGGTTCTCATAGAACAAGGCTTTGAATATGTCTGCGCCGTCGAGGATGCCAAGCTCTTTAGAAAACGCAAATAGTCTGTGGATTCATCCTTTGGAGCCGGGTGTGGGAGTTGAACCCACGTCCTGCGGGTCTCCACAGGTTTTTCTGCAGCCCGCCGCCTGAACCGTTCGGCCTTCGGTGGCGTCTAAGCCAACCCCGGCCTTTTTCGCCCGGCTATC
>Ga0315314_1004450_pt1 | contig 10505 bp, 6 predicted proteins | sample TDP9_MG_FD_203631 | JGI IMG/M metagenome (GOLD analysis project Ga0315314, IMG submission 203631) | Freshwater sediment microbial communities from Lake Towuti, South Sulawesi, Indonesia - TDP9 | ecosystem: Environmental > Aquatic > Freshwater > Lake > Sediment | place: Indonesia: South Sulawesi... | reverse complement strand
TATCGAAGAAGGAGAAGGAAGAAGGCTTCAGAAGCGTTTTATTCCGGCTGGATGGCTTGGTACTACTGCTATGATCTGAGGAATAAAACCGCAAAGCTTAAGCCACGCTAGCTCCAGTCCAGTTTAGAACGAAATTCCAGAAGCCTTAAATTGCAAAACCTCAATATTTTTTAACGTCAGACTTTAAAGGGAGAAGGAGAAAATGAATAAAAAGAATTTTCTGATGACAATTTCCACCGCAATCATCTTATTAAACATTGTTGGAGTAACGCCTGCATTCTCCATGGAACCCGGACCAGGCGAAGGCGAAGCAACAATTTACGTATACCCATCACTTACAAACTTGACAAGTCCCCCATACATTGTCAATAGCACCTTCACAGTTCAAGTAAGAGTCGCCAACTACACCCAAGTTGCAGGCTACCAAGTTAAACTGGCCTACGACAACAGCCTTCTGAACGTAACAGCCCCAGCTAAAGTTGCTTACGCTCCAGACGGAGACCACATATTTCCTTACGCCGCATTCAATCCAATAGCAGCCTCAATAGGCATGCTCAACGCGACCCACCAGTACTTCATGAAAACCGCCACTTCTACCGGGGGAGTGGAATACAGTGGAACAGACGCCGGACTGGTAGTAGTAAACTTCACAATACTTAAGGAACCAGACGCTGGGAAAACTCTCTCATGTGCGTTTTGGCTTGAACCCTCTGACACATACACGTTTGATGAGTGGATAGAGGAAAACGATGAAGAAAGAATAGACGGTTTCTATCAAATCGTTTCATCTATTCCTCCGCCGCCACCTCCACCCCCGGCAAAAATAACATTTGAACCTGAAAGAACAGTGAATGCAACCTTGACCCCATGCAACAATTTCAACGTAAGCGTGAAAATAACAAATGCAACAAATGTTCATGGCCTTCAATTCAAATTCGCATTTAACCAAACAGTCCTAACCATCGTAGACGCCTATGCGGGCGACTTTTTAATTGGCGCAACACCCAGCAAGGCAATAAACAACACTGAAGGCTACATAATATTTGGTTTGCAACTCTCGCCCTCAGATCCGCCTGTGAACGGAAGCGGCACATTAGCCATCATAGAGTTTCACGTGGAATCCTTAGGGGAAAGCGATTTAACATTTGTCGGGGCTGAAACATGGCTTAGAGACCCAGAAGGACAAGATCTGCCATACGAAACTTTTGACGGATATTTCAACAACATGATGGTTCCTAAACTCGCTGTTGACCCGCCAGTAATATTTGATCCAACTTTAGTTCCTCCAAAAACCTTCCAAATCAATATAACACTGGCTGAAGTTGACGATCTCTACGACTATGAATTCAAACTGGGCTTTGACCCTGCAGTTTTGGCGTGTATAAAACTTGAAATTCACGATGTTTTCAATGAAACGAATTACACCCCTCAGTTCTCAGTGAATAACACATTGGGAGTCGCATGGGTTAGAGTTGACTACTATGAACCAGCAGTTCCAATCTCAACGATGGAACCAGTGGCTCTGGTGACGTTGACCTTCAGAATAAAGGCAATGGGAATGAGTGCACTTGATCTATATGACACTGAGCTTAGCAACACTAGGGGAGGCTTAATTGAACACGAAGTATATGATGGGTTGTTCATGTCTGTAATAAGAGACGCTGCCATGGTAAGTGTTACTCCAAATCTTGGCATAGTCTATGAAACATGGATTGTCAAAATAAACGTGACAGTTAGAAACGAAGGAAACCTGACTGAAGACATAGATGCCAAAGTTTACTATGGAACAAGTAATCTGATCGGAACACTACACTTCCTTGGGGTTGAACCAAACCAAGAAGCAAGCTTAACGATAGACTGGAACACAACTGGAGTTAAACCCTGCACAAACTACACCATATGGGCTGAAGCTGTTCCGTTACCATATGAAACTGATCTCGGAGACAATACACTCTATGACGGTGGAGTAAAGATCAAAATGATGGGCGACGTAAACGGCGACGGAAGAGTAGAAGGTAGGGATGTGGCTGCTGTGAATGCCGCGTTCGGCTCCTATCCTGGGCATCCGAGATGGAACCCTGACGCAGACTTGAACGGTGACGGAAGAGTCGAGGGAAAAGACATAGCATTGGTTGCCAAGAATTACGGTAAAACGTGCCCTCCATAATCTTTCCCCTTATTTTTATATTTGTCTTTATCATCATAAATTAGCTTGCTGTGGAATCCCATATGAAAAGCCGAAACTTTAAACACGCATTGTGGTTGCTCATCATTGCAATCTTAACTTCAAGCATAATCCAAACCGCCTTCTTAGCACGTAAAAGTAGCGCTATGGAACCTGGACTCGGAGAAGGATATGCAACAATTTATGTCTCTCCAATGCCTATAAATCTGACGAGTCCTCCATATCATGTAGGCGATAAATTCTCTGCTGAAATAAGAATCACTAACTACTCGCAGGTTGCAGGTTGGCAACTTAAGCTCGTATACGATAAAAGCCTTATCAACGCATCGTCAATTGACGATGTGTTTATTGCCACAGACCACGTATTTCCAGATGAAAGAAATTATACTTCTCCACCCGTATCCATCGGAGCTTTCAACACAACCCATCAATATATTATGAAAGTTGCCGTAACCTTCGGAGCAATAGAATACAACGGTTCAGACGCTGGACTGCTGGAAATAAACTTCACGATTATGGCTGAGCCGGCTCCATGGGAGACCTTTTCGTGTGTGCTTTGGCTTGAGCCCGTTGACACTTACACATTCGACGAGAATATAGAGGAAAATGATGAGACTAGAATTGATGGCTACTACGAAATTGCAGGTCCGAGACAGAGCGAGTCTGGGCCCGGCGAAGGCTATGCAACAATCTATGTCTTTCCAACAACTGTCAATTTGACGAGTCCTCCGTATCGGTTGAATGATAAATTCTCTGTTGAAGTGCGAATTCACAATTACTCTCTTGTGGCAGGTTGGCAGGTTAAGCTTGTCTATAACAAAAGCCTTCTACAGGTTTCATCAGTCAGCGATGTAGCTTATCCCTTGTCTGCAGGTTTCTTATTTCCGGATGGATCCTACTCTTATGTGTCGCCATCGATAGCTGATTTTAACTCAACGCATCAGTACGTTTTGATGAATGCTTCTGTTCAAGGAGCGGTAGGATACAACGGAACAGACGCAGGTCTAATGGTAATAAATTTCACAGTAGTTAGTATTCCGCGGAAAGGTGAAACTGCTTCGTGTGTGCTTTGGCTTGAACCTGTTGACACGTACACGTTTGACGAGAATATGGAGAAAAATGATGAGACTAGAATTGATGGCTACTTCATTATTGCCGTCCAGAAGCAAGATGAAACTACATTTCCCGATGCCGTAATAATAGCGGCTGCAATAGTCTCTATTGTTGCCGTAGTTCTCGCTTTGCTCCTTGTTAAGAAGAGAAGAAAAGCGTTCAAAAAACGCTGATTTTCTTCACTTTTTCTGAATGCTGCCGTTTTTTACTTATTTCAGAACAGTAAATTTCAAATAGGCATGCATAGCAATATGTAGGGTTTAGGTGGAAAATATTGAGTAAACTTTGGAATGATGCTAAGGGAGCAGAGAAACTCTTATGGACGATTGTCGTTTTGAGTCTAATGCTTAGTATGGTAGCAGTTTTTCACGTAAAAGCGCAAGGTGAAGGATACGCAACAATTTACGTAAATCCACCAACCACGGATTTGACGAGTCCCCCATACATCGTAGGTGACACTTTCACGGTTGAAGTGAGAGTCTCCAATTACTCTCAAGTAGCAGGATATCAGGTTAAACTTGTTTATGACAACAGCCTTCTGAACGTAACAGCCCCAGCTAAAGTTGCTTACGCTCCAGACGGAGACCACATATTTCCTTACGCCGCATTCAACCCGGTAGCAGCCTCTGTAGCTATGCTCAACGCCACTCACCAATATGTTATGAAGACTGCCACCACTATTGGAGCAGTTGAATATAACGGAACAGACGCGGGATTAATCGTAGTGGAGTTTACGATAGTGTCTGTGCCGCCAAAAGGAGAAACCTACATATCTGCACTCTGGCTTGAACCGGTGGACACGTACACATTCGACGATAGTATAGAAGACAACGCAGAAACATTGACAGACGGTTCTTACAGTATCACATCGACAGTGGCGAATCACCTTGAAGTATCACCTACCACGAAAGTTTTGCCAGAAATAACAGGCGACAAAATTGTTGGAACAGACAAGGCAAAATTCACAATGGACGTACTTATCAAAAACGTAAGCACAACTGACGACATAATAATAGTGCAATGGGAGATGAATTACACCAACACCTATCTGAACTGCACAATCGTGGATGAAGGAACGTTCATGAACAATTCAGTGTGGGCTCCTTACGGAACCTTCTACGGTTGGCTTGTGGACGAATATGACACTGTAAGCAGAATCACATTCTTCGTGATGATAAACCCCAATTTAACCACAGGTGAATGGGACTGGCCGGAGCGTCCACAAGGAGAAGGAGTACTAGCCACTATTCGGTTTGAGGTTATACATCAACCCTTCGCCCCTGAAAGTGTGTCCTTCCCACTTAAATTAGCCGGAGTTTTCGGTCAATTCTTCATAAACACCAGTATTGAATATGTTCCATATGGTCCGCCGATAAACGCGACATTCACTCTTAATGGCTATAACTACAAGAAACCTATTGCAGCTTTTGCATATTCTCCAGAACCAATTGAAGTCAACAAGACAGCAACGTTTGACGCTTCAACCAGTTATGGCTGGAGAAATGATAACGGCACATTAATTCAAGACGCTACTTACATAAAAGAATACGCTTGGGATTGGGGCGACGGCACAACAAACACGACAACAACCGCAGTTATAGCTCACACTTACAGCGATGTTGGAGCATACGTTGTGAATCTAACGGTTACAGACTATGATGACTTAACAAATTCAACGGTAAAGTCTGCTCTGGCTCTTGAGGTTGTAAGCCACACAGTAACCTATGATGTGCATTCGTTCATAGTTGTCACCATGAGCACAGGAAAAATAGAGAAGGACTCAATAGTTCTTAGACAACCGAACCGATGCCTATACTTCAACGTTACAGGAACAACAGGTACTCTAGGAATCCTGAACATAACTATACCAAATGAATTGCTAAGCGCTGCATCCCAAGACTGGATGGTAATACTGCAAGGGAGAATAGTTACAACCAGCAATGGTCTGATCGTGACACAGTTAAACGCGACACACACTATGCTTTCAGTAACCTTCACATTCGCCTCAGAAGAACCAGTGTATATCTTTGGCACGCAAGTTATTCCAGAGTTTCCAGGAAGCACTTTTGTCCTTGCGTCTATGGCAATATCCATGATTGCAGCTATGTCACTAGCGATCAAGAAGAAGCGTAAAAAATAATTTTTCCTCCCTTATTTTTATTTTTAATATCTTTCATCTTGTTAAAACGAATGTTGGGTTTGATGCCGTAAAGCCTTAAATATGCCATAAATTCTATTTCACTAAGCAATATAGCATCATAAACTATTAAGTGATTCACATGAATGCCAGTATCAAGAAGGCTAAACGTTTTCTATTTACACTTACATTAGTTGCATTAACAATTTTGACCCTTTCCCCCATCCTAATACCCTTGAAAATCGTGAAAGCTGCCACGCCCATCGTAAAAATGAATCCATCTTATGCTACTATCGGTCAAGAAGGGCAGCAAATTCCAACTACCCAGCCAGCAACAATTTCCATAGAAGTTGAAAATGTTGCTGACCTCTTTCTTTGGCAAGTAGTAATATACTATGATAATAACACTTTGTACACGCAAACTAACTGGATGTGGCTTCCGTCCAACCATGTCTTCAGTGGCAAAGGTTTCAATCCTATGGGTCCGAGTGCGGGGTCAGATGTTTATGGGCATTATATTATGATGAGTGTGGCGCTTCAAGGAGGCGAGCCCACTTTCACTGGGAACGGAATACTGTGCAAGATAAACTTCACAGCGGTTGGCGTTGCTGGAATTTCCTTCCTAAACTTCACGACGCCTATTGGAAGCAAAGTAGGCACGTACGAGACGTACATGTGGGACAGCTGGCTAGACGACATCCCAGCCAAAGGAGTAGAAGGAGTTGTGGAAGTAAAAGGACCCAGTATCGAGAAAAAACCAAGCATAGTAACGATAAGTGCTGACAAATCACTTGTATATTTGGGTGGCAGCGTAGACATAAATGGGAACGTAACCTTGCAAGACGAAACACCAAAACCCAGCGTTGACGTAATCATATACAACCGCTTAAAAACTGAAATAACCTTCGAAATCCTAGCAACTAGGAAGACAGACGCAGAAGGCCGCTACAACTACACTTGGACACCAACGATATTTAATCTACCTTCTGGGAATTCATCTTGCATTTACGAATTCAAAGCCGCATGGCTGGGAGATGAAACAACCAGTGGCAACGAAAGTCAGATAATAAGCATAACACTAGTGAAGATGCTGATTTACATTAGAACTGACGGAAGCGTTGAGCCAAAAGAAGCGCCAATCCTTACCGCTGACAACATCACATACACTTTCACTGGCAACATTAGTAGTCCCATCGTCGTTGAGAGAAGCAACATAATAATCAATGGAAACGCGTATACTCTCCAAGGCTCCGGAAATGAAGATGGATTCTATCTATCAGACTTAAATAATGTTACAATTCGAAATCTCAACATCAAAGATTTCCTACACGGAGTTTACATCAACTCTTCGTTAAAAATCACTATTTCTGCAAACAATCTTGAAAACAATGCCTATGGCATCCGCCTCTCAGGTTCCTCTAGCAACTGCAATGCCTCCCGCAACAACATAACAAACAATGGAATGGGAGTCTATCTGTGGGAATCATCTAACAACACCATCTTTGAAAACAAGATAACACAAAACAATGGTAACGGCATTTATCTATTCAACTCAGTTGGTAACATCATTTCAGGAAGCAACATATCTAGCAATAGTGATATTGGTATCTATCTCCATTTCGCATCTGGCAACACAATTTCAGAAAACAACATAGCAAAAAATCAAGCGGATGGCATACTTCTCTTGGAATCTAGCAACAACATAGTTGCCGGGAATAACATAACAAATAACATCGACAATGGTGTCTCCATATCTGGTTCATCTGGCAATGCGATCTCTAGAAACAAAATAGTAGGCAATTTCGATGGTGTCCTGTTTTCGAATTCGCTTAATAACGCTGCCTCTGAATGTGACATATCAGATAACGGCAATTCTGGCGTCTATGTCTACATCTCGTTCAACAATACTATTACCAAAAACAACATGACAAGCAATGGTTATTGGGGCACAATTCTCTTAGAATCACTCAACAATACGATCTCTAAGAACAACATAACAAAGAACCCCAGAGGCATCGAACTCTATTTCTCATTCTACAACATAATTTACCATAACAACTTCATCGACAACACCGACCAAGTTCACTCCATCAACTCAACAAACACTTGGTACAAAGCCTATCCTATTGGCGGAAACTACTGGAGCGACTACGTAGGCGCTGACCTACTAAGAGGTCCCTACCAGAATGAGACTGGAAGCGATGGAATAGGCGACACAGAATACACTATTAGCGCAGATAACATTGACAGATATCCACTCATAAAAGCATACTTCCCATTGTTCGGCGATTTAAATGACGACAGAAAAGTAGATGGAAAGGACGTAGGCACCGTATCCAAATTCTTCGCATCATATCCAGGACACCCAAGATGGAATCCAATAGCTGATGTAAACCAAGATAAAAGAGTCGACGCCAAAGACATTGGGCTGATAGCCAAGAACTTTGGAAAGACAAGCTGGTAACAGAAGAGAAAGCTACACAGTAAAGGGCGATTATGCTTAGACCTAACTAGGGTTTCGCTGTTTTACGAGCGAAAGTCACATAACCAGTATGCCCAGTCATCAAAGTCTGCGGACGGGTTTTTCCTCTTTCAACTTGCATTCCACGCATTAAACATTCAACACTTTCTATATCTACGAAGCCATTTTCGTTTAAGGCTTCAACCGTTTTGACGACCTGGTCTATTGTTGGACTAAAGGAAACTATGGTTCCACAGGATTTCAAGGCATTGTAAGCGTTTGGAACGACAAGCCAAGGCGTTGCCAAATCAAGAATAACTGCATCCACATCGCTTTCATCTATCCCAATTGTGACGTCCTTGTTCTTCAATTCAACAAAATCAAATAGGTTAGCGCGCTTCAGATTTTTCTCCGCAGTTTTCAGAAATTCCTCCCTGATTTCGTAGCTGTAAACTTTGCCTTTTGGCTTAACAAAATGAGCCAGAGCTGTGGTCAGCGCTCCTGTACCAGTTCCAGCTTCCACAACGCAGCTTCCCGGGCCTATTCCGCTGAACACTACTATTAAGGCTATGTCCTTCGGGTAGGTTATCTGCGTCTTCCGCACAGACTTCATAATGTAATCGCGTAACAACGGCTTTAAAGCAATAAACTCAATCCCCAAACTGCTTAGAACGCTAGAGCCATATTCCCTTCCAACCAAATCGTCAAACTTTATGAAACCCTTATGCGTATGGAAACTTTTGCCAGCCTCAACCTTAATCAAATATGTTTTTCGCTGGCTTAAGTAAAGGAGGATGTAGTCGCCTTCGCCTATTTTTTGAGCTGACAAAGCCTTTTCACTATGGTGTGTATTTGAAGGGATGCTTTGAGCGGTCTTTGTTCTCTATCAACTCGTCCATTGTGGGTCTGCCTTCTATTGCCCTGCGAATACCGTGACGCATAGCCTTATAATTGTTTATGTAAACCCGTTGCCTATCAACAGCCGTAGGATGAACAAACACGTTCGCAATGATAATCAAGTCTTCAGCAGCCGCCTTCGGAACGGTGCCATCAGCAACGCTGTCAATAACCGCCTTTGCAACAGCGGTCTGAGCTGGTCCATAAATCATGCTGGCTTGCCGCATACTCGTAATCGTCACTGTAGGAACAATTAGTGTTACTGGCTTAACAGCCAGATTTGGCTCCAAAATAGCCAACAACGGTTCATGCCCAGGTGTCGGAGTAGCCTTAGCCTTTGCGAAAGCTTCGCCTACTGGTCCATCGGTTTTGCCTATCAGAAGGTCTATGTGAGCGACTTCTGCGCCCTGTCCTGCCAAGGCTTCGCCAACCCGGAGTTTGAAGTCTTTTATGATCTCTGGCGTTATGTTTATTGCCATAAATCGTTCTTCGATGGGCTTTTCAGTAATTTCGAACGTAATCAGTTTGGACGTTATTTTACCAATTTTTTCCAAATCCAGCCTTAACTCTTCTCTGGCCTCGTACGTTAATTCTCCCCCAACACTAAGCGGCTTTCTGACGGGTCCAACTTTTATCTTCATCATGTTTAGGGCTTCTTTTGTGCCCACCGCTCCACTTCCAGCTATTATTCTGGCTATTTTCTGCACTTTATATTGTAGTTCACGGGCTTTTTGCAGTTCGCCATTTTTCACATGGTTGTAAATTTGAACCCAAATGTCTGGTATTACATTGGCGCTTGCTAGTATAGCACCAGAGCATCCGGCAGCCAATCCTGCTACCACAACCTCGTCATGTCCGCACAAAACGTTGATTTTGTCTCTAACCTTCTCCAGCACGGCTAAAATGAAACTTAACTGTCCACTGCTGTCTTTTATACCAACAATATTTGGGATTTGTGCTAGGTCTTCCACCATCTGCCAAGGAAGCGGCAAGCCCGTGCATTGTGGGATGTTGTAGAGAATTATTGGCAAGTCAACGTTGCTTGCGATTGTGTCGTAATGCTCGTAGATTCCACGGTCTGTAGGCTTCAAGTAGAACGGTGTAACAATTAATGCTGCATCAGCGCCAGCATCTTTTGCGTATTTTGTCATTTCTAAGGCTTGGTCTGTTCCGCTGGCTCCAGTTCCAGCAACCACTCGAACGCGTCCATTAACTTCATCAACAACAGTTTTTATGACTTGCTTCTTCTCTTCTGTCGTCAAATTCACAAACTCGCCCGTTGTGCCACATGGAACAACGCCATGAACTCCTAGCTCAATGCACCGATTGACTAAAGTTCGCAGTCGTTCTTCGTCGATGGTTCTTCCGTCGTCAGTAAAAGGCGTGACTAATGCTGGTAAGATTCCCTCTGGTTTATACATGCGTAATCACCTTTCATTCTAAAACCATAATCGTTATATCATTTAAGCTTTGAATCCACCTTTGAAGAACCCAACCATCAAAGAAGGCCAAAAAATGAATGAAAATCTGGTAGCTCCATGCGGGTTGTACTGTGGATGGTGTCCCTTCTACGTTGTTGGATGTAAAGAGTTCACCTGCAAAGGCTGTTGGTCTCGAGAAAAATGCGTGATTAGAGATTGCGCAAAAAATAAGGGTTTAAAGCTTTGCACTTACTGCTCAGAATTTCCATGCCAGAAACTTTATGATATGTA
>Ga0315314_1004449_pt1 | contig 10507 bp, 8 predicted proteins | sample TDP9_MG_FD_203631 | JGI IMG/M metagenome (GOLD analysis project Ga0315314, IMG submission 203631) | Freshwater sediment microbial communities from Lake Towuti, South Sulawesi, Indonesia - TDP9 | ecosystem: Environmental > Aquatic > Freshwater > Lake > Sediment | place: Indonesia: South Sulawesi... | reverse complement strand
TAATGAGGTGTAGCTATGAGGTGTAAGGTGTATCTGGTGATGAGGTGTAATGAGGTGTAGCTATGAGGTGTAAGGTGTATCTGGTGATGAGGTGTAATGAGGTGTAGCTATGAGGTGTAAGGTGTATGGTGTGAAGTGTGAGTGCGAGGTGTGTCTATAGGTGTGTCTGTTAGACACACCGAAGTGTGAAGTGACCCCCGTCCCCAACTGGGGGAATCGCCACTCGGTTTTGGCTTCACCCCCTTTCAGTTTAGTATATCCCGCCACAAGACCGCTTGATACTCAGCCTCAGCAGCCAGCTCGGCAGGGAACAGACGGTTTGCCTTCCCGCTGAAGCCCACTCTGCCGTCCCATTCTGATAGGGGCGAGGCTCAATAGCTAAATTCCAGTCTTTATCTGGCGTAAGCTCATTTTGCTATTTTAGCTTTTATTAAAAAAGTAACTACTTCTTTTTCTTTTCTTAAGGCTCTTTTGTAAAGCATACTGGATTGTAGCAGATACGAAATTACTTTGCTAGCACCTTAATAGCCTACCTTATATGGATAGCCACAGGTTACCTCTTAACCGCAACCTTAACAACTGAATACAGCTAAAAGCCTAGCCTAACGCTTGCCCAGTCTAGGGCAAATAAAATGCCCCAGCTAGCTACTACCTAGCTAGGGCAAATCTAACACAGAAGGACGGTGCCAACTATGCTAGACTGGAGCAAGTATATCGCAGTAGCCGACAGATTTCAACACAAGGCAAAGAGGCAAGATAGAGACGACTTAAACCACGATATAATCGCAAGCCTTGCCGATACTCAACTGAGGCTAGACCAAAACGGTGGGGGTCAATTGTCCGAGTTAGCTATGCTACGGATAGCCTCTTGTCGGGTTGCCGACTATTGGCGTGCCGAATACCGCAACGGTAGGATTATCAGCCTCAATACCGTTATAGAGGATGAGGACGGTAACCAGATTGAACTAATTGACACTCTAGCTGATGACAAGGCAATTGACCTAGAGGCGTGGCTAGACCAAAGTCTTTGGCAGTTAGGTTTTCCAAAGAGGTTAGCTCAAATTGCCCGTAAGATTGCCTATGGTAGCAAGCTAACTGCTACCGATAGCCAATACCTTTGGCGATTTAGGCTAAAAGAGCAAAAAAGCCTCTTATGATGTAGAGATTTTGCCCTCCCCAAACGATTATATATAGTGGGAGTGCTGATAGTGCTAGCGGGTGGCAGGCTATCGGACACTCACTACTAGGCTAGGCTAGAGACTTGCCCACTCTAGCCGAGGCTAAAAGGGGGTGTGGCAATAGAACAATTAAATATCGTGGGCAAGCGTTCAGGTGAAGGCTTTGTAGCTCATAAGGCTATGCTGGTAAGCGCCCTGTCAAGAGCGTTAGCCGCTAGGGTAATGCTACTTGACTTGACCATTGGGCGTAAAGGCTTACTCGGATACCTTAAGGCTTTGGCGGGGTCTAATATCGTCAAGGTTATCCCGTCAAACGGTAGTGCTAGCGGGTCGCAGGCTACTATGAGTAAGAGGCTTAAGGTAATCTGTGGAGCTAATACCAGCTACCTAGCCGATGGCGACTGGCTGAAAGAGCCTAGCACAAAAGGTAAAGGCGGGACGCCTCTTACCTTCTGTGAGGTTAGGGTAAGTCCATCTAATACTGTCAAGCCTAATGTCGGAGCTAATGAGCTAGCCGAGGCACTAGCTAGAGTGCTACCGTTTACTGCTAAAGGCGATGACAGACCAGTTTTAGCCTGTGTCAAGTTTGAGGCTAAAGACGGTAAATTAAATCTGGTTAGTGCCGATGGTTTTAGGCTAGCCGTGGTTAGCCTTGACTATGCCGATGGTGAAGGACAAGCCTTGATTAACCGTGATGAGCTAAAAGGCGTAGCCAATGCTCTTAAGCGGGCAAAGCGGGTTAGGATTAGTTTTGAGGATAACGCCTTAATCGTGGACACCGAGCTAATCCGCTATAAGTGGACTAGCCTTGAGGCTAACTATCCCGATTGGCAGAAGCTAATCCCTACCGAATTTAATTGCCTTGCTCATTTTGACACGGTAGAGGCAATCAAGGCGGTAAACTCACTAAAGGCATTAGCCGACAGCAAAGGCTACTCAATAGACTTGACCATTAGCAACGGTAAGATAGTTTTGGCTAATCCCGATGATAGAGGACAAGCCGATATAGTAGCCGATACCGATGGTGAAGGCTTTGTCAGGATAGACGGTCAATACCTAGCCAATGCGCTAAAGGCTTGCGGGGGGATGGTAGATTTTAAGCTATCAAGCCCCATAGCCCCAATGCTCTTTAGCACCGATGGTTATCAACTGGTAGTAATGCCGATGATAACCGATAAGGCGCAAGCCTATGCCAAAGAGCAAGCCGAGGCTAAACAAGCCGAACCAGAAGCCGAGCCTGTAGCCGAGCCAGCTACCGAACCAGAAACCGAGCAAGCCGAAGCCGAGCCAGAAGCCGAGCCTGTCAAAAAGCCGAAGCGTAAACGAGCTAAAGAGCCAATAACAGCCTAATAGAACGCTATTGCCCAAAACGAACAGCCACGCAAAAAGGCAGGGTGGATAGCCCTGCTTTTTTGCTTTTCAGGGGTATTCCTGCCCCGATGCGGGGTGGGGATACCCCTTTTGTTTGCGTGGCAGAAAGGGGGAGCTATGACCAGCGCCACGCAAAGGCGACCCCACCACAGCGATGGCTACAGCGAAGCCCTGTCCTACGACAAGCTGGAACAGCCCTGGCGTGACTGGGCAAGGATAGCCCGGAGCTTTACCTTCCAGCTTGATAATCACCAAGACAGGGAAGACCTGATGCACGACATCATTGTGAGGTTAGCTGAGGTTGCCGAGGAGTATCGGCAGAAGGGGAAGCCTTTGACCAAAGGCGGATGTATAAGGGTAGCCCAATACACCCGCCTCCGCTTCTATCACCAAAAGAAAAGGTGGAAAAGGATATTCTCGGTAAGCCTGAATAGCGTAGTCCGAGACGAGGACGGCAATGAGACGGAACTCATAGAGACGCTCATTGACCAGAAAACGGTAGAGTTGGACGGTTGGATTGACTTCAAAAGGCACTACCTTAATAGCCCTGAGAAGGTAAAACAGGCTATCCGTAAGTTGGTGAACAAGGGAGGTGGAAACGGGCAGCTATCAGGCTACGACTGGAAGCTGATTAGGCAGTTTAGACAATGCAAGGTATAGGACTGGCGTAATAAGCCCGGTCCCAAAGGGGGGTCTGTATCCAAAAACGATGCCGATCTTCAACCGAGCATGAGCAGAAAAGCAAACGGGCTGGGGAAATCCCCAGCCTTTTTTTTGTACCCTTTAACGCTGTGATTTTTACCCTGTTGAAAAAGAGCCGGGTTGCCGCCAAAAGAGGAGCCTCTATATTGCCCTAAGGGCAGGTGGGCTGTGGGGATTTCATCCTCATTACCCCATTATTCCCTACGGGGCCAACCCGGCAGCCTAAGATTAGCTGAACCAGTAGTGGGCTGTCAAGTTGGCTTATAGGGCGTAATCGGAGATTCTCTGCCAGTTTAGAGAGTCGGGATTAACCTGCTCCCCTTTCTATTTACGACGTAGAACGGGCAATATGCGTCGTCAGGGTACAAGGCTACACCAATTCATTACCGGGCCTCATGGCAGCCCTAGGTTTTGATTTTAGAGGCTCTCCAACGTGACCCGGCAGCAGAGCCTCCTTTTCGCCTTTGCGGCACACAATTCAAGCTTCTGTTACTTGGATACTGAATTATTCTATGAATACAGTACTTGACAAATTTACCATTTTGCTGTATAAAAAGAGAAAGAATATGCCAGTAATACCGACATGAAAGCCAGCCAACAACTCTGTGTTGATGTAGCAAATGAGACGACAAATGGTTCACGAGAAGACCGCTATCCTGATTGTTGATGACGAACAGGGAGTATGCGATGTTCTCAGTCGGGAACTAACGGAGCGTGGTTATCTGTGTAACACAGCTTTGAATGGTAATGATGCCCTCTTTAAATTAGCGATACACGAGTTCGACGTAGTGTTGTTGGATATCAGGTTGCCCGGAATATCTGGGATAGAAGTGCTAAAGGACATACGGTCGAATTATCCCCATACCGCAGTCATTATTATTACCGCCGTTAATGAGGTTGAAACAGCTGTTGAGGCGATGAAGTCGGGAGCTCTGGATTATATCGTCAAGCCCTTTGACTTAGGTGAAGTGAATACTAGTGTACGCACGGTGTTAAAGAACAAGCAACGCTCACTAGAAAGAAGAGACAAGCAGATTGGTAAAGTCCTATTTAGTGCGATGGATGCCATCGCCTATGGTGTCGAAGCAAAGCTTGACTTCCTTACCGGTTACTCAAAGATGGTAACGCAAAGAACTATTGACCGTGCTCGCGCCCTTGGCATTCCTGAAAAAGAAATCCGGAAGTGGGCCACTACACGGGCAATGCGAGATTCTGAGAAGCAGAGGGCGCTCAAATCCTTGGTAGAGAAGGTGGAGCGTAGTGCGCTTCCCTGGATACTTGGTATGACGGAGCCACTTGTGTGCGCACCTAAGCCCAAGGAGCACTGGAATTAGAAAGGAGAACGGAGAAATATGACAGAGGTTATGACTCTTCAGGAGGTAGCGAGATATCTACGAGTAACCGAAAGGACCATATATAGGCTGGCAAAACGTGGCAGTCTTCCTGGAACCAAAATAGGCCACAGCTGGAGATTCGACAAAGCTTCAATTGATGAGTGGCTACATCGGAAGCCTGTTGCGAGAAAGGCGCTTATCCTTGTAGTCGATGACGAGGACACCATTCGCGTACTATTTACGAAGACCCTGCAGGAACTAGGGCACAGGGTGATAGCTACTGGGACCAGTTCTGAAGGACTAGAACTAATGAAACAACTAGATTTTGACTTGGTTTTTCTTGACCTCAAGATGCCCGAAATGGATGGAGCCGAGCTTTTTCGTCAAATCAAGGCCATCAAGCCACGTCTGCCAGTGACTATCATAACCGGCTATCCCCATAGTGATACGATGCGTCGAGCTTTGGCACAAGGGCCTCTTGGGATTATGAGAAAGCCATTTGACGAATCGGACATCATCATCGCAGTAGATAGCTTTCTTCGCACTGGTGAGACGAGTTCAAGAAGGGAGCTAATTACGCAGGAGCAACTTTCTTATGGGGAGAAATGAATTGCGCTGACCTATATGTAAACGAGGGCGGTGAAAGAGTATGAGCCTTGCCGAAAAGTTAATCCGAGCCTACTTTGACCTTGTATATAACCCAGTCTACGACTTTGCGACGGCCCGACTAAGTCGCTATCGCGAGTTACAGAGTACGTGTGTTAGTAAGCTCGAGTTAAGGGACAACGACAAGATACTATGCGTGGGTCTTGGTACGGGAAATGAAGTCCTTCATATCCTGCAAGCAAACAGAAATGTCAGCATTGTCGGCATAGACTATTCAAGAACTGCGCTACAAAAGGCGTGCAGGAAAGCACTTATGTGGGGCAAAGAAATCGAAACTCAGATTATGGACGCACGATGCTTAGAATTTCGGCCGGAGAGTTTTGACAAGGTACTATGCGTTCACGTCATGGATTTCATGGAAGACAACTGGGAGGCCACTAAGGAAATAATTCGGGTGTTGAAAGTAGGCGGACAGTTCGTGGTAACTTACCCGACGAATAGGGAGGGGCCAAGGTTGGGGCTTAATCTATTAAGGGACAGCGTTCGTCATGGTATGGCTTCGCGAAAGCATCGTATTAGGGCTATTTCAGGATCTTTGGTGCGAATGCTACTAGCCAGTGTTTACTTGCCCCTTCTTTTTCGCCCTAAGCGGAAATCCTACTCGCGTAGCAAGCTAGAGGCCATGATCACCTCGCTAACGGCCAGGGACTTTCACATAGAGGAGGACCCTATCTATCAAGATTTCATAGTTTACGGCAGAAAGTAAGTGTATGGAGGAGAATAATGCCTAGCGAAGACAAGTATTTTCGGACTCTTACTGAAAGAGAACTATGGCAAAGATATTGCGGTTTTCTTGATATGTCGGTTGACGATTTCATGGACGTTCAGGAAGAGTTGTTGATGAAGCAGATTGACCTAGTAGTTGACAGTCAGCTAGGGAAGATAATTATGAGGGGTCATAAGCCTAAAAGCGTGGAGGAGTTCCGCCATCTTGTTCCCTTGACTACCTATGAAGACTACGAGCCTTACCTTAGCCAGCGTCAGGAAGATGCCCTAGGAGTGAAGCCACTGGCCTGGTGCCACTCATCAGGGAGGGGAGGCAAGTTTAAATGGCTCCCGTATACCAGAGAGGCTCTTGAAGTAGCTGGCAAGCTTTATGTGACTTGCTTGATTCTTGCTACTGCTGACCGAAGAGGCCAGGTAAGAATCAAACCGGGAGAACGAGTGATTATCAATCTACCGCCGCACCCGTACTGCAGTGGACTTTTTTGTTATCATACCTCTCAGGCTCTGTCTCTACAGCTTATTCCGCCTTTAGAAGAAAGTGAGAAGATGGAATTTCGGGAGAGAGTTCAGAAAGGATTTCAGATAGCATTACGTACCGGCGTGGATGAGATAAGCTCTTTAAGCAGTGTAATGGTCAAGGTAGGCGAGAGGATGGCCGAGCAGGCACAGGGTGTGAGGCTGTCTCGCTTTTTGCTACAGCCGCGAGTTTTCTTCACTCTAACTCGAGGCTGGTTGCGCAGTAAGCTGGAGAAGAGATCGATGCTTCCGAAGGACCTATGGCATCCAAAAGGCATTATAGCTGGAGGGGCAGATACAAGTATCTATAAAGAGGGTGTAGCTTACTATTGGGGGAGAACCCCTCTTGAGATTTATGGCGGGAGCGAAGTTCCCGCTGTGGCGGTCCAAAACTGGAACAAGAAATGGCTGATTTTTATCCCCTACTTGGCATTCTGGGAGTTCATTCCGGAAGACGAAGGTATTAAGTCAACAGGAGACAAGAGTCGTAGCCCTACGACCGTGCTTCTTAACGAGCTTCGGGAAGGGAAGCTCTATGAGGTTGTTCTCACTCAGCTTTACGGGATGCCGCTTCTCAGGTATAGAGTCGGAGATGTTATCAAGGTTGTTGCCTTAAGTGATGACGAGGCAGGTATCAATTTACCGCAGATTGTTTTTCATTCTAGGGTTGGCGAAACCATCGACCTTGCTGGATTAACTAGATTAACCGAAGGGGTAATATGGCAGGCAATTGCTAACACCGGAATAAAATGCGAGGACTGGCTAGCTTGCAAGGAATACGAACGCGATAAAACGTTCCTTCGGCTCTACCTTGAGTTAACAGAGCAAAGGGAAGCTGTCGAGGTCGAGCGATTAGTTGATGAGCAGCTCAAGATCGTCGATGTAGACTACCGGGATATTGGGTCCTATCTCGAGCTTCAACCAGTGAAGGTGACTTTGCTTTCGCAAGGAACCTTTGAGCGTTATCGCCAGGAAAAAGTAAAGGAAGGAGCTGACCTAGCCCACCTTAAGCCGCCTCATATGAATGCTCCGGAGCCAATGGTTCAACGACTTCTTCAATTAAGTGGGTAACTTTATGATGATGGCAAGTCTGTTATCTAATCCCTCCTATCTAGTTCCACCGGTGGTTGCGGTTGCTACCAGTTTCGTGCTAGCCGTTCTTGTCTTGTGCAAAGACCCTAAGCGCCTTACCAACCGTGTGTTCTTCCTTGTCCTCCTTAGTTTGGTCTTGTGGGGTATCTTTTGCTTTACTATGCGATCCAGTCCTAGCGTAGAGCGCGCTGCCTACTGGGATAGAGCGATGTTTACTGCTGCATTTGCCATGTTGATATTCTACTATCACTTCACATGTGAATATACTCAAGCGAGCAAAAAGCTGCTTTGGGCAGCTTATTCGCTTTTGGTTACAGTGGGCATCCTTTCCTCTACCGGCTTAGTGATAAGCCACGTGACCTTAGAAAGCTATGGCTATGCCCCGCATTTTCTGCCTACCATTTACGCTATTTCTGCGTGTGGGTCTTTCTTCCTAATAACGGCACTCCTGAACTTGGTCAAGGCTTACCGCAGTGCTAGCCGATTTGAGCAGAAGACCCGCCTTGCTTATATGGTCATTGCGATTATTCCTATCTTTTCACTTGGAATTTTCGATTTCTTTCCCCCACTTCCGCCGATTGGCATCCTTGGTAATGTGCTGTTCTGCCTTATCACCACCATAGCCATCATGAAATATCACCTCTTGGATATTCACCTGGCAATGCGAAAAGGATTAGCTTACGTGGCAGCGAGTGGTGCGGTAGCTTCTCTCTACATTGGCTTCCTAGCGTTATTCAACCACGTGTTGCGGACAACCAACATCCCAGTCTGGGCTCATATTGTCTTCCTTATTCCACTTGCTTTTAGCCTGCATCCGTTATGGCGTCGAGTGCAGCGATTAGTAGACAGGTGGTTCTACCGAGAAAGGTACGATTTTATCAAAGAGTTAGAGTGTTTCACTCAAGTAGCCCACGACATAAGCGACGTCAACAAGTTAGCATCGTCGCTGGTCAAACTAGTTGGCCAAGCTTTACAAGCCTCCGGCATCTGCCTATTGTTGCGCTCTGAATCTGGGGATTTTATCCAAACGGCGTGTGCTGGTGAGAACAATACTCGGCTCGCCTTAAGAAGAGATAACGCGGTCTTGCGATGGCTGCAGTCGAATACGCGTCCACTGCGCTATGAAGATCCGACAATCGTTCCTGACCTTGGGCCTCTAACAGCAAACGAAAGGGATCAGCTAAAGGATGTAGGTGCAGAATTATTGGTACCTCTTACAAACAAAAAGGGGGAACCAATCGGCTTGATTGTCCTCGGTAAGAAAAAGTCTCAGCAGCCTTATTCTGGTGAGGATGAGCGTCTAGTCGTTACAGCGGCCGACCGACTAGCCATTGAATTGGAGAATGCACGGCTATATAGGGATGCTTTACGCGCCAGAGAGAAGCTGGAGGCGTGGCTAAATACCATGAGCGACTGCGTAATCATTGTTGGTACGGATGATACGATACAATTCATGAACAAGGCTGCGGAGCAAAGGTTTCGCAGCGTTGATGATAGTAAATGCTGGGATATCTCAGCTAAAGCCGGGTACTATCCCGAGTATCTTATATCCGAACATCGTGGCAGACCTGAAACTGTGCACCAATACACAACTAGGGTCGGAGATAGGGACTACGATGTGGTAGCTGCCCCTCTGTTGAATGCCGATGGCACCCTGTCCATGATCAAAGTGCTTAGAGACGTTACCGAGCGCAAGCGAAGTGAGGAACGTGAGAAGAAACTGCAACAAGAGCTCAATCTTTCCAGTCGGCTGGCCTCTATCGGCCTACTAGCAGCGGGTGTTGCCCACGAGATAAACAATCCCCTCACGGCGATATTGGGATTCTCTCAGCGGCTCCTAAGGAAATACCACGATGAAGAAGTACATGAAGAATTGGAGATGATCTATCATGACGCTACCCGGGCAGCCAAGGTGGTACAGAATCTGCTGACGTTCGCCCGACACCGCGAGCCAAAGAGGCAAAATTCAGATATAAATGAAATACTCCAAAAGACTCTGGAACTAAGGGCTTACGAACTGAAAACAAGCAATATTGAAGTTGCTACTGAGTTCACTTCTGGACTCCCCAGCATAATGGTTGACTTTCATCAAATTCAGGAAGTTTTTCTGAATATTATTTTGAATGCTGAGCAAGTCATGACGGAAACTAACCGAGGGGGAAAGCTCAGTATTAAGACTGAGCAAACGCAAGGCTACATCAGAATTTCGTTTACTGACAACGGTCCGGGGATCCCAGCCGACAAGCTCGACAAAATCTTTGATCCCTTTTTCACCCTCAGGTCGGAAAGAGGTGGCACCGGCCTAGGGCTTAGTATTTCCCACGGCATTGTGGCTAACCACGGTGGCAAAATATATGCTGAAAGTGTAGTGGGACAAGGGACTACCTTCTTTGTTGAATTGCCGCTAACCATGGAGAAAAGGGAAGACGCTCGGGTTAATTAGCGGTACGCCCAGCACGCACCCGGTAATTACAAAGGCTCCGCCTAAGCCAATTGGATGCACAAAACGCTATTTCGTGTGATTAGGTGTGCTACACTTCACTCTGATACTTTTGCGCACACCTGACTATGACCTTTTGGGGATTTACAGCATTGCCTGATAATAGTTAAATAAAAGAGGGGCGACCTGGTGAGAGGTCGCCCGGTGAAGGCTTTAGAAATAAACTGGCTGGCCAGTTTTCCGCTGCCTTCGTGTTTCATTATGAAACAAAAAAGGGGATTTTTCAATACCTTACATCTCCAGCCAGGGAAAGGAGGAAAAAGAGCAATATATTGATTTCCATTTCTGAGTTTATCAACAAAAATTTTATAGAAGGAGAGAATAATGAAAAGAATCCTAGCTTTACTGGTGGTACCCATTTTAATGGTGGTCTTGGTAACGCCTGTCCTGGCTCAGGTTAGTCTACCTTTCACGACGGATTT
>Ga0315314_1004448_pt1 | contig 10512 bp, 14 predicted proteins | sample TDP9_MG_FD_203631 | JGI IMG/M metagenome (GOLD analysis project Ga0315314, IMG submission 203631) | Freshwater sediment microbial communities from Lake Towuti, South Sulawesi, Indonesia - TDP9 | ecosystem: Environmental > Aquatic > Freshwater > Lake > Sediment | place: Indonesia: South Sulawesi... | reverse complement strand
CCTTCTTCTCATCCTCATTCAGAAAAGCCAGTTCAGCGAATCGTACGGCCGGCCGGCCATCAACGCTGCTAGGCCTGAATCCAAATATTGCGACTATTGCGGTGAGGAGTTTTGAAGCCCAAGAGATGGCGCCCCTTCATGAAGAAGTACCACGTAGCCAGTGAGCCGCAGCCCGTTCGAAGAGAACCCAGCCTCTACAAGATTGCGCAAGACATATCGCGCATCAGCGATGTGCAGGGAATCCTCGCTCTCGTCTTCGCCTTCACTTTGGCAGCTGCAATCATCTACGCCCTAATCAAGGCGACAAGCACCGAAGCCATGACCGCAGTAATCCAGATCCTTGTGCCAATCGTTTCAGCGATCGTAGGCTTCTATTTTGGTAAGCGAACTGCAGAGAGCGCGACCTAACCTACGTTTCTCCCGATGAGGTCAGCCCGTGCTAGTGAGCTGGAGCTTTTATTTCTCTGGCTATCTCTTGGGCGAGGGTTCTCGCTATGTTCCTCCTTGCGTTCATGATCTCCACTCCTGCAACCTCGCCGCCCTTGTCGTATTCTAGCCGGATATCTTCGCCGATCTCCTTGCTGTCAAAGACAGGGCCTTCTCTGACTATGATGTAGAGGATGTCTTCCTCTGGATCGTAGTTTACCTTCACGTCGAACCCTCCGTCAGATGGGAACCCATCTTCCACTATTAACCTTTCTCTGCACCTCACTCCTCACATCCTTGACAGGGTACGCCGTCACAATATGGTATGCGCCATCTCTCCTAAAAATCACGACCAGGTCGACGCCCACGCCATGCAGGTCTACTTGCTGGATGGCAACCTGCGCCAAAGATGTAGTATCGATGAACGCCGATCTCGGGTTCTGCAACACCGACGTCAATGCTTCCTCGTTTATTTGACGCTTCCCAAGCTTTGCTCGGGCGTGTTTCGAGAAGCTCAGCTTCAAGACTGTGTCAACTCGCATACTCCGACCAGAGTAGCCCGATTCACAGACAATCATGACGAATCACCAATAAGGTTTTGACTTTTGAGCCTAGCCTACCGCATAGCCTCTATCGCGCGACAAAAAGTGGACGAGGTTCTCGACGCGCATCTCGAGCTCCTCTCAGTAGTTATCTGCACGATCATCTGGTCCGTCTGCTACGGGTGGATTGAAGCCAATGCTTTCGGCCCCTTCCAGGTCCTATACTTCGACAGGTACGGCCATGCTCCTTGGTGGCTGAACTTAGTGTGGTGGAATCATTTCAGCTTCTATCAGCTGATCTTCTTCGTCATGTCGAGCGCTATCACGTTCAGCTTCTGCCTTCTCAAGATGCATCGAATGTGGCGCCACAAGAAACGCTATTTCACCTTCACAGCGATCGGAGCCTTCCCCTTCTCTTGGATGATCGAAGATATCAGCTACTTCGTCTTCGTTGATTCAAAGCTGGATCGACTCTGCGCTGAAAGCTGGACCAACTGGATTTTCGGCGGCTTCACAGCTGGACGCCTCTGGATCCCGACCTGGTATATCATAGTCACAATCCTCTCGTTCACTCTATTCTTCCTCGCCTACAGATCCGCGCTCTACAACTTGCTTCTAGAAAGAGAAGTTGAACAGAAACTCACAACAGAGCAACCCACGGAACCCATCCAGCCCGAGGAAGAGTTGGCTCCTGAACCGGAACCAGCCCCGCAGGAGCCAGCTTCCCAGCCTGAAGCAGTTCCTACAGCTCCGGAGCCTACGACTGAGGAAGAGATTCGCAGACGCCTACTCGTGAAGAAGGCGCTGACGCAGGATGCCTGACTGCATCTACCGCTTCTCAACGGCCGACAAATCGATCTGCCTCATCGAACCGGCTCACGTCGGACCATGCTTGGCAAGGGCCTGCTGCATAGCTCTCTCGAACCATCTCTCACCTCAGTTCAAGCCCGCGATGCGAGGCAGAATCAAGTTCTTCATCCAAACGAGGGACTCTGAGATCCTGAAGGACTCGCACCTTGAGGTTCTGAAGACCTATCCGCATCTCAACACGGTCCTCGTCAGTGGTCTTGAGGAGGACATCGTCAGGCTAGCCCGGGAGAAGGGCGGCGCCATCGAACACATCTCGAAGGCGATTCCATTCCGAGTGGTCGGGTATGACTTATGGCATCGCTCGACGTCTGGGCGTCAGTAGGCTGTGGAACCAGGGGTTCACAGGCAGAAGCATCCTAGTTGGTATAGTGGGAACAGGCATAGACCGGAACCACCATGACCTGGAAGCAAAGATCACTGCAGGAAAAGATTTCACCGGACGAGACATTTCTGACTACATCGGGCACGATACCGCTGTCGCAGGAATAATCGCAGGCAAAGGCGCCAGGAACTCGCGACTGAGAGGACTAGCTTACGAAGCTCAACTAGTCATCGCGAAGGTCACCCAGTTCGACGGATCAGCAGAGGAAGATCTCCTAATCGATGCTCTCGAGTGGCTTGCTAACCAAGGCGTTCACGTCATCAACTTCAGCATCACGAGCGACTGCGTGACTGATGGCAAGGACCCTGTCAGTCGTGAAGTCAACTACCTCTCTCAGAAGAAGGGGATCGGAATCATCTGTGCTGCAGGCAACTATGGTCCTATCCACTATTCGATTGGCAGTCCAGGCGCAGCCGAAGAAGCGATCACCGTCGGATGCGTCAATAGCCGTGACGTGCTCCGGCTGGCGAGTAGTCGCGGGCCGACTCTTGACGGAAGGGTCAAACCGGACTGCGTCGCTCCTGGCGAAAGAGTACTGGCGCCCAGAGCGAAGCACACAACGTCCTGCGACATCCACAGCGACCACTACGGCTTCTTTGATCTTACAAGCTTCGCGACTCCCCACGTGACAGGGATCTATGCGTTGCTGAAGCAAGCGTTCCCTAAGGCCTCGCCCGCCCTGATCAAACGCGCCATCTTGGAATCCTGTGATCCCGCCTACATGCCTGTGATATCAAAGATCGCCGCCGTGCCCGCAGGCTTCCTCTATCGCCTCAGAGCTTCGCTAAGCCGACTGTTCGCGCGGAAGAAGTTTGATGAGAAGTGCTCGCTCGGATACGGGCGTGTGAACGCCTACCGGGCTTTTCTCAGGCTTAAGGAGTTGATGAATATTGAAGGAAAGGAAAAGGCTCAGATTCAGCATAGCTAGCCTCAGACCAGACATTGTCCGCGTCGACTTCATCCGGAAATACGCAACACTACTCTTCATCGGCTCACTAGTTGGCGCAGTGATACTCATCGCGCTCCTACAGGAGCCTCTGGCGAATGTCGTTGAAATAATGCTCCACTCAAAGCCAGTTCTGGTAAGAGCAGCAATCCTATTCCTGCTACTGCTAATCTGCATCTTCAACATAGTCGTGTCTCTCTTCACCTTCGGCGCCCTCTTCCTGCTGAAAGATGTGCTACGCGAAGTCGGAGAGAGACTCCCAACACGGAGAAAATCGAAAGAGAAGGATGAGTAGAATGTCTTGGCTACTATACCTCGCCACAATCGGCATCCTTGCAATCCTAGCGGGCATAGTGATGGGCCTCATCCTTGGCTTCGCAATTCGCCTAGCCTTCAAGGTCCTGATCCTGCTAGCGATCTTGGCAGCATGCGCTTGGGTGGCGCGGTGGCTCGTGAACTTCTTTGCCGGGTAAGGGCAGACCAAGCATACATCTGAGACTGGAACCCGAGATCCTTGCAGTTCTACGAATCGAAGCGAAACGTAACCGGCTGAATATCGTTGACTTCATCCGAACTCTCATCGAGGCGTATCTGAGGGGGGTAGGGGGTGGTACCACCCCCCCTAGGGGGTTCAGTGAATCAACCTTGAGGAAAGCAATTATGGCGAAACTCCGAGCCCTGGTCGGTCAGCTACGGTTCGAGATCGCGACGGTTGATGTGGTCCAGATACGCGAGAAAAGAGTGACCGACCTCACCAACGCAATCGAAGATCTATCCACCATAGCCAAATCGGCAGAGCCCCAGCAGCGCCTACAGTTCTACCAGCTCCTCGGCTACCTCTGCATGGTCCTTGATGGCATCCTGAACAACGTGGCGAAAGGCGAGATGCTGAAGAGGCTGGAGGCCGTGGAGGCGCGGCTTGATGTCGGAATGGAAGGCGATAGAGAAGCGCCTAAGAAGCACAGAGGAAAGGACCGCGCCAGCAAGCAATGACACTCTTACAGGCATCAAGAAATCCCGCGACGATCCTGTCTACTTCGGAAAACGCTTCCTGAACTTTCAGGCTCTACCATACCAAGAGAAAGTCCTACTTGACAAGAGCAAACGTATCGCTGTTCGCATGAGCCGTCAGGCCGGAAAGACCACAACAATCGCGGTTCGCGCAATCTGGTATGCAGCCACACATCCCAAGACCCTCTCCCTCATCGTGGCCCCATCTCTCCGGCAATCAATGATCATGATGGACCGAGTCCAAAGCTTTCTCTACGGAATGAAAGTCAAGGACCGGAGAGCTCTTGTCAGCAAGATCCAGCGAACCGTAATCTGGTTCAAGAACGCTAGCCAAATGGTCGCCCTTCCATGTTCGCCGAATCTCTTGAGAGGATACACGGCCCACCAGGTTCTAGCGGATGAAGCCGCATTCTTCCGTGACGATGAGATCATCTTCTACAACGTTCTGTATCCGATGCTGGCAACCACGGATGGAACTCTGATCGCATCTTCAACACCTTGGGCGACAAAATCAGTCTTCTACCAGATGTGCAAGGATCCTAAACTCGAAGGCACGTGGTCCCGTCATCATATCACCTGGCGAGATGTCGTCGCTGCGGGCCTCATGACTCAAAGCTTCATCGACGAGATGCGCACGGTCAGCCCGCCGGAACGATTCATCCGCGAGTTCGAGGCTGAGTTCAGCGAAGACGTCGACGCCTACCTACCGCAAGAGCTCATCGCGTCCTGCATCTGGACTGATCAGTGGCATGAGCTCACGCCAAGAGAGATCTACTACCCCTTCGAGTCCACGCCTAGGGGGCAGTTCTGCGTTGGCATCGACCTCGGCGAGATCCATGACTTCTCAGTTATCTCAGTTGTCGAGAAATGGAATCAGCGAATCGGGCTCGTCCACTGTCATCAGTTTCCCCTCAAAACACCATATGCGACCGTGATCGGCTACACGAAAGCCCTCTGCGACCGCTTCAAGACGATCCAGAAGGTCTACGTCGACGCGACTCGAGAAAGCTACGTCGTCAAAGATATGCAGGCAGCCGGGGTCCCTCAGGTTGTTCCGATCTCCTTCAGCCTGCAATCCAAACAAGAGATCGCGAAGTACCTGAAGGAAATAATGCAGCTCAAGATCTTCGCCTTGCCCTACGATCCGGATGTCATCGCAGAGCTCAACATCGAGAAGTTTGAGATCACGAAAGATGGCAACGTGAAATTCCATCATGACGAGGGAACTCATGACGACCGGTTCTGGTCCATAGCCCTCGCCGTGTACGCAGCCCGCGAAGGCGCCGAACCGAAACTTGTGCCAGGAAGAAAGATCTTCTAATGCCCGAGACTTTGCCTAAGGAAGCGTGGAAGGTTCTCCGCAAATTCGTAGAAGAACCCATCCGATTCAAGATATCATCTATGCCTCAGACACCAAAGAAACCTTGGAGTCAAGTCATCGGTTCTCTTCGTGAAGCGTTGGGAATAGAGGCCCCGAAAACGAAGCAGCAGAGAGGACTCGTCGCGGGCGCCACAAGCGTCTACGAGAAGACATGGGGCGTCTCACCGGTTGACAGTTGGGAGAACTTCGAAAGGCTTTACAAGACAGATGGTTTCGTCAATGCCGCAGTTGAGCAGACCATAGCCGAGACCATTGGCTCAGGATTCTACACAACAATCCAAGACGAAAACTCCGAGGAGGCGAAGAAAACAAAGGATCTCGTCGATGCATTCTGCGCCAAAATCGGACTGGACCAGATTTTGATCCAAAGCTGCAGGGACCTGCTTGTCGTCGGTAATGCTTTCCTTGAGCGCGTGTTTGACGGAAAGAAGCTCATCGGCCTCGAGCCTCGATCTCCTACCACAATGCGAGTCATGCGCGACGAACATGGCATGGTCTTGGGCTATCTTCAGAAGGTCGGCACAAACAAGGTTGCGTTCACCACGCAGGAGATTCTCCATCTCAAGTTCTGTCAGCTCACCTCCTCCGCCTATGGGACAGGCCTTGTCGCCAGCGTGTACTTCACAATTGCAGACCTGAACAAGATCGACGACGACATGACGAAGATCATCAAGCGTTACGGTGCGCCAAAGATCGTATGGAAGCTGCCATCAGGCTCAAGCGACGAGTACATGACCGAGTTCCAAGCCTCACTCGAGAACGTAGGTCCCGACCAAGACTTCATCTCAACGCAGGATGTGGCGCATGAAGTCATCGCCATGGATCCCAGAGGCCGCTTCGACAACTACATCTCCCTCCTGAATGAGAAAGTGCAATCTGGCCTCAAGACACCTCTGCTCTCATACCTCCGGAATGCAACAGAAGCATCAGCCAAAGTCATGCTTGACTACTACCAGCAGCACGTGGCCATCATCCAGCGATATCTGAAACGGCAGATTGAGACGGAGATTTTCAAGGTCTTCCTGGAAGGCGAGCGTGGAGGAGTGGATCCTAGCCTGGTTCCGAAGGTGAACTGGGGCATGCCACGGACAGGCTTGGAGGATATCAAGATCGGTGACATAGCAGGCTTGGTCCAGACTGGCTCGATCACTCCTAACCAAGGGCAGAACCTGCTTCGCCGACTCGGGGTCCCACTTGAATCTGAAACCGCTGAGGCGGTGAAAACATGATCCGATTCTGGAAGAACCTGCGATTCAGAATCGCCAGCATAGCGGAGAGCTTCCGCTGGGCCGCGCCTGTCGAATATTACAAGGAATCTGAGAAGGTTCCCGGCGCGAAGCTCTACAAGGTCCGCGCGATTCACTGCACCACAACCGCGAACAAAAACCGGTACACGGCGGAGGAACTGCGTCTAGGCGCTAGGTCCCTTGCTGAGCGCCCCCTAAACATCAACCACCAGATCTACGACTTGCCGAAGGAGAACAAGGTTCTCGACGCAGAATATGAGAGCGGCGCCGTTGAATGCGTCATCCAAGTTGCAGATCCAACTCTCCAAGAGATGATCAAGGAAGGCAAGATCGTCCACGTCAGCATCGAAGCCAAGTATCGCGCCGCCGAACAGGGCGATGCACTAGTTCCGAGAGGAATTGTCTTCACAGGATTGGGGCTGCTCACGAAAGAGGTCCCGCCTGGAGATTCTCTCAGCAACATAGTTCTCTGGGAGAAGAAGAGTATCGCTGAATCTCTCTCACCAGCGCAGAAGCATGCCTACCTAGCAGCTGTGAACGAGGAGTTGAAGCGTAGAAATGCCCTACCCAAATGAGCATAGTTGCCGCTTGAAGGATCCGTCACTCTTTCAGACGGATAGCTTCCGCAGAATCTCACAAGGAAAGCTAAGCATCATCATTGGCAAGTTGAAGGGCCACGTGGAAACGACCGCGCAGGCCTACCGCTACCCCACAGATCAATGGTCCGAAGATGAGGCTAGGAGTCATTGTGAGAAGGAGGGCGGAACCTTTCATCCCGCGCAATCCAGCGAAGCCTTGCTTGAAGCTGTGAAGGCAGAGTTGGCGAAGCGCGGCTTATCCTAGTTACCGAGCCAAGAGCGATGAGTAACCACCATGTTGAAAGGAGGAATAGAATTGAGTTCTGAAGCTACCCCTCCTCCCAGCGAAGCGAAGGAAACAGGTCTCGAGCACGTTTCGACTGAGGAACTGCTCGAGATGAAGAGGACGCTTGAGGCCGATCTCGGCCAAGCGGCTTCGCCCCCTCCGCCTGCTGAGGAGAAGAAGGAGCCAACTCCTATTCCTCCAGCTGAATCAAAGGAGGAAGAAGAATTGGCTGAAGCAAAGGGAAAGGGAATCGTCGTCGAGGCGTTCCCAGCTGAAGGCCCAATTGACTACAAGGATGTCGTTGCGAAGCGGATGAAGCTGAGCGGCGGGCTCACCCGAGCGGATCTCCGAAGGTTCGCGTTGAAGGAAGGCCGCCTATTCGAGGCAGCTTACGACGCATCTGCTGCTGGCAGCGCCATACCTGAGATCTGGGCGGACGATATTGCAAGGCTGCGGGAGGAGAAGGCAGTTCTCTCGCAGATAGTGAAGTGGTATCCGGACCTGAAGGGGAAACCCGGAGACACGTTGCATCTGCCAAGAATCAGCGTGGTCACTTTTGCTGCGGGTGCGGAGGCAACTGGCGCTACGGCGCAAGCACCAACCACGGATTCAGTGCCATGCGTGATCTCAGAGAGGATAGCTGAGGTTGATATCACAAGGAATGTTGCTGAGGATGCAACGCCTGGTCTCATTGAGACTATCAATGATAGACTGGCTACCGCATACGAGTACGACTTTGATGCGCAGGTCCTAAACGTTTTGAACAACCCTGCCAAGGCTATCGCCGGGACGCTCACTGAAGGGGGCGCTATGAAGGGAACTGTGATCGCGAAGGCTTGTGGTTCGATCCGTGCTGGAACCTATGAGCCTGCCTTGCTGATCATCCATCCGGTCCAGGAAGCAAGCCTGATGCAGGACTCACAATTCGTCAACGCAGCAACATACGGCGACAACAGCATCATCAAGAGTGGACGCGTATGGGATTACCTCGGCGTAAAGATCGTTGTTTCACCGCAGATTACTGCCACAGGCGGAACCTACAGAGCGTACCTGTTAGCGCGAGAAGCAGTCGCCTACGCGGGCAAACGCGACTTCACTGTCGAAAGCGACTATGATGTCCAGAAGAGGCAGACGATGATTGTGGCATCAGGCCGCTACGGTGGAACGATCTTGCATGACAAGGGCGTCTTCGAGATCAAGACCGTCGAAGCCTAGCGAAACCCCCTTTCTTTCCATATCTGAATGAGTCTCCGCATTTTGTAGAAATCCGCTCCGTACCGTTTGGAGTTAGAGCGTAGCTTGGAGAAACCCAGCATAGTCTGGATGAGCAATAGCCCTACAGCTCCGACAGGCTACGGCATAGTCACCAAGAACATAGTCTTCCCTCTCCACCGGAAAGGCTACAAGACCAGTGTCATAGCCTTCTGGGGCTGCGAAGGCGCCGCCCTTCAGATCCAGGGCTTAACGATCTATCCTAGACGTTTCGACCTCTATGGGAAGGATGCAGCGCAGATCGTCCTGGACAATGTCAAGCCTGACGTCTTCATCACACTATTCGACGTTTGGGTTGCCAGCGAATGGCTTCCGAAGCTGCACCCTCGCTGGGTTGCTTGGTCGCCTGTTGATCATCAGCCCATTCCTCAGCCTGTCTACGATGTGCTCCGGTTCGCCTACAAGCCTGTTGCCATGAGCAAGTTCGGCTTCGACGAAATGATGAAGGCTGAACTCAAGCCTACCTACATTCCGCATGGCGTCGACACGAAGATCTTCAAACCTCTCGACAAGAAGAAGTGCCGAGAGAAGCTTGGCTTCAAGGAGGACCAATTCATAGTTGGCATCAACGCCGCCAACAAAGGGACCAGAAAAGACTTCGCGCGAATGTTCCTCGCCTTCAGGAAATTCCTCGACGATAACCCTGACGCAGCCAAGCATAGCAAGCTCTACATGAACACCTTTCCACGATTCCCAGAGGGACTAGACCTCTCAGCGCTGTCGGTCTACATGGGCCTGAAGGATCACACGATCGTCACAAACGAGTTTCGAAGGTATTGCGGCATAAGCGACGAGGGAATGGCTGAGTTCTACAATACTCATGACGTCTTCCTGAACCTCGCCAGGGGAGAAGGATTCGGGCTGCCGATAATCGAGGCTGAAGCCTGCGGCGTCCCTGTCATCGCCACAGACTTCTCAAGCATGCCAGAACTGGTCCGGGGCCATGGCTGGCTGATTCCCCCTGTCAGCTTCGACATAACTCCACTCCTAGCCAATCAAGCAATAGCGAACGTGAACGATGCCTCGAACGCTCTCACAGAAGCCTACAACAAGCCAGACCTCCGAGAGAAGTACGCCAAAGCAAGCGTCGAGTTCGCCCAGGACTATGATTGGGAGACAAGGATCGTTCCCATGTGGGAGCATCTCCTCAACGAGATCTCTGAGGACATCGAGGCTGGCAAGAATATCGCGCAGGCAGTTGCAGCGAAATGAACAGCCTCGTGGTCTTTCTCACTTTCAGGTGCAACTATCACTGCCCCTACTGCACATTCAGAGTTGAGAGGACAGACCTGACCGCGCTCTCTGACATCGATGTTCGCCACTGGCTTGACTTCGCGCACAACTTCGACGATGAAACGCTCTGGGATCTGACTGGCGGTGAACCCACCCTCCACCCTGGCTTCAAGCAATTCATAGAAGGCATCCCTGAACATCATAAAGTGGCAGTGACCACCAATCTATCCTATTCTGTCGATAGAATCAAAGAATTGTTCTCGCACAGTTCCTTCGCCCATGTCACCTGTAGCTACCACCCCTCCGCGCCTACTGATCTCGCCAAGTTCATCTCGAAG
>Ga0315314_1004447_pt1 | contig 10515 bp, 6 predicted proteins | sample TDP9_MG_FD_203631 | JGI IMG/M metagenome (GOLD analysis project Ga0315314, IMG submission 203631) | Freshwater sediment microbial communities from Lake Towuti, South Sulawesi, Indonesia - TDP9 | ecosystem: Environmental > Aquatic > Freshwater > Lake > Sediment | place: Indonesia: South Sulawesi... | reverse complement strand
GAAAAGTTTTAGTACAGCGTCCAACCAATCAAGACGCGTTTGGTCTTTTGAATACTCATGCCAATTGATCCCAAATTCTCCGGCCATTAATGGAACATTGTATTTACGAGAGAAATTGACGGCAAAGCTAATTTGAGCTTCTAGAAAATCTACATTATAGTCCCAAGATTCACCTTCGTGAGTAACTGGATAAGGCCTATAGACATTGTGCATGTAGACAACGTTGTCGTCCAAAATTGGATTAATACTTGCGTATTGCCCCGAGTGATAACTTACACCGTCAACAACTCCCTTCCCCGCCCCTATTGGAGCCCAAAAAATAATTTTGCTAGAATGCTTTCTGATGGCCTGTATGAGTCTTGGAGTTACCACCTCATAGTATTTAGCGGCTTCTTCCTCGCCATAGACTGTTTGATGCCAAGGAAAGTGCCAAGGAGAGTAGCCTATGACGTTTGTATAGTTGTCAAATCTTTGAACAAGCATCTCCCATAACCTACTGAATCTAGCAAGACCCTCTTCAGTATGCACGTAGTTTGCCCGACCCCAGCCTTGCCAATCAACAGGGTGAGTGTCGTTATAAGAAACTCGTATGCTAATTATGTAGAAGAGTCCTGCTTCCCGAGCATCAACCACGGTTTTTTCAAGCCTAGCCAAGCTCTTTTCGTCATACACACCAACTTGGCTGAGATTGGGTTCAAAATTTTTACCCCACCATCCAGTATTTCTGACGACATTGAACCCCCATTCTTTTATTTGTTTCATGTGCTCAACTGTCAATGGCATGTTCCAGTTTTCGAAAATATCTGATGACCACAAATTGAAGCCCTTAAGTCTAACTTCTCGCCCTAACCCATCAACGATTTTACTCCCATTAACCCTCAAAGGAATACCCCTCGATATTGGAGCTACTTTTCCACTCGAACGAATTAACGCAGGGTCATTTGCGCTCGACACCACGGCAACCTCGAAAACCGACAATAAAGATAGAAATGTAATCAAGTACAGGGCGATAAAAGTTTTCGCTCTAAAAGTAATGTGGATTCCTCGCAAGCTCTGCCTTAAGAATCGAACCATTTCCCTACTCCCTTCCTACTATGAGGATGTCAAAGCTAAACTCTGACACATCCAACTTATACGCCACAGAAAGAACCAAAACCACCTCAACAACATCCATAGGACCAACACTCTCTCCACCATATTCCCAACTCAAACCCACAAAACTAGAAGCATTAACAGGACTCCAATTCGACGTATTCAACTGAAGACTCACAGGCACATTACCCTCATTTCTCACATAAACCGTCACATTCCTAGTCGAACCAGGCTCAACCGTTCCCCAATCAATCGAAGAAACCCTATCAGTACAGTTACTATCCCAATAAACCCCAACGCCAACAGACTTGACAGACCCAGAATTCTCAATAGGCGTTGGAGTAGTATTAGGCGAAGGCGATGGAAAAGACGTTGACATCGTCGAAGGCGACAAAGGGACCAGAATGCTCAAGACAAACCAAGTTAAAATCGCCACAGCAGCCGTAGAGCTTAGAGGTAGCACAGCTTTCTTCATTTCGCCAATCTAAATGAATAATATGTATTAATACTTAATAAATTCTCGGGTATAAACGCTCAACACAAATACACAAACCGCCAAATAGCGCACATTTTCAGCTTCATAGTCGTTTCATCGGGATTTGGCTAAACATGATGAGTTAGGGTTTGTGATGTAGCGAAGGCGAGTAGGTGACGAAGCAGGGGTGTGATTCCGATTGGATGTTGACACAAAGCCCTTTTGTTAAGAAAAGTATAAATTTAAGTTATACTTTGGTATGAGATGTGGTAAGAATGATTAGGGAAGAAATGAAAATCGGTCCAAAGGGCCAGGTTGTTATCCCTAAGGTCTTCAGAAAATCTTTAGGGCTACATCCAGGAACGAAGATCGTGTTTACACTGAGAGAAGAAGGGTTATTATTGGAAAAACCAAGAGAGGATGCAACGGCTGTCTTCAAAGAGATTGCTAAGTCGGGAAAATCTGTCAAGGTGAAACCTCACGAATACGTTGAAGAACTTGAGAAAAGATCTTAATGATATACGTAGACGCAAACGTTTTTCTCAATGCAATTCTAAACATGGAAAAGGAAGGGGAAAGTGCCAGAGGACTGGTTCAGAAAATACAGAAGGGTGAAATGGCTGCTGCGACTTCTGCCTTGAGTTTTGATGAAGTCTTCTGGAGTGTAAAGAAACACAGAGGTTTTGAAAAGGCACTGAGGGCAACTAAGGCCTTTCTGGAGATCCCTAATTTGATTTTCTTAGATGTCAACGATGAGATACTCTGGTTGGCGTATAGTCTTGCTGAAAAGTACAGACTTAACCCTAGAGACGCCATTCACCTTGCCTGTGCTTTGAACCAAGGGATTTTTACCCTTGTCTCTGAGGACAAAGATTTCGATAAAGTTAAGGAGATTAAAAGAAAGAGTTTACTAGAGTTTTAGAAAAGCCCCGCTTAAAACCGGTGGATACAGCCTCAAAGCCTTGTTTGGTAGTAAAGAGCTTGATAACATTGAGCGTTTGGCTTTGAGTGTTGGATTGAGTTTGGCGGTGGTTCCATTGGCTGGTTTGTTATCTAACTATACGCCTTGGGGCATAAGAACCGCGCCAGTTACGTTTAGTTTGCTTGCTTTAACTTTGGTTTTTGCATCTGCGGCTGTGGTTCGATAAAGCGTACGTCGATTGTGAATTCCCTTTCCGTGAGGTCACTATGACCCTAAACGATTCTGAACGTAATTTGCTTCGAGCATAATAGGGATGTCGCAACAAGGACTCTCCTAACCTTTTTTTGTCTTAAATGTCGTCGGAGCGCGTTCTGAAATTCCGCCGACATTTGACTCGACTTACGGAATGATTGCAGCATGTCAGCTCTGAGGTCTTCAAGGGTGCTTATGATAACGAATTGTGCAAGTAATAAGCAAGCATTTATTTTTCGTCAGAAACTGGTCTGACCCTAGTCTTTCTTGACCCCTACCCCTCTAGTTTTTTAGTGCTTTTAGGTATAGTTCGGTTGTAAGGTATAAGCCTGTGTTGAGGGCTTTTTGAAGCGGTTGTGTGTATTCTTTTTTGGATATTATTTTTTTGACCTTTGCTAGTTTGAGGATGTAGATGGTTCCGTGGGGTTTTAGTCCTAGGGTTTGTGCGATTTTTCTGACAAGGTTTGTTTACGAATCGAATAGCTGTCAATACTCATTAGCCAACAGTTTCTCAACACACTCGTCTAACCCCTGAGTTGGTTACGCACGCGCACAGGTATCCAAAAATGTGAGAGGATCGGAAAATGAACCTACCGCATCCACACCTTCCACAAAACAGCTTACCCTTGGGCATAAAAGCCGTTGCTCTGTTTTTCGCAGTTGCGGTCATGTACTATCAAGACTTAGTCATCATTGCAAACGAGGCCATACGAAGCGAACTGATGACCCACGTTCTTGCCATGCCCTTTCTATTAGGCTACATTTTTTATCGTAGAAGAAAAATTTTGAGTGCAACCGTGGCACTGGAATCCTCAACTCGAACCCAAACCTACATGATAATCGGCGCCCTCCTCTCCCACCTTGCCTTCCTACTCTATTGGTACGGCTCTTACACGTTTTATCCACTAGAATACCATATGATCTCGCTTCCTCTATTCATGACGGGCCTCATCCTAATAATATTCAACCTACAAACACTCAAAGCCCTAGCCTTCCCCATAGCCTTCCTACTCTTCTTAACGCCGCCACCCTCAGACATCGCCACCATAGCCGCAGCAACCGTCTCCAGCCTCAGCGCCGAAATCTCATACAACATCTTCAAGGCAGTAGGTGTACCAATAACCTTAACAACAGACTACGGCGCACCAGCATTAATAGTGACAGATCCATCCGGAGCCTCAATACCATTCGTCATAGGCGCAGCAAGCTCAGGCATATACTCCCTAATCGGATTCAGCATATTCGCAACCTTCCTCGCATACATTATCAGAGGATCCTTACGGAAAAGGATAGCATTATTCTTCGCTGGTCTACCCCTTATTTACGTGTTAAACGTCATAAGGATAATGATTCTCGTTTCGATAGGAATGTGGCTAGGAGCAGAAACAGCCTTCGAGACTTTCCACATCTTTGGAGGCTGGACATTAATCTTCATAGGAACACTTCTCCTCCTTGCATTGTCGGGAAAAGTCTTCAAAATCCGAATACTGACACCAAAAACCAGTCTTCAACCGTGCTCACACTCCCAGATAAGCAATCCTCAGCAGAACTTTTGCCTAGCCTGCGGAAAACTCCAGAAGCCAACAACTCTTAAGATTTCGAGAAAAGACCTGTACAAAATCGTAGCATTAGCAATTTGCGTCAGCTTGATCACGCTCATTCAAGTCCCAGTTTTCGCTTTAACCCAGGTTCCACCAGAAACCATAACATACACACCGACTGGTTTACAAGCGAGCACACAGATTTTCCCTACCGTTCAAGGCTACGAGCTAAGATATGTTTCACGTGACACAGTTTTTGAACGTTTGGCAAAAGCCGATGCGGCGCTAATCTATGCATACGTGCCCGCTAACAAGTCAGACATCATAGTCTATACAGGCCTCGCAATAGGGGACGCTCAATCAAAAATTCACAACCCCGAAGGCAGCCTAATTAACTGGCCTATACGGTTGGGACGGGAGCCAAAAGTAACCTCCCTAGACCTTAGAGAGATTCAACTTCTGGACAACCCACCCATAAAAGGACGCTACTTCGCATTCAATTACATCAAAACCAACCTAACCCAAGTAATGCTATACTGGTACGAAAACCCAGTCTTCCAAACCAACTCAACATGGGAACAAAAATACGTGCAAATATCCGTAACCAGCCTATCAAACAAAACAGAAGACTACAAACGAATCGAAGACGCGCTGCTACCCTTTGCCCAAGCAATTGTAAACTATTGGCAGCCAGTCAAAACATGGTCATGGCTCGCACTAGCCCTAGCCCAAAACGCCACCACACTCATGCTAATACCTATAGTCCTCGTAGTAATCATCACAGTCGTACACATCATAAACACTCGCAGAAAGAAAAACCTAAACACCCAAACCCTCAACAAAATCGCCTCCCAACAAGAAAAACAAATCATAAAAACCATACATCAAACAACCAAAAAACAAAACCTAACACTAAACGAAATAGCCACAAACTACCAAAAGAAATCTGGCCAACCCATCGAACCAAACCTACTCCACCAAAAACTTGAAGAAGCCGAACGGGCGGGCCTTGTGGAAAGAACCATAATAAGCAGAGAAGACGAGCCCTACCTCATCTGGAAGAGCCAAGTATCCATCCCAAAATCGAAAAACAGTCTTATATGAACATAAAAACTAATCTCTCGAATATTTTGTGGATGAATTCCATGTTGACCTTCGAAGCTTAGGCTAGAAGACAAGGTTTCAGAGGAGCTTTAAAGATTTTAGAACAATTTCGCTAAATTTCTAGAACAAATTCCAAACTTTTCCGTAAATGCTTATAAGTTTCCAATCATAAATGCGATTTTGCCATTTTTTGGGCGTTTTCGATACGTTAAAAGAACAAAAAGAGAGGGAAACCTCGTGAAGAAAGCAGTTTCGATATTGATGCTTTTGTTGCTAGTTGCTTCAATGCCTTCACTTGCCGTACCCAAAACTTTAGCATCAGAAGAAGTCCAAATAGACACAGCTCCGATACATAAAAGTGTAGACATCTTTATGGCGGGATTCACTCCTCGCCACATATCAGTTAAGCCAAATGAAGTTGTGGATGTCTCGTTTAGCATACATCCTACAGTGGATGCGCCAGACACTACAGTTGAGTTCTTTATACCTAACGACTTTATCAAGTTGATCAAAGGCGAGCAGGTGTGGCGCGGCGACGTGAAGAAGGGTGAGACAACAACGCTGCAGTTGTCAATATCAGCCGTGGAGGAAGCTGATGTCTCTATTAGCGCTGAAGTCAAGGCGCCTCCATCTGGCAAGATGTACAGGTCATCGTACTCTCTACAAGTCACAAGCATGAAGCCTGAGAGCATTCAAAACAACGAGGCTCCAAGTAAACAAGTGGGTCTCCCGTCTGATACCGAAGCGACATCAACGCCTGAGTCGCCTGGAACCATTACGATCGAAGGAAGCTGGGTGTACATAAACGAGTGGGGAGGCTACAGCCCGATGAGGCGAGTCTTGGTTTGGCTAATGGATGATGACACTGGACCTGACGAAAAAGTTGCATCGACATCTACGGATGACAACGGTAGATACTCTTTCACCGTAAACAATGACGATGGTTTATGGCAGGACGGACGAGATCCGTATGTTGAAGTCTATTCTCAACACGGGTGGACCACGTGGATTACAAAGACAGGTGATTTGATTCCAGCCGTATACACAGCGCGTACTCCCAAAGCCGGAAACAACGTGCCTGATGGCTTCTACTATAACTACGGAACCAGAGTTCCCGTAGCGAACAACGAGGCTTGGGAGGCTGGAGACGCACTTGAGAGCGAAGCAGGCTGGATATACAGCTTGACCAGCTGGGCGCGTGGGACAGTGACCATAAATTGGCCGAAGGAAGACTGGCCTCACTCCCACGGTGACAGCATACACCTACCCGACAAGTCTACATTTTGGTGGGGCCACGTCACAGTACACCATGAATACGCTCACTCTGTCATGTGGACTCTATACGGAGACAGTTGGCCATCTGGATGGGGACCAAGTCCCCACTACGTTGCTAGCGAATCGAGCGGCGGCTTTGCATTAGTTGAAGGCTGGGCAGAATTCATGCAAGCCGCGGTAGACAACAACCCAACAAACTTGGCAAGTTGGGGCATGAACATTGAGAACAACACTTGGTACAACGGACCATTTTGGACTGGTTCCGAGTGGATTGGTGATTCAGGCGATATGGACGGAAGCATCATAGAGGGCTCGGTTGCCAGCATCCTATGGGACATTTTTGATCCCGGGGCTGTTGAGGAAGTAGATAGCAAATGGTGGTATGACACAGTGGCGTGGACTGATGGTGGATTCGTTCCTATATTCAGAGTTCTACGATACAATACACCCAACAACATTCTGGAATTTTGGGATGCCTATATCTCCTACTGGCCCGGCCACAAGGATGACCTCAGTACCATTTTCTGGAGCTACGGCATAGACAAGGACACCTATCCGCCACTACTCCTGATTTTTTACATAATGCAGGGCAGTTACACCAACTCAACATTAGTTACCCTACGTATAGGGGGTTGGGACTACGGCAGCGGTATCGCGCTTGGATACATGCGCTTCTCAAACGACCTAGGCGTCACATGGAGCCCATGGTACGCTTTCCAGCTAGAATGGACGTGGACTCTGACATCTGGTGACGGGTCGAAACGGGTCGATGCACAACTCAAAGACGAAAAAGGCTTGGTGTCAGAGACAAAATACGATACTATAGTGCTCGATACCACAGCTCCAACATGCTCTATAACCATAAACTCAGGCGCCACTTACACCACGTCAACGTCTGTGACACTGAGTCTTACCTACTCTGACGCCACATCAGGCGTTTACAGAGTTAGGTATAGCAACGATGGAGTCTGGGACACTGAACCTTGGGAGACACCAGCAGCCACCAAGGCATGGACCCTAACCTCTGGTGATGGCGCCAAAACCGTGTACTACCAAGTATTAGACAGGGCTGGAAACAGGAAGGCTAACTCAGACACTATAGTACTGGATACAACAGCTCCAATAGGCTCTATAACTATCGGCAGCGGAAATCCAACCTACACAACAACACCATCAGTAACACTCTATCTAACCTATTCTGACGCTACATTAGGCGTTTATCAGGTTAGGTATAGCAATGATGGTGTGTGGGACACTGAACCATGGGAGACGCCAGCAGCTACAAAGGCATGGACCCTAACCGCAGGTGACGGCACAAAAAAAGTTTACTACCAAATAAAAGACAAAGCAGGATTAACTTCAACCACATACTTAGATACAATAATTCTTGACACAACCGCACCTACCATAACGTCTTTCACGGCAACGCCAAACCCATTCAGCCCCAATGGAGACGGAAGAAAAGACACACAAACAATTGCAGCCACCTTCAGCGAAACAGTAATTTGGCAACTCCAACTTAGAACTACACTCGGCGTTGTACTGCGAACATGGACCGGAATAGGCAGCTCTATGTCCATAGTTTGGGATGGAAAAGACGCCTCAGGAGCAGTTGTTGCCGACGGCGAATATCGGCTTCGCCTCAGCGGCAACGACCTAGCGGGCCTAGCCTTCACAACAAAAACGAAAACAGTCACAGTTGACACTACAGCGCCAACTGTAACAACCGTGTCTGTTAGTCCAGATCCATTCAAGCCAAGCCTTGGCGAAACAACAACAATAAGCTACACGCTATCTGAACCCTGCCGCGTCACAATAAAAGTCTTCGATTTAGCGGGCACCCTAGTGAGAACATTGAAGAACAACGTTCTGCAAGGCGCTGGTGCTCAAAGTGTAGTTTGGGACGGTAAGGACGGCGGGGGCAGCATAGTGCCAGCTGGAACTTACATAATAAGAATGTTCGTGGTAGACAAGGCTGGAAACAGAGCATCGCCATACCCAATAGCAAAAACAGTAACCGTCACCACATAACCCGAGAAACTAAACCCTTTTTATTCCCTTTTTTTGCTCATGCATTCGAGGAAAAATTTAGCATCCATTTCTAAAAACTGGGGTCTCACGTTCAAACCCAAATAATCAGAATATTTAAGCTTAAAAAGTGAAACACCCTGAAGATAGCGATCAAAAGGATTTTCGGTATCCTCCACAAACCAAGACCACGAAACCAAAATGACCTCTCATCCAAGTCCGAATCCTCAAATTCAACGAGTTGAGAAACTAATGTGGATACAAAAAAGAGAAATTCATCTGTTAGCCCATGCTAGGGCTTCCGAACCAAATCTAAGCATAGAAAGCCATAGTCACAAAGGTGGAGGACGCCAATGAAAATTCCGATCAAATCACTGTTGTTCGCAATCCTCATCATTGCAGCAACAACCGCTGCTGATTTGGGCCTGAACCTACTAGACCAAATAGTCCACGGCAAATTATACTCATACGGATTACAATTCAGCTACGAATGGGCCAGTCCATATTGGACAATTCTAAGAATAATTCAGATTCTGTTAGGCTTTATCGCAACTCTAACACTTGCCAATACGGTATACATTTACAGAAAATATGCCGCTCAACAGACACCTAACAAAACATTGTTGTTCTCAATCCCAATTTTAGCCTCGACTGTAATCATCGCCTACGCCATAACAAGACTAGATCAAATTGTCAACGGTCAACTCTACTCTTTCGGACTGCAATTCAGCTACGAATGGGCCAGTCCATATTGGACAACGCTCGGAACAATCCAATTCTCGCTCGGAACAACTGCCACACTCACTGTAGCCAACATTATATACCTCTACACAAAACACGTTCAAATGGGACAAATGCAAGCACTCAAACTAAAATCTTTAATAAAGCTTCCCAAACCGCCACACTTGATAGGAATACTTCTCTTCTTAGTTGGAGCTTCTTCCATTATTTCATCGATAATCTATACTTCCTCGATTTTGGCTTTCATAGGCTTAGGGCTAACATTCTGGGGCGCTCTACTACTCTACATCACTCCCGTAAGATACGTAAGAAAAGACCTGCTAAGCTCTTCATTAATCTCATCACTTTCGGCAATGGATGCACTCTTAAACGAACTAGATTACCAAGGAAACGGCATTTACATGCCCCCCGCCACCTTAAAAGAAATCAGAGGAGGAGCGGTATTCGTTCCAGCAACAAACAGCACAGATATCCCCTCCAGCGAAGAATTGGCTGAAGGCAAAGTTATCCTAAAAAACCCAAACGGAATCCGCCTAGTCCCTCCAGGCCTACAAATAACAAATTTGCTCGAGACAGAAATGAAAACAGAATTCACAAAAGTCGACCTAGACTACCTCCAAAACAACCTTGCCAAGGCCCTTATCGAAGACTTAGAAACAGTCGAAGACTTCGAGATGGAAACAAACAACAACACAGTTCACATTAAAATGACACGCCCCATATACGCCGACCTATACAAACAAGAAAAACTCCAAAACGTCTGCCAACGCGTAGGCTGCCCACTCTGCAGCGCCATCGCCATCATCCTCACCAGAACCACAGGCAAACCAACACGCATACAAAAAATCCAGTTCAACAAAGAAGAAAACATAGTCGAAGCGGACTACCAAATTCTAGAAGCCTGAAAAAATGCAGTTTCCACTAACCCTAACAGACATAAGCATCTGGCTTGCAGTAACAGCAATAATACTGCTCGCCACGTCAGAACTCATCTCACCCTACTACGGACAAATCAACCTACACATAGAAAAAAGGAAATTGAGAAAAGTTGCGTTAGGCGTGGGCTTACTCTTCATGATTACCGT
>Ga0315314_1004446_pt1 | contig 10515 bp, 10 predicted proteins | sample TDP9_MG_FD_203631 | JGI IMG/M metagenome (GOLD analysis project Ga0315314, IMG submission 203631) | Freshwater sediment microbial communities from Lake Towuti, South Sulawesi, Indonesia - TDP9 | ecosystem: Environmental > Aquatic > Freshwater > Lake > Sediment | place: Indonesia: South Sulawesi... | reverse complement strand
CATACAGCATGCTCCAAGGGGAACATGTGAGACTGATGGCTGCCCTGAATAAGTAATCATCCTTTTCCATTTATCGTAAGGAAGCTTCTGAAAAGGTTGTTCTTTGCTGTCCAAAATCTTTTTTCGATAATTCTAAAGCTCACTCCGCTGCAAATTCAAAACTCACCCTTCCTGCGTGTCGGCACAGGATTCTTACTGAAAAAATCCTGATTCGCACTCAGACCGACTTCTTGATAGTTATTTAGAGAATCGTTCATTTTTTGCTTGACAAAAAAGCGAAAATTTATAATATTTTGAACCTAAGTTTCACTATTTAAAATTTACCTATAGAATGGCCACTTTTTATCTGGCTAATTGTTTAAATATATAGATATTGGTTTCATTATATGAAACCCCATCGGCTTCTTAGCTCTCGTAATTCGGGAAAAAAGTGAAGGAAGATTATCATTCCTCAACGATTCAAAGGGCTCTGGATATCTTGAACCTTTTCAAGGATCACCGAAGTCTTTCTTTCATTGATATCCAGAGAATCTTGGGGTTCAACAAAGCGACTCTGTATAGAGTTATCTCAACCCTTCACGACAATAGATACCTAAGGAAGGATGAAAGAGGAAGGTATGAACTGGGCTTAAATGTATTTATCTTAGGGAATCGAATTCTAAAAGAATCTCCATTAATTAACGTATCCACACCATTTATGAATGAGCTTTCCCAAGACCTCGGCTTAACAGCTCTCTTAGGAGTATTGGATGGAACGAATGTGATCATCATCCAAAAAACCGACCCAAACAGGTTAATCCAAATGGTCTGCCATGTCGGCGGGTCTATTCCAGCTCACTGTACTGCCCAGGGAAAGGTACTACTGGCCTATTCTTCTAAAGAAACCACTCAAAAAGTCATCGATGTTCACGGACTTCAGCGTTACACTCCACATACAATCTGTACCACAGAGGCTCTCTTTGCGGAACTTGAAGCTGTAAGAACACACGGCTACGCGGTCGATAATGGGGAGCATGAAAAAAATGTCTGTTGTATTGGCGCTCCTATTTTGGACAAAACTGGGGGAATTGAAGCGGCACTCAGTATTACAGGGACAATCATTGATTTACCCGATGAAGAGACAATCAAGAAGACAGCAGATATTTTGTTAGAAGTAAGAGATAAGATAAGGAAGGAATTGGGCTATTTGGAAACCTCGCCCCTACGTGTCCAGAAATAAAATGATTCTTTTCGTGACATTCCTCATAAATGATGGGAGCTTCTTTAGGCGCCTGGCCAGAGGATAAGGAGTTCCTGAAGCGCTTGATGGCGCTTGAGTTTCCAAAGCTAAAGAACCTCTGATTTTGAATAAGGTTCCAAACTGAATCATATCGCGGAATGACTCCGGAATTGGAGTGAATTCTCTACGATTTAACCGGGCTTTGAGCATCCGGATGGAGGACGAAGTGGAAGGGAAGGAGCATGGATATGCACGGATGGTGGGGAAGGGTGCTGCGGGTCGACCTGACTAGCGGTGAGTGTAAGGAAGAGAGTATAGAACCCCAGGTGGCCAAAGATTACATCGGTGGCCGAGGCCTTGGAATCTATTACTTGAATAAAGAGGCTAATCCCAAGTGTGACCCTCTATCTCCAGAAAACATCTTAATCATGGCTGGAGGGCCATTAACTGGGACCTCCGCTCCCACCGCCAGCCGTTATATGGTCATGACTAAAGGTCCGCTGACCGGAGCAGTTACCTGCTCAAACTCCGGTGGCCATTTTCCCATGGAATTGAAGCGGGCCGGTTTCGATGCGCTGATATTCACTGGACGGGCGGACAAACCGGTTTATTTATGGATCGATGAAGGTCGATCCGAACTCAGGCCGGCAGACCATCTTTGGGGTAAAACGGTTCCTGAAACCACAGAGGCCCTGCTCGGCGAGACCGACCCCAAGGCCCGGGTGGCCTGCATTGGTCCGGCCGGTGAAAAACTCGTTCTATTTGCCGCCATCATGAACGACAGATACCGTGCGGCCGGTCGCTCGGGCGTGGGAGCGGTGATGGGGTCAAAAAACCTCAAGGCAGTATTGGTCCTGGGTGAAGGATCGGTTCCTCTTGCTGATAAGGAACGTTTCAACGAGATCCAGGAGCGGGTCCTAACGAAATTCAGGAATGCGGTTAAAGCTGCCCCCTCTCCGCTCAGCCTACACGGCACAATTGGAGTGATGACGCCTCTCACTCAAAAGTTTGGGATCCTCCCCACCAAGAATTTTCAGCAGGGAACCTTCGACGGTTGGGAGGCCGTTTCAGGTCAAACCCTCACTCAAAAATATCTGAAAAAGACCGTAGCCTGCTGGGCCTGCCCAATTGCCTGTGGCCGGTTTACTAAAGTTGAAGAACCGGGATTCGAAGGAGAAGGAGAAGGGCCCGAGTATGAAACCGGCTTTGCCTTCGGCTCGCTTTGTATGGTTGAAAACCTCGCGGCTGTCACCAAGGCAAATTATATCTGCAACGATTTGGGCCTGGACACCATGACCATGGGAGCAACCATCGCCTGCGCCATGGAGCTTTTTGATCGTGGTTATATAACAGAAAAAGAAACGGGTGGGCCAATTAAGTGGGGTGATGGCCGGAAGCTGGTCGAATTGGTAAAGCTGACCGGCTATCGAGAAGGTTTTGGTGATCGATTGGCCGAAGGAAGTTACCGGTTGGCGGGACACTACGGCCATCTGGAACTGGCCATGGTGTCTAAACGACTCGAACTGCCCGGTTATGATCCCAGAGGTCTTCAGGGCATGGGCCTAAATTACGCCACTTCGCCCATCGGCGGCTCTCATTGTCGGGCGCATATGGCCTACTGCGAAATGGTCGGAATTCCAAAGCTTATTGATCCCCATGAATGGAAAGGCAAGGCTCGGATCGTCAAACTCTGGCAGGATGTTTTCAGTATCATTGACTCGGCCGGGCTCTGTATCTTTTTCACTGTACGGAATCTTCTGCGACCGGAATTAGAGATCTATCCTGATGGGATCCTGGAATATTTGAATGCCGTGACCGGGGCTGGTTATACCATGGATGAACTGCTTAAGGCCGGTGAGAGGATCTTGAACGCCGAAAGAATGTTCTTGGTCAAAGCCGGGTTTTCCCGTAAGGATGACTCCCTGCCCCACCGGCTAATCCACGAGGGTTTTTCAGAAGGACCGGCCAAGGGGAGAGTCGTGCATCTCGAAGAGATGCTGGAGGAGTATTATAAGGAGCGTGGATGGGACCGGGAAGGCATTCCTACCGAAGCCAAGCTCCAGGAATTGGGTTTAAAGTAATCCTACAAGGGCCCGCTTATGATGATCCGTATTCATCTCTTGGGTTATATGGCAAGGTTCTCCCCGACAAAGCAGGAGAAGTTCAAACTGGAGCTTCCTGGTGGGGCGACCCTCAGTCAGCTCTTGGAAGAGATCAAATTCCCGTCCGATCTTGAAAAGGTAGTCCTGGTGAACGGGTGCCATGAGAATGGCTCCGCCCGGCTGGCAGACGGGGATGAAGTATCCATTTTCATCCCAGAAGCTGGGGGATAAGGTTGTTCAGACTGCGAGCGTGAGTGCAAAAAACCAAATGATATTTCATTCTACCTATTGAAGTCTATAGGAGACTGGTTCATTGAACTAATTTTTTGATGAAAGGAGGTGAATGAAAGAACGGCGATAAATGGGTGAGCATTTTTGGAATTGGTAATTTTTGGCAGTTTTTTCATAGAAGGGGGTGATATGAAGATTCGAACAACATGGGTTCCATTGAAACACGCACGCCGCAGAGAAACTTAACCAAAGAAAGGAGGAGATGGTTATGTTTAAAAAGATGCCAGCACTCTGTACCAGCGATGTAATACAAAGAGGATGCTGTATCGCGAGAGAGGTATCAAGACGGCAATTCTTAAAGAACGTCAGCGCTTTAGGAGCTGCAGTGATTGGGGGGGACTTATTGAGGGTTGTGACACGAGGACCAAGCCAATCTTGGGCTGCTACTTCACAGACATCACACACGTTAGCTGCAAGCCCAAAGACTGTCCACTGGGGACATTACGATAGCAGAATTGCTCCGGTATTAAGAATAAATCCTGGAGACGTTGTTACGATTACATCGGTTCATGGCCCTGCACCTGTCCCTGCATCTCTTTATGCGGCTGGTGGTATACCTTCTGAACAGATACCACAGGCTCTAAAAGATATAGAAAGAGAGGTCAAAGATAAAGGTCCTGGACCACATATACTCACGGGGCCCATTTATATAGATGGAGCAGAACCGGGGGATATTTTAGAAGTGCATATAAAGGACATAAAACTTACGGCGCCATTTGGATATAATTTGAATTGGCCTGGAAAAGGTACCATTCCAGAGGACTTCCCATATACTGCGCTCAGAATCTTACGAATGAATTTGCAGAAGATGACATCAGAGGTCGCTCCTGGGGTTGTTATTCCACTGAGCCCTTTTTATGGCTCAATGGGAGTTGCTCCACCTGCCATCATGGGAAAGTTTTCCTCCGTACCTCCAGGCATTCATGGAGGGAATCTGGATATTAAAGAGTTTGTAGCTGGGACTATCCTCTACCTCCCGGTCCATATTAAAGGAGCTCTATTTTCGGTTGGGGACATGCACGCTGTTCAAGGAGATGGTGAGGTAAACCTTACTGCAATTGAGGCCACTGAAACGATAGGAACATTCCAGTTGTTTGTGCGTAAGGGCAAAAGGTTGGTTTGGCCGAGAGGAGAGACACCCACCCACATCATCACAGTAGGTTTTGACGAGGATCTTGATATTGCTGCAAAAATGGCTGTTCGGGAGACGATCAATTACCTTCATGAGGAAAAAGGGGTATCCCGTGAGAATGCTTATATGCTTTGCAGCATCGCGGTGGACCTACATATTGCACAACTTGTAAACGGTGTAAAGGGAATATATGCGATGCTCCCCAAAAATATATTTGTAAAGAAATAGAAAGAAATAGATTGGAAAGTTTCGGAACCTTTCTTTATATGATATGGTCAAGTAAAGAAAGTTAATGAATGGAGGGAATATAGGTCTCCCCGCAAATTAAAGGAGGGTAAAGCAATAAAGAAAATATTTCTTTTCGGACTTCGGCTAGTTCTGACATTGACCTTATAGATATCCTCTTTGGGATGTGAAAGTAAGAATTTGGCTGAGGAACAGGGAGGAGCGAGTCTTTCCGGAAATCATCATGAGAAGCGTTTTGGATGCAGACAGACTGACAAGAACGCAAAAGAAAGGGAGGACATTATGAAAGGAACAAAACAGGTTTGGATTATTGTGGCTGTTGTTTTTTGCTTTGCCGTACTGCTACCATCTGTTGCGACCTCGGAAGACAAGTATGTAACTTTTGGACAGACGGAGCCCTTAACCGGACCATTGGCCGGCTTCGGCGTCCCAAACAAACGGATAGTGGAGATGGCCATTGAGAAGATTAATAACGAGGGTGGATTCAAGGTAAAAGGGGAAACCTACAAGCTCAGGGTCATCTGTGAAGACAACAAGAATACCACAGAAGGGGCCGTTGCCGCGAACAACAAGCTCATTCATCAGGACAAAGTGAAGATTGTGATGAACTTCCCCACCACGCCTGCTATGGCTTCTCAGGTGGTCACCGAACAGAACAAGGTGATCAACCTCATCGGGGGCTTACATCACGAAATGTTAAGCCCCAAGAAACCCTATTCCTTCCGCCATGTCATGGATGCCACGGTGACCGCTCCGGCGCAGGTGAAATGGATCATAAAGAACCGCCCGAACCTGAAATCTTCTTGGATGACTGGAGCTGATGATGCGTCCGGTGCGGCGGGCGTTAACGGCTGGAATGAGGCCTGCAAAAAATATGGAATCAAGATATTGGGGTCCGACTTGATCAGCAGACAGGTCACGGATTTTTATCCCATCCTCGCCAAGATTTTGCCCACGAATCCGGACATCATTGGGGCCAGTACGGGAGATCAGGGCGCCCTTCTTCTGAAACAGGCTCGGGAGAAAGGTTATAAAGGAAGTTTCGTGACTCCATACGCCGCCTCCCTGAGCTGGATAAAAACCGGAGGAGCGCAAAATATGGAGGGAACACTGAACATCGGCGTCGATGCGACCTCGGAGCTGGTGCCGAAAGGCGTGAGGGATTTTCATGCGGCGTATGTTAAAAAATATGGAGAAGAGCCAGGGGCATGGTCAGACTGGCTGACGACCCCTCCCTATGTAATAGCTCAAGCCCTCGCAAAGGCGGGCACAATTGATGATGTGGAAAAGATCAAAGAGGTTCTAGAAAAAGAGCTGTTTAATACCCCATGGGGCGAGATCAGGTACGGCGGGGCAAAGAAATTTGGTGTTCCTCACCAGTTGTTGATTCCCATCTTTATCTCCACCGTCAAAGATGGGAAGATCTTGGTTCTTGACCGGATTGACGGCGCGGAAATCGAAAAAATGATGAGTGAGTAAAAGCAGAGATTGAAGAGAATCTCTTCCTGATATTCAGATGCGGCCATGAGCAGTAGCCAGGTTTCACAGAATCGCACAGCTGTTGCTCATGGTCGCCGATTTTCAGTCGAGGGAAGACCGTGCAGTTAGTTATCGAGATGACCATCAATGGAGTGATGTTGGCCACGAGCATGATGTTGGTTGGCCTTGGATTTACCCTTTTGCACAGCATCCTGCGTATTGTCAACCTGGCTCATGGCGAGTTGTATATGTTTGCCGCCATGTTGGTCTGGTATTTTATGTCCCATTTCCATCTCAGCTATCCCTTGGCGATCCTGCTCAGCACGGCCATTGTGATTGCCATTGGGCTCCTCATAGAAAGGTATGGCTTGCGCAGGTTCCGGGGCGATTTATTGTCGGGTCTCATTGTTTCCATGGGATTGGTTTTCATTTTGCAGCAAGGCTCGCTGCTGTTTTTTGGGACAGAAACCAAGAATATTCCTTCTGCCTTCCCGGGAAGTATGGCCTTCGCGGGGATTCAAGTTTCCAAGGAACGAGTGGTGATTTCCTTAATCAGCCTGGCGATCATTGTGGTTCTGATTATTTTTGTGAACCGTTTCAAGGCTGGCCGGGCCATGCGAGCCGTGGCTCAAGATGAGGATGCTGCCAGACTCCAGGGAGTCAGTATTCGATACATCAGTACCTTGATCATGGCTCTGGCCTGCGGCCTGGGGGCGATCGCAGGAGGTCTGATGGCCCCTGTGTTTATGATTGTTCCGACCATGGGCCTGCCCTTTCTCCTGAAGACGGTGATCGCCATCACCTTAGGGGGGATCGGCAGCATCGGGGGGGCCGTTCTCGGCGCTCTCATAGTGGGGATGGTAGAAAGTTATGTCTCCACCCTGATCTCTATCGAGATCGCCTATGTAGCCCTTTTCGGTATTCTCGCCCTTCTCCTCGTCGTGAAACCGGGCGGATTTTTCGGCACCCCATATGAATATGTATGAAAAGGCTATGAGGTCAAATCAAGTGCGCGCAACACTGAACTCCAGCAGGAAGAACAAAATTCGAGTTTTTTTATTACTGGCCATTCTCCTTGTGCTGCCCCTTTTTGTCCGCAACCCTTACATTCTTCATGTCTTGATCATCACGGCTCTGTATACCATCCTCGCGACGGCTTTGCGTCTGCCGCTCATTACCGGCCGGTTCAATATCGGGGTCGTGGCTTTTGCCGCCATCGGCGCCTATACCTCCGCTCTTCTGGCCTTGAAACTGGGAGTAAACGTCTGGCTGGCGCTTCTTGCAGGTTGTGCCGCGTCAGGTGTGGCGGCCTTTGGACTCGGCCTTATTATTCTCCGGGTCAGTGGCCTCTACTTTGGCATGCTCACAATGTGCCTTCTTGAGATGCTGCGGTACTATCTGTTATGGCATCGGAAACTGACCGGCGGAGTCATTGGGATCCTTGGCATTCCCACCCCCACCGTCTGGGGATTCGATCTGGGCGCCGAAAAGGTCTCCTTTTATTACCTGACCATGATCGTCACGGTGTTTTCAATATGGTCCATATACAGGATAGAGCGCTCCCGCGCAGGCATGGCTTTCCAAGCCATTGGGCAAAGCGACCTGCTTTCGGAACACCTGGGGATCAACATTGCCCGATATAGACTTCTGGCCTTTGTCGTCAGCGGCATCTTCGCCGGACTTATGGGAGGTATGATTGCCGCCTACCTGCATTACACCTCCCCGGAGGATTGGACCATTATGCAGTCCCTGACTGTCCAGATTTTCATGGTCGTGGGGGGGAGGGGTTCGGCCTGGGGCCCCATTGTTGGGACTACGGTGTTGATGACCATCAGTGAGATGCTTCGGGGTAGCAAGGAGTACCTGCCCTTAGTCTATGGCGCGATTCTTATCCCAGTGATCCTTTTTTATCCGCGGGGACTTGTGGGGCTACCCCATTCCATTTCCCAGTGGGTTGCGAGGGTACGTCAAAGATAAGGACTCCGTTTATTCTTTCAAGAAGATCCCTATGTGTAATAGAACCATTTCTTTTGAATCGATTTAAGAAGGATATTTTGCCCATGGCTTTTTTGGAATTGCAGTGCCTCAGTAAACACTTCGGCGGTTTGGCGGCGGTAAGCGAGTTGGATCTGACCATTTCCCCCGGGGAAATCCGAGGGCTTATTGGCCCAAATGGGGCAGGCAAGACGACCGTTTTCAATATGATCAGCGGTGTTTATAAGCCGACCAATGGTCGGGTCATATTTGACGGAGAGGACATCACCGGGCTTCCTCCTCACGAGGTGGCCAAGAGGCAATTGTCGCGTACTTTCCAACTGACGGCCGTTTTCAGGGAGTTTACGGTGTTGAGAAATCTTTTGGCTGCTTATCACCTCTTTTCCAAGGCCGGGTTCTGGAATTCAGTTTTAAACACTTCTCTCAGCAAAAAAGAGGAAGAGCAGTTTATGGAAAATGCCATGGAAACGCTCCAATTTTTTGGGATTGAAGACCTGAAGAATGAGATTGCCAAGAACCTGCCTTACGGTCACCAAAGGGTGATGTCTTTGGGAATGGCCTTAATTCTCAAGCCTAAATTGCTTATGCTGGACGAGCCGGTTTCGGGAATGAACCCCCAGGAAACCAAGAACATGATGGATAGAATCAGGGAGACCCGGGACAAGAAAGGCGTGACCGTCTTTCTGGTTGAACACAATATGAAGGCGGTCATGGGTATTAGTGATCGGGTTACCGTGCTGAACTTCGGCAAAAAAATTGCCGAAGGCACACCTCAGGAAATTAAAGCGAACCCTGCTGTAATCGAAGCCTATTTGGGAGTAGAGGACTATGTTGCTTGAGGTGAAGGACCTCTGGGTGCACTACGACCGTATTGAGGCGGTCAAGGGAGTATCCCTTCAAGTCAATGAAGGTAGCACCGTCGCCTTCGTCGGGGCGAATGGGGCAGGGAAAACCACGATCTTGAGGACCATCTCGGGTTTGAAAAGCCCGACAGCCGGGGAAATCCGGTTTCACGGACAAAGAATTGAGCGGGAAGATGCAGCAGACATTGTCAAGCTCGGCATAGCCCATTGCCCGGAGGGGAGAAGGATCTTTCCTTTCATGACGGTACTGGAGAACCTTCAAATGGGGGCTTTTAAACGTACAGATGAAGCTGGGATCAGAAATGATCTGGAGGAAATCTATGTCACCTTCCCCATACTTAAAGAGAGATCAAAACAGAAGGCCGGGACCCTGAGCGGTGGCGAGCAGCAGATGTTGGCCATTGCCCGGGCTCTCCTTTCCAAGCCGAAACTCCTCTTATTGGATGAACCATCTCTGGGCCTGTCCCCTATATTGGTTCGGCAAGTTGCTCAGATCATCGCCAGAATCCGACAGATGGGAATCGGGATTCTTCTGGTGGAACAAAATTCAGTGATGGCTCTCCAGCTTGCTGACTATGCCTATGTGTTGGAGACTGGGAAAATATTCATTGAGGGAATAGCGGTAGAGCTTTTGCGCAACCCCAAAGTGAAGGAGGCTTACCTAGGCGGATAGAAAAAGGGTGTAAGCCAATTCTTGTCTATGAGCATTACGACTTCCGGCTTTTTCAGTCGCTTCCAGTAGCGATGTCTGCATATTATCTCAAGGCAGTGGTTCCGGATTGGGATTTATCTATGATCTACAAAGGCATGGCAGATTTCATGGTCTTGCAAGTGATTGGATTGATCCTGACCATGATGGTCCCAGAAATCGTCCTTTGGTTCCCGAACTGGCTTTTCAGCAGATAGCTTTCTGATTAAACATGTTGCAGGCTACTTGAGACCTTGACGTATCAAACTTACCATGATGGATGTTTTCCTTTAATGCATTGATAAATTCTTCTATTAAAACCTCCAGATTGTATTTGGTCTTCCAATTCCATTCTTTAACTGTTGGGGTTTGGTCCCATTGAAAGCCTTTGTAGCGGCTTGGAATTTACACTCCTGGAAAGGATTTCTTATATAACTTACGCTACGCTCTTTACACTTTGCGCTTTTATTTTGGTAGGTTATTGAGAATGGGTTCCATAA
>Ga0315314_1004445_pt1 | contig 10516 bp, 14 predicted proteins | sample TDP9_MG_FD_203631 | JGI IMG/M metagenome (GOLD analysis project Ga0315314, IMG submission 203631) | Freshwater sediment microbial communities from Lake Towuti, South Sulawesi, Indonesia - TDP9 | ecosystem: Environmental > Aquatic > Freshwater > Lake > Sediment | place: Indonesia: South Sulawesi... | reverse complement strand
GTCATGCTTATATACGTTTCGACCACAACTAATTGATCAGTGAGGCACCATGCTCATCCCCTGCGAAGTTGCAGTGAAGTCGGTGGTTCCCGCCATAAGAGCCCTCGTAGCCAAAGAACTGACCCGAACGTATGGACTCAAGCAGAACGACGTAGCCAACCTTCTCGGCATCACCCAAACCGCCGTGAGCAAGTATACCCGACATGTAAGGGGCAAGGCACTCGAGATCGAAAGCGTAAGCGAGGTTCAGCCTACAATCACAGAGATCGTCGTCATGCTCGCTGGCGGACGCATTTCTAGGTCGGAACTCACGACAAGATTTTGTTCCGCCTGCAAGATCATCCGACAAAGAAGACTGATGTGCGAGTTATGCAAGCGTTCGGACCCGTCCCTTGACGTTCAACAATGCTTCATTTGTCTGTCCGAAACCTCAGGTTGTATACCGAGGTAGCTATGTACGTCGCAGACGCCAAAAGGCGCACGCATGGTCAGCATAGAAGGAATATACAGAACCTGAGCAAAACACACATCAGGAAAATATTTACGTTTCTTTTTCTAAAAGTTCGTCGGCTTTCCCTTCCAGTTCGCTCCATTGAGGCAGTTTCCCCGCCATTTTTGTTTGTACTTCTTTCAGGCTTGGCGCTTTTCTTATTAGGATTAGTCCGGTTTCTCTAGCAGTGATTTCAACATAGTCTCCTTCCTGGATTTCCGCCCTTTTTCTCTCTTTGGATGGTATCACTACTGTTCCTCGTTTTCCTATCTTAGCCAATGTCATAGTTTTCACGTACCTAATTTGACATTTATTGTCCGATAATCTTATAATTGTCTGAAATATATTAGTTTATCGGAGGTTTCGTCAGATGCCTGTTTTGGAGACAGATTTCCTTAAGGCTTTGGTTGATCCGCAAGATAGGCTTCACGACAAGGCGGTTAAGGCGTTGAAAAGGGTGGAGGAAGGGCAGTGGTATGTGGCTTCTTCGGCTTTCTTAGAGTTTGACCTACTTTTGAAGAAGGGTGGCGTGTCCTTAGAAGACCGTATTGACGTTTTTGAGTCGTTGAAGCCTCACATACCACTCGAGGTGGTTTGCAAGTTAAGTTACCAAACACTAGCCATTGCAGGACGTTTACAGAAAGCTTACGGTTTTTCAGATTTCTACTTTGACTCGCTTCATTTAGGGACAACTATAGAACATGACCAGCAAATTGTAAGTAGCGATAAGAGCTTTGAAAATGTGAAGGAAGTGAAGAGAATCCCGCTCGAAAAACTATGAAGAGAAGGCTTGTGCACTAGGCTACGACTTATACATGACTTTACCTTTTTCCAAAACTTCCATGATGAACGGGTTTTTTCTGTTTTTCATCTCGTTGAATTCTTCTGGCGTGTAGCCTACTGGTTCTATTGGGATTTTGAAGGTGTTCAGGTCCATGAGGATTCGTATTCTGTCGAGGAAGGGTTCTTTGAATCCAGCGACGACGAGGATGTCGATGTCTGAGCCTTCGTTGATGTCGCCTGTTGCGAAGGAGCCGAATAGGAGGACAAGGTCTGGGTTGAGGTTTCTGACAACCTCGCCCACATAATCATCTATTTTCTTAAAAACTTCTCCAATTCTTTCAATATTGACTCTGCATAGCTTACGCATCTTTTGACAGTCTCCTCTTAGTATTTATAGGCTGGACCCTGAGGATAGAAGTTAGTATGAACCTAAAATAAAAGAGGTGAGTTGTTAAGCTTTATAATCTCGTAACATGTCTGCAATAGTCGCATTGAATAACTTTGGAGTACGCTTTTTGTTTAGAGAATGGTGCCCCGCAGTTAGGACAATAGAGCGGAGCGAGCTTTCTTTCTTCTTGAACAGTTTTTGGGGTAACCATTAATTGGGCTGGAGTGATTTCAGCTAAAGCATTTTTTGCAATAAAGGTGATTTCACTAATTAAATCGAAGTCTTCTCCACTTGCGGTCTGACCGATCTTAAGACCTGTTGATATCTTTTCCGGGTCATTTTCGATAACACCTTCTATAACGTTTATAAGAGCTTCTGGTAATTGTGAGTGCCCTATGTTAAGCGCTTCTTCGCAAAAATTTTTTGCTTCAATAAAGTTTCTTTCTTTGAAAAAATTTAATGAACATATTATCAGCGATCTAACCGCCTCTTTCGGCTTTCCACGTTGAAGCAAGGTTCGTGAAAGAGGCTTAGGGTCTTTGGATTTTATACAAGCCTTCAAAGCCGCTTCTAAGTTTCCTGCTTCTAGAAAGCACATTACGGCTGATGAGTATTCATTTGCAGATTCATAACATCTAGCCGCAGAATCCAGATAGCGGCGTCCCTCGAAGATCGATTTTGCATTATCAGCCTTTTGATGAAATATTTGTGCAGCCTCATAGAACCTTCCTTGTTTTATAAGTTTTTCAGGGCTAGACAAAAGTTTAAATTACCCCTGTTTGCTTGTCCCACATTTAAGGCATCGTGGCATATCATAAGGGTTAAGGTTTGCGCATTTTGGGCATGTCCACTCCATGGGAGCAGATATGACAGCAAGAGTTTTTCTTGTCTGCACAAGTTTGTTTTGCCATGAGTATGGATCTCTGACTGAAAACTCAAGGCGTGACATGATTTGGCCTGTCTTTGCTGTAACAATCAGTTTTTTCATAAAGGTGCCTTCCACTGTAATGTTAGCAATGACTTGTAACGGTAGGTCAAGAGATGTATAGGTTCGTTTGGTGATCAGTCCTGATTCATGTTCAAACATGAGTCTTCTATTCGTTAGACAGAGATACCCAGATGTGCCTCTATACTTCGTATTCTCCCCTAATACGATCTCTTCACCCGGTTCCAGTAGAGGCAGTTTAGAACCCCCAATTATTTCCTAAGCTCTATTCCGCAATCAGGACATGCAGGCTTCTTAAACACTAACCCTACTTTTGGACAACAAGCATCACAGTAAACCTTGAGACAGCGAGGACACTGCCATCCTGCGGGCTTAAGGAAGGTGCCAACTTCCTTCCCACATTTAGCACAAAAACCTCTTACCATCCCCTTCCCCTTAGTAAATCTCATCTACATTGAAAATAAAATTTATGGTATAATTATCTATAATGCAACTTTATATTTAATATAAAGAAGTTATTATGAATGATTAACGAGGGGTTTTGATATGAGAGAAGAAATGAGGACGCATACAGGGAAATGTGTGGACTGCGGCTCTACTTTGGAGCTTTATGAAATTGACTTTGAAAAGGGCAGAAGGGTTCTCATATGTCAAAGATGCGGTTTGTTCCATTTATATGAAAAGGATTTTTTCGGCAGATGGAAACTTGTGAAAGCTGCAAAAGTTTCGGACTTATTGCGTAAATAAAGTTTCTTCTTCAGCATATTCTTGGTATGGGGTCTCCTATTGGCGGCGTTAGTATTCTCTTTCCGCCTACTACAGTTTCTAGGGCTACTTCTTTGAATTGGTCTGTTGCTTCTCCGATTATTTGTGCGTTTTTTCCTTCTCGAGCTTGTTTCAATGCTTCTAGGACTTCTTCGGCTTTTTCGGGTGCTACGCCTATGATTATTTTTCCTTCGTTTCCCACTTCTAATGGGTCGATGCCCAGCATTTCGCAGGCTGAGCGTACGTCTTCTCGTATGGGTATTTTCTCCTCTTCTACGAGTATGCCTACCTTAGACTTTTCGCTCCATTCATTAAGTGCATTGGACAAGCCACCCCTAGTCGGGTCTTTCATGGCTACGATTCCGCCCACATTCAACAGTTGCATAATCAACTTGTTCAGAGGCGTTATATCCGACGTGATGTGGCTTCCGAAGCTGTAGCCCTCCTGAGCCGACAGCACGGCGAGCCCATGATCCCCCACCGTGCCCGAGAGGATGATCTTGTCTCCAGCCCGTAGGTTAGAGTCGAGGATCCACCGCACATTGAAGGAGCGGTACTTCCTCACTTCCGCTATATTTTTCTCCAGGGCTTCGTTTCTTCTGCCTATCCCCGACGTGTTGATGACGCACCCGCCTAAGGCGCCCTTCTCCACCACCTTGGTGTCGCCAGTGATGACGTAGACGCCTGCCTCCCTGCAAGTTTCCCTCATGCTCCCCAAAATTCTCTCCAAGTCGACGATGGGCAGCCCTTCCTCCAGCACAAAGCCCGAAGCAAGCGCCACAGGCTCGGCACCCATCACCGCAATATCGTTCACGGTGCCCGCCACCGCCAGTCTCCCGATGTCTCCGCCCGGGAAGAAGAGGGGCTTCACCGCATGAGAATCCGACTTCAACACAATGTCGTCGATCACGGCAGCGTCGTCCAACGCCTCCAGCGGAACCTCAGCCCCACTCCCACCCAAATACCTCACCACATACTTCCTAACCAAATCGTGCATGACCGTTCCGCCAGCACCATGAGCCATCGTAACCCGTTCCATAACTCCCCACTCCTCTACAACATGGAAAATCGGCACTCTTAAGCTCATCCCCTTTATAGACTAGTCAAAATTTTCAGGCAAGACTCATGCGTCTTGCGCACCCAAACAGCGCTAAAACCAGACCCCGCCATAGCATGGTGGTGGTGAGGAAAAATTCCATCTCAGCGCACCACCAAGAAAATATTCACAAGCTTTCAACCCTCCCCCCGGTATAGATAGGTCGAAATTTTATTCCCAACCAAACGCTTCATACCCTCCCTACAGACCAGTAAACTCCCTCTTATAATCCAGAACCCATACAAACACTTGAGTTGCATAGTTTTCGGTAAAACAGCAAACATTTAAAAAACAACCAAACGATACCATCCTAACAACAAAGGAGGCCATAAGCCCATGAAACATCGATGCCCAGCGATAATTGGCGTGGGTAGAACAAAGTTCGGCGAGCACTACGAGAAAGCACCAGAAAAGTTGGTGGAAGAAGCTGGGCTCAAAGCTCTAGACTCCGCCGAAGTAGAACGCAAAGACCTAGACGCCTGCTACTTCTCAGACTACTTCCTCCAACTCACCAACAAAATCGGAATCGAAGAAGGCTTCCTATCCGAACTCCTAGAACTCCACGTACCCATGGAAAAAACGAGATCCTTCAGCTCCGCCCTCCTCAACGCCTGCCACGCAGTCCAATCAGGAAAATACGGCATCGTTCTCGTGGGCGGAGTGGAGAAGATGACAGACCGCTGGGACAAAATTAGGGACGACCTCATGCTTCTAGAGGATCCATGGAGCTACTACGCGGGATGCACCCCTGAAGCGAACCATGAACTCATGCTTAGAGAATACATCAAGAAACATGGGATTTCTGAAGAAAACCTTGAAACATTCAACGTAGCCTTAGCTCAAATAGCGGTCAAGAACCATCGTCATGCAGTAAAGAATGAACACGCACAATTTCAAAGAGAGGTCAGCTTAGACAAAGTCTTGAAGGAAAGATTGAAAGCGCACAAGCCCTTGGGGTTCTACGATTTTGCCCCTGTTTCAGATGGCGCCACCGCCCTAATTCTAGCAAGCCCAGAAGTTGCTAAAACACATACAGACACGCTGATAAGCGTTGTTGGCTCTTCCTCCGCCACCGACTACATAACCTTTCCTTCACGTGAAGACAGAACCGGGTTCATAGCAAGCACGATAGCGATGAAAAATGCGCTGGAACAGGCTAAGATAGAAATAAGTGACATTCAGATAGCCGAACTTTATGATCAGTCTACGCTGATGGAAATGGTGTCCCTTGAAGACCTCGGCTTCTCAAAAAGAGGCAGGGCTTGGCTGGACGTGTATTCCAGCTGTAAAGACTATGAGGGATTTTACGAGGTCAACGGAAAACAACTTTTCGTGAACACAAACGGCGGTCTCAAGGCGGACGGAAACCCCTTGGGCGCTACCGGTGGAGCCCAAGTGTTTGAAATCGTTAAGCAATTTAAGGGCGAGGCTGGCAACAGACAAGTGGATACGGATGAAGACTTACGGTTTGGTTGCGTCTTAGAGTTCGAGGGTTTCGGAACCAAGGCGTATGTTCACATTTTAGGGAGGGATTTAAGTGAGTAGTGAGCCGATCGAAAGAAGAGTCTCCTACATTGGGGACCGGCTGAAAGGTAGTCGGTGTAGCCTTTGTGGTAAGGAATATTTTAGGACCAGAGACTATTGTGGAGACTGCGGAAGAAAGAGTTTCAGTAAAATGGAGGACATCGATTACTTTTATGAGAAGGGAAAGCTAGAAGTATGCACTGTCATCAAGGAATCTACCAACAAGTTTACGAGATTGGGACCCTACCTTTATGGTATTGTTTCGTTTCATGACGGAAAAGTAAGAGTCCCTGGCAGATTAACGGACCGTATTTTGAAGGACGAGGAGATAGACCTATTCAGCCTTGAAGACAGAGAGGTTGTTCCAAGATTCAGAAGAAGACACGCTGTGGAGCAAAGCGACATCATTCCAACTATTTCTTTAGCCTTCACCCTTGCCGACGAATACTATCCGCATCAAGAGCATCAGATAGTTAAGCCTCAGAAGGAGTACGAAACTCCGGGCATCGTTGGATACGGAGTGTACGTCTCAAAATTTAGGATTAAAGAAGAGAGTATGGAACGATCTGTGCCGTTCATAGATGAGGACGCCATCACAGCGGCTGTTGAAGCGGGAAAGATGGCCTTGATTCATTCCGGAGTGGACCCTTCACTCACTGGTAAGGTGTATGTGGGTTCTGAGTCCAACCCCTACGCCGTAAAGCCGATAGCTTCTAAAGTGGCTCAAGTTTTGAAGCTCGGCGAGGAAGAGAAAACGGATGGTTTGCAAGGTGTAGACGCTGTCGATACAGAGTTTGCGTGCAAAGCCGCTACGAGCATGTTTAAGGACGCAGCAGCACTTGTGTATTATCCTGGTGCTCGCACACCCTACGCCATGGTAATAGGCACAGACAACTCTCAGGCTGCGCCCCGAGACGAGCTCGGAGGAGAGCTCGACTTTTTTGTTGGCTATGGTGGTTCTGCCTTTATCTTCGGCATGCACGATGTCATCGCTGAGATAGAGGGGTGGTACTCTTGTACATCAGACACGCCAGACTTCTGGAGGAGGGACCTTGAACCCTACCCGAGACATGGCGGTCGATTCACTGGTGAACCCGCCTACTTTAAGCACGTACTAAAGGCGGGTAAAAGGCTGATGGAGAAATTGAGCCTTCAACCTAGTGACGTGAATTACTTTGTTTCTCATCAGCCAAACATAGGTTTTCCCGTTAAGGTGGCTACGGAACTGGGGTTTAAGGAAGATCAGTACAGGCTTGGCTTGCAGGTTGTTAAGTTTGGCAACACGTATTCTGGCTCCTCACCCTTGGGATTGGCGGCTATTCTGGATAAAGCCAAGCCAGACGAGAGGATCATTATTGTCAGTTATGGGTCTGGGGCGGGAAGTGACGCATACTCCTTAATCACAACTAGTCAATTAGAAGAGAAAAGACGGCGACAAAAGTTCACCATCCAGCATCAGATCGAAAACAAATACATAGAGTACGTGGACTACGACACTTATAGAAGGTTTAAGCTCGGTCTCTAGTTTTTGCTATGATTTGTCTCTAAGGTTCCAGTCGTCTTTCGAAAATTTTTCTTTGCGAAGGCTTTTCGCGAGGTTTTGTTCGTAGCTGGTTAACTCCCCCTCTATGAATTGTGTTTTTAACGCTTTTTGAAAGCCTTTAACTAAAGCTTGGTAGGCTTGCTCCATGGACACGCTAGATTCAAGCTCTTGTTGGATGGAGGTTAATCTCTTCTGAGCTACGTTTAACACGTCCATGCATGTTTGGGCCCAGGGAACCTTGAGGAACGTAAACATTTTCTCCAGATCAACGTTCACTAGGAACGTTCCGTGTTGAAGCAGCACGCCTCTTTTACGATGTTGAGCGCTTCCCGAGACCTTCCTTCCCTGTATCGTGATGTTTGGGCACTGCTTCGGTTCTCCTGGATGGAAGTCGGCTTGGACTCCTAAGATTTTAGCTGCTTCGATCAGTCCGTCGCATATTGTATGGTAGGCGGAAACCACGTCTGCTGGTCCCAAATCCTTTTCGTTAATGATCACGCTGTAGGTGATTTCTCCGTCATAGTCGTGGTATACTGATCCTCCACCCGTGATTCTTCTCACGATGTCTACTCCGTGCTTGCTACAGTTTTCTACGTTGACTTCGTTGAAGATGTCTTGAAACCGACCGATGGACACAGCTGAGGGTTTCCACTTGTAGAAGCGTAGGGTGTTGGGCGCTAACCCCGCTATTCTAGCGGTTAAGATGGCTTCGTCAACAGCCATGTTCGTGAACGCGTCCCCCACCTCTAACCTAAGCCGTCTCCAAACAACCATTTTCATCAACTTCACATTTATGTTCCAGCTCCATTTAATTTTTTATTTGCAGGAGAGGTAAGTAGCAAACGTCGTAAGCCTAGGTTGTAAGAGGTTTTATGCTTGTTTTATGACCCAATTCAAAGATGAAAGTCGCGAAGGGCTACTTTAGATATAACTCGCGCGCTTATTGTTTTCCACATTTTTCCTTCGCCTTTTTTAAAAATTTCAAAACCAAGCCTAACGTTTCTATACAGCATTATCTAAAGCAATATCGTAGAAAACTGTGACAGTCGAGGCTTTGTCTAAAAACTCCACGTATATCCTTCTTTAAACTCTATGACTTTTGCCGTTTTTGCATCAATAGTGAATAAAGAGGAGCGTGTGAAGGAAAACTCCTCTTTTTTCTTAGGCTTAGGGGTATATTCGACGTTAATTCTCCAAACTTCTCTTCCGTAAGGGAAAAACGTGTCACGCACAGCAAATGTAATTCTGCAAACTTCCTCTTCAACTTCTCCAACAGTTACCCTTATATATTCATTGACTATTTCCCGAACCTTTCTTAAGTCAATAAATTCTTCGCTCATCTTTCTTCATCTTCAGTGTAATCTAATGACAATCATTCTCTTAAAGATAATAGTGTTAGTGCAATCTTAAGGGAGGGACACCCACCTTGTGTCAGAGGCTGTGTCCACCATTTCAGTAGTAGCAAATATAATAACTCGCTCAAGTTCTTTAATTAGAAACTCAGTGCTACTCAACAACTTTGCCATTTCTTTTCTGTCCCATATTAGATTCTCTCTTATATGGGTAACTACCTTATACAGTAAATCTGTAGCATCTGAAATTTTTAAAACGCCAAATCTTTCTTCTTTCCCTAATATAAGATAAACAGTTAAAAATTGGCCAAAAGCTCTATACCATATTGAGCCAAGGACGTGTAACTGAATTAAATTAATACTGTTTAAAGCATCTGCTGGAAAAGCTATTGCAAAATCAGCGTATTCGGTTGCGTAACGTGCGAATTGTCTTACCGCCTTACTCACCCTGAAATCGCTCCCCTTAACCTCAATTATCCTGCCGCGATAAAGAAAATCTGGTCCACTTTTTCGAGGAGATAGCTTAACTTTCCACTCTTCCTCTAGATAACGCGCAATTACTTCTTGAGCGGTTGCTTCATTCATACTCTTACCTACATTCAATTCCTTCTTTTACTTAATAATTCTTTACCATATTCAAAAAGTAAATTGTTTGGAAAACAAAAGTTGTGCGAATAAAGAAAGCTTTTCAAATTGTTTTTCGATTACTCCTCCACAGTCTTGGCACGCAAGCTCCCATTCTTTTTTAAAGTCTTCAACGTGCCAATATAGAACCGTCTTTTTTCACAGAAAGAGCATTTTCCCTCTTTGGGCTGTTCAAGCGCCATAATTGAAAAAAGTTTCTCTTTCGAAGATAGCTCAGCCTTTCCCTCTTCTTTTTCAGCCATGAGCCTAATCATTTTGCGGAATACAGCTATGCCTCTTTCAGTTAACTGATAGCCCCCTTTATAGCACCTAGCATGTTAAACTAGGTTCTTATCTTTCAATTCCGATAGGTAGAGACAAAGTCCCCCACCGTATAACTCATCAACGATTTATCTTTAAGATTAAAGGAGAAAACTTTTCTTGTTATGCCTTCAATTTATAAGGATTTATATTACTTCAGACCTTTGAGTTGTAAGAGGAAGATTGAGGGGGAGCGGAAATGGGTGAGAGGCTGGAAGTTGCTAAGGAGGTTTTAGAAAGGGCTAAAGAGGAGTATAAGCGTGGGAAGGCTTTGAAGGAGAACCTGTTTATCAGAAACGCTTGTGATAAAGCCTTTCTGGCTGTTGTGCAGGCTGTCAATGATCTTGTAAAGGAAAAAACGGGAGTTGTCCCTACAGATCATAGGATGCGCAGAGACTTTCTCAGGGAGATAGGAAGGGAAGATTTAAGGGCAGAGTACAGCGATATCATGAGGGACCTCCACGACGACTGCTTCTACTCAGGCATAATAATCGAGAAAAACATAGAGAAAGCTGTGCAGAAAGTAGAAGAGTTCCTAAAGAAAATCGAAGAAGCTGAAAAAAGTTAAGATAGCGCACTAGACATTGGCGTGAAGATGCAAAGTTGGCTCCTTCCTCGCCCACACCTACGGTTCAAAACTAACTCTCACCATAAGCACACCCACACCCCACGAAAAGCCAGCCA
>Ga0315314_1004444_pt1 | contig 10518 bp, 6 predicted proteins | sample TDP9_MG_FD_203631 | JGI IMG/M metagenome (GOLD analysis project Ga0315314, IMG submission 203631) | Freshwater sediment microbial communities from Lake Towuti, South Sulawesi, Indonesia - TDP9 | ecosystem: Environmental > Aquatic > Freshwater > Lake > Sediment | place: Indonesia: South Sulawesi... | reverse complement strand
TGGAATCTGCAGCGGCAACTCGGCGCCGCCCTGGATGAGCGGCTGCTCATCGACCGCGAACTGCCGCCCGGGGTCCGCAAGGATACCCCGGAGGAATACGAATACAAGGGGGACCGGCTGCATCGGGCGGAGGAGCTTCTCCGGCAGGCCCGGGTCCTCTTCGATCTGCGCAATGCCGCCGCCTTCCTGCCCGCTATCTGGGGGCAGTGGCACAACCTCCTGCATGCGGAGGATCTGGAAGGATTCTGTCGGACCCAGCCCTGGTGGGATGCGTTCCTGGAAGTGAGGGGCCGCGAGCGTTTCTTTCACTGGGAGCTGGAGTTCCCGGAGGTCTTCCGCGGCGAGGCCCGCGGTTTCGATGTCGTCCTGGGCAATCCGCCCTGGGACAAGATCCTGCCTGATCGGAAGGAGTTTTATGGGAAAACCGATATTTTGATCCGTGCTTATACGGGTGGGGAACTGGATGTCAGGATTAGCGAACTGCACGACCAAAACCCGCGACTGGAGCCCGAATTCGAGGCGTATACGGAACGAATCAAGCAATTAGCTTCATACCTGAGGAAGGCCGGAGACTATCGCTATTGCGACTGGATGATAAACGGCCAAATAACGGGCGGGCATCCCGACCTCTTCAAGTTCTTCGTGGAGCGAGGCCACCAGATCCTGCGCCCCGGCGGACGCCTGGGCTTTCTCGTGCCCAGCGCCATCTACAACAACGAGGGCTGCACCGGCCTGCGGCATCTCTTGTTGGATGAGTCCTCCGTCCTGGCCTTCTATGGGTTCGAGAACCGAAAGAAGATTTTCAATATCCATTCCAGTTACAAGTTCGTCTGTCTGGTCCTGGAAAAGGACGGAGAAAGGGATGGCAGGCCCAAGGAGGGGGAGGCTGAGTTTCAGGCCACCTTCATGCGCCACGATCTGGAGGAGCTGGAGCAGGGGCCCCCCACCGGGGTTCAGGTCCTGATCCGGCGCTCGGAGCTGGAGAAGCTCTCCCCCGGCACCCTCGCCTTTCTGGAATACCGGTCCCGGCGGGACCGGGAGATCCTGCTCAAGATGTACGGCCTGCTGCCGGGCATGGAGCCAAGACCTCTCCTCGGCGACCACGGTCCCTGCACCTGGAACGCCCGCTTCTATACTGAATTCAACATGACCAACGACCGTGACCTGTGGACGAAGCCGAACGGACAACTCTATACCCCCAGGGAGATCTGTGGCCTCAACTGGCCCACCGATCCTTCCATCCCCTTCAGCGAAGTTCGGGCCGCCATGGCCCGCGAGGGCTTCTGGCCACTGTATGAGGGGAAGCATATCGAGCAATTCCTCGTGGACATCAAGCCGATCGAACGCTGGGTAGATATCGAGAAGGCCGAGAAGAAAATGGGGCGGTCGCCAGATGCTGTTCCTAAACTCGTCTTCCGAGACATCGCCAGCAATACCAATGAGAGGACTTGCATCGCGGCGGTCCTGCCGCAGCAGTCATGCTTCGGTCACACATTATCGGGGTTAGTGGTAAGTATTTCGCCTGACATTGCTGCAACGGTTCTGAATTCGTTGGCATTCGACTTTGGGTTGCGTTTCCGCACCGCCGGGATGCATCTCAGCTTCACCTATATGGAACGGATGCCTTTAGTCTTGATCGCTGATGGCTTGAAAATAGACTCACATTCCGCTGCGAATCGCGCCATCGGGCATCATACTGAGAATCAAACCAGTTGGCAGGCTGTCTACTCATCATACCGTGCCATCGCTGAGACGTACAGCCTCACCGCAGCGGACTTTGACTACGTGCTGTCCACCTTCCCCGTCTTCGCCCGCAAACGCCCTACCTTCTTTGCCTATCTCCAGGAGCGGGTGGCCGAATGGAAAAGGGAATTTTAGGGCGCCCTTTACGCCTCCTCCAAGAATTAGCGTTTCTGCTCTGGTAGCCCACAAAATCTTCTATGCAAAAATATATTGCTTTCTTCCATATGCAATGCTATAGTACGTGGCAATAAAGAATAAAGGAGAAACATCGATGCCAAGACCAAGAGACACCTACAAATACCACTATAAGATTGGAAATAAGATTGTCCATAGTGGCATCACCGACGATCTTGATCGGCGGGAGCAAGAACATCAGCAGAAATGGCCCGGAGGACACATTAAGCAAGTCGGTCGCAAGACGACTGAAGAAGCTGCCCGGGATTGGGAGAAGAAGGAGAAAAAGTCTTGATCCCATCTTGTCTCTCAGAGACCTCATCCCGAGAATAGTATGCATCTCTTGACAATACGGAGCGTTGTGTGCAGGTATAGGCCCAACGTTGTATAAGGGAATGCCCAAAAGAGAAACAACCCGACCGGGAATGGCCGGCTTAGCAAAATTGTGTCTCTGTGTCTAAGCAAGCTAACTGGAGTGCTCCTCCGCAGAAAGGAGAAGTGGTCATGAGGACCGACCCCCAGCGGAGTTTTCAGACAATGGTGGGCCAGCGCATCAAGGCAGCTCGTAAGGCCCTGGGGATGACGCAGCAGGATCTATCCCAGCAGATGGGATTCAAGGATCGTCAGATCCTGTCCAATATCGAGAGCGGTCTGCGGAAGCTGTCTTCCTCGGAGCTTTTGGCCCTCATGAAGGTACTCAAGAAGGACCTGGAGTATTTCACCGACCCCTTGCGCCTGGTGGGGGAAGGGGCCTTCTGCTGGAGGGCCGAGGCGGAGCCCGTGGTCCTCGATGCCTTCGAGGAAAAGGCGAAAGCCTGGATCGCCGCCTATCGCACCCTCGGGGAGAGGCTGGGAGAGCCTGTCAGCCCCCTGGTGCCTCAGATCCCGATCACACTGAGGAGCTCTTATGAGGAGGCCTGGGAGGTCGGCGCCCGGCTGCGCCAAGAGTGGGGTCTTCAGAAGAATATTGCCTCGGCAGTGCCGGGTGAGGCGGAGAAGAGGCTCAAGGTCCTGGTTCTCTATGTCGAGGCCCCGCCGGGCATCTCGGGGGCAGCATGCCATCTCGGCGACCTCAATATCATCCTCGTCAACCGACGAGAACCTGATGGCCGGCGTGCCTATGATTTTGCCCACGAGCTCTTCCACCTGCTCACCTGGCGGGCCATACCGCCTGAGCGTGTAGAAGCGAAAGATCCCCAGAAGCCCCATGTTCGTCGCATGGAACAGTTGGCCAACAATTTCGCCTCGGAGCTCTTGATGCCGCGAGAGGAGGTCGAGGCCCTTTGGAAGGAGAGAGGCAAGCAAGAGATCCATCGCTGGATCAACTCCAACGCGAAGAAACTGGGTGTCACCTCTAAGGCGCTCCGGTGGCGACTGCGGAACTTGAGGCTCTTGAGCGTCGCCGACGAGCAATCTATCTCGGATGCCCTCCTGACCTGGAACGGAAACATTCCCTCACAGCGAACATTGCCCTTCTTATTCTCCCGAGCTTTTGTGGAGAGGCTACAAAAGGCCCTGGAAGCAGGGTTCATCTCTGTCCGGCGAGCGGCTCAGCTTCTGGGTATGACAATGGAGGATTTGGAGGACCTCATCGAAGGTTACGGTCTCGAGGTGCCGTTCGACCTGTGAGGAATGGCGCCGGGAGAGAATCAAGTCAGATAGTTTTGGTCGATTCGACTCTCATCATAGAGGCCCACAAGATCCACTGCTGGAACGCCTTGGCCAAGGGATATCAGATTGAGACGGTGGATGCTTGTCTTCAGGAATGCGCGATAGGGGATCCGTTACGAAAGGATTGGGTCCCCATCGATGTCTCGGCAATAGGAAACGATGTAAGGATTCGCGCTGTTACCGCTGAGGTCATGGCCGCGGCAGCTCTCGCCAGCGCGAACTTTCACTTGCTCCACTCGGGCGAAAAGGAGCTCATGGCCCACTGTTTCAGCAGGATTGAGGAGGCGTGGCTGGTATCCTCCCAGGATCGAGCCTGTCTCAGGGTAGGCTACGAGCTCGGGTTTTCGGATCGTTTCGTCTCCCTGGAGGAACTCCTTCAATCTCTCGGCATGAAGATCAAAGTGAGGTACCAATTCACCAAAGCCTGGCTGGTGACGGTCAGGACCAACCTGAAATTAGGACTGGTATGAGCAGCCCCGTTGTCTCCTGCGTCCGGCATTTGATCGAAGAATACAGGCGGTTTCTGCGGAGCACCTATCGTCTGGCCGATCCCCATCTGCGACAGCAATTCGAGCAGCATGTGGACCAGACGGATGTGCTGGTCAAGGGGCCTTATGTTACCCTGGCCCGGGATTACACAATGGGCAAGACCCTCTCGGAGCTGCTGGCAGGGGGCCTGGGCCATCCGGATCTGACTCGCCTTCATTGGAATTTCGGATCCAATCCCATCTATGAGCATCAGGAGAGGGCCTTTCGGCTAGTAGAGGCTCAGGAGCGGAATTGCGTCATCAAGACCGGGACCGGAAGCGGGAAGACCGAGGCCTTCCTCCTTCCCCTTCTCTCGGGGATCATGAAGCTGCGGGATCAGGGCCTCCCGGGCACCAAGGCCATCGTGCTCTATCCCATGAACGCCCTGGCGAACGACCAGCTCAAGAGGCTACGCAACATCGTCCGGGAAAGCGGCGTCCAATTGACCTTTGCCATGTACACCGGGGAGAGCGAGAGTGTTGCTCCCTCCCTCGGCGAACCACTGGCAGGCAATGAGATCGTCAGCCGTTCCCAGATTCGCCAGAGCCCACCTGACCTCATCCTGACCAACTACAAGGAACTGGAGTTCATGCTCATCCGGAATGTGGATCGCGCCATTTTCAGTCCCGCCCTCAGATTTCTGGTCCTCGACGAGATCCACAGCTACCGGGGGGCTCTGGCCACGGAGATCGCCTGCCTGATCCGCCGTTTGAAGTCCCGCTGCGCGTTGCAGCCCGGCCAAATGCGATGCGTGGGTACTTCGGCGACGGTCTCTGAAGGGGTCGGGGGCGATGAAGCGTTGGCGCGGTTCGTCACTGACCTCTTCGGGGAATCCTTCACAATGGGCGACATCGTGGGAGAAATCCTCTTCCCTCACCAGGAGCCCGAGGATCCATATCTTCCGCCCTTCGTGCACTTGAATCGCGGCGAACTCATGGAGTTGCCCGTCGAGGATCCCCGCAAAATACTGGAGCTTACCCAGAGGATCACGGGGCGGACTCCGCCACAGGAGGGGACTCTGTCGGAGAAGGTCGCAACCTTATTGAAAGGCAATCAGTTGGTTGCCGCCCTGAAGGCCGCTTGCGAAACCCCTCATTCCCTTGCCGAACTCGCGAAGGTTCTGATCGAGCGGTTTCCGGAGGCATCGGTCCTGAAAGAGGATGCCGTTCAAACCCTAATTGAGGCTTACCTCCTGGTGGGGAGCATCGGAACGGAGGACGACCCCCCGGCCCTCCGGCCCAAGCTTCACAGCTTCTTTCACGGCGTTTACGATGTGGGCCTGTGCATGAATCCCTCGTGCAGATTGCTGGTACGGGATGGCTCCGACAGTTGCCCCCAATGTCATAGCATCGTGAGGCCCATCGCCCTGTGCCGGACCTGTGGCCAGGACTTCGCCAAGGTGAGATTTCACGATGATCCGGAGAAGCCGCCCTCGCCCAACGACGATTTCCAGAGCGACGAGAACACCGGCTTCATCACCCCCCGGATTTTCGTGGAAGCCGCGGAGATGGAGGAAGACGCAGAGGACATTCCCGTCGAGGAACCAGTGAGGCCAAGGGGTCGTCGCCGAACCGCGGCCCGGGCTCGCCTGGAGGATAGATGGGTGTGCCGTGCCTGCGGGAAAATCCATGAGCAGAGGACCGATCGCTGTCTGAATCCGGAGTGCGGATCCGCCGATGCCGTCACCCTGCAGAAGGTGATGAGGGGTAAGGGAAGCACCTGCCCCGTCTGCAACAGCACCTATACCAAAGGGGACATCTTGACTCTTTTGCGCTCCGGCATCGCGTCTACCAACTCTCTCCTCGCGACACATCATCTCGACCGCCTGGACGGAGAGGACCGGAAGCTGTTGATCTTCTCCGACAATCGGCAGGAGGCGGCCCATCAGGCCGGCTATATGAAAGATCGCCATCGCCTCTTTGCGATCCGGCATGCCATCGAGAGGATCGTCCGTGACAGCGGTGCCCCGGGGATCGCCATGGCCGACCTCCCCCAGCAATTATTGGTCAAGTTTCAGGAGATGGGATTGGCCTCGAGGCGACTCACCACCGACGAACGGGAAAAATGGAATCTGACCCTGACCTTCGAAGCAGCGAGCGAATTCTGCCGCTCCACTCACCAGCGCATCTCCCTCGAAAACCTTGCACTCGTTGAGGTTCGGTACGAATTCCTCAATGGCCTGAAGGCAGATCCCGATTTTGTGCGGGCCTGTGAAGAGGCTGGATTCACTGCGGAGCGGGGCATCGTTCTGGTTCGTGCCCTCCTCGATCGAATGCGACGGGACCGTGCCGTAGCCCATCCCTTCTTCCAGGAATATCTCGATCCGGAGCAGACCAAATGGCTCATGGTAAGGGACGAGCCTTACTCCGTGGCCATTCCCGAACATGAACGGAGGCCTGTCTTCTTCATGTTGGATCGGAACGAGTGTGCGAGAAATGGAGTCGGGGGGTTCAAATTCAATGCATTGGTGAGGGATTCTCCGAGGGGCACCGCGGCCATCCCGCGCTTGCTCGCCCGGGAGGGGATGGACGAGGCTATGCTGGATGCCTGGACGAGGAAAATTGTAGCCCTTTTCCAGCGCTACGAAATCCTGGTGCCTCCCGTCCTTCTACCCCCACGCGTGCGCTCCGGGATAGGCAATGGAAGGCCCCTTCAGATTGCACCTCGCGTGATGCGACTGAGGTCTGCGGGAAATGGCTTCCGTTGCCAGCGATGCCAGATTTGGCGGCCCTATCGGGGTTCGGCCTGTTATTCCACGAAGTGCTCCGGATCGGGGAGAGACCTCAAGGAGGAACAGGCTGATCGGGAGCAATACTACGTTAGGCTCTACACCCAAGGAGCGCCCAGGAGGATGTCGGTGGTAGAGCATACCGCCCAAATCGGCCAGGATCAGCGCGCGCAACGAGAGACCTCCTTCAAGGAGAACCGGATGGATGTGCTGGTCTGCAGCCCGACCCTGGAATTGGGAGTGGATATCGGCCTACTCCTGACAGTGCTGCTGAGGAATTGCCCACCCACGCCTGCCAATTACATTCAACGAGCCGGGCGGGCCGGGCGGCGCCTGCATATCGGCTTTGTTTCCACCTTTTGCGGCATGGGGCCCCACGACCGCCACTGTTTTGAAGATCCCGCATGGTTGGTCCGGGGTGAGTTCCATCCGCCCACAGTTCGCTTGGACAACAGCCTGATCATGGCCAGACACATCCGCTCATATGTCCTCGAAAACATCGAGCGAGAATTTCCGAATCTCATGGGGGATCTGCTCGATGACCTGTACCATCCAGGGAAACTGGAACTTTCCTCCGTGGTACCGCTTTGCGAAGAGATTGAAGGCAAGGGGGAGACCCTTGTCTCCTGGGCCTTGAAGACCTTTGGAGACGGCGGCTTGGCCAACCGCGAATTCATTGCCGATGTGATCCGGAGGATTCCGCAGGATGTAAATCGGGTATTGGAGAATTGGTTCCTGTTGGTTCAGAGAATACACGAAGAATTCCTCCACTACCGAAGGATCCTCGCCGATAGGAGGGCCAAGCAGAAGGCTGAGGCGCGCGATCGGGCCTATCGTGAGCTGACCACAGACAAGCAATCGGCCTATGTGCTCAATTATTTGGCCAATGAAGGCCTGCTGCCTTCCTATCAGTTCCCGACCGACACCTTCAGTTTGGAGCCCGGCGTCGGCGACACTCCAACCCTTCGCCGACCGTCCTGGTTGGCCTTGTTTGAATTCGCACCGGGCAATATGGTTTACGCGAATGGCCATAAGCTGAAGACCATCAGGGCTTACTTTGAAGGCCGAAACCGGGCGGCCAGTGGAGGCCTGGGAGGTGGCCTGGAGGCCTCCGGAAGAGTTCGGACGTTTTGCTTCTGTTCTTCCTGTGGTTATGCTTCCGAAGAAAACCGAAATACCTGTCCGGAATGTGGTAAGGCTATCGGTTGCGCGGTGGATGTGGCGTTCATCGAATCCTTCGAGGCAGAGCAATTCACCCAGATCACCTCTGCGGAAGAAGCCAGGGAGCGCATCTACTTCCAGAGAAGAGAGCATCTGATCGAGACACCACAGCTCTTTGTAGAGGTCTATCCCTACCCATTCGCCCATCTGGAACATTGCCGACATGCCAAAATCCTGGTTACCAATTGGGGGAGACGCACCTCCCTGGAAACCGAGGGTGAAAAGTTTCAGCTCTGCCAGATCTGCGGGAAGCATCGCCCGGCATCGAGAAGCGATAGAGAGCACCGTCGATGGGACGAGGAACATGCAGGTCGCTGCTCGGGCCAGGTGGGCGAGTATGTCCTGGGGTACGAATTCTTTGCGGATGCCCTCACGCTGCCCGTGCCCGGGGCCGTATTCGCCGGATTTGATAGCGAGGGCTTCGCCAGGACCCTGGGGACGGCATTGGTGGCGGGAGCCTCCGAACTCTTGGAAGTGGAATCCGACGAGATTGCCTTCTTTGATCATCCGGCGGGATCAAGCGGGCGCGAGCTGATCTTCTATGAGACGGCCCCCGGCGGGGCCGGATACCTGGAGTCCCTGGCCAGACAGGTGCCTGACTGGGCAAAGGCGGCCATGAAGAGGCTGTATGAGCATGATTGCTTCCGGGCCTGCTACCGCTGTCTGAAGAGCTATCGCAATCAGCCTTTTCACAAACAACTGGATAAGAACCTCGCGAGGGATGTCCTCTTTCAGCTCGCAAGTAGTGAATTGCTGAGTGACCCGTTCCAGGCCCAACGCGGCGGCGGAATCAAGATGACCGATCAATGGCTCGATCAACGGGCCGAGGAGCCGACCAGCGGCACCGTGATCGAGCAGAGGCTCCTGGAAGCTATCCGAGGAGGAGGTCGTCTGCCCGAGCCATTGGCCCAGCGGGAGTTTCGGGCCGCCAGCGGGGCTCTTTTAACGATTGCCGATTTTGCCTACGAGGACCAGAAGATCGCTATCTACTGCGACGGCTTCGCTAGTCACAAAGACAAAGTCGCCTCCGATGCGCAAAAGCGAAACGAGCTCCAGGCCCAGGGCTGGGCCGTGCTCACCTTCTGGGGGAAAACCATTCTCAAGTATCCCGAGCGCTGCGAAGAGCAGGTGTGGCGGCTTTACCAGGCGAGAAGCCGAATATAAGGTTATGTTTCCGGATCGCTGAGAATGCCAAACTGCATATACTGCCGCGAACGGAAAGAGCCGTCAGAGCTTAGCAAAGGCCCTGGCTAAACAGGCATGAGGGCATAAGAATGACGTCTGCCCGAGAGAAGGCAATCAAAGAATGGAAGCAACGGTGGAAGCTGGAACTAATAGAAAGCATGAACCTAAAATGAAGGGGTTTTTGTCCTGATCTGCTATAACTGGACCCCGGTTGTCACCGGAGTGACGGATGAGCCACGGTCTGGAAATCCACCAGTAGGGTTGGTGAATCCACCAATTCAATTGGTCAAAATGGGGCAGCGGCAGCTATTTGGCCTTCAATTCTATAGTTCTATAGTGTAATCATGTCATATCCATCAGAAGGTGAACAAGATGTTCGACCGCATCACTTTTGATCCGCAGATCATGGGAGGGCGAGCCTGTATTCGGGGCATGCGCATTCCCGTATCCGTTATTGTGGGACAAATTGCCCATGGGGCATCCTTTGAGGAGATACTGCAGGGGTATCCCGACTTGAAACGGGAGGATATCCAGCAGGCGATTGAATATGCCGCGTGGTTGACCCAAGAGCAGGTATACGCCCCTTAGGCAATTCGTGCAACGGCACTGGGGTCGTCCATGCAGAAATTGCTCAGCGATCTGGATCAAGAGGATGGAAGGATGTTGCCGCTTACGTGCGAGTTCTCCGGCGAATATTCCAGGGGCGCCGCTTTATTCCGCCCACGGTCGCCCGGATATCGCTTGCCATCTTTTGCAGATCGACAAGAATACGAATCTTCTCTTCGAATGGCAGGCTCGCCAGCTCTCGACGCCTCCTCTGCTTGGCGCGAAACAATTTCTCCGCCTCCTCTCGTATCAGCCGCTCATTCTGCATGGAATCTCCTCTTGAATTGATCCCACTTCTTCCGTAATCCATGGCGTCCTAAGATCTCCGCCAGGTAGTCCATATCTATTTCTGCCTCCTCAAGGAACTGTGTCATTCTCGCCTTGTCTTTCGGCCGGTTTGTCTGAAGCATGATCGCCAGGAGGTGTTCTGCCCGAAGCACTCTCGTCTTGGTCCTCTTATACTTTGTCTCCCTTGCTTCTTTAACAGCTTCTTCTACAAGATCATTATATGCGGGGATAAACTGGACAGGAACTCCTTCAATAGAGATATGCTCTTGATGTGTCTTGTACCCCTTCTTCCGTAGGAACTCGTAGATGGGGGAAACTGTAATAATCTCGCCTTGCGTCTTGGGAAGAAAGACAAAAACGTCCAGATCAAAGGT
>Ga0315314_1004443_pt1 | contig 10520 bp, 13 predicted proteins | sample TDP9_MG_FD_203631 | JGI IMG/M metagenome (GOLD analysis project Ga0315314, IMG submission 203631) | Freshwater sediment microbial communities from Lake Towuti, South Sulawesi, Indonesia - TDP9 | ecosystem: Environmental > Aquatic > Freshwater > Lake > Sediment | place: Indonesia: South Sulawesi... | reverse complement strand
TGGCTAAGTCGTCTGTGACTTCAGCTATGGCTTGGATTTGTTTGAGGAACCATGGAGGATACCTCTCCCTTATTTCGTATAGGAAGCGACCTACCGCATGAATTTTGGGATAATCTACTCCGTAGGCTATTAAAACCGCCTTTACCGCATATTCCATGCACTCTTGAAGATACTTTAATGATCCAACGTAGTCCTTATCCTTTAGGCTTCTAACGGCGTTTCTGAACTCCCGTTCGGCGCTCTTGATTGCCTCTTCAGCCCTGTCTTTGTTTACGGCCATCTGCTTATCCCAAGCTTATTTCTATTAGTTCGCCCGGGGCGATATCAGGCTTTAGGAACCATAGGTATGTTCCATCTGGGTGTTCAATCCTTATGGTTCCTAGAGCCTTGAGCGCCTCTTCTAACTTCTTCATTAAATTTTGGAAAAACTCTTCTGGGTCGTAGAGAACCGCCCCGTGAGAAAGCGTATCAAGATATATGGGTTGAAACTTTTTGGCGTAACTCTTCTGCAGCCATGCCGTGGTTACCTCTGGATACCCATAGGTTCCCTGTGTTTTAAGCCAATAATCGCAGGCTCTGTACTCCCACGTGGATTGAAAATCTTTGAACACTCTCCCCTCCCGCTGCCAAACGTTTTCTGAGTCGTCTTTGAGGATGTAAAGGAGGTCTACATCGCTTCTGCCCAGTTGGAAGGAATCTTTAACCGCGGAACCGTAAAGGACGATGGAGATTAGTTCATCGCCAAACTCTTCATGAAAAAGTTCGATGAGACGTATTAAAGAGATTTTCATCCATCCATACCTAATCTTACCGAGTTCTTCGTAATTAACCAGTCTCTGCTTGGCTTTTCCTTCAAGCTCGGCTATTTTAATTGTGGTGTCAAAGCCTTCACTCGTAATCTTGTAGCTGGTTCCGGCCTTCTCAATTAGACGCTCCGCCAGCAATTCCTTTAACCTCCTAGTCAGCGTCCTTGTGTTAGCGACGACTTCGCCTAACTCTTTAAACCTGGCCTCCCCTACAGCGAGCCGACGCAGAACATCAATGGCTCCGTCCCTTGACAGCACATCCAGCTTTGGCATAGTGTACCCAAGTAAAGTAAAACAGCAAAGACTAATAAAGCTTAAGGCGGCATCCAATCAAAAACAGCGAAAAAGCAGGGCTGAAACACAAACCCGCGACAAAGTAGAGACACCAAACGAAAATGCAGAGGGGAAAAAGTTTTAGTTAATGAAGGCAAGAACCCCACAGACTTCAGTCCGTGGATGAATTGCCTTCCCCTAACGTTTCTGTAAGAACCCTGCGGGCTTTAGCCCGCAGTAGTTTAGGCGATGGTTCGGCTCCTCAAGATTTTATTTGATAAATTTATGATAAGGTTTTCAGTCAAAAAGCCTAAAATAAAGGGATCCTCTGCTCTCTAATCATGGACGTTGACGTAGGCGCGCTATACAGGGTTCTTAAGGATGAGACCCGTCGCAGGATCGTGCTATTGCTTCATGAGAAGGGCAGTCTGGCCTACATGGACCTAATGAGCTTCTTAGAAATTACGAACACGGGGAAGATGAACTATCACCTGAAGGTTCTAGGTGACCTCCTATTGAAGGGGGCGGATGGACGGTACGCCCTCACGGAGAAGGGTTCCCTCGCCGCCCAACTGTTGCTGAAGTTTCCGGAAAAGGCGGTGACGCCGGGAAGATTGAGCGCCTCTGATACCATTCTCATCGGCTTACTCGGTTTCTTGCTCGTTCTAACTAACCCCTTCATATGGGGGATGGGCCTAGGTGGAGTCCTGATCCTCGGCCTCTTTATGGTTCCCCTATACGGGACCTTGGTGCCAGGCTGGGTCATGTGGCGTCTAACGGTCAACAGGACCAAATCCCACGACCTCTACGAACTCCTGAAGCCTCCCCTGGTCTCCGCCCTCATCCTCGTCTTAATCTTAGTTGTGATGGTGATTCTCCGCCTCTCATTTCCAGTCCTTCAGGGCGGAGAGAGCTCCTACGTAAGCCCAATAGCCTTCGGACTCCTCTTCTTCGCACTCGCTCCCCTCTTAGGAACCGCAATCATAGAAGCCCTCTACAGATTTTTGAAAAGCCGCTAACCTTTTGTGACAGCCTCTACAGATTTTTCTACGCCATAAAGTTTAAGGGTTTAGCTTGGAAAATGATTTGGCAATCTGCGAGAGACGCAGTTCTGTTGCTATGGGTCTCGAATAATTCTCTCGATCTCATCCATTTTGCGAGGGTTAAGAGAAACCTGTAAGCCGTAGGCTGTAGGCTTAACCACAATGAGATTTTGCTTCATCAATTCTTTTGCTGCTTCCTTGACTTTGCTGTAAACATGTTTTGGAAAGCCTTTTGGAATGTTATCAATTGACGTATGCCTTCCGCCGATGTAGCCATGCCTATGTATCTTGGCAAGAATGGCTTTCACGACGTTATCGGTCATTCTTATCGTTCCAATTGTATGTTTCTAGATTTTTAAGTGTTTCCGTGATGACACATTAATGGTCAAAAGAGAAGTTTAAATATGTCATTTTACAATTATGAATTGCGGGAGATAAAATATGAACAAGAAAAAAGATTTGAAAGAGGAGAACCCACCGGCTCTCCAGAAACTCTTCGGAGACTCATCCATAGCAAAGGTCCTAGACTATCTAACCCTTTTCAAGGGCTTCGACTACCCAAAAACCGAAATCTCCAGAAACTCACACGTAGCGTGGAAAACCCTCTACAGAATCTGGCCAACCATCCAAAAATATGGCTTAGTGGTCAGGACACGTCAAATAGGCAGAGCTGAACTCTACAAACTAAACGAAGAAAACCCAATAGCCAAGGCTTTAAACGAATTGGCCTTCCAGATCGCAAGGTATGATGCACAGAAAATTGCAGCAGAAGAGAAAGCCAAGGAAGAGGAGGAAAAACTGAAAGGAATAAGTCCGAGGATTAGGGGCTAATAGAAGGGATGGAGATTAGCAGAGAAGAGAGCGAGAGAAAGAGGGAAGGAAAAACGCACGCGCAAAGAATGAGAAGATAGATGACGGTTTACTCCCTGAATTCTAATTCTTTTTTCCTTCCATCAAAGCAAACCTTGAAATTATCCATAATATCTCTTCCAAGTAAAGCCTTTATTGGTGACTGCTTCGGTAAATCTTGGCCAGCAACCATGAGTTCAAAATCTCTTCCAAGAAAGCCAACCGTTGCCCTGTAAAGCATAAGGGTTGACTTTCCTTTACCTGTTATGACTGAAGTCTCGCCAACATGCTCTAACTCAAGCTTTCCAGCAACACTTCTAGGAATAAGGCTCATCGTAGCTCCTGAATCTACATAAGCCTCTAAATCAACTTCTTTTATACCCTTAACCCTAATGGTAACCAGAGGGTTGTTGTTGTCCTTGTAGGCTATAGGAGAAACATATGACCCACTGCCGGGCATGGTCCAACCCTTCTGAAGTAGAATACTTCCTTTGGATACTTTTCTCTAGCTTCTTTGTAAGCCTCTTCTAAGCTATCGCCTATTCCAGCCACGCCCTTTTCACATAGGGCAACAACCTTGCCCATGTAATCCCTTTCAAGAAACTCCTTGCTCGACTCGTAAACCCTCTCGCCTATGCTCGAAAGCCTTGACCTCATGAGGAGCACCAAGTATAATTTGCGGGCTGGGACTTAAATCCCTTTTCTTTCTAGTTTTGGCTATCTCTTCTTTTCCTTCCTTAGCTTTACGATACCTGGATGTAATCCAGGTCCAGTTCAAGTAAGGTTATTAAATGTTTGTAAAGAATACAGGTATGCTTAGGAACCGCGATAATAGAAGCCCTTTACAGAATTTTAAAGAGTCCCTAAACTTTTGTGGCCACAAGGAGCTAGATTTGGTCATTTAGCAGAACGGGAGCCTTTCCGCACAAAGTCCTCTAGCGAGGCACCTCAGACCAACTATGTCATGGTAGAAGGGATCGTCGGATACTGTTCAATTTCAAACCCTACGTGACGATGGAGTGTGCGCGTTACCTAGAAAGAATATTGGGATGACCGCCACGAAAATAGTGGCCGATGAAACATAGTATGGGATGAGCATGCCGAAATTGTCCCAAAGGAAGCCGCTGAGCAGAGAACCTGTCATCATTCCAGCCCAGTACATGGTGTAAGAGATTGCGCTCACAAGGCCCCACCTTGATGGAGGCGTCAGGTTCATCCTGAGGGATTGGTGTGCCGACCAGGGCAGGCTGATTAGGCCGACGGATAAAGCCATGAAGATGAAGGGCTCCCACACGTTACGGGACATGGCGAAGAGCGCAAAGAAGGGGGATGCAAGGAAATAGGTTATTATCGTTATCTTCTTTTTATCATATTTGTCAGCCATCCATCCGCCCGGAATTTGTAGTAAGAAGGATGTTACTCCATAGCCCACGGTGTATAAAATACCAACGTAGGTTAGGTCAACCGAAAATCTGGTCACCACAAGGACCGGTGTGATGGGATCGAAAATTCCAAGACCAATGCCTTCAGTGAGGTAAAATAGGGAGAGCAAGGAGATAACTTTAGGGAACGCCGCCGCCTCTGCATTTTCATCTTTACGCACCCCGCGGACTGACCTCTCCATCCTAGTTTCTTGAAGGAACAGACTCAGGGGAAAACTTAACCCCATCAATAAGAAGCATAGAGAGAAGGGAGCCCGCACGTTGTAGATATCAGCGATTAACCCGCCTAATAACGGACCGATAATGAAACCCGCATAGTAAGCGATGTTGATCCTACTATACGCTCTGGCTCGGTTCCCAACCGTGGAGACGTCCGACACCATTGACCATCGAATGGGTGTGTAAAGGCCGGTGGAGGCTCCTGCCAGAATAACCCACGGGATCAGATCAGTCCACTTCATGGCCAGGGTATAAAGTGATGGCGGAAAGATTGCCAGGAAGGTTCCTAAAACGTGGAGTTTTCTCCTCCCGTACTTGTCGGAGATCAATCCGCTTATAATCTGTAGGGTGGCGGCTATGGCGTTTGATGTGGCGAAAACGTAACCCAGTTCTGCCATTGAGGCTCCTAAAGATTTAATGTAAATCGACCAGATGGGAGTGACTAAGTTAGTCGCTAAGGAACTTAGGAGAAAGATTAAGAATAATAACGTGAAGCTTCTAGGAATTAAGGTCCTCACCGTTCCTCACCAATGATCTTTGTAAGACGCTTTCTGCTTTACCCATTAAAATATTTCCACCTGTGTTTAGGCGATGATCTGGAGGATAGGAAACGTTCCATAAAGTGGTTTAAGTTATATAAAGACCGCTGGTTGAGAACCCGAGTTAGAAACGCGGCGTAGGAACCTTAGAGATCACTCGTATGATTTTACCGCCGGGTCTCGGGATCTCACGGACATAGGATACAGAAATGTCAGCTTCACTTCCCAAGGCTTTCTTGAGCCCGAGTTTAATCTTTTGAGACAGAGCCTCTCGGTCAGTTTTGATGTCTGCAACTATTTTGATAACAAAATCGTTGAGCCCATTTTGAACGACTTGATACTGCTTGACGCCATCTAGTTGATAAAGAATCGCCGTGACGTTTAATGGGCTGATTAATTGGCCGTCGGGCATAACTACAATATCTTCGATTCTGCCCGAAACGTCACGGATTGTCGGAAGGTTTCGACCACAGACGCAGTCCCCTCCCCACTCTACAACGTCGTCGAGAAGATAGTTTAGAAGCACCATCGCTTTGTTCATCAAGTTTGAAACAACAATTTCGCCCTTCTCCCCCTCTGCCACAGGCTTCCCGTCTTTCCCAACCGCGGATACAGCATAGACATCGGTGTTTAGATGATACCCTCTGTGGGCCTCACATTCAAAGCCGATTAGGAAAGCCTCAGTTGCTCCATAGGCTCCAAAAACTTCACAGTCTAAATCGTTTTCTAGGAAACGTCTCACCGTCGGCGTTAGGGGATCGCCGCTAAAAACCACAACTTTTGGGCTAGGCCAGGACTCAGGCTCCTTCCTAACGTGACGGGCCAAGATTTCTAGGTATGATCCGTAACTAGAAAGTACGTTTGGTTTGAACTCTCTTAAGACGCCCAGATTTTTGTCAGGAGGGTCATAGACAGAGAGGAACAGGGTCTCCACGTTAAACAAACGCGTGAGGAGGGGGTAAGTGCTCTGATAAGACTTCAATAGCAAAGGAAGATGGGAGTCAGGGGTAACAATGAAGGCGGCTCTTCCTCTTCGGTATAAGCGTCTACCGGATGCCCTGAAGATCAACCCATTGAATCGCCACCGGATTGCAGTATGAAGCGCCAAGGTTTCTTGGTCGTAGAGGAATTTGGTCGGGATGCCTATGGTTCCGGATGTTCTAAGTGTCGCGCATTGGGAGAGGTCAACTTCTTTAGAGATGAAATCTTTCGGGTTTCGCCGGACGTCAACCTTTGAGATTTTGGGAAGTTTTTCTAAGTCTTCCGTGCTTCGGATGTCGGTTGGTCTCAACTTCAGCTCATGGAAAATGCGTTGGTAGTAGGGGACGGCCCTGTATGCGTAATCGACTATCTGTCGGAGCCTCTCGTTTCCGAGCTCCTGTATTCGAGCTTTGCTCAAGTAAGGAACTTTACTCATTTGACGTAAATACCACAATTTTTTAATGAGAGACATTCTCCTCATCGAGCGCACGCGCAATACAACCAAAGAGAACGGTTCACTTTAAATAATTTTCTTATTTGGATTAGTTCTTCTAGTTTCTCTGCCAGTTCTTCCTAATGGTTGTAAGCCATCAATGTTGCACTGTATTTGACCTTTAACACTTGACTTCTACGGGCACTCCTCCCCTGCTTAATGACTCATAGCCTGCGCATATGACCGCTAAGGTTTTTCGCTCTTCCTCGCCTGACGTTGTGGGATTTTCTCCGCTCTTTATGCAGCTTATGAAGTGCTTTATCTCCTCCATGAAGGTGTCGCGTTCCTCAACTTTCATCAGGATGCGAGTGTTGGCATCCCCCGCCTTTTCGCCATAGACCTCTATCCCATCTGAAAGCACAGTGATGGTTCCAATGCTCCCATTAAGGATTGAAGGGCATCCATACGGTGCGACATTGTTGAACGTCTTAGTCGAGAAACTTTCGGTAACGACCCCAACCGCGCCACTGCTAAACCTTAGAAGGGCAGTGACTGTGTCGTCTCCTTCCATCTCTCCGAATACCTTCGTGGCCTGGAACAGGGTTACTTGTTTGATCTGTCCGACGAGCATCCTGAGCGCATCGACGTCGTGGATTCCTCCGGCCATCCAGATGCCTCCTCCGGCCTTCTCCTTGTCGAGGAGCCACGGACGCCTTCTGAGGTAATCGTGCATCTCGTGGTCTCTGAATATGCGCGCAAGGAAGACTTCGCCGACATAGTTCTGCTCGATCAATTCCTTAAGTTTAAGATTAATCGGGTGGAACCTTACGTTCTCGGCAACCATCAATGTGACTCCGGCCCTTTTTGCAGCTCTAATCATGGCGTCGGCTTCGTCGAGGTTATTCGCCATGGGCTTCTCACATAATATATGCTTACCCGCCTCAGCCGCCTCCACAGCAACCTCAGAATGTAGGTAGTGGGGTAGACAGATGCTTACGGCGTCTATCCTGGGGTCCCTAAGAACCCTTTGGTAGTCCCGGTGCCAAACTTTGGAACCCCAACTTCTTCCTAGGTTTCTCGCTTTTCCCTCCTCTATATCCGCGAAAGCCAGAAGCTTGACATCTTCAGAGGAGGAGTAAGCCCTAGCATGCTGGTCACCAGCCCATCCGCAACCAATAATACCAACATTCAGTTTATTACCCATTGAAGGCTAAGCCCCCTCAGCTTAAGGTAATATTATAAATGTACAGAAATCCTTTCTCTCTTTCCGTTAAAGTTTACTTAACTGTGTGAGGTTTATGGGCTTACCTTTTATCCTTCGCTAAGTCGTCGCGGTAAGCCTTTGCCTCGGGTTCTTTACGAAAAGGAGCAGGGTTAATCCCGCGGTTAACATGACTGCCGTGAGGAGGAAGACAAAGGTGTAGTGAAGCGCGTCGGCGAGGATTCCGCCCATGATTGGGCTTAAACTCACAAAGGGGGCTCTTATGGTGTTAGCTAAACCCACGTAGGTCGGCCTCTTCTCTGGGGGTGAGAACTCTAGGGCGATGTTCATGCCGGAGATCATGCCCGCGCTCATGGAAACGCCCGTGACCAAGAAAACAGCATAGAAGTGGTTTACGGAGCTGGCATAGAAGGCCAAGAGCGCGCCGATGACGCCGCTCAAGGCGGATGCCTCCAGCACCAGCTTGTGCCCCCTCTTATCGCCCACGTAACCCCAGAGGAGATAAGCAACGGTTTGGGAGGCCAGGGTCAAGGCGGTGAAGAGCCCTATGTCCTCACCCGTCAGGTTCAGGCTTTTGATGGCGTAGACCGTGTAAAAGGACGTGGCCATCCCGCCGAAGCTGAGAATTACGCTGGACAAGAGGTAGAAGGAGAAGTTCCTGTCCGCCCTAAGCACTCGGGGCAGCCCAGACAAATACTCAAGGAAAGTGGAAGATTTCTTAACCACCGGGCTCCTGGGCTCCTTGACCAAGCCAAGGAAAACCCAGGAGATCAGGATTAAAAGGAAGGCTGAGAAGAAACAGAGGGCGAAGTTGCTGGGGAAAACGTGGATTTTCATTATGTAACCCACCAATAAAGCGCAAACCACGCCAAGAAGGGAGCCCAGAAAGTTGCCGAAGCCAAAGAACATGCCCCTCCGCCCCTGAGGAATGACTTTGGCGAGCATGTCTATCCACGCTGGCCCTAGGAACCCCGCGGTGGAGTTGGCTACCCAATACAAGACAAAGAAGAGGACTAAGGCCAAGAGGGGGTTTTCCCACAAGAGGAGGGTGGTCAACGCCATGAACAGCCAGGGGAACCTTTCACCAGCGGTGAAGGTCACGATGAATCTCTTCTTTACCTCCATCCTCTCAACGTAGTTGGCGGAGACAAGCTGAGGCAGAAACCATCCTAGGGTGGCGATGGAAGGGATCAGCCCGATCAAAAGGTTGGAGGATGTGAAGTGGCTCACAAAGGCGGGCAGAACCGTCAGCGTGGAAACGAAGCTCATGGCGGCCATGAAGATTCCGAAGTCCAGGGAGGCGACTAGGAAGTTCCACCGGAAGTCCCTCCTAACCTGCTCCTCCAACTCCCCTTCCGATTCCATGAAACGCGCCCGCCTCCAGATTCAACCTTCTCCTTAATAAGGTTCACACCCTCAAGGTCCTGCAGGAGGAGGGATTTCATGGTGAAATTACCGCAGTAGCCAATCTTTTTCTGCGTAGGCGCTGGGGTCGGTTTCCTGAACCCTTGTCTCATCCACGCCTATGATGTAGATCACGTGGAAGCGGGCATTCCTTATCTCTTCTAAGGTCACCGGCAGATTCCTGTAATAAAGGTCGCAGCGGCCCTTGATCTCCTGCAGCTCCTCCATGGTCCTGTATCTTGGAGGTTTTTACGATGCTTGGATATCACCTGGATCGGAACTCTAAGTAAGGTTTATTAATGTTTGTAAAGAACAGTCATAAATGTACAGAAATATTGGGATGGTAGGATATGACTGAAGCTTCTGTACTATCGTTCAAGAACCAATTAACGTTACCGCGGAGGGTAAGGGAGGACCTTGGTGCAAAGAGGGGAGACGTAATAGTCTTTATTCCAGGGGAAGAAATGAGATCATGGACCTTATTGAGACTACCGGGTGACCCCGTGGAGGCGCTGAGGTTTCTCGGCAAAAACCTCGGCGGAACGCCTGAAGAGGTCCACCGGGAGTTTGAAGAGGCTTGGGAAGAGCGATAGGCATAGATGCCAACGTTTTCCTTTGCGTCCTACTTCCAAGCGCTACCAAGGCGGATAAGGAGAATGTGGATGGCTCGGAGGCCCTAGTTAAGAAAATTTCTGAGGGAAAAATTCGGGCTGTCACCAGCTCCATAGTCCTTTCAGAGATAGCTTGGGCCTTTTTAAGGGAAGGGAAATCAGTCAGGGAAATGGAGGGCGCCAGGTACGTGTTGGAGGATATGTTAAGGGAAAACCTTGAGATCGTTCACGTCAGCAATGACATATCCTGGCAGGCTGGAAAGCTGAGAAGAAAATACTACACAAAGGAAAACATGATCTCCTATCAAGACGCCATTTACTTGGCAACATGTTTAGATAAAAGTGTCTCGCAGTTGTTCACCACCGACCCCCACCTCCTCATTACAAAGGAGATAAGCGTTCTAGAGCCAAAGAGCTTCATGACGGATTTACCGCGGTAACGCCAGCCCGCCTTTTTTCTGCGTAGGCTCCTGGGTCGGTTTCCTGAACCGTGGCTTCGTCCACGTCTATGATGTAGATGGTGTGGAGGCGGGCGTTCCTTATTTCATCTAGGGTCACGGGCGGGTTCTTGTAATAGAGGTCGCAGCGGCCCTTAATCTCCTGCAGCTCCTCCATGGTCCTGTATCTTGGGGGTTTGATGAGGGTTGGCGGAATCTGAACAATGTAGTGGGGTGGCGTCCCCAGCCCAAACTTGTTGC
>Ga0315314_1004442_pt1 | contig 10520 bp, 11 predicted proteins | sample TDP9_MG_FD_203631 | JGI IMG/M metagenome (GOLD analysis project Ga0315314, IMG submission 203631) | Freshwater sediment microbial communities from Lake Towuti, South Sulawesi, Indonesia - TDP9 | ecosystem: Environmental > Aquatic > Freshwater > Lake > Sediment | place: Indonesia: South Sulawesi... | reverse complement strand
TGGCACGGGTCGGGCTGGCAGCACGGGCGAACCATAAGCCCACCGAACTATCCGGTGGCGAACAGCAGCGGGTAGCCATCGCGCGGGCTCTGGTGACTGACCCGGCGGTTGTTCTTGCTGATGAGCCGACCGGCAATCTGGACAGCGCTTCGACGGCTGAAATTATCTCTATCTTCCGGCAGCTTAACCGGGATGGTATCACTCTGGTCATCGTTACCCATGAGATGGATATCGCCGCGCAAACCAGGCGTACCATTCGCCTTCTTGATGGCCGAATTATCACTGATGAAAGGGTTGGCTAGAAAGTGCTGAATTTTGCGGCGGACGAGGCTCTTGATGAAGCTAATTGAGTCTTTTCTCATTGCCATAAAGTCGCTATTCGCCAATAAACTGCGCTCCTCACTGACTATGCTCGGTGTCATTATCGGCGTCGGGGCAGTAATCTCCCTGATGGCGATGGGGAGGGGGGCACAGGCCATGATTACGTCCACTCTTGAAGAACTGGGTAGTAACGTGCTCTTCGTGGTTCCCCGGTCGCCGGAAGTGACCGGATTTGTTGGACTATCGCCGGTATTTACTACCCCCTCTCTCACTCTGAACGACGCCCGGGCCCTGGAGCACATCCGCTCGGTAGTGACAATAGCGCCGGTGAACGAGAACTTTATTGAAGTCACCGCTGGCGGTGAAAGTACCACGACCATTGTCCACGGGGCTACGCCGGAGTATCAGCCGGCATACAATTTCTTGCTGGCGTCGGGGCAATTTATCTCTCTCCGCAATGTGGCGTCAAGGGACACGGTCGTGGTATTGGGTAGTGACGTCGCTAAGGAGCTGTTCGGTTCGGCTAACCCGGTCGGGCAAAAGGTCAAGATGAAGGGGGAGCGCTTTACTGTTATCGGTGTTCTTGCGCCGAAAGGTGGCGCCATTTTTGGCATGAGTCTGGACAATCTTGTCGTCACGCCGATAACCACTTTTCAGGCTAGGCTGTTTACCCGGCGGACGCCCAGTGGCGAAGATGCCGTGCAGTCAATTGCCGTCAAGGTAGCCGACACCACAGCGATGGATGACATGCGGGCGGAGATTGAGACGATTCTGAGGAAGCGCCACCGCATTAGAGCGGACGAGAAAAATGACTTTGCCGTGGTTAGCCAGGAGCAGGTGCTGGGCATCTTCAGCCAGGTGACCGGGGTGTTTACCATATTCCTGGGGGCTATTGCCAGTATTTCCCTGCTCGTTGGCGGCATTGGCATCATGAATATCATGCTGGTATCGGTGACTGAGCGTACCAGGGAGATCGGCGTCCGAAAGGCGGTAGGTGCCAAGCGGCGGGACATCCTCTTTCAGTTCTTGCTTGAGGCGGCGATGTTGAGCCTGACTGGAGGAGGCGTCGGGATAACTGGCGGCTGGCTGGTATCGGCGATGGTCTCCCGGCTGGATATTAGCGGGTTCACACTGAAGGCAGTTGTCTCACCGGATATTGTGGTTCTGGCAGTTTCGGTTTCGGTAATGATCGGTCTAATCTCAGGAATGTACCCGGCGCTGAGAGCGGCCCGGCTGAATCCGATTGATGCCTTGCGCTACGGATGAGACGCGGCGGCAATCAGCCACCGGAGTAAAGGAGGTGAGCTGGGATTTATGAACTGGCTTGATATTGTCATTGTGGTCATTGTGGCGGGCACCGTCTTTCTTGGCTTAAGGATTGGACTCATCAGGGCAGCCCTGTCCATTATCGGGGTGGTGGCCGGGGTAATCCTGGCCGGCCGCTATTATACGGCGTTTGCTAAGCAATTAGCCTTCATTCCACAGCCCAGTGCCGCCCAGGCGGTTGCCTTTGCCATCATACTGGTCTGAGCAATAGCGATTGCCGCAGTTGCGGCCATGTTACTCGGGTGGGCCATTTCCGTAGCCATGCTCGGCTGGCTCAATCGTCTCGGCGGTGCTGTCTTTGGCCTGGTAATAGGTGCCCTCGGGTGCAGCGCTCTGCTGGCCATGTGGGCCCAGTTCTTTGGTGCTGGCGTGCTGGTCCACTCTGGCCTAGCCCGGCTGCTCCTTGACCGCTTCCCGACAGTACTGGCCCTGCTTCCCGCTCAGTTTGACGCGATACGTGGCTTCTTTAGGTGAGTGACAGTGCGTCACCTATGTTCAATCAGGGGTAGCTAGTTACCCCTGAAAAACAGTGTTTTTCAGGGGGCCCCAGATTGGTTGGTGGTAGGCGGGGGCCACTCCTGAGAAAGGAGCGGAGCGACTTTGTCAGGAGTAACTAGCTAGGTAACGGCAGGAGTTTCGCCCGGGTGGAGCTTCTTCCACCTCTCAAGTAGCTGGGCGCGGCTTTCCTTGTGGTCCGGGTCGGCGACGCAGGAGTCTACCGGGCAGATTTCAGCGCACTTTGACGATTCATGGGCGCCAACACATTCGGTGCACTTATTGGGGTCAATCACATAGATTGTTTCGCCCTCACTGATTGCCTGGTTTGGGCACTCGGGTTCACACGCACCACAGCTAATACAGTCCTCGGTAATCTTGTAGGCCATCTAAACTACCTCCTTACTCTGATGCTCGAGGGTTCCTCTTCGGAGCAGTGTTACACCGGGCGGTATAGTTTTGCCTTCAGGGCTACTGCCACCGCCGGGGGAACGAGATCGTCGATATGCCCGCCGAGGCTGACCACTTCCTTGAGCAGGCTCGAACTGAGGAACTGGTATCTTTGGCTGGCCATCAAGCAGACTAGCTCACAATCCGGAGCCAGCTTCTTGTTCATGAGGGCCATCTCAAATTCCCGCTCAAAGTCAGCCCCTATCCTCAGCCCGCGCACTATTGTCTGTGCGCCAGTGGCCCGGGCAAAGTCAATAGTCAGGCCGCTGAAGGGCTTTACCTCAACATTACGCAGTCCGGCTATTGCCTGCCTGACCATCTCTAACCTCTCCTCTGTGGAGAACAGGATATTCTTGGCCGGAGTATCATAGACCCCGATGATTACCTTCTGGAAAAGCTTGGCGGCCCTGGTGGCGATATCAAGATGCCCGTTGGTAATCGGGTCAAAGGCACCGGGGTAGACGGCAACGGTCATGCCGCTTCCTCCTTTCGATATATTGTGATGTAACTATCACCGTGGCGGTGTTCCTTAACCAGACTCAGGCTGGCGTAGTTTGAACCTAATGGGAGGTGGGGGGAGTGGGTCACCACCAAAACTGTGTCGGCCCCAACCAGCTTTGAGCCAGCCAGTTGTGCCACCAGACTGCCAATGGAAGGATTAGAGTAGGGCGGGTCTATCAGTATGATGCTGTACTCCTTGTCAAGAAAGGAGAGAGCTCGAGCTACACTGCAACAGTAGATATGAGCCTGGGCCGCTAGCCTTGTCTTTTCCAGGTTCTCCCTGATTATGGCGCAGCATCTTGCGTTCCGCTCCACGAAATCAACCCAGCCTGCCCCCCGGCTCAGCGCCTCGATACCTAAGGCTCCGCTGCCCGCAAACAGGTCAAGAACCAGCTCCCAGTCACCGGTCGTATTTTCTAGGATAGAAAAGATCGCTCCTCTTACCAGGTCTGTTGCTGGCCGAGTGGGGCCTTTCGGCACTTTAAGCCGATGCCCTTTGGCTTTCCCAGCAATAACACGCATTATATCAGCAAAATGATAGAGGTTTTGCCGGCGCTTGTCAATTCTTAATCTTGGCCAGCAATTGCTGCATCTTGGCGCTAACATCCTCAGTCAACGGTCGACCGTGACCAAAGCACAGGATGTCAAAATCTAGCTGGCCGAGCTCTCTTACTGACTCGATTGCCTGTTGCCGGTCGGAGGTGACCAGGCGGTGCGGGAGCCCAGCAGTCTGGCCATACTTGGTCAGGGCATCGCCAACGATGAGCAATTTCTTTCGTGCTGAGAAGAGACTAATGCTGCCTGGGGTATGGCCAGGGGTGTGGATAACCTTGAGCCCGCCGAGCAATTCACCACCGGCCAACTGGATGTCAATGTCCTCGGGTTTGACGGAGAGGGCAGAGCGTAGGGCAGAGAAGGGGCGCATTCGCTGCCCCTTTGACTGGGGTGTCGGAGAGGGCCGTTTCCTGGTGTCATGGAACTCCGCCCGGTGCAGGGCGATCTTGGCCGTGGTCAGCTTCCTTAGCTCGGCAAGGCTACCGGCATGGTCAAAGTGCTTGTGGGTCACGATAATATGGCTGATTTCCTCTGCGGAACGTCCCAGGCTGTGGACAAAATCCACTATCTTGGCTGATGTGCCGCGAAATCCGGTGTCAATCAGGGTCAGCTTCTCTTCCGCAATTAGAAATACGTTAACGCCTCTGGAGGTTATCTGATAAACGTTGGGCACAATCTCCAGTGTGCCCTGTCGCATTATGCTCTGCATTCGAGAAAAGACCGACATCTTTCTACCACACCAGGATAAAACGCGGTAGGGCCTGACTCAGGTCATAGCCTTCTTGGTGCCAGCTCATCGGGTTTGACCTTGCCTGGCGTTACTCTCCACTGGGTTTCCGTCAGGCCCAGGCTTCGAAAAACATCGTCTATGTAGCGAAGGTAGTAGTTATAGTCGAAAAGTTTGTCCAGCTCCTCCGGCGAGAGGCGGGCACTCATTTCAGGGTCAGCCTTCAGGAGGGTGAGGAAGTCTCTATTGCCTTCCCAGGACTTCATGGCCTGCCGCTGCACAATTTCGTAGGCTTCTTCCCGGCTTAAGCCTTTGTCGATAAGCGCCAGCATCACCCGCTGGGAGAAAACTAGGCCGCGGGTAAGGAGGACATTCCGCTTCATCCGTTTGGGATAGACTCTCAGTCCCTTCATTATCGAGGTGAAGAGGTCAAGTGAATAATCGAGCAACAGGCAGGAGTCGGGCAGGATGATACGCTCGGTAGAGGAGTGGCTGATATCGCGTTCGTGCCACAGGGCGATATTCTCCATTGCGGTGAGCGCGTAGCCCCTGGCCAGGCGAGCCAGGCCGCAGATACGCTCACAGAGCTCCGGGTTGCGCTTGTGGGGCATGGCTGAGGAGCCGGTCTGAGTGGCGGCAAAAGGCTCTTCGGCCTCTCGTAGCTCGGTTCGTTGCAACGCCCTGATCTCAGTAGCAAATTTTTCCAGTGAGCTTGCCACTATGGCCAGGGTGGTCACGAACTGAGCGTGGCGGTCGCGTTGCAGGACCTGGCTCGATACTGGGGCCGGCGCGAGCCCCAGCCTGTGGCAGGCCTTCTCCTCAACCTCAGGTGGGACGGTGGCGTAGGTGCCAACAGCTCCTGAGATCTTGCCCGCGGCGATGACCTTCCTGGCTTCGCGGAGCCGGTCGAGGTTGCGCCTCATCTCAGCTACCCAGAGCGCCAGCTTCAAGCCAAAGGTAATTGGCTCGGCGTGAACCCCGTGGGTACGGCCCATCATCATCGTATATTTGTGCTCTATCGCCTTGAGTGCCAGTACGGAGACAAGCTCTTTTACGTCCTGGGTAAGTATCTCGGTTGCTTCAACTAGCTGCAAGCTGAGGGCGGTATCCATTACGTCGGAGGAGGTCAAACCGAAGTGGATAAATCGAGACTCATCACCGAGGCTCTCTGATACAGAACGGAGAAAGGCGGTCATATCGTGATGGGTTTTCTTGAGAATCTGCTCCATGCGCCGGTAGTTAACGCGCGCCAGCTTTATCTTGGGGATCACTTCGCGGGGAATAGTACCCAATTCAGCCCAGGCTTCGCAGACGGCAATCTCGACATCAAGCCACTTGTTGAACTTGTTCTCATCTGACCACACCCGCTTCATCTCAGGTCTGGAGTAGCGCTCAATCATCTCTCGCCTCCTCGCTGGCTCTCCCGGAACTTCTCATAGGTCTGGTGAATCGCTTGGTGTTTTAGACCTAAAATCTCAGCCGCCAGGTAGGCGGCATTTTTGACCCCGGCCGTGCCGATGGCGACGGCGGCTACCGGTATTCCCGCCGGCATCTGGACTATAGAGTAGAGGGCATCCACCCCCGCTAGTTCACTGCTGACCAGGGGCACGCCGATAACGGGCAGCGTAGTCCAGCTCGCCAGAACGCCGGGCAGATGAGCCGCCCCCCCGGCGGCGGCGATGATGACCTCAATGCCCCGACTGCGCGCCGTTAGTCCGTATTGTCTTGCCTTCTCGGGGGTGCGGTGGGCTGAGATGACATTCACTTCATAATCAATGCCAAGCTCTTTCAGCACCTCAAGGGCGGGCTGTATCGCTTCGGTGTCCGATTTTGAACCCATGACCACGCCGACCAGTGGCATCTAACTACCTCACTCGATAATGCATCAAAACTTGCTTACTTGTAAGGAGTGAAAAGCTGTTGTCAAAGTAAAGAGTATGGAAACCTTCCGATGTAGCAGTGTATAAAAAGTCGTATCGACCTTTTACTTCTATGTCTAATACTTTGTTCCCGTAAGAATCCTTAATGTAAAACCGAATATCATCATTACCACCTCTCACAGTTAGGTAGCCTTCAAGGACTTTTCCTTTTGACATAGTAAGATTTATGTTCGTCTCCGATAGAGGGTGTACGTCAAAATTACGGTCTTGGTAAGGTGCTATAGCGCATGCGCAAGCTAATAGGCTAGCTAACATCAAACTTGCTATCACCATCAGTAATAGACGCTTCATAATCATCTAATCGTCTTTACCCCCTTAACTCCTATATGATGGTAACCCTATCCCCTTTCCCCTTCCCCTTATCAAGGGGAAGGGGAATTTTTTTCTGAAGAGAGGCGAAGCCTCTCTTTGACTCTCCTTTAGTATCTCTTCTCCTTCAAAGGAGAGGGGGAACTAGGTATATAAGACAGGCTCCGCCTCTCTTTAACTCTCCTTTATATCTGCAATGTCCTTTCGATAGTGGCAGCCTTCAAAATGAATCCGCGAGATATTAGCATATACCCTTTCGCGGGCTTCGGCAAGAGTCTTGCCCAATGCCGCCACGGTGAGCACCCGGCCACCACTGGTGAGCACTTCGCCGTTCGGGCCCAGCTTCGTCCCGGCGTGGAAAACGAGGATGTCTTTGTCTAAATCCCCGAGGCCGGTGACGGGGAAGCCCGTTTTGTAGCTGCCCGGGTAGCCGCCGGGAGCCATCGCCACCCCAACACAAGCGTCATCACAGCATTCAATCTTAACCTGGTTGAGCTTACCATTTATCACGGCCAGTATGATGTCCAGCAGGTCAGTCTTAAGGCGGGGCAGGATGACCTGGGCTTCGGGGTCGCCAAAGCGGACATTGAACTCTATCACTTTCGGCCCTTCCGGGGTAATCATCAACCCGCCGTAGAGGATACCCTGATAGGGGCTGCCTTCTTGGGCCAGCGCCTTCACGGCCGGCTCCATAATGGTTCCATTCACCAGCTTAGCCAGCTCTGGCGTATAGAATTCGGGCGGGCTATAGCTACCCATGCCGCCGGTATTGGGGCCCTGGTCGCCATCAAAGACTCGTTTATAGTCACAGGCCGGTGCCATGGGCACAATAACCTGACCGTCGGTAAAGGCAAAGGCGCTCATCTCGCGCGCGCTGAGGTACTCCTGGATAATCACCTTTTCCCCGGCCACCCCCATAGTTTTTTTCTCCATGATGCTGGAGATAGCCTCCAGGGCTTCATCCACCGATTGAGCCACGATGACGCCCTTGCCCCGGGCCAGGCCATCGGCCTTAACGACGATTGGCGGGCGCTGCCGCTTGACATAGTCTTTGGCTTGGGCGGGGTTATTGAAAGTGACGCTGCCGGCGGCGGGAATACGATATTTCCGTACCAGTTCTGCCGTAAAAGCCTTGCTGGACTCGATGCGGGCGGCTGGCTTGGTCGGGCCGAAGGCGGGTATGCCAATAGACTGAAAAAAGTCGACAATACCAGCGCCCAGCGGGTCTTCCGGCCCGACGACCACCAGGTCAACTCGCTTGTCCTGCGCCGCTTTGGCCAGAGCGGGGAAGTCCATATCGGGGATATTCAGGTTGCGCGCAATCCGGGCTGTCCCGGCATTACCCGGGGCGGCATAGATTTCCTCTACTCTGGGACTCTGCGCTAGCTTCCAGACTAGGGTGTGCTCCCTGGCCCCACCCCCAACAACAAGTATCCTTATCTACCTCACCCCCTTAGGTTTTATATAACCCTATCCCCTTTATAAGGGGAAGGGGAACTGTTTGTAAGAGAGGCTTCGCCTCTCTTTGACGCTCCTTTCAACCCACCTGTCATTGCGAGCCATCCTTCCATCGGAAGGAGGCGAAGCAATCTCCTCAAGTTCATCCAGATTGCTTCGTCGGCTGCGCCTCCTCGCAATGACACACAGGAAGGGGCGAAGCCCCTTTAACCTTCTCTGCTTTACCTTAATCTTTAAGTTTGAATTGAGAGAAGAAGTAATATGTGCAATCAGGACAGATAAATCTTCTTTCATAAGTGCTACCATCTTTGGTTTTCCTTATACTAAGTCTATTTTTCCGCTCTGCAAGCTCTCTATTCCAGAACATTAACCCCTTTCCATCCTTCATTGCTTTCTCAAAATTCTCTCTAGCCAGCTTTGTGAATTTATCTTGTTCGATGCTGCCTATCTCAAAAAAACAACCGCATAACTGGCATTTACCCAGGGCAAGATTCTCTAATAGCTTGAGATTCAGTTTTTCGATTGGTTTGTAATAAGGACTTGATAATACCTCTTTACATCCCTGGTCTTGAATTTGAATTAACCCGATTCCAAGATGGCTTGCTATGTGAATTTCATCGGGGCTGAACTGGTTATCTCTAACATCAGCCAAATAAATTCTATTAGCGTATACTTTGTACGCCAACGCCTGTCCACTCGCTTTGGCAAACGGTTGATTTCCTCTTTTTACTTCGACAGCTATAGTTTCTACCTCACTAGATAGGTCTCCCCCCACATCTTTTACACCTATGACATCAATTCGGCTGTAGTCCAATCCTTTGTTTTTCGCGGTCTTGAAGCAAAGATGATTTTTCGTTAGCCATTTCTCCACAACTGGGTACAGGTCACTTTCCCTATCGTTCTTCATTTGACATCTACCTCTGGTCCAAAAGTATCCCTACTCCCACTCTATTGTTGAGGGGGGGTTTGGAGGTGATGTCGGGGTAGTGCATCTTACTCATTTGCCAATTATAGCAACAAATGTTCCGTTGGCTTTAGCTTTTGGGTTATTGGGTCGACTTCAAGCCCCAGAATCTCAAGAGTAGTAACACCCAGTACCAGGGCATCGTCCTCTTCACCAAATATCACTGGGACTCGGTAGCCTTTGCCCTCAACCTCAATGTGGACTGTGCCCCCGTCTCTCTCAATAGACCTACCGTCCGCTGTCCTCAGCTTGAATTTGGTATCGGGTTCAAGGCCAATTTGCTTTAAGGCTGTCTTAGGGATGAGGCTAAAGGTTGCTCCCGTGTCCACCAGGAGTTCAAGCTCGGTATGTCGGGAAGAGTTAGCCGGGTTTGACACTCTAACTTTTACCTTAACAAAACCCACTTTTTCATTCCCACTCAATGGTTGAGGGGGGCTTGGAGGTGATGTCGTAGACAACTCGGTTGACGCCGGAGACTTCGTTGACGATGCGGGTGGAGATGCGCGCCAGAACATCATAGGGGAGACGCGCCCAGTCGGCGGTCATGGCATCCTCGCTGGTCACGGCGCGGAGAGCAACGAGATAGCCATAGGTGCGATAATCACCCATCACGCCCACGCTTTTGACATCGGTCAGGACGGCAAAGGTCTGCCACAACTGGCGGTAAAGCTTGGCCTTCTTAATCTCGTTCATGACGATGAAGTCAGCCGAGCGCAGTATCTCCAGCTTCTCCCGGGTGACCTCGCCGATGATACGAATGGCCAGTCCTGGCCCGGGGAAAGGCTGCCGCCAGACCATCTCTTCTGGCAGGCCCAGTTCCAGCCCTACCCGGCGCACCTCGTCCTTAAACAGGTAGCGCAGCGGCTCAATCAGGCTGAGCCGCATCTTGGCCGGTAGCCCGCCAACGTTATGGTGGGTCTTTATCTTGGCTGAGGCGGTGCTGCCTGAGGCGGCACTCTCAATGACATCGGGGTAAAGAGTACCCTGCGCCAGAAAATCAACCTTGCCGATTCTGTTCGCTTCCTCTTCAAAGACCCGGATGAATTCCTCACCGATAACCTTGCGTTTTCTCTCCGGGTCAGTTATCCCCTTCAGGCGGTCAAGGAACCTTTCGCTGGCATCAACGTAGTTGATACGCATGCCCATGTTAAGGCGGAACACACTGAAGGTTCTCTCTACTTCCTCCCGGCGCAGCAGCCCGTTATTGACGTAGATACAGGTAAGCTGGTCACCAATAGCCCGGTGCAGGAGCGTGGCCACCACTGAAGAATCAACCCCTCCCGATAGCGCGCTGATGACCTTGCCGTTGCCGACCTGCTCCTTGATTCGGGACAGGCTCTCGTTTATGAAGTTGCCCATTGTCCAGTTCCCCTGGCAGTCGCATATCCGGTAGGCGAAGTTTTTCAGGATTGTTTTCCCCTGCGGGGTATGGGCTACCTCGGGATGGAACTGGAGACCAAGCATCCCTTCGCCG